>Ga0068867_100000479_pt1 | contig 26567 bp, 33 predicted proteins | sample KBSMisM32_FD_65649 | JGI IMG/M metagenome (GOLD analysis project Ga0068867, IMG submission 65649) | Miscanthus rhizosphere microbial communities from Kellogg Biological Station, Michigan, USA - KBS Miscanthus M3-2 | ecosystem: Host-associated > Plants > Roots > Rhizosphere > Soil ...
GAACCTCTGCGCAAACCGTCGACACTCGGCGTGAATGTCGTCGAGCCCCGCAACACTCCACTGCCTCGGCTGGACGTCGAAAAGATCGCCAACGATCTCGCCCCCAGCGTCGTCGCGGTTCAGTCCTCGCAGGTTCGCGACGGCCAAGCCGGTGAGAGTGTCGGTACCGGATTGATCGTGACCTCCGATGGAGAGATCGTCACCAACGCTCACGTGGTCGGCAACGCGAAGACGGTGCACGTGCGGTTGAACGGCGAGAGCGAACCGCGCGACGCCGCGGTGGTTGCCGCCGATTCGTTGCGAGATCTGGCCCTGTTGCGCGTCGACGCCAAGGGCCTGAGCCCGGCGACGTTCGCCGCGCCCGACGACATCCGCCTCGGCGACGAGGTGCTGGCCATCGGCTACGCGCTCGACCTCGACGGCGACCCGACCGTGACTCTCGGCATCGTCTCGGCCCTGCATCGCACGCTGAACACCGAGTCCGGGTCGCTGAAGGGCCTGATCCAGACGGACGCCGCTGTGTCGTCCGGTAACTCCGGCGGCCCGTTGGTCGACGCACTCGGACGCGTGGTGGGCATCACCACCCTCGCCTCGTCCACCGGTTTCGGATCGACGGCCAACGGACTCGGGTTCGCGATCTCGACGGCCGAACTGTTGCCCGAGATGGAGCAGTTGCGCGCCCAGGCCGGCGGCGGTGAGCGGCAAGCGGGGTATCTCGGAGTGCAGCTGGATCGGCGGACCGACGGAGGCAGCGGTGCCCTCGTCACAGAAGTGGTCGACGGCTCGGGTGCCGCCACGGCCGGCATCCAAGTCGGCGATGTCGTGGTCGCCGTCAACGGCCAACCGATCACCGGTCAAGCCGCGTTGATCGCGACCATCCGCGACCTCGCCCCCGGCGACACCGCCGCTGTTTCACTGACTCGCGACGGCAAACCGATCGACGTCGACGTCAAGCTCGGAACCCGTCCCCCGAACTCCTAGTTCTTCACCAACGGGAAGCGTTCATCGTCCAGTGGCTCGCCGGGAGTGATCGGGTCGTAGGGCGGTGAGTGCAACCACGGCCGGGTGGCGAACCGGGCATCGCTGCCGAGATAGCGGAAGCTGACGGCGCGCCGCCGGCTGCTGGTGCGACCGGCCGTGCCCGGCGCCGAGTGCAACGTGCGGTAGTGGAAGGCGATCACATCGCCCGGCTCCACATCGCACGAGACGATCTCGTGCTGGTCGCGAACCGCATCGATGTCGGGCACCAGTTCGAAGCCGGTGGCACCTTCGATGAAAGCGGTGTGGTCGACGAACTTGCGTGGCACGAACCGCTTGCCCCACAGGTGGGAGCCGACGATGAACTCGACGCCCGCGGCCTTCGGGACCGGGTCGAGTGGAACCCACAGGCTGACGTTGCTGGCTCCGTCGACGCAGTAGTACGGCTCGTCGTGGTGCCACGGGGTGACCTCGTGGGTCTGCTGTTCTTTCACCAAGGTGTGCTCATGGAAGAACCGCGGTGTCTCGCCGAGCAACGTGCGTGCCAACTCGGGTAGCGGGCCGGTCAGCGCCGCCCGCCGGTAGCCGTCGATGCGTTCCCAGTTGACGTAGTCGCCGAAGAACCGGCCGGTGCTGCCCGCCGGCGTGTAGTCGATGGCCCATTCACCGGGTTCGGCGAGGTTCTCGTCGACTGCCGCGGCGAGGTCGGCCAGCTGTGCCTCGTCCAGCACGTTGCGGACGACGACGACACCGTCGCGGCTGTAGCGGTCGGCCAAGTCGGCGCTCGAAATTCCACTTTCCACGTCGTGCTGCATCGATTTCGGAGCCTACGCCGGGTGGAATATCCGTGCCACACGCTGTGACATACTCGGGTGCGTTCGGTTCAAGGGGAGGCCTGATGCGTCGCTTGTTGTTGGCAGTGCTATTGATCGGTGGCCTGGTCACCGTGCCGGCGACGGCGGCATCCGGCGCGGACAAGGTCACGTTCACCGTCGGTCAGCTCCAGAACATCGATTCGCTCAACGTCACGGTCGGGGGCCTGGTCATCGACTTCGAGGTCTGGAACCTGATCTGGCCGTTCCTCACCGACATGGCCGCAAAGGACTTCTCGCCGCAGCCGGCAATGGCGGAAAGCTGGACGAGCAGCAACAACGGATTGACGTGGACGTACAAGATGCGCCCCGGCATGAAGTGGAGCGACGGCCAGCCGATGACGGCGGATGACGTGAAGTACACGATCGACCGCGCCAACGAAGAGCAGTGGAACAGCCACATCAGCATCACGCAGAACCTCACGGCGAAGGTCATCGACGCCAACACCCTCGAACTGACGTCGTCCGTTCCGGATCCACGCCTGCCCAACCTCGGCGTCTACATCATGCCGAAGCACATCTACGAGAAGATCTCGGCCGACGACCTGCCGAACTACACGGCCGAGGACAAGATCGGCGGCGGGCCGTTCATGCTCGACGAGGTGCAGAAGGACTTCACGAGGCTGGTGCGCAATCCCAATTGGTACGGAAAGAAGCCGGCGATGGACGAGGTCATCTTCCGCTTCTACGCCGACCAGAATGCTCAGTTCCAAGCGCTGAAGAGTGGCGAGATCGATGCCCTCGACGGAGTTCCCGAGCAGTCGTACGCGAGCCTCGAGGGCGACAAGACGATCACCGGTATCGCCGGCAACCAGGGTGGGTTCAGCGAGCTGTCGATGAACTCGGGCTGCTCGTCGGCGCCCGGCGACGGCAACCCTGCGTTGAAGGACAAGTTGGTGCGCCAGGCGATCAACTACGCCATCGACCGCGATCTGCTCGTCGAAAAGACGTTGGTGGGCCATGGCATCCCGGGCACTGCGATCGTGCCGTCCGCCGATCCGGGGTGGGACCTCAAGGTTCCCGACGGCAAGCTCTACAAGTACGACCCCGACAAGGCCAAGTCGTTGCTCGACCAGGCGGGTTGGAAGGACACCAACGGTGACGGCGTCCGCGACAAGGACGGCAACGAGCTGAAGTTGCGGTTCTTCGATCGCACCGAAGGCGACGGTGGGGCGAACACCGACTTCCTCACCGGTTGGCTGAAGGACGTCGGAATCGCCACCGAGGTCACCTCGATGGACGACGACGCGCTGACGGCCGCCATCGGTCAGAACCAGTTCGATCTGTTCACGTGGGGTTGGGTGCCGTTCGTCGATCCCGACGCCGAACTCAGCTACTTCACGACGGCACAGGCCACGACGGATCCCGAGGTGGTCGGCTACAACGACGCCAACTGGTGCAATCCCGAGTACGACAAGCTCTACGACCAACAACACACCGAGCTCGATTCCGCCAAGCGGCACGACATCGTGCAGAAGATGCTCGAGATCTTCTACGAGGACGCTCCGTATGCAGTGCTCTACAAGTACGACGACTTGCAGGCCATCCGCTCCGACCGCTGGGAGAACTTCGTCCGCCAGCCCGCCGAGACAGGTCCGGTGCTGTTCACCAACACGTCGCCCGCATATCTCGAGCTTCGCCAGAAGGGCGGCGGCTCCGACAGCAGCGGATCGACGGGGCTGTGGATCGCCGTCGGCGTCGCTGCCGTGTTGATCATCGGTGGCGGGTTGTGGTTCCGTTCACGTCGCAAGGAAACTGCCGACGAACGCGAATAGGTGATGAACCGACGCCTGTTCATCAGGAAACTGATCGATGCCGTCGTCTTGTTGGCGATGGTGCTCGTCTTCAACTTCTTCCTGTTCCGAGTCGTCGACCGCGATCCCCTCGCCCGTTACCGGGGTCGCAGCAAGCTCAGTCCTGAACAACGCGCCGCGATCATCAAGCGCTTCGGGCTCGATGGCAGCAAGTGGGATCAGTTCGTGACCTACATGAGCCGCACGGTGCGCGGCGACTTCGGCCGCAGCTTCGACTCGACCAAGCCGGTCAAGGACGAGATACTCGCCGCCCTGCCGAACACGTTGACGCTCGTCGGCATCTCGACCGTGCTGACCATCGGCATCGGGCTGTGGATCGGAATACGCGCCGGCTGGCGTCGGGGGAGCTCCTTCGACAAGATCACGACGCCGGTGACCATGGCGCTGTACGGCACACCGGAGTTCTTCCTCGGCATGCTGTTCCTCGCGTTCCTCGGAGCCCGTCTCGGATGGTTTCCGACTGGCGGTGTGTCCGACCCGGCGGCCGAGTACACCGGCTTCGCGGCCGTCGTCGACCGCGCCCGACATCTGGTGCTTCCCGTCGCCACCCTGACGCTCGGCTACCTCGGTTCGTACTCGTTGGTGATGCGTACCTCGATGCTCGACACCCTTCGCGAGGACTACCTCACGACAGCGCGGGCCAAGGGGTTGCGTGATCGTGATGTGATGCGCAGCCACGCGGTGCCCAACGCCTTGCTGCCCTCGGTGTCGCTCATCGCGATCGGGTTCGGCTTCATCATCGGCGGAGCCATCACCACCGAGACCGTGTTCTCCTACCCGGGGCTCGGTCTGGAGACGTACGAGGCGATCAACAACAACGACCTGCCGATGATGCAGGCGCTGTTCATGTTCTCCAGCATCGCCGTGATCGTCTTCAACATCTTCGCCGATGTCGTGCTGGCCTTCCTCGACCCGCGCATCAAGGTGTCCGTATGAGCTCGCTCTCCGCGAAGCGCCGTCGCCAGTCGGCTGCGCGGGTTCTGCGCCAGCTCCGCCACGACCGCGCCGCCATGATCGGTTTCCTGCTGCTGGCCCTGTTCGTCACGATGGCCCTCACGGCACCGCTTTTCGCCGACAAGAGCGAGCTGCGAGCGGTCGCCGGTCGCAACAACCCGGACCTGCACCCACCCAACAGCGAGTTCTGGCTGGGAACCGACGAGCTCGGACGCGACGTGTTCGCCCTGGTGATGTGGGGCGCTCGAGTGTCGCTGTACATCGGGCTCCTGGCGACGGTCGTCGCCGTCGTGATCGGCTCGGTGCTCGGTCTCGTCGCCGGATACGCCCGCGGCTGGATCAGCAGGGTGATGCTGGCGATCGACGACTTCTTCCTCGTCCTGCCGTTCATTCCGCTGGCGATCGTGTTGGCGCTGCTGTTGGGACGCTCACCGACCATCATGGCGCTGGTCATCGGCGGCACGTTCTGGGCGGGTGGCTCGCGCCTCATCCGCGCCCAGGTGCTGTCGCTGCGCGAACGCGGCTACGTCGAGCGGGCCACCGCGTTGGGGGCTTCGAGCACGCACATCATCAGCCGGCACGTGCTGCCCGGTGTCGCCCCGTTGATCATCGCCAACGCGTCGCTGATCGTGCCCGGAGCGATCCTGGCCGAGAGCACGCTTGCTTTTCTCGGCCTCGGCGACCGATTCTCACCGAGCTGGGGCAAGGTGCTCGACGGCGCGCAGTCGAGTGGCGCGCTGACGCTGAACGCGTGGTGGTACTACCTCCCGCCCGGTCTCTGCATCATCGGTGTCGTGCTCGCGTTCACGTTGATCGGCAACGCCCTCGAACGTGTCTTCGATCCCCGACTGCTCGGCCGATGAACGCGCCGCTTCTCGTCGTCGACGACCTCAACGTCACGTATCGCAGCAGCCGCGGACCGATCCCCGCGGTGCGCGGCGTGTCGCTGTCGCTCGAGGCCGGCGAGACCCTGGGGCTGGCCGGCGAGAGTGGAAGTGGCAAGTCGTCGCTCATCATGGCGCTGCTGCGATTGGTGCCGCCGGGTACGACGGTCACTGGATCTGTGACGATGGCGGGAGAGGACGTGCTGGCGATGAAGCCCGGCCGGCTGCGCGCGGTGCGGTGGGCGGAGGCCGCGGTCGTCTTCCAGGGAGCCCAGCACGTGCTCAATCCGGTGCGCCGTGTCGGTCAGCAGATCCAAGAGGCCATCGACTGCCACACCGGATCCAACAGGGTCGACGACCTGTTGGAACAGGTAGGCATTCCTCGGTCGCGACGCGACGCGTACCCCCACGAACTGTCGGGTGGGCAGAAGCAGCGGGTGATGATCGCCATGGCCCTGGCCTGCGATCCCGAACTGTTGATCGCCGACGAGCCGACCACCGCGTTGGATGTCATGGTGCAGGCACAGGTCTTGCAACTCCTCGCCGACCTGCGCAGCGAGCGCGGCCTGGCGATGATCTTCATCACCCACGACCTGTCGGTGCTGTCGACGGTCGCTGATCGGTTGGCCGTGATGTATGCCGGTCGACTCGTCGAGCGCGGGCCGGCGAAGGAGATGCTGCGCGGCGCACACCATCCGTACACGAAGGCGTTGGCCGCGGCGTTCCCGACGATCGGCGACCGTTCGTCGCGCCTCGCCCCGTCGGGCCTTGCCGGCGATCCGCCCGATCCCACCGCGGTGCCGAGCGGTTGTCCGTTCCATCCCCGTTGTCCCATCGCCACGGAAGAATGTGCTGTCGCCGCTGTCGCACTGCGACCGCTGTCGCCCGACTGGGAGGCGGCGTGCATCAAGCTGTGACCACGTCGATCCTGCAACTGTCCGGCGCCGAGGTCACCTATTCGTCCCGTCGTCGCGGTGGCCCTCCGGTCAGAGCGGTCGATGGTGTCGACCTGGCGCTGCAGCGCGGCGAGGTGCTGGCGTTGGTGGGCGAGAGCGGCTGCGGTAAGACGACGCTCGCCCGCGCCGTGCTGGGTCTGCAACCGCTCAGCGCGGGCTCGATCGAGTTCGACGGACATCCGCTCCCGACAACGAGGTCCGGTCTCCGCGCCTATCGGCGCAAGGCTCAGCTCGTCTTCCAGGATCCGATGGGCAGCATCAACCCGCGTCAGTCGATCTACGAGATCGTCGCCGAGGGCTTGCGCATCCATCGCGAACGGGCGAACGAGGCCGAGCGCGTTGCGACGGCGCTGGCGGACGCCGGTCTCCGACCTCCCGAGCAGTTCTTCTTGCGGTTCCCGCACGAACTGTCCGGCGGACAGCGGCAGCGCGTCGTGATAGCGGGCGCCATGGTGCTGCAACCGAGCCTGTTGGTGGCCGACGAGCCGGTCTCGTCGCTCGATGCATCGGTGCGCGGCGAGATCCTGCAGTTGCTGCTCGGTCTGTCACGCGACCGGGGGATGACGATTCTCGTCGTCACCCACGATCTCGGCCTGGCGTGGAACATCGCCGACCGGGTTGCTGTGATGTACCTCGGCCGCATCGTCGAGGTGGACACCACCGAGCAGATTCTGGCTGCGCCGCAACACCCGTACACGAAGGCGTTGCTGTCGGTCGTCCGCGAACACGATCGTCTCGATCAACAGATCCTCAGCGGTGAGGCCCCGGACTCGGCGCACATCCCGGCCGGATGCCGCTTTCATCCACGGTGCCCGGTGTACCAGAGCGGCGAGGCCGACCGTCTCGGGATCGCCGAGGCTTGCAGGTCGGTCGACCCGTCGCTCGTCGATGGCGTCGCCTGCCACGCCGTCAACCCACCGACGAAGCATCACGCGAGTTGACGGGGGAAGCGCCGGGACCAACGGCGTTCGGCCACGATCTCGCCCGACTCGAGCGCGTCGAGCTCGATCTCCACCGAGAACTCCGTCGCGTCGCTCTGGACGCGCAACCGGGACTCGACTGCGACCGACGCCGCGGGCCACTCGATCTCGAAACGCACCACGCCACCGGCGGAGGCATGAGCCTGGTCATCGACCGGCATTGTCGCGTACCCCTCGTAGCGATCGCTCATGCGGCCACCGTGCCGCACATCGAAGGTAGACCCGTAACCGGTGACGGCCGTCGTCACACGCTTCAGCACGTTGCGACGAATCTCCCACGTCGTGTCAGCAGGCTCGCGCACGGGCTTCTGGCCCGCGACGAACTCGGGTGTTCCCTCTCCGCCGGGGGGCAATACCGGTAGTTGCATCTGCAACGACTCGACGGTCAGCGTGACCGGCTCGGGTGGAACCCATGTGTTCGGCCAGTCGGTGCCGGCGATGCTCAGCCGAATGGAGTGCCCGGCGGGGAACACCCACGACGTCGCCTCCATCTCCACTTCGATTTCGTACGGCGTTCCCGGCTCGAGCGGTCGCGGCGGGTCGACCCGATGGGTGAGGTTCAACAGTCCTCGCGTCACCAGTGCCGAGGTGCCATCGGGCCACACGTCGTTCAACTTCACCGACAGATAGGCGATCGGCCGGTCGACGGTGACGGTTGCGGTGACGACCACGTGACCGAGCACTTCGACGGGAGCCGGCTGCGGCCAGTCCGTCGTCAACGACCGGGCGTCGTCGTCGCGCTGATCCGTCGGTTGGCCCCACGGCAGGGCCCCGGCGCACGAGTTCCAGGCGGCGGTGCCGGTGTCGGGACTTGCGGCCAACTGTCGCTCGCGCCCGTCGTACAGAACCATCGACGACAGTCGCTCCGGTGGCCACGCAGCCTCGTAGCGCCACTCGCCCTCGACCACCTCGAGGTCTGGCAACGGTCGTGTCGCGTGGCGGACGAAGACCCTGATCGGCGGCCTGCCGGCGACATCGTCGTCGCGGAGCCACTTGCCGAAGAAGGCGATCATCTCCCGCACGAGGTCGATGTGCGGGCCGGGCAGCGAAGTGGCCGGCGACATGTGGCTCCACGGTCCGACAAGCAGCTCCTTGTCGCACTGCAACCTCTCGAACGTCCGGAACGTGTTGTTGCGATACCCGTCGGCCCAACCCGCGACGATCATCGTCGGGCACTCGATGCGTGCATAGTCCGGTCGCACCGAGCCGTGACGCCAGTAGGGCCCGTCGAGTTGGTGCTCCATCCAGGTCATCAACCACGGCTCGTGCTCGGCGATCCGGGCCAGCCACTCGTCGCGCCATCCCGCACCCCACAGCGCGGGCACCGGCGGCAGGGCGTTCATCGGGACCATGTAGTGGCAGTAGTCGACGAGGTCGATCGCCCGCAGCGCGCCCCCCATGTAGTGCACGTCGTCGGTGTACCGATCGTCGCTGGCGTAGATCGCGCAGACCGCGCCGAGTGCCGCCGGGCGCTCGCAGGCGAGTTGCAAGGAGTTGAAGCCGGAGTAGCTGTATCCGAACATTCCGACGCGCCCGTTGCTCCAAGGCTGCGCGGCGAGCCAGGCGATCACATCGGTCAGATCGTCGAGCTCCGACGGGGGATACTCGTCGGTCGCCCGGCCGTGCGAGGACCCAGTGCCGCGAACGTCGAGCCGGCAGACAGCGAGTCCGCCCTCGGCTCGCAGGCGGAGATAGTCGTCGGCGTGGGACTCGCCAGTGAGGTCGTCCTTGCGATAGGGCAACGCCTCGAGCACGACGGGCGCGGGCGCGGACGAAGGTGGCAGGTAGAGGTCGGCCGCGAGCCGGGTACCGTCGCGAGCCGTGATCCACACCTGCTCGCACTGCACCCGGCGAGCGTAACCGCGGCCTCGCCGGCGCTCAGCGTGGGAGCAGCGTGTAGTCCGGGTTGGTGAACTCGAGGTGGTCCCCGCGCAGCACGGGCACACCGCTGATCGCGATCTTGCGACCCAACGTGACACCGCCGATCTCGCGCCGTCCGGTCCATACCGCAGTGACGGTGCCGGTCTCGTCGGAGATCGACACCGCGAGCGCTGGTTGCCCTGAGGTCGGGCGTGCAGTCATTCGCACCACCTTGCCGCTGACGCACACTCGCTCGCGTGGTACAGCGTCACACATCGGGATCGAGGCCGGCGCCGGCGCCGGCGTCGTCTCGACCTGTTGGTCGTCGCGCTTGCGTCGTAGCAGTGCCATCGTCAGCCGACCAGGGCCCGCCGAACGTCGTCTTCGACACCGCCCGTCACCAACACCAACACCTCGTCGCCCTCGTGCAGCACGGTGTCGCCGCGTGGCACCACGACGTGGCCGTCGCGCAACACCGCCACGACGGTGGACTCGCGAGGCAGACCCAGTTCTGTCAGCTCCTTGGAAATTGCGGGCGATCCTGTCGCCAAGGTGACCTCGGCGAGGCGAGCCTTGCCGCCTTCGAGGCTCAGCAAGCGTACGAAGGAGCCGACAGTGACGGCCTCTTCGACCAGAGCGGTCAACAGATGCGGGGTCGACACCGACACGTCGACGCCCCACATGTCGTTGAACATCCACTCGTTCTTCGGGTTGTTCACCCGGGCCAGGACTCGCGGCACGGCGAACTCCTGCTTCGACAACAGCGACACCACCAAGTTGTCCTCGTCGTCGCCGGTGACCGCGGCCACCACGTCGGCTTGCGCGGCACCGACCGCGGTGAGAGTGGCCACCTCGCACGCGTCGCCGAGGCACCACGTGACGCCGACCGGCGTGCGCGTCGCCCGACCTTGGGCAACGACGCTCGAGTCGTTGTCGATCAGCGTGACATTGTGGCCGGAGTCCTGGAGCTGACCGGCCATGTAGCGGCCGACGCTGCCGGCGCCGGCGATGATCACGTTCATCAGTGCGATCCCCCTGTCGCCTGCAGGACGCTGTCGAGCAGTTCGGCGCCGTCGGCCGGTATGACGACGTGGAGGACGTCGTCCTCCTGCAGGAGCGTCGCCGACGACGGGATCGACGCCTGACCGAATCGGGCCATCACTGCGACCCGCCCCTTGGACGATGCCTCGAGGTTGGCGATGGACAGTCCGGCCACCGCGCTCGAGACACGCCGCTCGACGATGGTGAACTTGGCCGACGGATCGATCCAATCCGGTGTCGACTCGGACTCCATCAGATGGCGGAGCACTCGAGCACTGGTCCAGGCCACGGAGGCAACGGTGGCGATGCCCAGCCGCTCGTAGATCGAGGCCCGGCGCGGGTCGTAGATGCGGGCGACCACGTGCTTGACGCCGAAGGTCTCCCGGGCGACTCGGGCGATGAGGATGTTGGAGTTGTCGCCACTGGTGACCGCGGCAACCGAACAGTTCGGTGTGATGCCGGCTTCCGTCAACACGTCGCGGTCGAACCCGACACCGACCATCGTCGTGCCCTTGAAGCCGTCGCCGAGCCGACGGAACGACTCGAGCCGTCGGTCGATCACGACCACGTCGTGTTCCGAGCCGGCGAGGTTCAACGCGACCTCCGATCCGACTCGACCGCATCCCACCACGATGACATGCATTCGCGGACTCCTACTCCTCTTCGGTGCCGTCGGCCGTCATGTGGATAGGAACCGAGACGACGGCAGTGTGCGGACGATAGAGAAGTTTGGCCTTCAGGGCAAAGGCGCTGCCGTTGTGCAACCACTGCGACTTGACGGACGTGACGAATTCGGGGATCACCACGGTGATGATGTTGTCTCGGTGTTGCTCGTCGAGCTCGTCGATGAACCGCAGGATCGGCCGGGTCAGTTCGCGGTACGGGGAGTAGACGGTATGCAGTTCGATGGGTACCTCGAACTTCTTCCACTGGTCCTCGACGAACTTTCGTTCCTCGTCGTTGCTCGCCACCGTGACCGCCATGATCCGATCCGGGTTCAACGACTTCGCGTACTGAACGGCACGCAGCACGCCCTTGTTGACGCCGCCGACCAGCACCACCATCGTGTGCGTTTCCTTCGGTGCCCGGTACCCGTCGGGAGCGACGACCGAGCCGCGGCTGCGCTTGTAGTGCTTGCCGATCGACCGGAACCCGAACACCATGATCGGAATCAGGGCCGCCGGTATCCACGCACCTTCGGTGAACTTCGACACGACGACGACGGTGGCGATGAGACCCGTCGCCACCGCGCCGATCGCGTTGATGACCATTCCCACCCGCCAGTTGGGCTGCTTCTCCTTGATGTGATGGCGAACCATTCCCGCTTGGCTCAGCGTGAAGCCGGTGAAGACACCGAACGCGTACAAGGGGATCAAGGCAGAGATGTCACCGTTGAAGACGATGATCAGCACACTGGCAACCGACGCGAGGAAGATCACGCCGTTGGAGAACACGAGGCGGGCCCCGCGATTGAAGAACTGACGGGGCAGGAAGCCGTCCCTCGCGATGATGGAGGCCAGCCGCGGAAAGTCGGCGTACGCGGTGTTGGCGGCGAGGATGAGGATGAGGAACGTACCGACCATCAGCATCCAGAAGAGGGTGCCTTTGCCGCCGAAGATGTATTGCGCCATCAGACCGAGGCCGTTGCCGTCGTCCGGCCCGCGGTAGGGCTCGAGGTGCGACGCCAGCACCGAGACCCCGAGGAAGCACGAACCGAGGATGACGCCCATCCACACCAGCGTCGTTGCCGCGTTCTTGCTCTCCGGCTTCCTGAAGGCAGGAACACCGTTGGAGACGGCCTCCACACCGGAAAGGGCGACGGCGCCGGACGAGAACGCCCGGGCCAACATGTAGAGGCTGAGGGTCGCGGTGCCCTGCGATGCCTTGATCGCATCGTCGGACAGCAGCGATTGGGGGATCGGACCGACGTGTTGGACGAACACGCGGTAAAAGCCGGTGCCGAGCAACACCAGCAGCATGACCACGTAGAAGTACGTCGGGCCGGCAAAGGCTGCGCCGCTCTCTTTGACACCGCGCAGGTTGACCACGGTCATCAGCACGATGCACGCCAAGCAGATCGGCACGGTCCACTTCGTGTCGAAGCCCGTAGCGGTGCGGATGGCCAGCACACCGCCGGCAACACTGACAGCCACGGTGAGGATGTAATCGACCAGCAGTGCGGAGCCGGCGACCAGCGACGGGGTTTCGCCGAGGTTCTCGCGGCTGACGATGTAGGCCCCGCCGCCGGAGGGGTAGGCGTGAATCGTCTGGCGGTAGCTCATCACCACGATGATGAGCAGCACGCACACGACCAGGGCGATGGGCGTCAGCAGGTCGAAGGCGTGGGCCCCGATACCGGCTTGCAGCAACAGGACGACGAGGATCTCGTCCGTCGCATACGCCGTGGAAGAGATGGCATCGGAGGCGAACACGGGGAGCGCGACGATCTTGTGCAGGCGCTGATGGGCCTCTTCCTCCGACGAGATCGGTTTCCCGATCAGTACCTCTTTCAGGGTGGGCACGAGCCTGAACGTAGCCGATCGGGTGACCCGCCAAGCAGGTCCGGATTGTGCGGGTTGGCGAGTGCTGCCAGGTCCGATAGAGTCAGATCCTCGTGTGCGCCAGTCCGGCGTACCACCAACCGAAGTCTGTGTGCGCCCCCAACTGGTACGGAGGGGGGACCTCACAGCAAGAACCTGAATCCGGTGCTCCGCCGGCCGTACGGCCTTGCGGAGCATTTGCGTGTACGACCATTGCCCGGGCGACCGGGTCTGACCCGAAAAGGCTGCCGATCATGGCACTGAAAGCGATCGTTGGCGAGAAAATCGCCATGAGCCAGGTGTGGGTGAACGACAAAGTCGTTCCCGTCACTGTGCTCCGCGTCGAGCCGGCCCGCATCGTCCAGGTGAAGACCACCGAACGCGACGGCTATTCGGCGCTCCAGGTCACCTATGGCCACAGAGACGCCAAGAAGCTGACCAAGCCCGAAGCGGGCCATTTCGCCAAGGCCGGAGTCCAGCCGGGTCGCCGTCTCGTCGAGCTGCGTCTCGATTCGGTCGACGGCTTCGAGGTCGGCCAGGAGATCAAGGTCGACACTTTGGAAGAGGGTCAGCGCGTGGACGTGACCGCAGTCAGCCGAGGCAAGGGTTTCGCCGGTGGCATGAAGCGTCACAACTTCAAGGGCCAGGGCGCCAGCCACGGTAACCACAAGCACCACCGTGCGCCCGGCGCCATCGGCTCGTGCAGCTTCCCCGGCCGAGTGTTCAAGGGTCTGAAGATGGCCGGCCACATGGGCAACGAGCAGGTCACCACGCTGAATCTCGAAGTCGTGCAGGCCGACACCGAGCGCAATCTGCTGCTGGTCAAGGGCTCGGTGCCGGGTCCCAACGGCGGCGTCGTCATCGTCCGCAACGCAGTGAAGGGCAAGTGACCGTCATGGCAACGATCACCGTGAAGAACTCCACCGGCAAGGACGCCGGCAGCCTCGACCTCGACGACAGCATGTTCGGCGTGCAGCCCAACGTTCCGTTGATGCACCAGGTCGTCACGGCGCAACTCGCGGCACGCCGCAGTGGCACCCAGAGCACCAAGACCCGTGCCGAGGTCAGTGGTGGCGGCAAGAAGCCGTTCAAGCAGAAGGGCACGGGCAATGCCCGCCAGGGCTCCAGCCGGTCGCCGCACATGAGCGGTGGCGGTGTGGCCCACGGTCCCAAGCCCCGTAAGTACGACCAGAAGACACCGAAGAAGATGATCAAGGCGGCGTTGTGGTCGGCGCTCAGTGATCGCGCCGCCGACGGCAAGGTCGTCGTCGTCGATTCCTGGGGCTTCGAGACTCCGAAGACCAAGGACGCCAAGAAGCTGCTGAGTGCCCTCGGCGTCGACGGCAAGGCGCTGGTCGTCGTCGACATCGACGACACCAACACGATCAAGAGTTTCTTGAACCTGCCGGAAGTTCAGCTGATCGAGCGTCGCGAGCTCAACGCCTACGACGTGCTGTGCAGCGACTACGTGCTCTTCTCCCACGCCACCCTGCCCGGTGCCGGCGAGGTCATCGAGAAGGCCCCCGCCAAGAAGGCCGCAGCAAAGAAGGCCGCCCCAGCCAAGAAGGCCGCTGCGAAGGTCGAAGATGCAGCTCCCAAGGTTGCCGACGACAAAGCGGATCTTCCCGCCGGCGCACATGCACCTATCGAGTCCGGTGAGGCTCCCAGGGGTTACAAGATCAAGGGCAACGCCGACTCGATGCTCTACCACGTTCCGGGTTCGGCGTTCTACGACCGCACCGTCGCCGAGATCTGGTTCAAGACCGCCGAAGACGCCGAGGCCGCAGGCTTCCAGCTGCCCCCGAGCCAGCGTGACAAGGACGCGGGCGACGAGCCCGCTGGTGAAGGAGTCGAATCATGAAAGATCCCCGCGACATCATCCTGGCGCCCGTGGTCTCGGAGAAGAGCTACGGCCTCATCGAGCAGGGCGTGTACACGTTTCGGGTCCACCCGAACGCCAGCAAGCCGGAGATCTCCGACGCCGTCCGGGCCATCTGGGGCGTCGAGGTCGAGCAGGTCAACACCATGAACCGGAAGGGCAAGGTCGTGCGCGGCCGTCGCACGAACCGCTCCGGTCACAAGCCCGACTCGAAGCGGGCCCTTGTCAAGCTGGCCGCCGGCCACGAGATCCCACTGTTCGAGAGCTGAGCTGCAACATGGCCATTCGTTCACGTAAACCAACCAGTCCCGGGCGCCGCTTCCAGACGACCGCCGACTTCTCGGAGATCACCAAGGTTGCTCCGGAGAAGGCCTTGCTGTCGTCGCTGTCGAAGAGTGGCGGCCGCAACGTCTACGGACGCAAGACCTCGCGTCACCGCGGCGGTGGACACAAGCGTGCCTACCGCGTCGTCGACTTCAAGCGGATGAAAGACGGTGTCACGGCCAAGGTCGCGGCCATCGAGTACGACCCCAACCGCACCTGTCGCATCGCTCTGCTGCACTATGCCGACGGCGAGAAGGCCTACATCCTGGCGCCGAAGGGCCTGACGGTCGGCGATCACGTGGCCAGCGGCCAGGGTGCCGACATCAAGCCCGGCAACGCCCTGCCGCTGCGCTACATCCCCGTCGGTACCACAGTCCACAACGTCGAGTTGCGTCCTGGTGGCGGCGGCAAGATGGCCCGGTCCGCCGGTGTCGCCGTGCAGCTGGTCGCGAAGGAAGGCGACTTCGCCACGTTGCGTCTGCCGAGCACGGAGATGCGCCGCGTGCTGATCGACTGCCGGGCCACCGTCGGCGAAGTCGGCAACAGCGAGCACGAGCTCGTGGCGATCGGCAAGGCCGGCCGCAACCGTTGGAAGGGTGTCCGCCCGCAGACTCGCGGTGTGGCCATGAACCCGGTCGACCACCCGTTGGGTGGTGGCGAAGGCCGTACCTCCGGTGGACGTCCGCCGGTGTCGCCATGGGGCAAGCCCGAAGGTGTGCGCACCCGCAATGTCAACAAGCCATCACAACAGCTGATCGTGCGTCGTCGTCGTACGTCGAAGGGTCGCCGCTAGTCATGAAGGGTAATTCGTAATGTCACGCAGCCTGAAGAAGGGCCCGTTCGTCGACGATCACCTGTTGAAGAAGGTCGACACGCAGAACGCAGCCGGCGAGCGAAAGGTCATCAAGACCTGGAGCCGTCGCAGCACCATCATCCCCGACATGGTCGGCCACACGATCGCCGTTCACGACGGTCGCAAGCACGTCCCGGTGTATGTCACCGAGTCGATGGTCGGTCACAAGTTGGGCGAGTTCAGCCCGACGCGCACGTTCCGTTACCACGCCGGACAAGAGAAGAACACGAAGGGTCGCCGCTGATGACCGGTCCCAAGTTGAACGAAGCCAGCATGATCGCCGGCGAGCGCACTGGCACCAAGGCCAGCGCCATGTACCTCCGCGTGTCCGCGTACAAGGCGCGCGTCGTGCTGAACCTGATCCGCGGCCTCCCCGTCAAGAATGCCGACGAGGTGCTGCAGTTCAGTGACCGCGAGGTGTCCAACGACATCCGCAAGGTGCTGGCCAGTGCCGTCGCCAACGCGCAGCACAACGACGAGCAGGATCCCGAGGAGTTGTTCGTCAAGGCGTGCTTCGCCGACGAGGGCCCGACCCTCAAGCGGTTCACGCCCCGCGCCCGCGGCCGCGGCAACCGCATCAACAAGCGCACCTGCCACATCACGATCGTTCTGGGTCGGCTCGACGAGGCTCGCCTCGAGGTCGTCCAGGCCCGCGAGGCCAAGCGTGCCGCCACCGGTCGGCGTCGTCCGACCGCTGCCGGAACCTCGGCCAGCCGTCGGGCCCGCGTCGAGCGCAGCCGGCAGCGCGCTTCGCAAGCCAAGACCGGCGGTACCACCGCCGCTGAGACGCAAGAGGATCAGTTGCCCGCGGGTGCCCACGCTCCGTTGGAGGACGGTGGCCAGCCCGAGGGTTACGAGATCAAGGGCAACGCCGACTCGATGCTGTACCACCTGCCCGGCACCCCGTTCTACGACCGCACGATCGCCGAAGTCTGGTTCGACACCCCGGAAAGTGCGGAAGCCGCCGGCTACCAGCTGCCCCCCAGCCAACGCGACGACGAAGACGCGGATGCAATTGAAGGTGCCGAGGAAAGCGCCAGCGACGAGGCACAAGCGGCGCGAGGAGAAAGCGCAGCGGACGACGAGCCCGCGGCAGACTCGGAGGACAACTGAAATGGGCCAGAAGATCAACCCTTACGGATTCCGGCTTGGGATCACGACCGATTGGAAGAGCCGCTGGTTCTCCGAGCGCGAGTACAAGGACTATCTCACCGAGGATTGGAAGATCCGTCGAGCGCTGATGACCAAGCTCGAGAGCGCAGCGGTCAGCCGCATCGAGATCGAGCGCACGCGTGACAAGGTGCGCGTCGACATCCACACTGCACGTCCCGGCATCGTCATCGGTCGTCGTGGTGCGCAGGCCGACGAGCTCCGCGGCCTGTTGACCGACATCACTGGCAACCCGAAGGTGCAGCTCAACATCGTCGAGATCAAGAGCCCAGAACTTGACGCCGCCCTCATCGCTCAGGGTGTCGCCGATCAGCTGGTCAACCGCATCGCCTTCCGCCGGGCCATGAAGCGCGCCGTGCAGAACGCCCAGAAGGCCGGCGCACTCGGCATCCGCGTGCAGTGCTCGGGCCGCCTCGGTGGCGCCGAGATGAGCCGCACCGAGTGGTACCGCGAGGGTCGTGTTCCGCTGCACACGCTGCGCGCCGACATCGACTTCGGTGTCCGTGAGGCTCGCACCTCGAGCGGCCGCGTGGGCGTCAAGGTGTGGATCTACAAGGGCGACATCGTCCCCTACAAGAGCATCAACGACGACAAGATCACCCGCGAGGCCGCGATGGCTGCAGGCGATCCGTCGGGCGCCGGTCAGCCGCGTCGTGTCGTCTCGTCGGCGGGGCGTCGCCCGGTCGAGAGCGATGTCGAGTCGACTCCGCTCATCAAGGAAGCGGATCCGGAGCTGGAGAAGTTGCTCGACGAAGAAGAAGAGATTGCTCGCCGCACACACGGTGGCAGCGAAGCACCACATTTCCGTGGGGAGGACTGATCCATCATGTTGATGCCGCGCAAAGTCGCACATCGCAAGCACCACCGAGGTCGCATGTCGGGTAACACCAAGGGTGGGGCTCATCTGGCCTTCGGTGAGTACGGGATCCAGGCCCTCGAGCCGGGCTGGCTGAGCGCCCGCCAGATCGAGGCTGCTCGAATCGCCATGACCCGCGCCATCAAGCGCGGCGGCAAGGTGTGGATCAACATCTTCCCGGACAAGCCGGTCACGAAGAAGCCGGCCGAGACCCGCATGGGTTCCGGCAAGGGCAACCCGGAGTTCTGGGTGGCAGTCGTGCGCCCGGGTCGAGTGCTGTTCGAGCTCTCCTACCCCAACGAGGAGATCGCCAGGGCGGCCATGTTCAAGGCCATTCAGAAGCTGCCGATCAAGGCCCGCATCATCACTCGCGAGGAGGTCTACTGATGGCCAAGTCCAACGCAGAATTGAAAGAGCTCGACCTCAGCGCACTCGTCGACGAGCTGCGTGCCACGAAGCAGGAGGCGTTGAACCTCCGCTTCCGCAACGCGACCGGTCAGCTCGACAACAACGCCGAGATCCGCACCGTGCGCCGTCGCATCGCCCGGATCAACACCTTCATTCGTCAGCGCGAGATCGCTCTCGCCGAGGCTGGGAAGTAGTCATGCCCGAAGAGACCGAAACCGCAACCGAGACCGAAGCGCGGCACAACCGCAAGACCCGCGAGGGTCTGGTCGTGTCCGACAAGATGGACAAGACCGTCGTTGTCGCTGTCATCGAGCGCGTCCGGCACGCCAAGTACGGCAAGTTCATGATGCGCACCAAGCGGCTCTACGCGCACGACGAGGCCAACGACGCCCACACCGGCGACAAGGTCCGCGTCATGGAGACCCGCCCGCTCAGCAAGAACAAGCGCTGGCGCGTCGTCGAAGTGATGGAGCGTGCCAAGTGATCGAGCGAAGCGAGACGTGGGAGGTAACACAGTGATTCAGCAGGAGTCACGACTTCGCGTTGCCGACAACAGCGGCGCCAAGGAAGTGCTGTGCATCAAGGTGCTCGGCGGCACCCGCCGTCGCTATGCCTCGATCGGCGACATCTTCGTGGCGACCGTGAAGGACGCCATTCCGGGTGCCGGCGTGAAGAAGGGCGACGTCGTCAAGTGCGTCGTCGTTCGCACCAAGAAGGAAAAGCGCCGTCCGGACGGCAGCTACATCCGCTTCGACGAGAACGCAGCGGTGATCATCAAGGACGACCTGACCCCGCGCGGCACGCGCATCTTCGGCCCGGTCGGTCGTGAACTGCGCGACAAGAAGTTCATGCGCATCGTGTCGCTGGCACCGGAGGTGCTGTAACCATGAAACTCAAGAAGGGCGACACCGTGAAGGTGATCGCAGGCAAGGACAAGGGTCAGCAGGGCGAGATCGTCCATGTCTTCCCGTCCGACAACAAGGTGCTCGTCAACGGCATCAACACCGCCAAGAAGCACTCGAAGGCCCGCAGAGCCAACCAGCAGGGCGGCATCATCGACCGCGACATGCCGATCCACGCCAGCAACGTGATGCTGGTGCACAAGGGCAAGACCACGCGTGTGGGCTACAAGATCCAAGCCGACGGGACAAAGGTCCGCGTCGCCAAGCGCAACGGTGAGGTGATCGGATGAGCACGACTGCCGAAACCACGACTGCAACGTCGACCATCCCGCGCCTCAAGCAGAAGTACAACGACGACGTCAAGGGTGCGCTCAAGAACGACCTCGGCCTCGCCAACGTGATGCAGGTCCCGAGGATCGAAAAGATCGTCATCAACATGGGTGTCGGCCGCGCGACTCAGCAGCCGTCGCTGCTCGAGGGTGCCGTCAAGGACCTCACACGAATCAGCGGTCAGAAGCCGGTCATCACCAAGGCACGCGACTCCATCGCCGGATTCAAGCTTCGTGAAGGGCAGTCGATCGGCTGCAAGGTCACGTTGCGCGGCGATCGCATGTGGGAGTTCTTCGACCGCCTCGTCAGCGTGGCGATTCCTCGCATCCGCGACTTCCGCGGCCTCCCGGCCACCAGCTGGGACGGACGCGGTAACTACACGTTCGGTCTCGCCGAGCAGGTCGTGTTCCCGGAGATCGATTACGACAAGATCGACGCACCGCGGGGCATGGACATCACCATCGTCACCACCGCAGCCACGAACGAGCAGGGCAAGGCATTGCTCGATGCGTTCGGCTTCCCCTTCAAGCGGGAGGCCGACACGGCGGCACCGGAAAAAATCAAGCGTCGCGGACCTGCGTTCCGCGGCAAGGGCAAGAAGAAGTAACGGAAGGGCATCGAAGTGGCAAAGAAGTCATTGATCAACAAAGCGAATGCCAAGCCGAAGTACAAGGTGCGCGGCTACAACCGTTGCCGCAAGTGCGGCCGGGCGCGCTCGGTGTATCGAAAGTTCGGGTTGTGCCGAGTGTGCCTGCGAAGCATGGCCCACGCCGGCGAGATCCCCGGCATGACCAAGGCGAGTTGGTGAGCGCATCATGATGACTGATCCCATCGCAGACATGCTGACCCGCATCCGCAACGCCAACACGGCAATGCACGATGAAGTGCGCATGCCGGCGTCCAAGCAGAAGATCGCCCTGGCGACGATCCTCCACAAGGAGGGTTACATCCACGGCTTCAGCACCGCGCCTTCGACCACAGGTCCCGGCGACGTGTTGACGATCTCGATGAAGTACTCGGCAGAGCGTCATCGCACCATCTCCGGCTTGCGCCGTATCTCGACTCCGGGCCTTCGGGTCTACCGCAAGGGCGACGCGGTTCCGCGCGTCCTCGGCGGCCTGGGTGTCGCTGTCCTGTCCACCAGCCAGGGGCTGATGACCGACCGCGAAGCGCGCAAGCGCAAGGTGGGCGGCGAAGTCCTCTGCTACGTGTGGTGAATCGGAGCACTCATGTCACGAATCGGTAACTCCCCCATCACGGTGCCCGGCGGTGTCGACATCACGATCGACGACAGCGCGAATGGCAACAACACGGTCACGGTGAAGGGGCCGAAGGGCACCCTCAGCCGGTCTCTGCCGGGCGTCATCACGGTTCGCCGCGACGATTCCCAGTTGATCGTCGAGCGTCCCGACGACCTGCGTGAAAGCCGCTCGTTGCACGGCCTGACGCGCACACTGGTCAACAACATGGTCGTCGGCGTCACCGACGGCTTCAGCAAGGAACTCGAGATCATCGGCGTCGGCTATCGCGCCGAGGCAGTCGCGCCGAACAAGCTTCGCCTTGCGCTCGGCTTCAGCCATCCGGTGATCGTCGATGCACCCGAGGGCATCACCTTCGAGGTGCCAGTACAGACCCGAGTGATCATCAGAGGGATCGACAAGGAAGTGGTCGGCCAGGTGGCCGCCAACATCCGCTCGATCCGCAAGCCCGAGCCCTACAAGGGCAAGGGCGTGCGCTACCTCGGTGAGAAGGTCCTCCGCAAGGCCGGCAAGACCGGCAAGAAGTGAGCGAACGATGAGCAAGGTTGCACAGAAGCGTCAAGAAGGCCGGGCCATCCGGCACCGGCGGGTCCGCAAGAAGATCCACGGCACGGCGGCGCGTCCGCGTCTCGCGGTGTTCCGTTCGAACAAGCACCTGTCGTTGCAACTGATCGACGACGAGGCAGGTCGCACGCTGGTGGCCGCATCGACCGCCGAGGCAGACATGCGCGCCGAGGGCAGCGGGGCGACGGTCGCCGCCGCTACCCGTCTCGGCAAGCTGCTGGCCGACCGCGCCAAGGCCGCCGGCATCGACAAAGTGGTGTTCGACCGTGGTGGGTTCCTCTACCACGGCCGCGTTGCAGCGGTTGCCGCTGCCGCGCGTGAAGCAGGTTTGGAGTTCTGATGGCTGCACCGACGAATTACGCCAACAACCCGGCCGGCCACACGCCGGTCGAGACCGGTGGCCTGCGCGAGTCGCGCGTCATCCACATCAACCGCGTCGCCAAGGTCGTCAAGGGCGGCCGTCGCTTCTCGTTCACCGCGCTGGTCGTGGTCGGCGATGGCAATGGTCGCGTGGGTCTCGGTTACGGCAAGGCCAAAGAGGTGCCGTTGGCCATCCAGAAGGGCACCGAAGAGGCCAAGAAGAACCTGTTCGACGTACCGCTGGCCGGGAGCACGATCACCCACCCGATCATCGGGGTCACCGGGGCTGGTCGGGTGCTGATGAAGCCCGCCGCAGCCGGTACCGGCGTCATCGCCGGCGGCGCGGCCCGCATCATCCTCGAGGAAGCCGGCGTGCACGACGTGCTGTGCAAGTCGCTCGGTTCGTCGAACGCGATCAACGTCGCCAGGGCCACCATCCACGGTCTGCAGTCGTTGCAGCGGCCCGAAGAGGTTGCGCGCCGACGTGGTCTGGCCGCCGACGAGTTCGTGCCCAAGGGCATGCTCAACGCGTACAACGACCGCAAGAAGCAGATCGCAGCAGGAGATTCGCACTGATGGCCGCCAAGAAAGAAGCCTCGAGCGACAAGACGATCACGGTCACGCAGATCCGATCGACGATCGCCAACAAGCCCAAGACCCGGGGCACGATGCGCGCCCTCGGCCTGCGCAAGATCGGCGACAGCAACACGCTGCCCGATCGCAAGGAGATCCGCGGCATGATCGCCCGGGTCGGTCACCTCATCACCGTCACGGAGAACTGACATGCGTGTCGATCAACTCGCACCATCACCCGGCTCGACGAAGCCGAAGCGGCGTGTCGGCCGCGGCATCGGCGGCAAGGGCGGCAAGACCGCCGGCTCGGGCACCAAGGGCCAGCAGTCGCGCGGTCGCGGCAAGGTCGCTCGCGGCTTCGAGGGTGGCCAGATGCCGCTCAAGCAGCGTGTCCCGAAGCTGAAGGGCTTCAACAACCCGTTCCGTGTCGAGTACAGCCCGGTCAACCTCGATCAGCTCGAAGCCTGCGGCGAATCCACCGTCGATCCCGACGTGCTCGTGGCCAAGGGCCTGGTGCGCAAGGGCGTCTTCGTGAAGATCCTCGCCCGCGGTGAGATCACCTCCAAGGTCGACGTCTCGGCCCACGGCGTTTCCAAGGCTGCTGAGGCTGCCATCACTGCCGCAGGCGGTAGCGTCACCGTGTTGCCGCTCCCGTTCAAGCAGGGTCGCCCGCCGGTCAAGGGCAACCAGTTCACCAACCGCTGATTCTCATCACTACCGCCGAGACGACAAGGGAGTCGCTGTGCTGTCGAACCTGAAGAATGTCTTCAAGGTCCCCGATCTGCGGAACAAGATCCTTTTTGTCATGTTCATCATCGCCCTGTATCGGCTGGGCGTGGCAATCCGAGTTCCGGGCATCGACCCCGACGCAGTGAAGCAGTTCAAGAAGGGCGTGGAGTCGCAGGGTGCGCTCGGCTTCCTCGACCTGTTCTCAGGTGGTGCCTTCGGCAGCTTCTCGATCTTCGCCCTCGGCATCATGCCGTACATCACGGCCAGCATCATCATGCAGGTCCTCGGCGTGGTCATCCCCAAGCTCGAGAAGCTCCAGCAGGAGGGCGCTGTCGGGCAGCGCAAGATCACGCAGTACACGCGGTACATGGCCATCGGCATCTCGACGATGCAGGCCACCGCGCTGACCTTCATCTTCGGCAACGGCAACGGCAACGCCTTCTTCGGAGCTGCTCAGCGATTGCCGAAGAACGTCAAGTTGCTGCCGGATGGGATGTGGCCCCGGGGATTCCTCGTGATCCTCACACTCGTCGCGGGCACGGCCTTGTTGATGTGGATGGGCGAGCTCATCAGCCAGCGCGGCATCGGCAACGGCATGAGCATGATCATCTTCGCGTCGGTCGTCAGCCGCCTGCCGTTCGGCTACTACGCGATCCTGCAGGAGCAGAAGTGGTTCGCGTTCGGCCTGCTCGTCGTGGTCAGTCTGCTGATCGTCGTCGCCGTCGTGCGTGTCGAGTTGGCGCAGCGCCGCATCCCGGTGCAGTTCGCCAAACGTGTCGTCGGCCGGCGCATGTACGGCGGCCAGAACACCTACATCCCGTTGAAGGTCAACCAGAGCGGTGTCGTGCCGATCATCTTCGCCAGCTCCGTGCTGTTGCTGCCGGTGTTGATCTCCAACTTCCTCGGCGGCAGCAGTGCCACGAGCGGTTGGAGGGTCAGCGTGCAGCGCTGGGTCGACACCAACCTCGTCAACAGCCGCAACCTGGTCTACATCGTGCTGTTCTCGGTGTTGATCGTGGCCTTCGCCTACTTCTACAACTCGATCGCGTTCGACCCCATCCGTCAGGCCGACCAGATCCGACGCCAGGGTGGTTTCATCCCAGGTGTGCGGCCAGGTCCCCAGACGGAGCGGTACCTGTCGAAGGCGGTGAACCGGATCACGCTGCCGGGCGCGCTGTTCGTCGCCGTCATCGCCATCACGCCGTACATCATCTTGTGGTTGTTCGACGTGCAGAACTTCCCGTTCGCCGGAACCACCGTGCTGATCGCCGTCGGCGTGGCACTCGAGCTCATGCGCCAGATCGACAGCCAATTGATGCTGCGCAACTACGAGGGCTTCCTGAAGTGACCTTGTCCCGTCTTGCGACAGGCGGGTCGACAGCGGCATGATCCCCGGCGCGCGACTCATCCTCCTCGGCCGGCAGGGTGCGGGCAAGGGAACGCAATGCGTTCGTTTGTCGCGCCACTACGTCGTTCCGCACATCTCGACGGGCGACATGTTGCGAGCGGCCGTTCGCGAGGGAACCGACCTCGGCCGTATGGCCAAGAAGGTGATGGACGACGGCGGACTGGTCGGTGACGACATCATGATCGGCATCGTCAAGGAGCGGCTCGGGCACCACGACGCCAAGGGTCGCGGCTACATCCTCGACGGCTTCCCGCGCACGGTCTTCCAAGCGCAGGCACTCGACGAGATCACCGCCGAACGGCCGATCGACCTCGTCCTCGATCTCGACGTGCCTCGGGAACTCGTACTTGCACGGCTCAGCGCCCGGCGGGTCTGCCGCGACTGCGGTACCAACTACGTCGCCAGTGGATACGAGAAGTTGCCGTGGATCTGCGAGGTGTGCGGCGGCGACGTCATGCATCGCGACGACGACACACCGGAGGCAATCGAGCACCGACTCGATCTCTACGAGCAGCAGACCGCGCCGCTGATCGAGTACTACCAGAGTCAAGGCCGTTTGGCGGTCATCGACGGCGTGGGCACGCCGGACGCTGTGTTCCGGGTGCTCGCAGCGGCGGTCGACGGCTCGCGGTGAGGGACCCGTGAGGAAGCTTGTCCGGCGTTCTGCGGATGAGCTTCGACACATGCGCGCCGCGGGTCGAGTCGTTGCCGAGATGCATCAGGCGATCCGTGCCGCAGCCGCTCCCGGAGTCACCACGCTGCACCTCGATCAGCTCGCACGCGACGTACTGACAGCCCGCGGCGCCGGCTCGAACTTCCTCGGCTATCACGGCTTCCCCGCGGTGATCTGCGCGTCGGTGAACGACGAACTGGTGCACGGCATCCCCAACGAACGTCCGCTGCAGGACGGCGACATCGTGTCGATCGATTGCGGCGCCATCGTCAACGGATGGCACGGCGACGCCGCTTTCACCATGGGTGTGGGCGAGATCGATGCTTCGGCACAACGGCTGATCGACACCGCCGACCGAGCTCTTGCTGCGGCGATCGCGGCCATGCAACCCGACGGTCACCTCGGCGATGTCGGAGCGGCGGTCGAGCGAGTCGTCAATGCGGCCGGATACGGGAGCCCGCGTGAGTACTGCGGTCACGGGATCGGACAAGCGATGCACGAGGATCCCGATGTCGAGAACCGAGGCCGGCGCGGCAAGGGCCCACGGCTCGAACCGGGCGTCGTGCTGGCGATCGAACCGATGCTGATCGCCGGTGGACGCGACGACGTGTTCGTGCTCGACGACGACTGGACGGTCGTGACCGCCGACGGCTCGCTCGCCGCCCACACCGAACACACGGTTGTGGTCACCGAGAACGGCCCCGAGATCCTGACGCGGCTGTAACTCGCTCTAGCGTTGGGCGGTGCCGTCGACCACGACCGGGACTCCGTCGAGGATGGTGTGGCGCACCTTGCCCCGCAGGGTCCGCCCGGCGTACGGGGTGTTACGGCTCTTGCTGGCCAGCTTGGCGGGAACGACGGTCCACTCGGCATCCGGATCGAACACGACGAGGTTCGCCGGTTCGCCGACGGCAACCGGGCGACCGTGGCGATCGGCAAGGCCGGCGATGGCTGCGGGCTTCCAGCTCAGCGCCGCGAGCACATCGGCAAGTGGCATGTCGAGCTCCGTGAGCGCGAGGGCCAGGGCAGTCTCCAGCCCGAGCATCCCGGGCGGTGCCTGGTCGAGCGGCGCCTCCTTCGCCTCCGGAGGATGTGGGGCGTGGTCGGTGGCGATGGCGTCGATGGTGCCGTCGGCCAAGCCGGCCTTGATCGCGGCGATGTCGTCGGCGGTGCGCAGCGGCGGGTTGACCTTGAACACGGGGTCGTAACCGGCGAGCAGCTCGTGGGTCAGCGTGAAGTGATGCGGTGCGGCCTCGGCGGTGACCGGCAGGCCGTCGGCCTTGGCGGCGCGCACGAGCTCGACGCTGCGCGCCGTCGACAGGTGCAGCAGGTGTACCCGAGATCCCGTCAAGCGGCACAGCTCGATGTCGCGATGCACCATCAACTCCTCGGCGATGGCC
>Ga0068867_100000501_pt1 | contig 26078 bp, 26 predicted proteins | sample KBSMisM32_FD_65649 | JGI IMG/M metagenome (GOLD analysis project Ga0068867, IMG submission 65649) | Miscanthus rhizosphere microbial communities from Kellogg Biological Station, Michigan, USA - KBS Miscanthus M3-2 | ecosystem: Host-associated > Plants > Roots > Rhizosphere > Soil ...
ATCGGCCGCGGGCGCGTCCGCGGCCTCGTCGGCCAGGGTATTTCCTAGCCCGGACATGGGGGTCGCTTGACATATCGCAACGCGCTTCTGGCACGGAGGCGCAAATTGGCCCCGCGTCAATCACGTTGCGTTCAGGAGCAACGATGAACAGAGCACCGTGAACAACAAGAGCGAATTGTCGGGCCGGCCCGGGCGCAACTGGAAGCTGGTCCTCGGCTTCGGCGCGCTCAGCGTGCTGGTCGGCGCTGTGCTGGTCATCGGCGGCGCAGCCGGTCTGGCCTGGACGAGCACCGAGGAGTTCTGCATCGGCTGCCACGAGATGCGCGACAACGTCTACGCCGAGTACAAGGGCACGATCCACGACACCAACCGGTCCGGCGTGCGCGCGGTTTGCACCGATTGCCACGTGCCTCGCGAGCCGGGGCCGCTGATCATCGCCAAGATCAAGGCCAGCACCGAGGTGTGGGGCCACTTGACGGGCGCGATCGACACCAAGGAAAAGTTCGACGCGGCGCGCCCCAAGCTCGCTCAGAACGTGTGGCGGCGCATGCAGGCCAACGACTCGCACGAGTGCCGCAATTGCCACAAGGCCGACAAGATGAACAGCGAGCTGCAGTCGGAAAAGGCGCGTGCGCGTCACGCCAAGGGGTTGGCCGACGGGCTGACGTGCATCGACTGCCATTTCGGCATCGCACACAACGAGCCCGAAGGACCCGGGCCGAAGGAGCTGAGAGCCGCCGCCACGAAGCAGCAGTAAGCGAGTGGGTCTGAGGCAGCTCTCGACGCATACGGAGATCAGCATGAAGTCCGCGGTGATTCGTTTCGGTTTGGCCGTCGTGTTCACGGCAGCGACGCTGCTGCAGGGCTGTGGCGGAGGCACCGGCGACGCCGGCCCGGCCGGCCCCGCAGGGCCCGCAGGGCCTTCCGGACCCTCGGGTCCCTCGGGCCCGGCAGGCCCCGGTGGCGGCGCGGTCACCATCCCCCCCAACTCCGCGCCGGCCTCCGATACCACGTCGGCGACTTGGGCCGCGCTGGCACCGAAGGTCACGATCACCGGGGTCACGATCGCCAGTCCGCCGGTGGTGACCTTCATGGTCACCAACGACGCCGGAAACCCGGTGGTGGGCCTGGGCAACACGTCCAAGAGCAGCACCGCCACGGTGGCTGGTCTGACCAACCTGTCGTTCGCGCTCGCCAAGATGGTGCCGGGCACCAACGGCGGCTCGAGCCGCTGGGTGAGCTATATCGTCACCACGGTGCCGACGACGAGCGCCGCTGCGGCACCGTCGCGGCCGAGCACCGACAACACCGGCACGCTGGTCGACAACGGCGACGGCACGTACAGGTACACCTTCTACCGCGACATCCCGCAGATCAAGGCGCAGGTCGACGCGATGACGGTCAGCGGCAACAACAACAAGGCCGACCTCGACGATCTGACGTATGAGCCGAATCTGGTGCACCGCCTGACGTTGCAGCTCGCAGGCAGCGCGCCTGGCACCGGCACCAACACGCCCAATGGCGTGCAGTCGCCAGGATTTCCGGCGGTGGCGCTGACCAAGCCGGTCGATGCCATCTACGACTTCGTTCCGGCCACTGGCCAGCCCGCGGCGTCAGGCCGCGACATCGTGGCGACCGCCAAGTGCAACGAATGCCACCGGCAACTCGGCGGTATTCCGGGTGACGATCCCGAGAGCTCGGCCGCCGGCTTCCACGGCGGCAGCCGCAACGAAACGCGCTATTGCGTCGTGTGCCACACCGAGCAGCGCAAGTATGGGCGCACCGAGGCGACGATCAACGCGACCACGCTGACCTTCACCAGCACCACCGAAAAGGTCGACGGCCGCGCGATCGGCAACCTGCCCAATCACATCCACCACACCCACATGGGCCAGTTCCTGGCCAAGAAGAACTACAGCTACGGCGGGCTGCTGTACAACGAGACGCGGTTCCCGCAGGACCTGCGCAACTGCACCAAGTGCCACGACGGCTCCGCGACGTCGACCGCGCCCACGCCGCAGGGCGACAACTGGAAGAGCTCGCCCAGCCGCGTCGCCTGCGGCGGCTGCCACGACGGCATCAACTTCGCCACCGGCCGGGGCGTGACGATCGCCGACGCGCTGAAGGGACTGACCGAGACCACGAGCTTCGGCGGCTTCGCGCACGGCGGCGGTGCGCAGGCAGACGATTCGTTCTGCAACGCGTGCCACAGCGCCACCGGCATCGACATCGTGCACACGCCGGTGACGCCACCCAACGATCAGAGCGCGCTGCACGTCGCCGGTGGCAATGCCAACACCAACGCGGCGTGGATCGCGTCGAACACCAGCCGCCTGCCATCGGGCGCGATCAAGGTGACGTATGAGATCCAGAGCGTGTCGCGCAACGCCAGCAAGCAACCGGTGATGGTGTTTCGCATCCTGCAGAACGGCGCCCGCAAGGACCTGAACGACTTCGCGGGCACGACACCCAACCCGAACACCGGCGACAAGGAGATCTGGGACGGCTTCATGGGCTCGCCGAGCGCGCAGTTCGTGTTCGCGGTGCCACAAGATGGCGTCACGCAGCCTGCGGACTTCAACGGCAGCGTCTCGGGGTACCTGAAGAACATCTGGAACGGCACCGCTACCGGCGGCGGGGCGGGCACGCTCAGCGCGCCCGACGCGAACGGCTTCTACACGGTGACGCTGACCGGCGTGACGATCCCCGACAACGCGGTGATGCTGACCGGTGGCCTCGGGTTCTCGTACAGCGTGGTCAACACGCTGCCGCTGACACAGGCCAACCTGGCGAACTATCCGGTGTCACCCTCACCGATCGGCCAGGCCAACGAGATCGGTGGCCTGATCGTGATCGCACCCACCCTGCAGAAGGTGGCGACCGGGTACACCGGCCGGCGTGACATCGTTGAAGACGCGCGCTGCAACAAGTGCCACCAGGAACTCGGCGCCTTCACGACCGACGCGTTCCACGGCGGCCAGCGCAACGACGCCACCACGTGCTCGTGGTGCCACAACCCGAACCGTACCAGCAGTGGATGGTCGGCCGACTCGACCAGCTTCATCCACGCGATCCACGGCTCGGCCAAGCGCACGACGAACTTCAACTGGCACGCCGACTCGGCCACCGAGGGCTTCTGGCAGGTCACCTTCCCTGGTGTCCTGAAGGACTGCGAGACCTGCCACCTGCCAGGCAGCTACTACTTCTTCAAGCAGGACAACACACCGTTGCCCGACAGCGTGGTGGCCAGCCGGCTGCACCGTGGGGTGGCCACAGGCACCTTGTCGTCCACGTTCAGCACATCGCCCTACGTCACGCCGGGCACCAACTACGGAGTGAACTTCAGCTTCAACGCAGTCGATGGAAGCACCACGCCGGCTGCTGGCACGACGCTGGTCAACTCGCCGATCGCCACCGCGTGCTTCGCGTGCCACGACTCGACGCAGGCCAGGGCGCACATGCAGAGCAATGGCGGCTCGATCTACGCGTCGCGCTCCGCGGCGCTGGCGACGACCGAGACCTGCCTGGTATGCCACGACCGAGGGCGCATCGCCGACATCAAGGCGATGCATGCGAAGTGATCCGATCAGTAAGCGCTGAATGGCCGCTGCGGCACGACGAACGCGTGCCGCAGCGCCGTGGCAGGTGACCCGGCGGCGAGCCGCCGGCATCTCGTTCGAGCGAGGGCCATCGATTTGAGCAACGCAGAACAGCACCCAGCCTGGCGCGGCCCGCTGCGGTTAATCATTGCGTCGCTCGCCTCGGTGGTGCTCGCGGGGCCGGTCTGTGCGGCCGCCGCGCCGGCCATGGCGGCGTCGTCTCCGAGCGCCAAGCCAGCCGCACCGATCGATGTCAACAGCGCGAGCCGCGCGCAGCTCAAGACGCTGCCCGGAATCGGCGACGCCGAAGCCGAGCGCATCATTGCGGGCCGGCCATACCGAAGCAAGGCCGATCTGGTCGAGCACGGCGTGCTGCCGGCGGGCGTGTACTTGTCGATCAAGGGCCGCATCATCGCCAAGCAACAGTTCAAGCCGGGTGCCAAGCCGTCATGAGCGCCATCAAACCGACGGCGCTCGCCTTGCTGATGCTGCTCGGCCTGGGGGCTCAGTTCGAGGCGCGCGCGCAGGCTGCGTCGGCGCCGGCGGCGCCTGCCGCTGCGTCGGCACCGGCGGCGCCTGCCGCTGCGTCGGCAGCGCCGGCGGCCGCTGCTTCGGCACCCGCCGAGCCTCGTGGAGCGGGCAGCCAGTACAGCGAGAAGGGTGCCGACACCTGCCTCGGTTGCCACGACGAAGACGCCGATACCCCCACCCACACCACCGCGGCCATCTTCAAGACCCCGCATGCACACCGCGGCAACAAGCACGCGCCGTTCGGCGCTGGTGGACTGCAGTGCGAGGCGTGCCACGGTCCCGGCGGTCGCCATGCCAGCAAGGGCAGCAACAAGAAGCAGACGATCAACAGCTTCAAGCCGAATTCCTTCCTGACGGTCGCCGAGCGCAACGCAGCCTGCCTCGATTGCCACCAGAACCGCTCGCGCACCGGCTGGCACGCCGGCGCGCACGAGCGCGGCGCCCTGGCCTGCACCGATTGCCACAAGCTGCACACCGAGCGCGACGCCGTGCTGACCAAGGCCGACCAGCCCGACGTGTGCTTCAACTGCCACAAGAAGGAGCGCGCCGATTTCCAGAAGGCCTCGACGCATCCGGTGCGCTTCGGCTTGATGCGCTGCGGCGACTGCCACAGTCCGCATGGCTCACCGAGCCCGGCGATGCTGATCAAGCCGACGCTCAACCAGACCTGCTACACCTGCCATGCCGAAAAGCGCGGGCCGCTGTTGTGGGAGCACGCGCCGGTGGCTGAAGACTGCTCGCTGTGCCATACCGCGCACGGGTCGGTGCGCAGTGCGCTGCTCAACAAGAGTCCGCCATTGCTGTGCCAGCAGTGCCACAGCCAGGCCGGCCATCCTTCGGTGGCGCGCACCGGGGCCGCGCTGCCCGGCGGCAACGGCGGCGGGCAGATCTTTCTCCTCGCCGGCAGTTGCACCAACTGCCATTCGCAGGTGCATGGGTCCAACCATCCGGCCGGCGCCAAGCTGATGCGATGAAAGCCTTCGCCCATTCGCGTCGCGCCAGTCGTCACTTGCCACCGCGCGCAGACGCCGCCGTGAAGACCTTCAGCTCATGGCTGCAGCTTGCCGCGCTGGGCGCGCTCTCGAGTGCGGCCAGCGACGCGTTGGCAGTGGACACGTCGCAGTGGAAGTGCGAGGCCTGTCCGTTCGAGAAGGAGGGGCGCAGCGGCGCGGTGAACGCCGGAGTCATCGGGGTCAGCGACGATTCGCAGAAGTTCGGCGATTTCACCGGCCTGAACAAGCAGGGGGCTTACCTGGGCCTCGGCGGCAACGTGCGCTACCGCGGCGACAACGGTGTCTACGGTTCCGTCGTGGCCACCGACCTCGGGCTCGACACCCGCGCGATCGATTTCGATGGCGGCCGCGAAGGCCTGTACACGCTGAAGCTGGGTTATTCAGAGATCCCGCGCCACCAGGCAGACGGTGCGACAACGCCGTTTCTCGGTGTCGGCGGCGCTCGGCTGACGCTGCCCGGCGGCTTTCCGGCAATCGACACGGGGTCGATGCCGCTGGCCACCACGCTGCAGCCGCTCGACGTGAGTTCCAAGCGGCAGCGCTTCGACGCCGGGTTCGCCTGGATCGCGGACGAGCAGTGGAGCACGCAGCTGACCTTCCGGCGCGACGTTCGCGACGGCCTGCAGCGCATCTCGGGATCGTTCTTCTCCAGTGCCTCTCAGATGGTGGCGCCGCTCGACCAGACCACCGATCAGCTCGAGCTCTCGGCCAGCTATGCCACGCGACGCCTGCAGGTGACGCTGGGGTACCAACTCTCGGTGTTCCACAACGACGAGCCGTCGTTGACTTGGTCCAATCCGTTCATCCCAATCGTGCCCGGCAGCGACACGGGCCAGCTCGCGCTGGCGCCAGGCAATCAGTTCCATCAACTGGTGGCCACGCTCGGCTACGAAGTGACGCCCACCATCCGCTTCAGCGGCGACATCGCTTTCGGGCGCATGACGCAGGATGAAACGTTCCTGCCCGCGACGGTGAACGCGAGCCTCGCGCCCAGCGTGCCGGCGCTGCCGTCGCAATCGCTGAACGGACAGGCCGACACGTTCAACGCCAGCGCACGGTTGACGGCCAAGCCCCTCGAGGGCCTGAACCTGAGCGCGAGCTACGACCGCAACACGCGCGACAACAAGACACCGAGCAACAGCTACCCCGCGGTGTCGACCGACATGTTCCTCGGGGTCACGCCGCGCATCAATCAGCCGTTCAGCTTCTTCCAGGATCGCTTCAGACTCGGTGGCGACTATCGCACGCCCGGCAGCAGCTTGAAGACCTCGGTGGGCGTCGACCAGGACTATCGCGAGCGCTCGCTGCAGGAAGTGGTGACCACGCGCGAGACCACTGGGTGGGGTCGCATCGAGGGACGCGCTCTCGACAACCTGCTGCTGCAGCTGAAGCTCGCGTATGGCCAGCGCGACGGCACCACCTACGGCACTGCCACCTGGATCGATCCGCCGCAGAACCCGCTGATGCGCAAGTTCTACATGGCCGATCGCAAGCGCAGCAGTGCCAGCGGGCGCGCCGACTTCACCGCCAGCGAGGGTGTCGCGATCGGCGTGAACGCCGAGTATGCGAATGACGACTACAACAATTCGACGATCGGGCTTATCGACGCACGGACCTACAGCCTCGGCGCCGATTTTTCGGCCGCCATCTCAGACAAGACGCAGCTGTACGGGTACGCGCAGACCGAGCACATTCGCTCCAACCAGGCCGGCAGTCAGGTTTTCGCCACACCCGACTGGACGGCGCGCAACGACGATCGCATCGACACCGTGGGCTTCGGCCTCAAGCAGCTGGCGATGGGGGACAAGCTCGAACTCAGCGCCGACGTGGGGTTCACTCGCATGCACAACGACGTCAGCGTCGACGCAGGCGTGACGAGCCCGCCATTCCCGACCATCACGACGACGATCGATCGCTTCCGGTTTCGTGCCGTGTACCAACTGCAGAAGAACCTCTCGGTGGTCGGCAGCTGGTGGTACGAGCGTTACGATTCGCAAGATTGGCACCTCGACGGCGTCTTTCCATCGACGATCTCCAATCTGTTGGCCTTTGGCGACCAAGCGCCGCGATATAAGGTGAACGTGCTGCAGCTTGGCTTGCGTTATCGCTTCTGAATGGGCTCGATCATGAACGGACCGTTGAGCGTTGTCGTCGAAGAAGCCCTCGTAGCGCACGAGCCGCCGGTGCCGTCGTATCTGGAGCAGGTGTACTGGTGGGCCTACGTGCACCCGAAGGCGGTGCACGTGTTCGAGCGCGATTGGCTGGTCAACGCGATCCTGTTCGGCAACTACGGGCGGCTGCGCGACGAGGCGTTGGCCGATCTGGGCCACACCGTGCACGGCCACACCCTGCAGGTGGCCTGCGCCTACGGCAACCTCACGGCGCGGTTGCAGCAGCGCCTGGCGCCCGACGCCCGGCTTGACGTGGTCGACATCCTGTCGATCCAGCTGCAGAACCTGGCGCGCAAGCTGCCGTCCGACGAACGTCTGTGCCTGATGCGCGGCGACTCTACGTCGCTGGCCTGCGGCGACGCCTGTTATGACCAGGTGCTGCTGTTCTTCCTGCTGCACGAGCAGCCGGCCCACGTGCGGCGCGCCACGCTGGCCGAGGCGCTGCGGGTGGTCAAGCCCGGGGGCAAGGTCGTGATCGTCGACTACCACCGGCCGTCGTCGTGGCATCCGATGCGCCCGCTGATGCGTCTGGTGTTTCGCAAGCTCGAGCCCTATGCGATCGACCTGTGGCATCGCGAAGTGGCCGAATTCATGCCGACCGACGTGCAGCCGGCGTCGCTGGCCAAGCGCACCTACTTCGGCGGCCTGTACCAGAAGCTGGTGCTGATCCGCTAGGCCCGGCACGCCGATGGACGTCTTCAAGGCCGATGTGGCGATCATCGGTGCTGGTGGCGCCGGGCTGCGCGCGGCCATCGCGGTGGCCGAAGGCCATCCGAAGCTGCGCGTCGCGCTGATCTCCAAGGTCTACCCGATGCGCAGCCACACGGTGGCCGCGGAGGGCGGCGCCGCCGCGGTGACGCAGCCGCACGACAGCCTGGACGCGCACTTCCACGACACCGTGTCAGGCGGCGACTGGCTGTGCGAGCAGGACGTGGTCGATTTCTTCGTGGCCCATGCGCACGACGAGATGGTGCAGATGGAGCATTGGGGTTGCCCGTGGAGCCGCAGGCCCGACGGCCACGTCAACGTGCGCGCCTTCGGCGGCATGAAGATCGAGCGCACGTGGTTCGCCGCCGACAAGACCGGCTTTCACATGCTGCACACGCTGTTCCAGACCTCGATCAAGTACCCGGCCATCGAGCGCTTCGACGAGCACTTCTGCGTCGACCTGGTGGTCGACGACGGCCGCGTGCAGGGCGTGGTGGTGATCGACATCGCCAGCGGCGAGTTCCAGCTGATCCAGGCCAAGGCGGTGATCATCGCCACCGGCGGCGCCGGGCGGGTGTTTCGCGAGAACACCAACGGCGGCATCGTCACGGGCGATGGCATGGCGCTGGCCTATCGCCACGGCGTGCCGCTGCGCGACATGGAGTTCGTGCAGTACCACCCCACCTGCATGCCCGGCACCGGCTTGCTGTTCACCGAGGCGTGCCGTGGCGAAGGCGGCTTCCTGCTCAACAAGGACGGCTACCGCTACCTGCAGGACTACGGCCTGGGGCCGGCGACGCCCGAGCCGCGCAACAAGGCGATGGAGCTCGGGCCGCGCGACCGCCTGAGCCAGGCCTACTGGCACGAGAAGCAGAAAGGCCGTGCGATCGACGGCCCGCACGGCGCCGTCGTGCACCTGGATCTGCGCCATCTGGGCGAGCACAAGTTGCGCGAGCGGCTGCCGCAGATCTACGAGCTGGCGGTGCAATACCTGGGCGTCGATCCGGCGAAGGCGCCGATCCCGGTGCTGCCCGCGGTGCACTACACGATGGGCGGCATCAGCGCCGACGGCAAGACGGCGTCGTCGTTGCCGGGCTTGTACTCGGCGGGCGAATGTTCGAGCGTCGGCATCCATGGTGCCAACCGGCTCGGCTCGAATTCGCTGACCGAGCTGCTGGTGTTCGGCAAGGTCGCCGGCCTTGCAGCGGCGCAATTCGCCACGTCGACGACGCATGGCAACGCCGACAAGCTCGCCGCGCAGGCGAGCGCCGCCTGCCAGCGCGCGCTGACCCTCGTCGAACGCCGCGGCAAGGGCGAGCGCATCGCCACGCTGCGCCGTGAAATGGCGCAGAGCATGGAAGAAGGCTGCGGCATCTATCGCAGTGCGCAGACCATGCAGGCCACCTGCGACAAGCTGGCCGAGCTGAAGGCCCGCGCGCTGCAGGTGCAGCTCGACGATCACTCCAAAGGCTGGAACACCGAATGGCTGCTGGCCATCGAACTCGGTTTCCAGCTCGACGTCGCGCAGGCGATGGCGCATTCGGCGCTGCAGCGCAAGGAGTCGCGCGGCTCGCACCAGCGGCTCGACGGCTTCGAACAGCGCGACGACGCCAACTACCTCAAGCACAGCCTGGCCTTCTACGACGGCGACCGCGCGCCGCGCATCGACTACGGCCCCGTGAAGATCACGCGCTCGCGGCCCGGCACGCGGGCCTATGGCGCGGCGGGCGAGGCGGCCGATGCCGAGCGCAAGGCCAAGGATGCGCACCATGTCTGATGCCGACCGCAGCGTCGAGATCGAGGTGCTGCGCTATCGCCCCGAGCAGGAAGACGCGCCCGTCTGGCAACGCTACACGGTGCCCTACAGCGACGATCTGTCGGTGCTGCAGGCGCTGCAGCACGTGAAAGACGAACTCGACGGCACGCTGAGCTTTCGCTGGTCGTGTCGGATGGCCATCTGCGGCAGCTGCGGGATGATGGTCAACGGCAAGCCGGCGCTGTCGTGCCAGACGTTCGTGCGCGACCTGCTGCCCGGGCCGGTGCGCATCGAGGCGCTGGCGCACTTTCCGATCGAACGCGACCTGGTCGTCAACGTCGAGGGCTTCGTGCGCAAGCTCGAGAGCATCAAGCCGTATCTGATCCCCAAGCATCCGCGCACGCTGGCGCAGGGCGAGTACCGGCAGACGCCGGAGCAGCTGGAGCAGTTCGAGCAGTTCAGCTCGTGCATCAATTGCATGCTGTGCTATGCGGCGTGCCCGCAATTCGGCCTCGACCCTGAATTCACCGGCCCCGGGGTGCTCGCGCTGCTGCATCGATACAACGCCGATTCGCGCGACGGCGGGCGCGCGCAGCGCATGGAAGTGCTCAACGCCGAGGAGGGCGTGTGGAGCTGCACTGCGGTCGGCTACTGCTCCGAGGTGTGCCCCAAGCACGTGGACCCGGCCAACGCGGTGAACCAGAACAAGGTCAACAGCGCGAAGGACTATTTCCTGCGCTTCCTGTCGCCCAAGGGGGCCACGTGAACCGCAAGGCCGCGGTCAGCAAGGCCTACGTCCGCCCGATGCACGGTTGGTGGCGCCGCGATCCATTCTTCGTGCGCTACATGGCGCGCGAGGCCACGGCGCTGGCCGTGCTGGCGTATGCGATCGTGCTGACGGTCGGTGTGGTGCGGCTGGCCCAGGGTGAGGCGGCTTGGAACGGCTGGCTGCAGGCGTTGCGCTCGCCGTGGTCGCTGTTGCTGCATGCGGTGCTGCTGGTGGCGATGGTCGTGCACGCCAAGAGCTGGTTCGAGATCATGCCCAAGACGATGCCGATGATCGTGATCGGTGGCCGCCGCGTCGGCGCGGCCACCATCACGCGCAGCGGCTGGGCCGCGACCGTCGTCGCCTCGATCGCGCTATTGACGATCGCCTGGTGGTTGCGCCGATGAAGCGCTCCAACGCGCCGATCTTCTGGTTGCTGTTCGGCGCCGGCGGCATGCTGTCGGCCCTGCTCGGCACGGCGCTGGTGTTCATCACGGGCCTGGCGGTGCCGCTGGGCTGGCCCCTGCCGGGCGATCTGCTGACCTACCCACGGGCCCTGGCCTTCGCGCAGCAGTGGTTCGCCAAGGGCTTCTTGTTCGTCGTCATCACCCTTTTCGCGTGGCACGCGGTGCACCGCATCTTCCACAGCCTGCACGACATCGGCGTGCACAACGGCGCCTTGGCCAAGCTCGTGTGCTATGGCGGCGCGGCGTTGATCACCATCGTCGCCGCCGTCGCCCTGTTGTCGATCGGGTTCTGATTCCGGCCGCCCGGTAAAATCGAGCGCATGAGGTGCCTCCCGGCGGGCGCCTGGGCAGGAGAGCACTCGATGGCCGGTCATTCCAAATGGGCCAACATCCAGCACCGCAAGGGCCGCCAGGATGAGAAGCGCGGCAAGGTGTGGACGCGGGTGATCCGCGAGATCATGGTGGCAGCGCGCACCGGCGGCGGCGACCCGACGGGTAATCCGCGGCTGCGGCTGGCGATCGACAAGGCCAAGGCGGTCAACCTGCCGGCCGACACGATCAAGCGCAACGTCGACAAGGCCACCGGCAACCTCGAGGGCGTGCACTACGAGGAGATCCGCTACGAGGGCTACGGCATCGGCGGCGCGGCCATCATCGTCGACTGCATGACCGACAACCGCGTGCGCACGGTCGCCGAGGTGCGCCACGCGTTCTCCAAACACGGCGGCAACCTCGGCACCGAGGGTTCGGTGGCGTTTCAGTTCAAGCACTGCGGGCAGTTCGTGTTCGCGCCCGGCGCCAGCGAAGAGCGCGTGATGGAGGTCGCCCTCGAAGGCGGTGCCGACGACGTGATCGCCGGAGATGACGGTGCGATCGAGGTGCTCACCGCGCCGGCCGCCTTCGAGGCCGTGCAGCAGGCGCTGCACCAGGCCAACTTGAAGCCCGACCTGGCCGAAGTCACCTGGCGCGCCGAGAACCCGGTGGAACTCTCTGGCGACGAGGCGCAGCGCATGCAAAAGCTGCTCGATGTGCTGGAAGACCTCGACGATGCGCAGGCCGTGTACCACAACGCGGTGCTGGCATGAGCGAGGCGGGCGAGCGCACGCGCATCGAGCAGCTGCTCGAGGAAGCCAACCAGCTGAAGCGCCAGGCGCTGGCCGCGCAGCACGAGGCGATCGCCCTGCAGAAGGAGGCGCTCGCTGAGCAGCGCCGCCTGATCGCCGACACGCGTGCCAACCTCGACCTCGCGCGCGGCGTCAACGAGCGCGCCGCCGACCTGCAGCAACGCGCGCGCCGCATGCTGGCCATTCTGGTCCCGGTGATCGTGGTGCTGATCGCTTACGTGAGTTGGCTGTTGTTCTTCAAGGTGCGGGCCTGACGTGAAAGTGCTGGTCATCGGTGGCGGCGGCCGCGAACACGCGTTGGCCTGGAAGCTGGCGCAGAGCCCGAAGGTGCAGTGCGTCTACGTGGCGCCGGGCAATGGCGGCACCGCCAGCGACGTGCGGCTCGAGAACGTGGCGCTCGGCGAGCCCGCCGCGCTGGCCGACTTCGCGCAGCGCGAGAAGATCGTGCTGACGGTGGTTGGCCCCGAGGCGCCCCTGGCTGCCGGCGTGGTCGACGTGTTTCGCGAGCGCGGCTTGCGCATCTTCGGGCCGACGCGCGCAGCGGCGCAGCTCGAGAGCTCGAAGGCATTCTCGAAGGCCTTCATGCAGCGCCATGGCATTCCGACCGCGCGTTACGAGACCTTCGACGATGCCGCCGCGGCCCACGCCTACGTCGACGAGCAGGGCACGCCGATCGTCGTCAAGGCCGACGGCCTGGCGGCCGGCAAGGGCGTGGTGGTCGCGATGACGCCGCGCCAGGCGCACGAGGCGATCGACACGATGCTGGACGGCCGCTCGATCGGGGTGCAGCACAACGCGGGCGGCGCGCGCGTCGTGATCGAGGAGTATCTCGACGGCGAGGAAGCCAGCTTCATCGTGATGGTCGACGGCGAGCACGTGCTGCCGCTGGCCACCAGCCAGGACCACAAGCGGCTGCTCGACAACGACGAAGGGCCCAACACCGGCGGCATGGGGGCGTACTCGCCGGCACCGGTGGTGACGCCCAACCTGCACGCCAAGGTGATGCACGAGATCATCAGGCCGACGCTTGCGGGCCTGAAGCGCGACGGCATCGTCTTCACCGGATTCCTGTATGCCGGGCTGATGATCGACGCGCAAGGCCAGCCGCGCGCGCTGGAGTTCAACACGCGCCTGGGCGACCCCGAGACGCAGCCGATCCTGATGCGCTTGAAGAGCGATCTGTTCGACGCGCTGATGCACGCCACCGATGGCACGCTCGACCAGGTCGAGCTGCAGTGGGATCGCAGCGTCGCGCTCGGCGTCGTGATGGCCGCGGGCGGCTACCCGGCCGATCCGCACAAGGGTGCGCTGATCAGCGGGCTGCCGGCACCCAGCGACGACCTGATGGTGTTCCATGCCGGCACCACGCTGGCCGACGGCAGGCTCAGCGTCTGCGGTGGGCGCGTGCTGTGCGTGACCGCACTGGGCGCCACCTTGAAGGGCGCGCAGCAGCGCGCCTACGAAGGGGTCGACAGCATCCGTTTCGAGGGCGCGCAGCATCGACGCGACATCGGCCACCGCGCCATGCGCCGCTGAGGCACCGCGCGCGCTCACGGAGCGCCCGGTGCGCCTGCGCGGCAGCGCGCCGGCCCGGGCACTGCTGCGCCTGGGCGGCTGGCGGGTCGCGTTCGACGGCTTGCCGGCGCGCCAGGGCGTCGTGATCGTCTATCCGCACACCTCGAACTGGGATTTCGTGGTCGGCCTGCTCGCCAAGTGGAGCATCGGGATCCCGGTGTCGTTCTGGGCCAAGGCCTCGCTGTTCCGCGTGCCGCTGTTCGGCCGCTGGCTGCGCTGGCTGGGCGGCATTCCGGTCGATCGCCGTTCGCCGCAGGGCGCGGTGCACGCGATGGTGCAGCGGCTGGCCCACGCGCGCGAGCGCGGCGACTTCCTGTGGCTCGCCTTGGCACCCGAGGGCACGCGCCGCTACGGCGACGGGCTGCGCAGCGGCTTCTGGCACGTGGCGGTTCAAGCCGGCGTGCCGCTCGGGCTGGCCGGGCTCGACTTCGCGCGCCGCGAGGTGGCGTTGATCGACTTTCTGAACCTCGGCGGTGATCGCGATGTCGATCTGGCGGCCATCGCGGCACGCCTGGGGCATCATCGCGGGCGCCGGCCCGAGTGGGCCGCACCGATCCGCTGGTTGGACTGAGAGATGTCGATTCCCGCCGTCCGCGAATACCTGCTCGGCCTGCAGCAGCGCATCGTCGGTGCCCTGCAGCAGCTCGACGGCGGCACGTTCGTGCGCGATGCCTGGACGCGCGCGCCGGGCGAGCGCCTGCAGGGCGATGGGCTGACGCAATGCATCGACGATGGGGCGCTGCTGGAGCGCGGCGGCTGCAACTTCAGCCACGTGCGCGGCCCGCAGCTGCCGCCCTCGGCCACGCAGCATCGGCCCGAGCTGGCGGGTGCGCCATTCGAGGCGCTTGGCGTCTCGCTGGTGTTCCACCCGCGCAACCCCTACGTGCCCACCGTGCACATGAACGTGCGCATGCTGTCGGCGCAGCCCGATGGCGGGGCGCCGGTGCAGTGGTTCGGCGGCGGCATGGATTTGACGCCGTACTACGGCTTCGACGACGACGCGCGCCACTTCCACAGCACGTGCCGCGACGCACTGGCGCCGTTCGGACCCGAGCTGTACCCGCGCTTCAAGCGCTGGTGCGACGAGTACTTCTTCCTCAAGCACCGCGGCGAGCCGCGCGGCATCGGCGGCATCTTCTTCGACGACTACGCCGAGGCGGGGTTCGAGCGCGGTTTCGCGATGCTGCGCGCGGTGGGTGATGCGTTTCTCGCGGCCTACGTGCCGATCGTCGAGCGGCGCCGCAGCAGCGCGTATGGCGAGCGCGAGCGCGAGTTCCAGGCGCTGCGCCGCGGACGCTACGTCGAGTTCAACCTGGTGTACGACCGTGGCACGCTGTTCGGGTTGCAGTCGGGCGGGCGCACCGAGAGCATCCTGATGTCGCTGCCACCGCAGGTGCGCTGGCGCTACGACTTCAAGCCTGCGCCGGGCAGCGAAGAGGCGCGCCTGACCACCCACTTCCTGCGGCCGCGCGACTGGTGCGAGCCGTGAGCCCTGCGCACGGCCGCCCGCAGCAGGGCTCGCTGCCGCGTGGCGGCGCGGCGCCCGCCGCCGAGGCTGCTCCGGGTCGACGCATCGGGCTGTTCGGCGGCACCTTCGATCCGCCGCAGCTGGCCCATGCCGCACTGGCGCGCACCGCGCGCGACGCGCTCGCGCTCGACGAAGTGCGCTGGGTGCCCACCGGCCAGCCGTGGCAAAAGACGCACCCGATCAGCGACGCTCACCACCGAGAGGCGATGGTCAGGCTGGCCATCGCGGGCGAGCGCGGCTTCGTGCTCGAGCGCTGCGAGCTGGTGCGCGCAGGGCCGAGCTACACGCTGCACACGGTGCACGAATTGCAGCAACGCGAGCCCGACGCCAGCTGGTTCCTGCTGATCGGCGCCGACCAGTACAACAACCTGCACACCTGGCGCGGCTGGGGCGAGTTGCTGCAGCGCGTGACGCTGGTGGTGGCCGAACGGCCCGACGTCACCATGCGTCCCGACGCCGCGGTGGCCGCCCGGCCGCACGTGGCGTTGCCGCTGCCAGCGATCGACATCAGCGCCACCGACATCCGTGCACGCGTGGCGCGCGGTGAATCGATAGCGGGATTGGTGCGCGACACCGTCGCGCGCTATATTGACCAGCACCATCTCTACAGGAGCGCCGCCGGGCACTGAATGGACATCCGCAAGCTGCAACGCGCCATCGTCGATGGCCTGGAGGACGTGAAGGCCCACAACATCGTGGTCTTCAACACCGAGCACCTGTCGCCTCTGTTCGAACGCGTGATCGTCGCCTCGGGCACCAGCAACCGTCAGACCAAAGCCTTGGCCAGCAGCGTGCGCGAGACCGTCAAGGCGCGCGGCCTGCCCGTGCTCAGCACGGAGGGTGCTGAAAACGGCGAGTGGATCATCGTCGACTGCGGCGCCGCAGTGGCACACATCATGCAGCCGGCGATCCGCGACTACTACCGCCTCGAAGAGATCTGGGGCGGCAAGTCCGTGAAGATGAAAATCGACGGCACGGCGCGGCCTGCGGTGGCCGAAGGCGGCTCGATGCGAGCGGCAGCAGCCGGCAGGAACGAACCGCCGGCACCGAAGCGGCCCGCGCGCAAGGCCACGCGCCGTGCCGCACCCGGCACCCGTCCGGCTCCGAAGAAGAAGGCCGCGCCGGCGAAGAAATCGCCGGCGGCACGCAAGGCCGGCGCCCAGCGAGCGCCGCGCGCGCGCTAGCGCCGCGCGCGCAGCCGATGCGTCTGGTCATCGTCGCGGTCGGCCAGCGCCAACCGGCCTGGGCGCGTGCCGCGTTCGACGAGTTCGCCAAGCGCATGCCCGCCGAAGCCCGGCTCGAACTGGTGGAGGTCAAGGCCGAGCCGCGCGACGCGGGCCGAACGGCCGATCAGATGATGGCCGCCGAGGCGCAGCGGTTGCGCGCCGCGTTGCCGAAAGGCTCGCGCGTGGTGGTGCTCGACGAGCAGGGACAGCGCTGCACCTCGGTGCAATTGGCGCGGCAGCTGCAGGAATGGCGTCGACTCGGCCGCGCCGTGGCGCTGCTGATCGGCGGCCCGGACGGCCTGCATGCGTCGCTCAAGGCTGCGGCCGACGAGACCTTGCGGCTGTCCGATCTGACGTTGCCGCACGCGCTGGCGCGCGTGCTGCTGGCTGAGGCGCTGTACCGCGCCTGGTCGATCGTCAGCGGTCATCCCTACCACCGCGCGTGAACGCGGTGGCAAGGGGGGCGGGTGCGCTCAACCCCGCCGCCGAGTGCGCGTCAGTTCGAGCAGCCGCAGCTGTCGTAGACGAAGCGGCTGCCGTCACCCACCGCCACCGCGTTCGAACGCTGATCGGGCGCGCGGCGGGTTTGCGCCTTGGCTTCCATCGTGTCGTGAGCGGTGTGTTGCGGCACGGCACGCTGTGTCTTGGGAATGGCCAGATTCTGGCAACCGGCCGCGTCGGGGTGCGTGCAAGCCATCGCGATGCGCTGGGGCGCCGGATCGGCCGCGTGCGCCAGCGGCGCGACGCCCGAGCTGACGAGCACGGTACCCAGGACGAGCGAGACGCGGAGCAGGGGGTTGAAGCGTGACATGGGGAACTCCTTGAACAACGGTGTCGTGGACGCAGGGCGACACAACAGGCCGCTTGGGACCATCGTGTGATCCTGCGTTGCAGATGGCGAGGGCAGCGTTCACGTCTTTGCATGCGTGCCACGCACTCAAATCGGGGGCCATCACCCCCGGGGTGCGCCGTCCATCACGGCGCGATGCGGGCCGTGCAGTTCACACGCGAAAAGCGTCAAAGGCCGGACATCACGCGCCCTGGCACAACTGCACGGCCCGGTGGCGGCGCGCTCGGGCCGGGCCGAAGCGGCTTCATCGGACAATCGCCTGCCGCCGACCGGCCGGCGCCCGATCCACCGAGCATGTCGACGCGCTCCTTCGTGTACCTCGCTTCGCAAAGCCCGCGGCGCCAGCAGCTGCTGCGGCAGCTCGGCGTGCACTTCGAGCTGCTGTTGCCCGACCTGTCGGAGGACGCCGAAGCGCTCGAGGCGGTGCGCCCCGCCGAGGCGGCCGCGGCCTACGTGCGCCGCGTGACGCGCGCCAAGCTGACGGCAGCGCGCGAGCGCTTGCGCGCACGTCGTCTGGCGGCGGCGCCCATCCTGGTGGCCGACACCACGGTGGCGGTCGGCCGCGCGATTCTCGGCAAACCGGCAGATGCGGCGGACGCGCAGGCGATGCTGTTGCGGCTGTCGGGCCGCGCGCACCGCGTGCTCTCCGGAGTCGGCGTGGCCGTGGGCGCTCGCTCGGCGTTCGCGCTCAATGTGTCGCACGTGCGTTTCGCCGTGCTGCCGCACGCGACGATCGAGGCCTATGTGGCGAGCGGTGAACCGTTCGGCAAGGCCGGTGCGTATGCGATCCAGAGTGCGCTCGCCGGCTGGGTCGAGCGCATCGACGGCAGCCACTCGGGCATCATGGGGCTGCCGCTGTTCGAAACGGCACGGCTGCTGCAGCGCGCCGGCGTGGCCACGGCGCTGAGCCCATAGACTCTCGGCCCATGGCCACCCACGACATCCTGATCAACTGGTCGCCGCAGGAAACCCGCGTGGCCCTCGTCGAGAACGGCGCGGTGCAAGAGCTGCACATCGAGCGCGCGCTCGAACGCGGGCTGGTCGGCAACGTCTACCTCGGCAAGGTGGCGCGCGTGCTGCCCGGCATGCAAAGCGCCTTCGTCGACGTCGGGCTGGAGCGCGCGGCATTCCTGCACGTGGCCGACCTGCACACCAGCAACGGCGCGCGCCTCGACGGCGCGCCGCTGGTGCCGATCGAGCGCCAGGTGTTCGAGGGCCAGACGCTGCTGGTGCAGGTGATCAAGGACCCGATCGGCACCAAGGGCGCGCGCCTGTCGACGCAGATCTCGATCGCCGGCCGCATGCTGGTGTTCCTGCCGCAGGACACGCACATCGGCATCTCACAGAAGATCGGCTCGCCCGAGGCGCGCGAGCAGCTGCGCGCGCGCATGCAGGTGCTGATGGGCGACGGCGGTGGGGGCTTCATCCTGCGCACCAACGCCGAGGACGCCAGCGACATCGAGCTGGCCGACGACATTGCGTACCTGCGCAAGGCGTGGGCCACGATCCGCGAGGCGGCCGGCAGCCGCGCCGCCGGCACGCTGCTGCACCAGGATCTCAACCTGGCCCAGCGCGTGCTGCGCGACCTCACCAACGAGGGCACGCAGACCATCCGCATCGATTCGAAGCTGCAGTTCGACGCGCTGAAGGCGTTCGGCGCCACCTACTCGCCCGGCGCGGTCAAGAAGCTCGAGCACTACAACGGCGAGCGGCCGATCTTCGACCTCTACAACATCGAGGAAGACATCGCGCGGGCGCTGGCGCGCCGCGTGGAGCTGAAGTCGGGCGGCTACCTGATCATCGACCAGACCGAGGCACTGACGACGATCGACGTCAACACCGGCGGCTTCGTCGGCGCGCGCAACTTCGACGACACCATCTTCAAGACCAATCTCGAGGCGGCGCTGGCGATCGGTCGCCAGCTGCGGCTGCGCAACCTGGGCGGCATCATCATCGTCGACTTCATCGACATGACGCGCGAGGAGCACCGCAGCGCGGTGCTGGCCGAGTTCCGCAAGCAGCTGGCGCGCGACCGCACCAAGACGGCCGTCAGCGGCTTCACGCAGCTCGGCCTGGTGGAGATGACACGCAAGCGCACGCGCGAGTCGCTGGCCCACATGCTGTGCGAGCCGTGCCCCACCTGCGAAGGGCGCGGACAGGTGAAGACCGCGCGCAGCGTGTGCTACGACATCCTGCGCGAGATCCTGCGCGAGGCGCGCCAGTTCAACCCGAAGGAGTTCCGTGTCGTCGCCAGCCCGGCGGTGGTGGAGATGCTGCTCGACGAAGAGAGCGCCCACCTGGCCGGCCTGAGCGAGTTCGTCGGCAAGCCGATCTCGCTGTCGGCCGAGAGCGCGATGAGTCCCGAGCAGTACGACATCGTGCTGATGTAGGCGCGCGTCGCGCGTGCGACGCAGGTCGATGCGCCTCAGCGCCGCGGGCGCATGGGACCTTGGTCCAGTGCCGCTGCTCGACCGAGCGTGTCAGCATGCGCCCCTGAGCGCAGTTGCACGCGGGGCTGCAGTGGTTGGCGCGCCCTTTGCATTGCATGCGGCGTGCTTTGCGATCACCGTGCGATGACGGTGTAAACCCGAGTGGCGGCGCCCCCACGCCGCCTGTGCAACCGGCCGCGCCTTGCCTAAGATGCGCACGCTGCAACCGATTCACGAGGCCCTTCATGAGCAAGTCCGTTCGCCCGCACACCGTGTTCGTTCCGCTTGCCTTCGCGCTTGCAGCGGCGGCACCTGCCTGGGGTGCCGATGACGCCAAGGCGCAGGCGCTGGCGCGCAAGAGCGACTGCCTGAAGTGCCACGCGGTCGACAAGGCCAAGGACGGCCCGTCGTTCAAGGACGTGTCGGCCAAGTACAAGGGCAAGCCCGATGGCGAGCAGAAGGTGACTGCGCAGATCACCACCAAGCCGAAGGTCAAAGTCGGTGGCGTCGAAGAGGAACATCCCGCGGTGAAGTCGACCGACGCCGCCGAGATCAAGAACCTGGCGGAGTGGATCCTGTCGCGATGACCTGACGACGCGCGGCCGATCAGGCGGTGCAGCGCGCCGCCGATCAGGCCGCTGAATGGCCGCACAGCGGCGAACAACGAGGGAGGCGCGATGTTCGGTGCGCTACGCCGCCTGTGGGCGGTCTTGAGGCAACCGAGTTCGAAGTACTCGCTGCTGGCCCTGCTGGTGGTCGGTGCGATCGGTGGCGTCGTCTTCTGGGGCACCTTCAACACCGTGCTGGAAGCCACCAACACGATGCCCTTCTGCACCTCGTGCCACGAGATGGGCCCGGTGTTCGCCGAGTACAAGGAGACCATCCACTACAGCAACCGCTCGGGCGTGCGCGCCACCTGCCCGGACTGCCACGTGCCGAAGGAGTGGATCCCGAAAATAGCGCGCAAGATCGTCGCAACCGGCGAGTTGTACGGCAAGGCGATGGGAACGATCTCGACCCCCGAGAAATTCGAAGCCAACCGGACCCGGCTGGCCCAGAAGGAGTGGGCGCGCATGAAGGCCAACGACTCGCTGGCCTGCCGCAATTGCCATTCGACCGAGGGCATGAGCCCGGACAAGCAGAACGAACGCGCCAAGGCGCGCCACGCCAAGGGGCTGGCCGAGGGCCGCACGTGCATCGACTGCCATTTCGGCATCGCGCACAACGAGCCCGAGGGACCTGGACCGCAGGAGTTGTTCGAGAAGAAGAAGTGACGGCCGCCGACAGGCTGGCATGGCACCGTCCACCACAGAGGTGACCTGCATGAAGACCGCGAGAGGCGCGACGGGCAAGTGGCTGCTGGCGTGGCTCGGGATCGCAGCGATGTGGCTGCCGGCCGCGGGCGCGCTGGCAGCCGACGAGCCCAAGGCCGAGGCGGCCCCCGCGAAGGCCGAGGAGAAACCCAAGGCTGACGTCGTGCTCAAGGGTGACGCAGTCTGCACACGGTGCCACGACGAATCGGAGGCGTACCCGGTGCTGTCGATCGGCAAGACGAAGCACGGCACGGTGGCCGATGGTCGCACGCCCACCTGCACCAGCTGTCACGGGCCGAGCACGCGGCACGTCAACAACCAGAAGGCGGAGGGCGAGAAGGGTCGGCCCAAACCCGACCGGACCTTCGAAGGGCCGCTGATCGGCCTGCCGGCGGGCGGTGGTCGCGTCGAGACCACCAGCCCCGAAGTGGGCAAGCGCAGCTGGCTCTCAGCCGCCGAGCGCAACGTACCGTGCCTCACGTGCCACCAGGGCGGCAAGCGCATCCACTGGCAGGGCAGCGTGCACGAGTCGCGCGACGTGCCGTGCACCGCGTGCCACCAGCTGCACGTGCAGCACGACCAGGTACGCGACAAGGTGACGCAGGCCGACGTCTGCTTCATGTGCCACAAGGAGCAGCGCGCGCAGATCAACCGCATGTCGCGCCACCCGATCATCGAGGGCAAGGTCGCGTGCTCCGACTGCCACAACCCGCACGGCACGGCCGGCGTGAAGCTGCTGGTGCGCGACAGCGTGGTGGACACCTGCTACACGTGCCACATGGAGAAGCGCGGGCCGTTCATCTTCAACCACCAGCCGGTGACCGACGACTGCACGCTGTGCCACAACCCGCACGGCAGCACGATCTCCAATTTGCTGAAGGCGCGGCCGCCGTTCCTGTGCCAGCAGTGCCACGAGCCGACCAGCCACCGCGGCAACATTCCCGGCCTGCTGCCGGGCACCGGCACCACGGCTGGCCAGCGCGGCATCACGCAGGCGCGCGCGTGTTTGAACTGCCACACCAACATCCACGGCAGCAACAACCCGATCAACAACTCCGAGTCGCGCTCGATGCGGCGCTGAATAAGGAGGTTGACCATGTCTCGCCACCATCCGCGCCGCAGCACCCGCACCCGACTGCTCGCCGGAGCCGCCTTGCTCGCTGCGGGCAACCCCGCGCTTGCCGAAGACGACAGCGTGGTGCAGCTGATCAAGCCCGAGTCGACCGTGCGCCTGGGCGTGGGATGGTTGAGCGAGGATGATCGGCGCTTCGGGCAGTACTCCGGCGCCAAGGACAAGGGCGCCTACCTGCTGCTCGATGCCGACTACGTCAAGCGCGACGACGCCACCGGTGCCTGGACGCGCCTGTTCGGGCGCAACGTCGGGCTCGACAGTCGCGAGCTGCGCGGCGAATACCAGCTTCAGGGCAACTTCGGCGCGTCCGTCGAATACAGCGGCATTCCGCGCAACGAGCCGGTCACCGTCAACACCGGCCTCACCGGCATCGGCAGCGCCAGCCAGACGCTCAACGGCACGCCGCTGCGCGACGTGCAGCTCGACACCAAGCGCAACCGCTGGACGCTCGGCTTCGACAAGGAGCTGCCGGCCGGCATGGACTTCAAGGTGCGCTACATCGCCGAGGACAAGAGCGGGGCGCGCCTGTTCGGGCGCGGCACGGCGGACTTCCTCACCGAGCCGATCGACTTCCGATCCCAGCAGCTCGAGGCGACGCTCGGCTATACCACCGAGAAGTTCCAGCTGGTCGGCGGCTACTACGGCAGCGCGTTCACCAACCACAACTCGGTGATCGACGTCACCACGGGCACCGACATCTCGCTGGCGCCGGACAACGAGTCGCACCAGTTGTTCGTCAGCGGCGGCTACAGCTTCAGCCCGACCACGCGCGGCAACTTCAAGGTGGCCTACACACGCGGCACGCAGAACGAAAACTTCTTCACCGCGCCCACCTTCCCGGGCAACACGCAGACCAGCCTGAACGGCCGCGTCGACACCACGCTGGTGCAGGCTGGGATCACGGCGCGCCCGACGCGTGAGCTGTCGCTGCTGGGCAACCTGCGCTACGAAGACCGTGACGACAAGACGCCGCGCGTGCAGTTCCTCGATCCGTCGGCCGGGCGCGATGGCTTCAACACGCCGTTCTCGCGCACCACCACCACAGCCACCGGCGAGGCCTCGTACCTGCTGCCGATCGATTTGCGCCTGACCGGCGGCCTCGACTACGAGAAGCGCAAGCGTTCGGTGCTGTCCGTGCGGCAGGCCAGCTGGCGCGAGGAGAACGACGAGACCACCCTGCGCCTGGAAGCGCGGCGCAGCCTGTCGCAGACGCTCAACGGCGCGCTGACGCTGTCGTTCGCCGATCGCGACGGGTCCGATTTTCTGCCAGCCAACAACAACGCCAACCCCGACCTCGTCGACCCGATCCACTTCGCCGACCGCAAGCGCAACAAGGTGCGCCTGTCGCTCGACTGGGTGCCGATGGAGGCGCTGTCGCTGCAGCTGGTGGCCGACTATGCGCACGACAGCTACAGCCTGCGCGAGCTTGGGCCCGAGAGCGGCAGGGCGCAGTTCCTCGGGCTGGACGCCAACTATGCGCTGTCGGACGTCTGGCAGTTGGTGGGCTGGATGTCGTTCGACGACAGCAAGATGAACCAGACCACGCAGACCGCGGCCAACGGCGCGGTGATTCCGCTGCAGAACTGGGAGGCGCAGCTGCGCAACAAGGGCGAGGCCTTTGGGCTGGGCGTGCGCGGCAGGATCAACGAGAAGATCAACCTCGGGGCCGACCTGCAGTACGCGAACGACAGCAACGTCTACAACCTGAACGCGGTGATACCGGCGAGTGCGCTGCTGCCCGAGATCAACACGCGGCGCACGACACTGCGCCTGTTCGGCGAGTACACGCTGCAGAAGAACCTGTCGCTGCGGCTGGATCTGATCCACGATCAATTCAAGACCAACGACTGGACGTGGAGCGGCTTCGTCTACACCGACGGCACCACGGCCATCAACCCGAACACGAGCAGCACCTTGGTCGGCTTCTCGGTCGTGTATCGCATGTGGTGAGGCGCGCGTCGGCGCGCCCGCACGGGCTCACGCGCCGGCGCCGAGCGGTGGCGCGACTTCCTCGAGCGGCTTGCATTCGGCGTCCACCGCCCAGCGCCAGGCGACCCACGCCGCGCCAATCACCAGCAGCGCACCGATCGCGTAGCCGACGAACACGTTGGCGCGGCTGCCGGTGGCGATCAGCGCGCCGAACAGCGCCGGCGCCGCGAAGCCGCCGATGGCGGTGCCGACGGCATAGAACAACGAAATCGCCAACGCGCGCATCTCCAGCGGGAACACCTCGCTCACCGTCAGATAGGCCGAGCTCGCCGCCGCCGACGCCAGGAAGAACACCACCGACCAGGCCAGCGTCTGCGTCGTCGCGTCAAGCCAATGCATCAGGAAGCCCACGCCGGTGAGCAGCAGCGCGACGCCCGACAGCGCGTAGGTGGCCGCGATCATCACGCGGCGGCCGATGCGGTCGAACAGCGGGCCGAGCAGCAGTGGCCCCAGCACGTTGCCGACCGCGAAGGGCACGATGTACAGGCCGACGCGCGAGTCGTCGACACCGTGAAAGCGCGTCAGCACCAGCGCATAGGTGAAGAAGATCGCGTTGTAGAAGAAAGCCTGCGACACCATCAGCGCGAGCACGACGGCGCTGCGCGAGCGGTAGCGGCGCGACAGCACGTGCCAGACCTCCGACCACGCAGGCGGCGCAACGCGACTGAACACGGTGGTGTGATGCACCGCCGCGAGCGGCGCGCCGGTCTGCGCGCGCGCCGCCTGCTCGATCTGCGCGATGATGCGCTCGGCTTCGTCGGCGCGGCCGCGCATGAGCAGCCAGCGCGGACTCTCGGGCACGTGCCGGCGCACCAGCAGAATCGCCACCGCCAACGCGGCGCCGAGCAGGAAACCCGCACGCCAGCCCTGTTGCGGCCCGAGCACGCGCGCGTCGAGCAGCGCCAGGCTGATCAACGCGCCGATCGCGGCACCGATCCAGAAGCTGCCGTTGATCGCGAGATTGACGCGGCCGCGCACGCGCGCCGGGATCAGCTCGTCGATCGCCGAATTGATCGCCGCATATTCGCCACCGATGCCCAGTCCGGTCAACAGCCGACACAGCCCGAACCAGGCGAAGTCGGTGGAGAACGCGGTCGCCACGGTGGCAGCCATGTAGACCGTCAGCGTCAGCAGGAATAGCCGCTTGCGACCCAGTCGATCGGCCAGACGACCGAACACCAACGCGCCGATCACCGCACCGGCCACGTACAGCGAGCCCGCCCAGCCGACCTGCGCAGCGGTGAGGCCCAGCGTGTCGGGTCGTTCGAGCACGCTGCCGATCGAGCCGACGATCGTGACCTCCAGGCCGTCGAGCACCCAGGCCACCCCCAGCGCGATCACGACGCGCCAGTGCCAGCGCGTCCAGGGCAGGCGGTCGAGTCGCGCCGGGATGTCGCTCGTGATCGGCACGCGCCACTATCGCGGCTGCGAAAGGCCTTGGCGACGGTGCGGGCGCTACCGTCTTCGCGCCCGCTCCGCAGCCGCGCAAACCTGCGCCCGCTCCAGCGGGGCATCCGCCGGTGAACGCCACGGATCCGGCTGCGCCGGTCCGTCGGTGTTGTCCCCGAGGGGGAGGCGGCCGCCAAGCCGCCGCGGGTTTGAGCCTAGTACGTGGCGCGGCCGCCCGAGATGTCGAACACGCTGCCGGTGGAAAACGAGCAGTCGTGCGACGACAGCCAGCACACCAGCGCCGCCAGCTCCTCCACCTGCAGGAAGCGCCCCATCGGGATCTTCGACAGCATGAAGTCGATGTGCGCCTGCGTCATCGTCTCGAACATCGCCGTCTTGGCGGCCGCCGGCGTGACGCAGTTGACCAGCACGCCGCGTTGCGCCAGCTCCTTGCCGAGCGACTTGGTCAGCGCGATCAGGCCGGCCTTCGACGCGCTGTAGTGCGATGCGTT
>Ga0068867_100000513_pt1 | contig 25828 bp, 26 predicted proteins | sample KBSMisM32_FD_65649 | JGI IMG/M metagenome (GOLD analysis project Ga0068867, IMG submission 65649) | Miscanthus rhizosphere microbial communities from Kellogg Biological Station, Michigan, USA - KBS Miscanthus M3-2 | ecosystem: Host-associated > Plants > Roots > Rhizosphere > Soil ...
AAGCCCGCAACCATCCCGATCTCCTCGCAGCCATCGCCTCCGCTTTGAGCGCCGTAACACCCAATGATGCCCTCGGCTGGTTTACCTCTTGCGGCTATAGTTTTATTTAAAATGCTCTAACAACGCCAACCACGGGACTGCATGGTAATGGACCGCATCAGCCCCTTAATCGCACCACGCTCTCACGCAATGTTCCTGCCAGCACTTTCCGCTCTCCGGCCGCGGTCACCGGCTCGCCCCAAGCTACTCGGGTCCGCACCCACGGCAGCGTCGTGAAATTCCACAGGTGCGGAGCCAGCGTCATGTCGCCCCACCAACACACTTCGCACTCCACCGAACGACCGGACGGCACCGCATAATCCAGCGCCGCAGGCACGACGTGCCAGCCATGTCGCACCGCCGGTTCGAGCAGCGACGGCTTGAACGGCAGCACGTCGCGTCCGTCCGTCGTCGTGCCTTCCAAAAACAGCACGACCGCCAGCCCCGCCGCGATCAGCGGTTCAAGTTCTTCGCCGATGCGCGCCACGTCGCCGCGCCGGCTGCGATCGATGAACCGTGTCCCCGCCTTTTCCGCAAACCAACCGAACAGCGGCCAGCCGCGCACTTCCCGCTTCGACACAAACACCACCGGCGTCAGCGACGCCAGCACCAGGATGTCCAGATAACTCAGGTGATTCGCCACGATCACCGCGCCGTGCACCGGCTCGCCCCGCGACTCCACCCGCACCGCCAGCGCGCGCAGACCCCGCCGGCAGGTCGCCTGCAACCACAGCGCCTTTGCCTTCGCATCCGTCCGGTGCCGACCGCGCAGCGCATAGGCCAGCGCGGCGGCCGCGATCACCGCCAGCAACGCCACCAGACGCCCCGCCCCGCGCACGTTGTTCCAGATTTTTGCCCGCATTGAAGTGCGTTCGAGCAAACCTAGGAGGCGAACTTGCGCAACACCCGCGCGGGCATCGCGCGCAAGTCCATCCACGTGAGAAAATCGATCGTCTTGAACTCGCGGTCGATCGCCGGATCCCCGCATACGGCCGCGCCCGCGGCCAGATAAGCCGTCATCAATCTCGGGATCTTCACTCCGCGCCGCGCCCACGTCGCGACGTCCGCGTCGACCGCCTCGCAACGCCACGGCGGCAGCGGCCGGGTGCGCCACGACTCTGCCGCCAGGTTTCTCCGCGCGAGCTGCCCATACGCCGCCAACCCTTCGGCCGGATCCTGCGATGTGAGCGAACTGCAGCCGACGAGATAACGCGCCCCCCGCGCCTGCGCGTAGTCCGCGATCCCGCGCCACAACAGACCGAGCACGCTCTGATTCCGATGCGTCGCCGCCACGCAGGCCCGGCCGAGTTCGATCATTTCCATTCGCGCCGGCTCGAACGGAGCAAAATCAAACTCCCGTTCGCTGTAATACCCACGCCCCGACACAGCTGCCGTCGCACCCGCCTGCAACCGATACGTCCCCACCACCTCACCCGTCTTCCGTTCGCGCACCAACAGGTGGTCGCACACCGCGTCGAACTCGTCCGCGTCCAGCCCGGTCGCAACCGACCCGGGCAGCCCCTCGCCCAGCTCCAGGTTGAACACCACGAATCGCAGCCGTTGCGCGGCGCGCACGTCGTCCGCCCCCGCCGCCAGACCCAGCTCATAAAGTTCCGTGCTCATCGCCGCGCCTCCTTCAACAATCCCCAAATTTCTCCCAAGGCCAGCGGCTTCACCCGGCGCTCGCGGTTCTCCGCGCCGATGGCAAACGCCAGCGCCCACTGACTGCACAGCACGCGCCAGCCATGCCAAACCGAATGCTTCGGATCGTAAATGCTCGTCGCCTCCGAGGTGAGTCCGTTCAGCTCGATCACCGTGAACTCGCCGCGCTTGAACGCCTCCGCCGATTCCGTGCGCACATCGTAGCGACCGAAATAAAATCCGTCGAACGCACGGCTCACCTGCTCCACCGCCGCCTCCAACTCGAGCGTGATCAACTCGGCTCCGTCCAAAAACACCGCGCCACGGCAATGCGTGCCGAGCTCCGTGAGTGTCACCGGCTCGCCCGCCGCCGGCACGTCGTCCAGTCGCGCCGCGAATTTTTTAAGGAAAAAACGCCCCATGCAGACCGCGCGATCATCGGCCAGAATCAGCTCTTCCAATGTGCGTCGTCCGTCGCCGGTCACATGCACCATGCGTTTGTCCGTCACCGCAAAAATCCCACCGCGGTCCGCCCCCGGCATCCGCACGTAAAACACGCCATACTCCACGCCGGGCACGTAACGCTGCGCGATCAACGCCTTCGGTTCCGCTTCCACCGCGAATCGCGCCGCCCTCTCGTCGCGTGCGATCACCACACCCGCACCGCGTTCACCCACGTCCGGTTTCAACACGACCGGCCAACCGTGCTGCGCCGCGAAAGCAGCCACCACCGCCAAGCGTTCCTCGATTTTTCCCGCACGAACCAACGTCCATTCCGCCACCGCGGCGCCCGCGCCCGCCAGTCCGGCCAAAATCTCGCTCTTCGATTCGCCCACCAGACCGCCGCCGGCGCCGATGCCCGGATTCGCCGCGGTAAACACGGTCGCACCGCGGTGCCGCAGCGCCAGCCACACGCACCAGGCGACCACCGGCGGATACACCGCCCACATCGGCCAAAACTCCCACCGCGTCAGCCGCCGCCACGTTCCCAGCAAGAGCCGCCGCCCGCGCCAGGTCGCCGCTTGCAGCGCCAGTTTCACGAGAGCCCCCGCCGCCAGCCCCACGACGACCAGCCAGCCGGTGACGTGCGCCCACGTCTGAAGCCAGCCCAGCGCCGCCTCCCCCGCGAACGCCGCCCCGCCGACGAGCAACGGCGTCCACAGCGCGCACGCCAACGCAAACCAACCGGTAAACTTTGCCCACGACACGCGCAGCACGCCCGCCGCCAGATACGTCGGCAGCCGCGTGCCGGGCATGAACCGGCTCGCCAGGATCACCCACGCGCCACGCGCCGCAAACCAGCGCTCGGCCCGCGCCACCGCCTCGGGTGAAACGCGTCCGCGCAACGGCCACCGCATCAGCACACCACGGCCGAGCGTCCTGCCCGCCAGCACCAGCAACAGGTCGCCCGCAAAGATGCCCGCGAAACACGCCGCCGCCGCCGGACCGAACGCGAGCTTGCCCGCCGCCACCAGCAGTCCCGCCGCGATGCACGCGAGGTCCTCGCTCACCAGCGTCGCCAGCGCCAGCGCGAGCAACGCCAGCGGCATGTTGCCACCCAGCAAATAGGCTTCGACCGTTTCGAGGTTCATACGCGCAGCGCCACCAGCTCGCCGAAAGTTCCCCCGTCCCGCGCCACCGGCTCGTAAACCAGTTCGCGCACCGTCCCGCGCACGCGCACCGCACAGACGCTGCGCGTGGCTGCGTCGGCCCGGCGCATCAGCACCGACTCCGCGCCCGCCGTAGCGTCATGGCCGTGATGAAACGTCCGCAAGGCATCCGCCGAACGCCCCGCCAGCGCCGCAAACCGTGCGGCCCGCGCCGCGCGCACCCGCGCCGGTTCAAACGACGAGGAGGTCAGAAACTCCGGTGCCAGCGCCTCGTGCAGCGCCCGCCCGTCCCAGCGCAGGTGCACGGACGCACCCGTGGCATCGACCGCCACCAGGTGAAACGGCGCGTAGTCGGACAACGTCACTGCGTCCCGAAACGCCCGCGGAACGTCGGTCGCGCACGTGCAGCCCGCGCAGACCAACGGGAGTTGTCCGCGGCTTTGCCGGCCGTTTTCCACCACGCCGCGCGGATAATCGTTCAGCAGGCACACGGTCAGTCCGTGCGCGTTGAGCACGAGCCACGTGCCGCGATGATCGCCGTCCTCGGGCGCGAGATAGCGCACACCGCCGGCTGTCGTGCGGTGCGACGGGGCGCTTTCCGGCGCGCGCGAGTCGCGTTCGTCGCGATTAAAAAACAGGTCGTAGCCGTCGCCGGCCGCGCACCACGTCAGCGTGCACATGGGGCGGAGGCCTGCGCCTGGAGATAACGCAACGTGGACGGAGCCATGCCGAAGTCCTTCGGCAGCGCGTCGCCCGCCAGCCGGCAGATCACTCCGATCAAGGCGTAGTGATGCACCGTGTGGCTGAGCAAAAACTCCAGCTCCCGTCCCACCGAGGAAACGCCCCAGACCGGCGGCGACTCCGACGGTGCCGACTCGGCCCGCACCCGCAGCACACGATCGGCCGATATCCGTTCCAAACGTTCGCCGATGGCTTCCAGTTGCGCGGTCGCGTAGGCCGGATCGTTTTCGATCAGCGGATCGCGCGCCCGTGCCTCGTAGTCGATCTCTCCGGTTTCCGCGCCGTGGAGAAAACTGAGGTAGTGCTCGATCACGTGGCGCAGATGTCCGCCGGCCGAACTGTTGTAACACGCCGGGGTTTTCCGCGCGTAACGCTCCGCGGTGAGCGTGCCGAGCAGGTCGATGCCCTGCCGCAGGGCGTGAAGGTTGTCGCGAATGCCGTGTGCAATCATGGTCGGAAATCAGTTTTTCAGGATTTTCGGCCAGTTCTCCTCGGCCTTGGCGATGTTGCCCGGGATGTCTTCGGACCACTGCGCCTGCACTTTCACGCTGTAGTTCAGATACAGCCGGTTGTTCACGATCTTCCACGCCTCCGGATCGATGCCCGCCGTGTAGCCGCGGCTCACGGCCCATGCGCAGTAGCCGCCGTATTGCGGCGCGTATTTGACCGGATCCGCCTTGAACAGATCGCGGTTGGCCGCACTCGCGAAGCGCCACTCCGCGCCGTTCCATTCGTATGAAAAGTCAGAACTTCCCTTGGCCGGTTTGCCCACGGTGAAATACGCGACCGGATCATACCCCTTGATCGCCACGCCGGTGAAGGTGGTGTTGACCGGTTTCTCCGCGCGTAGCACGGACGCCGCCAAAACCACGCAGAGCAACGCCGCCAGACGGATAAAGTGTTTCATGATGCCCAGGGTCGAGGGTTACAGTTTCTCGCCGATGACCGGCAGATCGCGGCGGTGCAGCCAGGCGATGAACGCGCTGCCGGCCCACACCACGACGGCGAGACCGAAGAGCAGGCCGCCGTCGTCCTGCACCACGATGCCGAGCTTGGTGAGATGGAAGAAAATCGCCCCGCTGATGACGCCGAGCGCGATCCCCGCGCCCACCGGCACGAGCGCCGGCACAAAGAGCAGCACGCTCGCGATCAGCTCGACGGCGCCCGAACCGTAGCGGCCCCATGGCTCCTGGCCGACCGTCTTAAAAATATAGACTGATTCCGGCGCGCCGGAGAACTTGAACCAGAGCGTTTGGACGAGAATGACCGCGACGATGGCGCGGACCACCCAGCTGGCGACGCGCAACGGACCCGACAACGATTGATAGGCAATGGAGGACATAAGTGTATGTGCGGGTGTGAGCCGCTCGCGCGGCACTTATTCCCGAAAAATCAGAAAACGTTCCTCAAAGCCGACGCCCCGTCGCCCGAGACCAGCACATAGGCGTGCCGCGCATCGGTCCACGTCACCGTCGCCAGCGTGCCGCGTTCGCGGAACATCGGCTGACCGTCGCCTTTGAAGTCATCCCGCTTGGCCACGTAGAGGTGAAACGCTCCGCCGCGTTCGAAGCAGACTTCCAGCACCTCGCGTCCGCCGATGCTCAGCGAGCGGCACCCGTCCGCCTTGAGCTGCGCGAAATCCAACGGCAGGCCCGCCGCCAGCCGCGTAGACGAGTCGGCCAGCAACGTGTGCAGCCGGCCGCGCGCCTGCGGCATCGCGGTGTGGTGCGCCAGCGAACCGACCTCGTCCATGACACCGAGCGCGAGTTGCTCCGTGCCCTTGGCCGGACGCAGCGCCGGCCAGGCCGCCGCCAACCCGATGACAATCGTCACGCACGCCGCCAGCGCCAGCACCTGCGGACGCCGCCAGAACGGCACCGGACGGCTCATGCGCGCCCCGGCGAGGATCGCGTCGCGCAGACCGGCGGGCGGTTGCACCGCGCGCAGTTTTTCCGCGACGGCCGCGTCAAAGGCCTGCTCGCGGGCGAGCCAGTCGGAGAGCGCGGGATCGCGACGCGCCTGTTCCAGCGCCTCGGCGAAGCGCGAATCGGAGTCGTCCTGCCCGTCGGGGCGGCGGGCCTGCAGAATGAATTTGGCCTCGGTGGTGTTCATGACGTTTTCCTCCGCGAAAGGGGGAATGGGATTACTTTGGACGCGGTTGCTTTCCTCGCCAGCGCGGCGCGCAGTTGCGCCTTCCCGCGCGACAGACGCGACATGACGGTGCCAATCGGCACTTCGAGCAGGTCGGCGATTTCCTGATATGGCAGGTCTTCGAGATAAAACAACGTGAGTGGCGCGCGAAACACCTCGTCGACCTCCTGCAGCGCCTCGACGACGCCTTGCGCATCCATGTTGAGCGCGAGATCGGTTTCCGCGGCCGGCGGATCCTCCTCGCCCGGAGGTAGGTCGTCGAGCGCGGTCACCCGCGCGCCGCGCCGGCGACCGCGCAGGAACTCGCGATAAAGCGTCGTGAAAAGCCAGGTCTTCACCTTCGAGCCGTCGCGTAACGCGCTCCCCTTCGTCGCCCACACATAGAAAGTCTGTTGCGTCAGGTCGCCCGCGTCGGCCGGGTTGCGCGCCAGACTGAGCGCGAACCGGTAAAGCGGCGCGTAGTAGGCATCGACCAACTGTGTGAAAGCGTCGTCCGTGGACATGGGTGTTTGACGTGCGAGCGGTCGTCGCCGGTTTTTATTCCCGTAAAAATTTCCGCTCGCGTCGAGCCATGGCCGCGGGGGATTTTGAACGGATGCTCCGCCTCCTCCTTCCGCCCAACCTCGCCGCCTCCGCCCCCCGAGACGCGATTGCCGTGAAGGTGGAGCTCGACTTGTCCCGCCCGCCCGAGGCCGCCCTGTTCCCCGCCCTCGCCGTGCTGCAACGTCTCTGCGGCGGCGCGGCCGTCCCGCCGCCGTTTGTCCAATTGACCCGCGCCCAGCTCCGCGAACTCGTCACCGCGCTCAAGGGCCAGCCCGCCTTCGCCTTCGTCAACGCCCCGCAATCCCCGCTCCTCTGGATCGGCCCCCGCCTCCGCGGCGTGAGCGAGCACCTCGACGAAGCCCCCGCGCCCAAGCCCGTCGCCGCCCCTACTCCCCGTCCCTCGCCCGTCGCCTCTCGCCCCTCGCCTTCCTACGCGTCCACCCCCCTCACCGTCGACGGCAGCGAACACTACCTCGCCATCACCCTGCCCTCGCGCGAGCAGAGCACCTACGCCTCCGCGCTCGACCTCGTGAAGTCCAACGGCTTCACCCTCGACGCCCTCACCCGCAAGTGGTGGCTGCGCGACCGGCACAAGACCCTCAACTTCCTCGCCGTCCACCTCGACGCCCTGCGCAACACCTGGCACGCCGACTTCACCGACAACTTCGAGAAAAACACCGCCAAGCTCGCCGAGATCGACCTCCAGTGCGACATCGCCGAAACCGCCGGCGAATTCACCCTCACTCTCGGACTCCAGGCCGGCAAGGTGAACGAGGACAACCTGCGCACCGCGCTCGCCACCAACCGCGGCTACGTCGAGGACGCCGGCAAAGTCTATCTGCTTCCTCCCGAAAAGATCGCCCGCCTCGCCACCGCCCAGCGAGCCCTCGCCGGCAGCGCCACCGCGCCCGCCGCCGCCCGCCGCACCTGGCGCATCCCCACCGCCCGCGTCGCCGAGGTTCAGGAACTCATCGACGAACTCGTGCCCCACTACCAGCCGCCCGCCGGCTGGAAGGCCCGCAGCGAGGCCCTGCGCAACCTCTCCGCGCTTACCCCCGCCCCCATCGCCCCGGAGCTCTCCGCGCTGCTCCGCCCTTACCAGCAGATCGGCGTCGCTTGGCTCTGGCATCTGCACCGCCTCGGGCTCGGCGGCATTCTGGCCGACGAGATGGGCCTCGGCAAAACCCTCCAGGCCATCGCGCTCCTTACCGCTCTCAACTCTCAACACTCAACTCGCAACACGTCCCTGCCTTCACTGGTCGTGTGCCCCGCCTCGCTGGTTGAAAACTGGCGCCGCGAGACCGTCCGCTTCGCCCCGCACCTGCGCGTGTTCATCCACCACGGCAGCCAGCGCATCACCGACGACGCCCACGCCAACGCGCACGATGTCGTGATCACGTCCTACGGCACGCTCGCCCGCGATCGCGACCGGTTCGCCGACTTCTCCTTCGCCGTGCTCATCGCCGACGAGGCCCAGCACATCAAAAACAAGCGGACCCAGAACGCCGCCGCGCTCCGCTCGCTCAACACCAAGAGCCGCTTCCTCCTCACCGGCACGCCCGTCGAAAACTCCCTCGACGACCTGCGTGCGCTCTTCGACCTGCTCATGCCGGGCTACCTCGAAAAAATCCCCGCCGGCACCCGCGGCGACGAGCGCAGCTGGTTCGACGAGCGCCTGCGCGCCAAGACCGCGCCCTACATCCTGCGCCGCACCAAGAAGGTCGTCGCCACCGAGCTCCCCGACAAGATCGAGCAGATCCTCTACTGCGAGCCCACCGCCACCCAGACGCGTCTCTACGCCGAGTGGCAGAAAAAATCCGAGCAGGAGCTCGACGCCCTCGCCGCCGACGGCGCCTCGGAAAATTCCCTGCGCATGGCCACGCTCACCCAGCTCCTGCGCCTGCGCCAGATCTGCTGCGACCCGCGCCTGGTCGTGCCCGCCTCATCCGCCGACCACTCGTCGAAGCTCGAAACCTTCCGCGAACTCCTCGCCGAATCCATCGACGACGGCCACCGGCTGCTGGTCTTCTCGCAGTTCACCTCATTGCTCGCGCTGCTTCGCGCCGAGCTCGATGAACAAGGCCTGCCCTACTGCTACCTCGACGGCGGCACGCCACAGAAGCAGCGCCAGACCGAGGTGGACCGCTACAACAACAGCCCCGACATTCCCGTGTTCCTCATCTCGCTCAAAGCGGGCGGCACCGGCCTCAACCTCACCGGCGCCGACACCGTCGTCCACTTCGACCCTTGGTGGAATCCCGCGGTCGAGGCGCAGGCGACCGACCGCGCGCACCGCATCGGCCAGAAGAAGGTCGTCACCAGCTACAAGCTCATCTGCACCGGCACGGTCGAGGAAAAGGTGCTGCACATGCAGCAGACCAAGCGCGCCCTGCTGGCCGACGTGTTCGAGGCCAGCGACGCCACCAACGCCAAGCTCACCCTCGCCGACCTCAAGTCGTTGCTGAAAGATTGAGCGCGCACTCCTCCGCATGGAGGAATTGCCGCAAAAAACACAACAGGTCTGTCCGGTATTCGTAACCGTGCGTCGCGCCTATAGGCGCGCGGGAGAGACTCATCCGCAGACAATCCCCTTTGTGCCTTTTTGTGACCAATCCTCGGATCCGTCCCTCACTCCAACCCCAGCGCCTTGCGGCCGTCGGGCGAGATCATCTGCGGGGTCCAGATCGGATCCCACACGATGTGCACCTTGGCCGATTCGACCGTGGGCAGCGCGGCGATTTTCTGGCGCGCATCCTCGGCGATGACCGGACCCATGCCGCAGCCGGGCGCGGTGAGCGTCATCTTCACTTCGACCACGTGGCCGCCCGCCGGGGATTTCTCCACGCTCAGGTCATAGACGAGTCCGAGATCCACGATGTTCACCGGAATCTCCGGATCGAAACAGGACTTCATCGCGGCCCACACGGCCGCCTCGCTGAAATCGCCGGCCGTCGCCGCCGTCGCGGCACCGAGTTTGGAGGTGTCGAAGCCCTTGAGCGCCTCGGCGTTCTCGCGGGTGATGCGGAACAGGCCGCCGTCGGTGCGCACCGTGACGCTGCCGCCGAGCGTCTGCATGACATACGCCGAGGTGCCGGACTTCAGCGTGACCGTGTCTCCGGCCGGAATGACCGTGGCGAGGATGTCGCGGGTGAGGATAAATTCAGATGACATAAATTAAGCGGGTTAAACCAAAACAACCTGGCCGCCGATTACCCGTGTGACCGCCGAGACCGAACTTCGGCATCTGCGTTCATCTGCGTAATCTGCGGTTAAAAAATTCAGCGCACGTTGATCTCCAGCGGCAGGCGGGCGTAAATCCCGCGCGGGTCGTTGAACTGCTGGAGCACCTGCGCGTGTTCCTCGACCTGTTTGATCACCTGCGACACCAGGCCGCGCTGGGTCGTTTCGACCGGGCGCTTGTTGTCCAGCCACGAGGCCAGCATCTCGCCGAACGTCTGGCTCTGCGGGAACTCGACCACCTTGTAGTCGCCGCCGACCGCCGCCTCCTCGACCGCGTGGGCGATGGCCTCGTCCAGGCCGCCAATCTCGTCCACCAAGCCCAGCTTGAGCGCCTCGCGGCCCGACCACACGCGGCCGCCGGCGATCTTGCGCACGTCGTCGGGGTCCATGTTTCGACCCTCGGCGACCTTGTGGATGAACTCGCCGTAGATCCACTCCACCATGCCCTGGAAGATCGCCAGCTCGCTCTCGGTCTTGGGCCGCGAGATCGTGAAGATGTCCGCATATTTTCCGGTCTTCACGCCGTCCCAGGTGATGCCGAGGTCGTTGGCCAGTTTTTTGATGTCAAAATGAATGCCCACCACGCCGATCGAACCGGTGATGGTCGTCGGTTCGGCGTAGATGCGGTCCGCGTAGGTGGAGATCCAATACCCGCCCGACGCCGCGTAGCTGCCCATCGAGACCACCACCGGCTTGTCGTCGGCGGCCAGCCGCAGTTCGCGCTGGATGTGCTCCGAGGCCGTGGCCGAGCCGCCCGGGCTGTTCACGCGCAACACGATCGCCTTCACGTGGTCGTCCTGGCGCAAGGCGCGCAGTTCGCGGGCGAAGCGTTCGCCGCCGATCTCGTTGTTTTCACCCTCGCCGTCGACGATCGCGCCCTCCGCGTAGATCACCGCGATCTGGTTGTCGGAATGGCTCTTCTCGGCCGGCAGCGCATGCACGTAGTCCTTCAGCGCGATCTGCTTGAAGGGCGTGTCGGCATCCGTGACGCCGGTGGCGGTCTTGAGCTCGGCGATCACCTCGTCGCGATACGCCAGCCGGTCCACCAGCTTGGCCTTGAGCGCGGACTCGGGACGGATGAGGCCCTCGGTGTCGATCAGGGACTGGATGTCCGCCGCCGCGAGTTCGCGGTCGGTCGCCAGGTCGGCCAGCAGGTCGCCCCAGAGGTCGCCGAGGAGTTTTTCCATCTGCTCGCGGTTAGCCGGGCTGAGATCCTTGCGCACGAACGGCTCGGCGTAGGATTTGAACTCGCCGACCTTGGTCACCTGCACGCCGACGCCGAAACGCTCGAAGGCGCCGGCGAAGAACGTCGGTTCGCTGGCCAGGCCGGACACCATCAGCGTGCCATACGGGTTGAGCACCAGATCGGTCGCCGACGCGGACAGGTAGAGGTCGCGCGTCGTGGCGGAATCCAGATACGCCACCACCGGTTTGCCGGATTTCTTGAAATCGAGGATTGCCGCGCGCACCTCGGCGAGCGCCGCGAAACCCGTGCCGTAGCCGTCGGGAGCGAGGTTGCCCAGCAGCACCGCGCCGACGATGCGCTTGTCCTTGCCGGCCTCGCGCAACGCCCGTGTCACCGCGCGCAATTGCAACGTGTCCGAATCGCGGCCCTTCAGCAGCGCGGCCGGTCCGGCGCCGTCGAACTCGGACGGGGCGTCGGTGATGTTGGCCGTCAGGTCGAACACCAGATAAGAACCCGCCTCGACGGTCTTCGCCTCCGGCTTGATCGAGGAAGCCGCCACCACCAGCACGATCACGAACACGATCAACCCGGTCACCGCGACCGCAATGCCCGCCACGGTGCCGAGGAACGACGCAAAGAAATTCTTCATAAAGCCGCGCAGCGTAGCCATGTCGCCCCGCGCCGCCAGTGCTTTTCGTTGCAAGTCAACAAAAGCGCGATGTCACCGCACCGTTTCGCGCGCAGGGTTGCGGTCCGCGGAAGCCGACTCTTAGTGTGGGCGCGATGTCCGAGCAAAAAGACCTCCTGACCACCAACCGCAAGGCCCTCACGATCAACCTCGACGAGCCCAAATACGGCACGTTCGCCGAAATCGGCGCCGGCCAGGAGGTGGCCCGCATCTTTTTCCAGGCCGGCGGCGCCGCCGGCACCGTGGCGAAATCGATGTCGGCCTACGACATGACCTTCAGCGATGCGATCTACGGCAAGGCCCCGCGCTACGTCTCGCGCGAGCGCCTCGGCCTGATGCTCGACCACGAATACACGCTGCTCATCGAGCGCCTGAACGAGAAGCGCGGCGACACCACCACGTTCTTCGTCTTCGCCGATACCGTCGCCGCCCGCAATTACAAGGGCACCAACGAATGCCACGGCTGGGTCGGCATCCGCTTCCAGACCGAGCCGCACGGCCCGCCCAGCGACCTCATGATCCACGTGCGCATGTGGGACAAGGACAACCTCCTCCAGCAGCAGGCGCTCGGCATCGTCGGCACCAACCTCATCTACGGCGCGTTCTACTACCGCGACAACCCCGAGCAGCTCATCAAGTCGCTCCTCGACAACGTCGGCCCCGAGCGCATGGAGGTCGACATGCTCAAGATGACCGGCCCCGCCTTCGGCCCGGTCGACAACCGCCTGATGTCGCTCTTCCTCGTGCGCCACAAGCTCACCAACGCCGTCATGTTCGGCCCCGGCGGCGACGTGCTCCAGCCGTCCGAGATCCTCTACAAAAAGGCCGTCCTGGTGGAGCGCGGCAGCTTCCGCCCCGTCACCCACGTCAACGTCGACATGCTCAACTGCGCCTGCGCCCAGTTCATGCAGGAACCGCAGGTCAAGGGTAAGGACGTCGTCGTGCTCATGGAAATCACCATGAACAACCTCCTCGCCGACGGTGAACTCGACGCCCAGGACTTCCTCTCCCGCGTCGATCTGCTCGGCGACATCGGCTTCACCGTGCTGATCTCGGACTACTCCGAGTATTACCGCCTCACGACCTACTTCCGCCGCTACACACAGGAGATGATCGGCGTCGCCCTCGGCATCAACAACCTCCTCGAGATCTTCAACGAGAAGTATTACGAGCACCTCGCCGGCGGCATCTTAGAAAACTTCGGCCGTCTCTTCCGCAACGCGGTCAAGCTCTACATCTACCCGATGCAGCAGCTCGCCTACGACCGCTACCTCGCCTCGGGCCATCCCGCCGCCCCCACCGAACACAAGATCGTCGCCGGCTCGCCCTTCGCCGCCAACGTACTGATCACCGCCAAGAATCTCCAGGTCGAGGACCACTTGAGCAACCTCTACGCCCACCTCCTCGAAAACCACTACATCGAGTGCATCGTCGGCTACGAGAAATCGATCCTGAGCATCTTCTCCCGCGACGTGCTCCAGCGCATCCAGAGCGGCGACGCCTCCTGGGAAACCATGGTCCCCGTCCCGGTGGTCACCGCCATCAAGAAGCGCGGCCTCTTCGGCTACGGCGCGGGCGCATCCCCCGACAACGCCGCGCTCCCGCCGGCATAAGGCGGACGCCGACCTCCGGCCCCCCGCCGGGCCCCTGAAAATTTTCCGTGTCTTCCGCGCGCTCCGCGGCCAACACTCTTCCTTTTCCCACTCCATGCGCTTCCACAAATACCACGCCCTCGGCAACGACTACATCGTCTGCGATCCCGTTGATTTTCCCCAATGGAAAAACGGCCCGTCCGTCGACGAGATCCGCGTGATCTGCCACCGCAACTTCGGCGTCGGCTCCGACGGCATTCTCTGGGGCCCCCTGCCCTCGACCAAGTCCGAGTTCGGCCTGCGCATCTTCAACCCCGACGGCTCCGAGGCCGAAAAATCCGGCAACGGCCTGCGCATCTTCTCCCGTTATCTCTGGGACCAGAAGCTCGCCAAGAACCCCGTCTTCACCATCGAGACGCCCGGCGGCCACGTGCAGTCCGTCATCAAGGACGACGGCAAGCTCATCACCGTGGACATGGGCTCGGTCTCCTTCGTGAGCACCAAGATCCCGCACACCGGCCCCGAGCGCGAGGTCATCAACGAGAAGATCACCGTCCTCGACCGCACGTTCACCTACTGCTCCGCCACCATCGGCAACCCGCACTGCGTGCTACCGCTGCCCGAGGTCTCCGCCGAGCTCGCCCACAAATATGGCCCGCACCTTGAGACGCACCCCAACTTCCCGCGCAAGACCAACGTCCAGTTCCTCCAGGTCCTCGACCGCAAAAACATCCGCATCGAGATCTGGGAACGCGGCGCCGGCTACACCCTCGCCTCCGGCAGCAGCTCCAGCGCCGCCGCCTCGGTCGCCCACAAGCTCGGCTTGGTGGACGCCAACGTCACCGTGCACATGCCCGGCGGCCAGATCGGCATCGAAATCGGCCAAAACTTCGCCATCCGCATGACCGGCACCGTCAACAAGGTCGCCGACGGCGTCATGCACCCGCAGCTCTTCGAGGTCAAAGTCTGATCCGAAAACCAAAAGGCCCGCCATTATCGGCGGGCCTTTTAGTGTGATCCGCCCCGCGCCCGATCAGCCCCAGATGAGGCCGACGGCCAGCACCAAGGCGTAAAGCGCCAGATACAGGCCGGTCTGCCCGAGCAAGGCGATCAGTTCGCTCGGGGTCGTCGCCTGCGCCAGACGGCGCGATTGAAGGCCTCCGATCACGACACAGACCGTCCCGCAACCGATCACGACGGCCGGGTGCCAGTCCCCCGCTCCGACCGCGACCAAAGCGGCCAAGGCGATGCCGTGGGCGACGACAAACTGCACGCGCGCGGCTTTTTTGCCGAAACGCACCACCAGTGTGCGTTTGCCGGCCTTCGCATCGGTCTCCGCGTCGCGATAATTGTTCACCACCAAAATATTCGCCGCCAGAGCGCCGATGCCCGCTCCGATGATCCAGGCTTCGGACGTGATCACGCCGGTCTGCACGTAGTAGGTCGCCCCCACCGCCACGAGTCCGAAGAAGATGAAGACAAACACGTCGCCGAGTCCGTTATAGCCGAGCGGATAGGGTCCGCCGGTGTAGGCCACGCCGCATACGATGCTGGCGACTCCGATGGCCAGCAGCGGCCAGCCGCCGTAACCGAGCAGCGTGAGTCCGGCGAGGAAGGCCGCGGCGAACACGCCGATCATGGCGCGTTTCATGGTCGCCGGGGCCACCAGTCCGGCGGCGACGGCGCGACGCGGGCCCACGCGTTCGGCGGTGTCGGCGCCTTTGACGAAATCGTAGTAGTCGTTGGCGAAATTGGTGCCGATTTGAACGAGCAGCGCGAAGACCAGGCAGGCCAGCGCAGGGAACAAGGCGAAGTCACCATCCCGCCATGCCAGCGCGGAGGCGGCCAGCACCGGGGCGACGGCCGCCGGCAGCGTGCGCGGACGCGCGGCGGCGATCCAGATGGACAGGGGCGAAGGCGCGGAGGAACTCGGCATGGTGACGGAAGGGATAAGTCGAAGGTCTCAGGGTCGAAGGTCTCATGTCGAGTGCGGCGCGGCTGGGGCCGCGCCCTCGTATCGGGCGGTGAGCACAGCGAACGGTGCCAACCTTGGACTTTCAGACCTGAGACTTGCGACGGTCTCGTCCCTCAAACCCGCACCTGTTTGGTTTTTTTGCTGAAGCGCACCAAGCGACGCTTGGTCGCCGCGCTGAGCACGACGGGCAGGATCGCCAGCGCCGCGGCGAAGAGGGCGAAGCGCAACGGCACCCGCGACAGGAGCAGGCCGAAGCAGATCTCGATACCCGCGAACACCACGAGAAACACCCCGGGGCTGGGCAGCACGAGGTTGAGCGTCCAGATGGTGATGCTGGCAAACAGGCCGCCTTTCCAACCGATGAGTCCGAAGCTCAGACCGAGGATAAAAAACACCGGCGCCACCAGGGAAAACCGGCCTTCGAAGCGCAGTGTCTGGATGAGCACGGCGAGGACGAACACGACGCCTTGCAGCACGAAAACACCGGTATCGACCGCCTTGGCGGCGTCCGCGTTTTCAAAACAGCACCAAGTCACCGCCAGCGAACCGGCGATGGCGCGGAAGAGATCGATCCAGTTGCGCGGCTTGAGGAACTCCTCCCGGACTTTCAGGGAGACGTCGGCCGGGTCGTGCATCACCCCATGCTCGGAGTGGTGGTGATGGCGGCGGTGGTGCGGCAGCGAAAACACCCTGGCGCCAAAGCGGAACCACTGGCGGGGAAGCCAGAGCAGCACCAACGCGATGGGCAGCAGCCAGAGGTGGATGATCACAAGAGCGGGTAACGCGGGCCGAGACAAAGCAGCCCGCGTGCCCTTGTCAAAGGATCATACCGGCGGCGACCGTGGCGTTGGTGAATTCGTCGATGAGGATGAAGCTGCCGGTGCTGCGGTTGCGCTGGTAGGCGTCGGCGATGAGCGGGACGGCGGTGCGCAGCTGGATGCGGCCGATGTCGTTCATGCCGATCTCGAGGTCGCCCTCGGCCTTGTGAAGCGTGTTGATGTTCACCTTGTAGCGGACGGCCTTGATGACGGACTTCGCCTCGCGGGTGGTGTGGCGGATGATGTATTTGCCGTTCGGGACGAGCTTCTTGTCGGAGAACCAGCAGATCATCGCCTCGAGGTCCTGGGTAACGTGCGGGGGGTTGTTGGCCTTGGTGATGGTGTCGCCGCGGGAGACGTCGATCTCGTCCTCCAGCGTCATGACGACGGACATCGGCGCGAAGGCCTCGGCGAGGTCGCCGGAGGGGCCGTGGATGGACTTGATGCGCGAGGTGAGACCGGAGGGCTGGGAGACGATTTCGTCGCCGGGCTTGAACACGCCACCGGCCACGCGGCCCGCGAAGCCGCGGAAGTCGTGGTGCTCGTCGTTGTTGGGGCGGATGACGGTCTGCACGGGGAAACGCGCGTCGATGTGGTTCACATCGCTGCCGATATAGACGGTCTCGAGGGTGTAGAGCAGCGGGCTGCCCTGATACCACGGGGTCTTGTCGGAGCGACCGACGACGTTGTCGCCGTGGAGGGCGGAGATGGGGATGAACTTGATGTCGGGGATCTCGAGGCGGGAGGCGAACTCGGTGTAGGCGGCGACGATCTCATTGAAACGGGCCTCGGAGAAATCGACGAGGTCCATCTTGTTCACGCAGACGACGACGTGCGGGATGCGCAGGAGCGACGCGATGAAGGAGTGGCGGCAGGTCTGCTCGATGACGCCCTTGCGCGCGTCGATGAGGATGATGGCGAGGTTGGCGGTGGAGGCGCCGGTCACCATGTTGCGCGTGTATTGGATGTGGCCGGGAGTGTCGGCGACGATGAACTTGCGGCGAGGCGTGGCGAAGTAGCGGTAGGCGACGTCGATGGTGATGCCTTGTTCGCGCTCGGCGCGGAGGCCGTCGGTGAGGAGGGAGAGGTTGAGGTGGTCCTCGCCGCGCTGTTCGGTGGCGCGCTCGATGGCCTCGAGCTGGTCCTCGAAGATGGCCTTGGAGTCGTAGAGGAGGCGCCCGATGAGGGTGGATTTGCCGTCGTCGACGCTGCCCGCGGTGGTGAAGCGGAGCAGGTCCATGGCAAGGTAGTGCTGGTCGGTGTGCTGATGGGCGGGAGCGGTCATGGGCGAAATCCCAAACGCCAAAGGTTCCAGGCGCCAAAAAGCGGCGCGACCTGCGGTCGGATGGGCTATGGTTTCAGTTTTAAAAATTCGGCTCGGTTTCTTTGGAGTTTGGACCTTTGGCGTTTGGATATTTTTTAGAAATATCCGGCCTTCTTGCGGTCCTCCATGGCGGTCTCGGAGCGTTTGTCGTCGGCGCGGGTGCCGCGCTCGGTCTGGCGGGCGGAGGCGACCTCCTGGATGATGGCGGCGAGGTCGGCGGCGTCGGACTCGACCGCGCCGGTGCAGGTGCTGTCGCCGACGGTGCGGTAACGCACGGTGCGGGTCTCATACTTCTCGCCGTCGAGCAGCGTGATGTAGGGGGACTTGGCGAGGAGCACGCCATTGCGGTTCACGACCTCGCGCTGGTGGGTGAAATAGATCGTCGGGATGTCGAGTTTCTCGCGGGCGATGTATTGCCACACGTCCATCTCGGTCCAGTTGGAGAGCGGGAACACGCGGAAGTGTTCGCCGACGTTTTTGCGGCCGTTGAACAGGTTCCAGAGCTCGGGGCGCTGGTTCTTCGGATCCCATTGGCCGAACTCGTCGCGGTGGGAGAAGAAACGCTCCTTCGCGCGGGCCTTTTCCTCGTCGCGGCGGGCGCCGCCGAGGCAGGCGTCGTAACGGAACTCCTCGATGGTATCGAGCAGCGTGATCGTCTGGAGACCGTTGCGGGAGGGATTCGGGCCCTTTTCTTCCTGGGCGCGGCCGGCCTTGATGGAGTCGGCGACGTAGCGCACGACGAGGCGGCTGCCGGTGTCCTGCGCGAGCCAGTCGCGGAAGGTGATCGTCTCCTCGAAGTTGTGCCCGGTGTCGATGTGGACGAGCGGGAACGGGATCTTGGCGGGCGCGAAGGCCTTTTGGGCGAGGCGCACCATGACGATGGAGTCTTTGCCACCGGAGAACAGGAGGGCGGGACGCTCGAACTGGGCGGCGACTTCGCGCATGACGAAGATGGCCTCGTGTTCGAGTTGGGCGAGATGCGTGAGGTTGTAGGAACTCATTACGGTTTTACTGGAAAGTGATGCGGGGGAGAACGGCGGCGTGGAGCTGCGCGAGCGAGGCCTCGGCGGGACCGGCCTCGGTGTCGATGATCAACACGTCGCGGTCGTCGGCGGCGGGCGTCTCGAAGGAAGAATCGCGTCCGGTGAACTGCTGGACGCCGCCGGCCTTGGCCTTCGCATAGAGACCCTTCGGGTCGCGCTTGGCGCAGGTTTCGAACGACGCGGACACGTAAACTTCGAGAAAATCGTCCCCGCCGATGATCGAGCGGGCCAACTGACGATGGGCGCGCTGCGGCGTGATGAACGACGCGATCACGACCACGCCGGCCTGCACGAACAGCTTGGCCACCTCGGCGATGCGGCGGATGTTTTCGGAGCGATCCGCGTCGGTGAACCCGAGGTCGCGGTTGAGCCCGGTGCGGACATTGTCGCCGTCGAGCAGGTGCGTGGTCACACCCTCGGCGTGCAACCGGCGCTCCAAGGCGATGGCCAGTGTGCTCTTGCCCGAACCCGACAGACCGTAGAGCCAGATGACCCGGCCACGCTGACGAAGTCTGGCTTCTTTTTCCGTCCGCCCCAAGACGCGGTCAAAGATGGGATGAAGGTTGTCGGACGCGGCGGAGGTCATTTAAACTTAAGTAAGCTGATGACCTTTTAAAAGTAAAAGGACCCGCGCAAGATAAATTCCCGAATACAGCGCCCAACTAAGGCTTAAACGCCTCCGAATCAGGAATATTCAATTCCCCCTCTAATTCACGAATACGACTCAGCACCACGGGAGCCATAGCCGACTCGACTGTAAATTCACTGACGCCTTTGGCGGGATCGACGGTTTTGGGCAGCGTCGGATAGAGCTGTTTCAGCCAAACGTAGGCATCCATGGTCCGGCCCAGTTTGCGCAAGAGCTCAGCGTGAATGCGGGCCGCATAAAAAGGAGCGCCCGGCTGCAACGAGGCCAGCCGGTAGGCCTCCGCCGCCGACGCCGTGTCCTTGAGGCGGTTGAGGTAAACGTTGGCGATCTCAACGTAGAGCAGGGCGGAATTCGGATGATAACCGAAGGCGTCGTTGAGATATTTCAGCGCGACGGCGGACTGCTCCTCGTCGATCTTGCGCTGACGGGCGGCGGGCACGGCGTTGTAACCACCCTCGGCGATGATCCGCCAGTTGGGCATGTCGTAGGCGATCATGCGCGCGCCATTCTGCCAGAAATAGAGCGGACGCGGATCGATGGCCGTGACGAGCTTGATGAACGTCTGCGTGGCCGGCAGGTCGTTGTCCTCCCAAACCGAGTTGGTTTTGATCCAGAAGAAATCGGCCACGATGGCACGGAAACCACCGAGCAGGCCCACGGTGACCCCCTGCCCCAGCGCGCCCTGCAACGAGTCCAATTTCAGCGCCGGCTGCCTGGAACGCACGAACCGCCAGGCGGGGGCCTCCACCGGGCGCACCGCGACGCCGACGACGGCCAGCGCCGCCACGACCAAGACACCCGTCCACAGCGGGCGGAATGCGGCAAGGTTAGATTTCACGGTTGCGGAAGCTGTAAACCGCCAGACCGCCGATCACCGCGATGTAGATCAACGCGTAGCCCGCCACGCGCAGAAACACCTCGGCGCCGATCCCCTGCCCGATGCCGATCTGGTCGGCCAGATTGAACACCTGGAAATTCGGAAACACATACCCCAGCGCCCGCACCAGCAGACGGAGCGGCAGCGACGCCACCGCGCCGTAGGCGTCGCGCGCGAGGTATTGCAGATGGCAGATCACCAGCACGAAGAAACCCATGACCACCGTGTAGAGGTTGGTGTTGGAGAAACTCGCGATGAGCAGCGTGATCGCCGCCAGCACGCCGAACTTCAGCCATTGAAGCACGCCCATCAGCACGAGGTCGCCGTAGTGGATGATGCGACCGTTTTCAAAGGCTTCGGGATTGGCGGTCATCAGCGCGGTCTCGCGGTGGTAGAGTAACGCGAGCAGCAGCACGGTCGTCAGTGCGCAGAACACGCCCACGACCGCGAACACGCCGAGGAACTTGCCGAAGATGAATTCGGTGCGCCAGATCGGCTTCGCGAGGATCGTCAACGCAGTGCGATTCTCGATCTCGCTGAAAAAGAGCTGCGCGGTCGCGGCGATCGTCAGCGTCGAACCAAAAAACACCATCGCGCCGAAGCCGAAGTCGGAGATGAATTTCAGCTCCGACGAGCCGAAGTTGAACTCGCGAAAAAGCTGCGCGCTCGCCACCAGCGCGACCGCCAGCAGCAGCAGGAAGTTGAAGAGCTTCTGGCGCACGGCCTCCAGAAACGTGTTGCCGGCCACGATGCCGAGTCGGCCGAGGGAAAACGGGACGGTGCGGGATGAGGACGATGCGATGCTCATTGGGCGTCTCCTCCTTTTTGAGGACGCGAGACTTTGCTGAGAAACAACTGGTCAAGACGGGTGCGCGGCCGCTCGACGGCGTTGAGCGCATGGCCGCGCGACGCCAGCCAGCGGCGCAACTCTTCCAATTCGGCCGCCGGCAGCGAATCCACGATGAGCGACTGGCGGTCGTGCAGACCGACGAGTTCGTCCACCGAACCTTCCACGATGAGCTTGCCCTTGTCCAAAATGGCGACGCGATCGCAGATGTCCTCGATCTGCGCGAGCAAGTGCGAGGTGATGAGAACGGTCTTGCCCTGCGTTTTAAGCTTCCGGATCAGCTCGGAAATCTCCGCCGAGCCTACCGGGTCCACGCCCGCCGTCGGCTCGTCGAGGATGATCAGGCGCGGGTCGTGCACAAGCGCCTGGGCGAGACCAATCCGTTGCAACATACCCTTCGAATAGGTACCCACGCGGCGATGGGCGGCGCCGCTCAGGCCGACCCAGTCGATGACCTCGCGCACGCGTTCGTCGAGTTGCTTGCGTGGCACGCCGCAAATGCGGCCGTAAAATCGCACGAGCTCGGTGCCGCTGAGATAACGGTAAAAATACGGGGCCTCGGGCAAGTAGCCGACGTTGAGCCGCGAATCGACGCGCCCGCTCGGCACGCCAAAGACCTTGCACTCGCCCGCCGTCGGCTCGAGCAGGCCGAGGATGATCTTGATCGTGGTGCTCTTGCCCGAGCCGTTCGGACCGAGCAGGCCGAACACCTCGCCCTCGGGGACGCGGAGCGTGAGGTTGTCCACGGCGCGCAGCTTGATGCCGCGGAGGTTAAGCGAAAAATCCTTCGTCAGACCGGTGATCTCGATCGCGGAGGCGGGGCTGGGGGATGTCATTGAATGCGAAAATCCTGATACCGGGCGGGGCCTTGGGTGGCGCTGCGCTCGACCTTGCGGATGTAGCCGTGCATACGCTCCCCGAGCGCCGCCAAGAACGCGTTCACCTCGCGCGTGGCCCCTTCAACCTCAAGCTGCACACGACCATCGGCCAGATTGGACACGCGGCCGGTCACCTCGAATTCCTTGGCCACTTGCAACGTGGTGAAGCGAAAACCCACGCCCTGCACATGACCTGTGAAAAAAACTGTCTCGTGATGAACATCTGCCATGGGGAAGACGCGAAAATTAGCGTGCCGCCCTCGGCCGGTTCAATCCGCAAAGTCGTTTCGAATGAATTCACCGGTCGCACAACCACCTCAGCCACCGCCTTATCGCCAGCAATCAGCCACCCCGTCGGGAAAGCACCGGGAGAAAGAGGAATTTTCGTTGCATTTCCTGACCTCCGGCGCACCTTGCAAAACAAGGTCCCCGGACCCCACTCAAATGAGCAAATATGAATCTGACGGCCCCTCGGACAACGAGTGGGAAGATCGTGGAGAGCTCGCCTGGAATGAATTTGATTGGGAGAAATATCTGCGCGAGCAGGACGACGTGATCCACCGCTACCTCGCCTACTACGAGCAGCTCAAAAACCACGAGGACCGCATCGACGAAACCGCCCACCTGATGGGCTGGGACGAAGATTCATGGAGCGCCGACGCCTCCGAATCAGGCGTCCGTGAAACTCCCGACTCCGAGAGCGAATCCCCCGCCGACCTTAACGAGGGCAAGGACGAGCCCTACACTCTCCACAAGAACCCGATTTTCATCTCGACCAAGGCGATCTACCTGAGCCTGAAACGCTCCTGGGAACGCATCGCCTGCCACGGCACCAAAGTCCCGCAAGCGCTCGCGCTCGACCTGCACGCCTCCATCTACCGGGGCGAAGAGCAGGCCATGCTCGCAATCCAGGCGCTCGACTTCGGCGACTACGCCATGGCGATCAGCCTCTTCAAGCGCGCGCTCGGCGAACTCAACCGCACCTTCGCCCTGCTCAACACCGCCGCCGCGGGCAAGCTCCCGGCCGTCGTGCATTATCGCGAAGACGCCCAGCCGCGTCTCTTCGACCTGCGCGAGATCTGGCTGCGCGTCATGAGCGAATGCCGCGAAGAGCTGGAGCGCCCGGTCGACGACAACGACGACGAGTCGTGAGTCGCGTTCCTTCGGCTTAAACCAACGTTCGCCGGCACTTCACGGTGCCGGCGATTTTTTTTATCCGGCGCTTCCGCTCGAACCTCCGACCGGGTGGAAAATCACGCGGCGTCCTGCGTGCTCTCACCCTTGCCGGCCTTGCGCAGGATCGGGCGGCGTTTGCCGGCGACCACGGACGAATCGATGACCACCTCGACCACGTCGTCGCGGCTCGGCAGGTCATACATGACTTCCAGCATGAGGCCTTCCATGATCGAGCGCAGGGCGCGGGCGCCGGTCTTGAGCTCGACCGCCCTCGCGGCGATGGCCTTGACCGCGTCGGAGGTGAATTTCAACCGCACGCCGTCCATGGCGAAGAGCTTCGAATACTGCTTCACCATCGCGTTCTTGGTGCGCAGCAAAATTTTTTCGAGGTCGGCCACCTGAAGCGGCTCCAGCACCGACACGACCGGCAGGCGTCCGATGAACTCGGGAATCATGCCGTAGCGCACGAGGTCGCCCGGTTCGATGGACTTCATGATGCTCTCGGCGTCCATCGCCGCGGACTGGGCCTGCTGGGCCTTGATCGAACCGAAACCGAGCCCGCGCTGGCCGAGGCGTTTTTCGATGATGCCATCGAGCCCGACGAACGCTCCGCCACAGATAAAGAGGATGTTGGACGTGTTGATCTGCACGTATTCTTGGTTCGGGTGCTTGCGTCCGCCCTGCGGGGGAACGTTGCACACGGTGCCTTCGAGGATCTTGAGCAGCGCCTGCTGCACGCCCTCGCCGGAGACGTCGCGGGTGATCGACACGTTCTCGGTCTTGCGGCCGATCTTGTCGATTTCGTCGATGTAGATAATGCCGCACTCGGCGCGCTTCACGTCGTAGTTGGCGGCCTGGAGTAGACGAAGGACGACGTTCTCGACGTCTTCTCCCACGTAGCCGGCCTCGGTGAGCGTGGTCGCGTCGGAAATGGCGAAAGGCACATCGAGGATCTTGGCGAGCGTGCGGGCGAGCAGCGTCTTGCCGGAGCCGGTCGGGCCGGCGAGCAGGATGTTGCTCTTCTCGATCTCGACCTCGTTGAACTCGGGGGCGAGCGCGCCGTTGTCGGAGGGCGTCTGGCCGGCGCCGAACATGAGGCGCTTATAGTGATTATAGACCGCGACCGAGAGCACCTTCTTGGCATGGTCCTGGCCGATCACGAAGTCGTCGAGGGCGGCTTTGACCTCGGCAGGTTTGACCAGACGGAACGCAGGCTTGGCATCGACGGCCGGCTGCTTCACCTCGCGGTCGATGATGGTCTTGCAGACGTTGACGCAGGCGTCGCAGATATGCACCCCGGGGCCGGCGATCATCTTTTTGACCTCCGCCTGGGATTTCCCACAGAACGAACACAGGGTCATGCGCGTCGATTTGGCCATGGTTATAGGGTGTTATCGGCTCGTTTGACTGTCGAGTGTGCAAAAAAAAGACGGCGGCATAAGGCCACCGTCTTGCTTAATGGACCCATTCGGGAATCAGGCCGCACTGGGGACGACCTTCGCCACTTCCTTGGTGGACTCGACGACGTGATCGACGAGGCCGTAGGCCTTGGCTTCGTGGGCGCTCAGGTAGTAGTCACGATCAGAATCCTTCTCGACCTGCTCGGCCGTTTTGCCCGTGTGTCTCGCGATGATACCGTTGAGCGTCTGACGCCAGCGTAGGATTTCCTTCGAGGCGATCATGATGTCGGCGGTCTGACCACCGGCGCCACCGCTGGGCTGGTGGATCATCACGCGGCTGTTCGGCAGGGCAAAACGCTTGCCCGGAGTGCCGGCGGCGAGGAGCACCGTCGCCATGCTGGCCGCCTGGCCGATGCAATAGGTGATGATGTCGCACTGCAGGAAGTTCATCGTGTCGTAGATGGCCATGCCACCCGTCACCACGCCACCAGGCGAGTTGATGTAGAGATGAATATCCTTTTTGGCGTCTTCCATCTGGAGATAGAGCATCTGCGCGATCACCAGATTGGCCACATTGTCGTCAATCGGCGTGCCTATGAACAAAATGCGGTCCTTAAGGAGTCGCGAAAATACGCTCATGGGGCGTGTCTCACGCCCGTTGTTATCCCAGATGGTGACGTCGTAGCTCACAGGTAGTTTTGAGTTTGGATTACGCTGATCACGCCTTCGCTGAGGCGGTGGTCACCGTAGCCTTGGAAACGAGCAAATCAAGGGCCTTGTCGAAAATGATCGACTGCTGGATGGAGCGGAGCTTCTCGCGATCCTTGGTCAGTTCCTTGACGAGCTTTTCCGGCTTCTGGTTGTTCATCACGGACTCGCGGTAGATGAACGTGTCGATGTCGCGCTCGTTGACGGTGATCTTTTCCTGCTCGGCGATCTTGGCGAGGAGGAGCTGCGTCTTCACGCGGGTGCGGGCGGCCTTGCTGGCGCTCTCGTGGAGGGCGGCCTTGTCCTTTTCGAACTGCTCGGCGGGGACGCCACGGCGCATGTTCTCCTCGATGAACTGACGCAGCACCTGCTGGGTCTCGCTCTCGACGAGGCTCTCGGGAACGGAGAACTCGACCTTGGCGTTGAGGGCCTCGGCAACCTGGCGGCGCTGGGCCTGGCGGTTTTCGTATTCCTTGCGGCCCTTGAGGTTGTTGGAGACGTTGGTCTTCAGGCCTTCGAGGTTGTCGGCCTGGTTGGCCTTGAAAAAAGCCTCGTCCATCGCGGGGAGGACGCGCTCGCGGATCTCGAGAATCTCGACGGCGTAAACGGCGGTCTTGCCCGACAGGGCGGGGACGGCGGCAAAATCGGCAGGGAAGGTCACGGTGACATCCTTCTTGTCGCCCTTGGAGAGGCCGGCGAGCT
>Ga0068867_100000518_pt1 | contig 25679 bp, 24 predicted proteins | sample KBSMisM32_FD_65649 | JGI IMG/M metagenome (GOLD analysis project Ga0068867, IMG submission 65649) | Miscanthus rhizosphere microbial communities from Kellogg Biological Station, Michigan, USA - KBS Miscanthus M3-2 | ecosystem: Host-associated > Plants > Roots > Rhizosphere > Soil ...
GACGATCAGCGAGTAGATCGTGTCGGTCTGCGCCGCCGGCAGCAGTGCGTTGTCGGTGCCGGGAACCGTGATCAGCCCCTGGGCGAAGCCCTTGCCGAACAAGCCGCCGTCGGCCTGGGCGAAGATCGACTGCAGGATCTGGTACCCGCTCCTCTGCGGGTGCGCATAGGGGTTGAGCCAGACCTCGACGCGGTCGTGGACGTGGGGCACAGTTGCCGCGAAGAACCAGGCGCCGAGCAGGAACATCGCCATGCCGATGACGACGAACGAGAAGCGCCCGGTGGCGACGTAGAGCAGGGCGAGGAAGGCGGCGAAGAACATCAGCGAGCTGCCGAGGTCGCGGATGAAGACGAGCATGAACATCGAGGCGCCCCAGACCACGAGCATCGGCCCGAAGTGCTTCAACGGCGGCAGCGTCACGCCGAGCACTCGGCGGGCGCCGACGATCAGCACCTCGCGGCGCTCGCGCAGGTAGCTGGCGAGGAAGACGACCAGGCAGATCTTCGAGAACTCGGCCGGCTGGAAGGCGAGCGGGCCGAGCTTCACCCCCAGGTAGGCGCCGTTGACCTGCTGTCCGATGCCGGGCGCCCGCGGCGCCAGCAGCAGCAGCAGGCCCGCCGCGGCGATCGTGTACCGGTAGCGCTCGAGCACGTCGTAGTCGCGCAGGAAGTGGATCGTGGCGGCGAAGAGGACGAGGCCGAGGACGAACCAGTTGGCCTGGTCCCGGGCGAGGCTGGCGTCGATCCGATAGACCATCACCAGCCCGAAGGCCATCAGCAGCGCGACCAGGGGGAAGAGGAAGGGGTCGGAGTTGGGCAGGCGGACGCGCAGGTAGACGTGCGTGGCGAGGCAGACGGCGAAGAAGTAGGCGCCGTAGATCAGGCTGAGGTTGTCGAGGCGGGCGTTCTCCTGCGCGAAGACCGCGGCGAAGCCCGCCGTGAGGAGCAGGGCCACGGGGACGAGAGCCATCAGCTCCCGGTTCCGTGCAGACATCAAACCGCCCGCCTGCTCTGCTCCCGCTCGCTCGCGCTCATCGTTCCTGGCTATCTCGCTCGCTCGCTCCCGCGTCCGCGCCGGGCGGACGCATCGCGGCCTTTTCGATTTCTTCGATCAGCGAGACGGCATCGCCGCGCGAGCGCAGGTCGTGCCCGGTGACGGCGTCGCGGCGTCGCTGGGGCAGCGTCCCCGTCTGGATCGGGCTCGCGTAACGCTCGCTGTAGAGCTCGATTCCAAAGGGCAGTTCGTAGGGAAGGCCGCGGTAGAGCGCGGCCCGGCCGCCGCTGTCGGTGCCGAGGAACCAGACCTGGCGGTTGCCGTACCAGGCGCCGAAGGCGACGGCGGCGATCAGCGCGACGGCGGCGAGGACCTTGAGCGTCGTCCGCAGGCCGCGCCGCGGGCGCTTGGCGGCGAGCTGCTCGCGGCGCTCCATTGCCGCCGCCGCGGCCGCTCGCCGCCGCACCTCGGTCGCGGTAAGACCGGCTTCCTCCGCGGCCGGCCCGACGAGCGTCGCGCTCTCGGGCTGGCGCTGGGGGGCCGCCGCGTCTTCGAGGCGGAAGGCGAGCACGGTGATGTTGTCACGCCCGCCCGCCCGGTTGGCTTCGTCGACGAGGGCGCGGACCGCGGCCGCCATCGAGCTCGTGGCGGCGAGCAGCTTGGCGATCTGGGTCTCGTCCAGCATCGTCGTCAGGCCGTCGGAGCAGATCAGGAAGACGTCGCCCGGAGAGGCGGCCACCGTGTGCACGTCGGGCTCGACCTCGGGCTCGGGCCCCAGCGCCCGGGTGATGATCGAGCGCTGCGGATGGTCTTCGGCCTGGGCGTCGGTGAGCTGGCCCTTGCGGCGCATTTCCTCGACCAGCGAGTGGTCGCGGGTCAGCTGCTCGAGCTTGCCGCCGCGCAGGCGGTAGGCGCGGCTGTCGCCGACGTGGCCGATCGCGACCTCTTCCCGCTCCGGGTTGACGATCGCCGCCGTGAGCGTGGTGCCCATGCCGGCGCGGGAGGGATCGGCGCGGGCGAGCTCGTGGATCGTGCGGTTGGCGACCTCGATCGTCTCGCGGAGGACCTGCTCCGGAGGCCCGTCGGGCAGATCGACGTCGAAGGCGTCCGCCGCGGCCTTCGACGCAACCTCACCTGCCTGCGCGCCGCCCATGCCGTCGGCGACGACGAAGATCGGCGCGCGGACGAAGAAGGAATCCTCGTTGGCGTTGCGCTGGCGCCCGGTATCCGAGCGGAAGGCCTGGTCGTCGATCCGCAACATTGGCTAACCCGCCCCAATGTTTCCGCGCGTGCTCCGCGGCGGAAGAGTCAGATATGCACCGCCGCTACGCACGCGCGTCACCGGCCTCGTAGCGGAACTCGGTGTCGCCGATGCGGACGACGTCGCCGTCGATCAGCTCCGCTTCGCCATGCAGAGTGGCGTCGTTGAGCAGCGTGCCGTTGGTCGAGTTCATGTCCTCGATGTACGTCCGTCCTTTTCGACTGAAGATCCTGGCGTGCACGCCGGAGGCATAGCGGTCGTCGATCCGAACGTCGGCTTCGGCGGAGCGTCCGATCGAGAGGCCCCCGATCAAGTCGAAGCGCTCGCCGGCGCCCAGTCCGCCACCTCGTTCGGCGACGAGCCAAGCATCCGTCGCGGCTTGCCGGGCGACGTAGGCGGGCGCCTGGTGGAAGCCGGTCGCGTCGGGAGCGGGAGTCACGGTGCGGCGCAGGTCCTTGAGCGCGCTGCGGGCGATCCAGAGCAGGAAGAGGTAGAGGACGGCAAGAAAGCCGAACTTGAGGGCGACCGAGATCGGGGCGTAGTCCACGCGCTCAGCTACTGCTCTACGTCGAAGACGAAGGTGGTCGTTCCGAGGGTCACCTGATCGCCGGGGCTCAACCGGGTCGAGGACACCCGCCGTCCGTTGACCTTGACGCCGTTGGTGGACCCGAGGTCGGCGATCGTCCAGTCTCCCGTCTGCGAGCACCGCAGCTCGGCGTGGCGGCGCGAGACGTTGGGGTCGCTGAGGACGCACTGGGCCGACTTCGAGCGACCGATCGTCGCCTGCGGCCCGTCGAGCACGTAGCGGCGATCGTCCAGCCCCACCACCGCCCGCGTCGCCACCGCGGCGCTCTGCGGCGGCGAGGACTGGCGCTCGCGCACGGCCGAGTAGACCATCGTGTGCCCCTCCTCGCCCTGACTGGCGCTCTCTCCCTCGTGGGCGGGTGGCTTGACCAGGCGCGTCTGGATGCCGAACTCGCCCAGCCGCAGTCGCTCGTCGGTCTTGAACTCGACCGCGGGCCGGGTGAGCAGGTCGTAGTTGCGCCGTCGTGCGTGCTCGAGCAGGTAACCGGACAGCTCCTGCTCGAGTGAGCGCTCGTAGCCTTCGAGCTTGGCGCGGTCGCGGCCGGAGAGGTGGACGGTGTACTCGTTGGGCACGTAGACGCGGGCGACGCCGGCGGTCTTGTGGGCGTCCATCTCCTTCGCCAGCTTGCGGGCGAGCTCGACCGGCTGCACCTCGGAGCTGAAGGCGCGGCTGAAGACGCCCTCGACGAGGCCTTCGATCCGACTCTCGAGGTTGCGCAGGACGCTGATCGTTGGCTCCTTTTTCGCGAGCGTGGCGGCGCTCGGGTCGCGGGCGAAACCGGCTCGAATCCTAGATGGTGGGCGCGCGGACGCTCACGGCAGCAGGACGCCGTGACCGGCGGCGAGGCAGGCGCCGATCACAGCGGCGGCGGCGATCGCGGCGAGGCGCAGGGGCAGGCCGCGAGCGGCGTGCGGCGCGTGGTCGGCGAGCTCCTCCAGCGAATCCTCGATCGCACTGCCGAGCTCCTCCAACGATGGACGGCGACCCGGGCGCGGCTGCAGGCCGGCGTCGACCGCTTCGCAGAGCTCGCGGGGGAGGTCGGGGCGCAGGCGGTGAAGCGGGCGAAAGCGGGCGCCGATGGCGCGGGCGGTGGCCGCCGGGCTCGTGCGACGGGTCGGGTGCGCGCCGCTCCACGACTCGTAGAGCATCAGCGCCAGCGAGTAGACGTCGGCCTCGGGCCCGGCGGCCTGTCCCTCGGCTTGCTCGGGCGCCATATAGGCGAGCGTGCCGACGACGTCGCCGGGGGCGGTCATCGCCGCCGCGTCGGTGAGGCGGGCGACGCCGAAGTCCATCAGCTTCGCCCGCGGCTCGCCCTCGTCGGTGACGAGCACGTTCTGCGGCTTGATGTCACGGTGGACGACGGCTCGCGCGTGGGCGTGGGCGAGCGCCTCGCAGAGGTCGGCGCCGATCTCGCCGATCTCGCGGTCGCTGAGCGAGTCCGCCCGGTTCAGCTCGGCGAGCGTCTTGCCCTCGACGAGCTCGGTTACGAGCAGCGCGTTGCCGTCCTCCTCGCCCATCTCGTAGAGGGTGACGATCCCCGGATGGTTGAGGCGCGCGGCGGCCTGCGCCTCGCGCAGCACGCGGCCGGAGCCCGGGGCGCTCCCGGACTCGATCGCCTTCACCGCCACCGAGCGCTCGAGCCGTCCGTCCCAGGCCTCGTAGACCGTGCCGAAGCCGCCAGAGCCGATGCGGCGCTCGATCAGAAAGCGGTTGAGCACGAGGGAGCCGACCACGTCGTTGCCGACTTCGCCGCGAATCCGCTTCCTCCTGCGACATACTCCCTGCTTCTTGGAGGACTCCCCAGCCAACAGGGCCGCTCGGCGAGGGCGGCGGCCACGTCGTCCCCAGCGCCAGCAGATCCTGCTGCGCCGCGGTCTCGCCCTCGGCGGCGGACTCCTGCTGGTGATCCTGATCGTGCTCGGCGTCAAGGGCTGCCTCGACGCGCGCGCCCACCGTGCGCTCAGCGATTACGCGCGCAACGTCTCGCAGATCGTCAACGAGACCGACCAGACCAGCAAGTCCTTCTTCAGCAAGCTCGCCAACCCCGGCAGCCTCTCGGTGACGGAGTTCGTCACCGAGGTGGAAGCCGAACGCAGCGCGATGGACACCTACGCCAGCCGCATCGACGGACTCGGCGCTCCCGGCGACATGAGCCACGCCCAGAACGCCCTCGAATTGGTCTACGAGCTGCGCAGCAGCGCGATGGACGAAATCGCCGAAAAAATGAGCACCGCCCTCGGCGACGTCGGCTCCGAGAAGGCGACGGCGAAGATCGCCGAGGAAATGCAGACGCTGATGGGCGGCGACGTGCTCTATGCCGAAGTCGTCCGTCCCGAGATCGACGGCGTGCTCGAATCGAACGGGATCGACGGCAGCGACGTGCCGGAGAGCGTCTTCCTCCCCGAAGGGACCAAATGGCTCGACGAAGCGACGGTTGCCGCGGCGCTCGGCTCGGTGAGCGGCGCGGCCGGCGTCGCGACCCCCGGGGTCCACGGCACCGAACTGGTCGGCACCAGCGTCAACGGCACCGAACTGGTAGCCGAATCTGCCACCGGCGTGGTCGCCGAAGGCACGCCCGAAGTCGAAGTGGAAGTGCAGAACCAGGGCGAATCGACCGAGAACGGCATCAGCGTCTCGGTCACCGTCAACGGGGGCGACACGCTGCGGGGCACGATCGAAAGCATCGGCGTGGGTGAAACGGCGACCGTCTCGATTCCGCTGACGCCGGCGCCGAAAGGGGAAGCGACGCTCGAAGTCGACGTCGCCACGGTGCCCGGCGAGCTGGTCTCCGAAAACAACAAGGCCAGCTACACGGTCACCTTCGAATAGGCAGGACGGGGCGACGATGCGGATCGCCTACTTGGGACCGGCGGGGACCTTCACCGAGGACGCCCTGCGCGAGGCGGCCGGCGAGAGCGACGGCTTCGAGGCGCTGCGAACGGCGACGATCGAAGACGCCATCCTCGCGGTCGAGCGCGGCGAGGCCGAGCGCGCTCTCGTCCCCTTCGAGAACTCGATCGAGGGATCGGTGCGCAGCACTCTCGACACGCTCGCCTTCGAGGCCCGCTCGGTGGCGATCGTCGGCGAGCACGACTTCGCCGTGCGGGCGATGCTGATCGCCCGCGACCGACTGGAGCTCGGCGAAGTCGAGACCGTCCTCTCGCACCCGCAGCCGCTTGCCCAGTGCGCCAGGTTCCTGCGCGAGAACCTACCCCGGGCCGAGCGGCGGGTGGCGAGCAGCACGGCCGAGGCCGTGCGCCAGGTGAGCGAGTCCGACCGTCCCTGGGCGGCGATCGGGGCGCGCGCGGCCGCCGACCTCTACGGCTGCACGATCCTCCGCGAGGGGATCGAGGACGAGACGAACAACGTCACCCGCTTCGTTTGGATCGCCCCTGCCGGGACCGAGCTCGAGCCGGGCGAGACGTGGAAGACCTCGCTCGTCTTCTCCGAGCTCGGCGAAGACCATCCCGGCGCTCTGGTCGAGGCCCTGCGGGAGTTCTCCTCGCGCGGCCTCAACCTCACCCGCATCGAGTCGCGGCCGCTGCGCTCGGAACTGGGCCGCTACATGTTCTTCTGCGACCTCGAGGGCCCGACCTCGGACCCGATAGTGAGCGAAGCGATAGCGGCCCTCGAGGCAAAGGCGGCATCGGTCCGGATTCTGGGCAGCTACCCCGTCGAATAGCGCTGCCGAGGTGGGGCCTGCGTAGAATTCCCCAGCAACATGGCACGAGTACTCGTACTCAACGCAACGTATGAGCCGATCAACGTTTGCACGCTGAGACGAGCTGCCGTGCTCCTCTTGAAGGAAAAGGCCGAGCTGCTCGAGCGGCGCGAGGGGGCGATTCACTCCGAGCACATGACGATGGAGCGGCCGGACGTGATCCGCCTCGTCAACTACGTGCGCATCCCTCGCGAAGCGCACCGTCGCAAGATCACCCGCCGCGCCGTCCTCGCGCGCGATTCCTGGACCTGCCAGTACTGCGGCTCGCGCAAGTCCGGCCTCACGGTCGACCACGTCATCCCCCGCAGCCGCGGCGGCGAGTCGGTCTGGGAGAACATCGTCGCCGCCTGCGCCGCCTGCAACCGCCGCAAGGGCAACCGCCTGCCCAAGGAGATCCACATGCATCCGCAGAAGGCGCCGAAGGCGCCGGGGCCGAACGTCTTCATCCAGGTCGCGACCCCCAGCATCCCGGTGGCCTGGCAGCAGTACCTGCCCGCGGCGGCGTGAGAGAGCGGTGGGGAGCCCTCCGCCCTGACAAGTGGCTCGCTAATTAGCTCGGCACTTTGAGTATCCGCCAGTTCGAAGGACTCCCCACCGCTCTCTACCCCGGCCTTGGCAGGTCAGCTCGGAGCTGACGGCTCGCGAGGATCCGGCAAGCCCTGTCACCGTCCCTCGTAACCCCGCAGCGAGCCCGAACAGCTCGACGGCCAGGCTCGGCGGGGTGTCGGTCATCGCGGGCTGACTCAGCTTCGGAGGAGCTGGCGAGCCGGAGCCGCTGCTGGAGTAGAGGGTGTGGGTGCCTCTCGAACGGGCGGATACTCAAAACGGCGGCCTAATTAGGCCGCCGTTTGTCCGGGCGAGAGGCACCCACACCCTCTACTCCTCTGCCAACTGCTCCTGCCCGTCGGGCTCTCCCGCTTCGGAGTCGTCGTCGACCACCAGCGCCACCGCCGAGACGCAGTCGTCGTCCTTCATGTTCATCACGCGCACTCCCTGCGTCGCCCGGCCCATCTGCGAGATGCCGCCGGCCTGGGTGCGCTGCACCATGCCGTTCTGCGAGATGAAGAGCAGGTCCTGGTGCTCGCGCACGATCAGGGCGCCGGCGAGGCCGCCCTTCTTCGCGGTCAGCTTGACGGTGAGGACGCCCTTGGTACCGCGCCCCTTGCACGGGTACTCGGAGACCGAGGTGCGCTTGCCGTAGCCGTTCTCGGTGACGACGAAGAGCTCGGAGTCGTCGCGGGCGATGTCCATCGCCAGCACGCGGTTGGGCTTGCCTTCGACCTTGGCCGAGACGTTCATCCCTTTGACGCCGCTGGTGTCGCGGCCCATCGGCCGCACTTTCTCCTCGGAGAAGCGCGAGGCGTGGCCGGACTTGGAAACGAGCAGGATGTCGTCCTCGCCCGAGGTCAGCCGTACCTGCACCAGCTCGTCGCCGTCGCGGATCTTGATCGCGATGATGCCGTCGGCGCGGATCGGCGTGTTGTAGGCCTTGAACTCGGTCTTCTTGACGAGGCCGTCGGCGGTGGCGAAGACAAGGTACTTGTTCTCGCTGAAGTCGCGGGTCGGGATCACCGCGGTGACCTTCTCGCCGTCGCGCAGCGGCAGCACATTCACCAGGGCCCGCCCCTTCGAGGTCCGCGAGCCCTCCGGCAGCTCGTACACCTTGAGCCGGTAGACCTTGCCGCGGTTGGTGAAGAAGAGCAGGAAGTCGTGCGTCGAGCAGATGTGCAGGTGCTCGATGTAGTCGTCCTCCTTCAAGTCCATGCCCATCACCCCGCGGCCGCCGCGGCGCTGCTGCCGGTAGGTGGCCAGCGGCAGTCGCTTGGCATATCCGGAGTGGGTGATCGAGATCACCATCTGCTGGTCGGCGATCATGTCCTCGATGTTCATGTCGCCCTCGAAGTGGGTGATCTCGGTGCGGCGCTCGTCGCCGTAGCGCTTGCCGACTTCGTCGAGCTCCTCGACGATCACCGCGTCGATCCGGGCCGGGTCGCCGAGGATCGTGCGCAGCTCGGCGATCCGCCCGACCAGCTCCTCGTGCTCCTCGCGGACCTTGTCGGACTCGAGCGCGGTGAGGCGCGCGAGGCGCATGTCGAGGATCGCCTGCGCCTGCTCCGCCGACAGCTCGAAACGCTCGGTCAGCCCCGCCTTTGCCGCATCCGTGTCGGCCGAGCCGCGGATCAGCTCGATCACCGCGTCGAGGTTGTCGAGCGCGATCAGCAGCCCTTCGAGGATGTGGGCGCGCGCCTCCGCCTGGCGCAGCTCGTGCTGGGTGCGGCGGATGACGACCTCGCGCTGGTGGCCGACGTAATGCTCGACCAGCTCCTTGAGGCTGAGCGTGCGCGGTACGCCGTCGACCAGGGCGACCATGTTGATGCCGAAGGTGCTCTGCATCGGCGTCCGCTTGTAGAGCTGATTGAGCACGACCTCGGGCGGGTCGCCGCCCCGCTTGGTCTCGATCACGAGGCGCATGCCCGACTTGTCGGACTCGTCGCGCAGATCCGAGATGCCGGTGATCTTCTTGTCGCGGACGAGGTCGGCGATCTTCGTGATCAGGCCGCCGTCGCCCCCCTTCTTGACCTGGAAGGGAAGCTCGGTGACGACGATCGCGTCGCGACCGCCTTTCAGCGGCTCGACGTGGGCGCGGGCGCGCACCCGCACGGAGGCGCGGCCCGAGGCGTAGGCGTCGCGGATCCCCTCGGCGCTCATCAGGCCGCCGCCGGGGAAGTCGGGGCCTTTGACGTGCTCCATCAGCCCGGCGAGGTCGATGCCGGGGTTGGCGATATAGGCCTTGACCGCGCCGATCGCCTCGCTCAGGTTGTGAGGCGGGATGTTCGTCGCCATCCCGACCGCGATGCCGGCGGCGCCGTTGACCAGCAGGTTTGGGAAGCGGGCCGGGAGCACCAGCGGCTCGCGCTGGGACTCGTCGTAGTTCGGCCCCCACTCGACCGTGTCGGCTTCGATGTCGCGCAGCAGCTCGGTCGAGAGGCGGGCGAGGCGCGCCTCGGTGTACCTCATCGCGGCCGGCGGATCGTCGTCGATCGAGCCGAAGTTGCCCTGGCCGTCGACGAGCATGTAGCGCAGGGAGAAGTCCTGCGCCATGCGGGCGAGCGTGTCGTAGATAGCGCTGTCGCCGTGCGGGTGGTACTTGCCCATCACCTCGCCGACGATGAAGGCGGACTTTCGGTAGGGCCGGTTGGGCTGCAGAGCGAGGTCGTGCATCGCGTAGAGCACCCGGCGGTGGACCGGCTTCAAGCCATCGCGGACGTCGGGCAGGGCTCGCCCGACGATCACGCTCATCGCGTAGTCGAGGTAGGACGAGCGCATCTCGCTCGTCAGCTCGCGCTCCTCGATCCGCCCCCCGGTAAGGGCTTCCGCACCCTCCACCTAAACCACGTCCTTTATGCAGCAGGTATGTAGAGATGAGTACGCCTGAAGCCCAAATCCATCTCTCGAACGGACGCGAAAACCAAGCAGTTCGGGGGATGCAGGGAGGCCGACGAGGGGAGCGCACATGTTCGTGCGTGACCCGAGGAGGGCGACCGAAGACCCCGAGATGCGCCGGTTTGCAGCGTCCGCGCTAGACATCCAAAAACCTCACCTCTCTAGCGTGCTTTTCAATGAAAGCCTTGCGCGGCTCGACCTTGTCGCCCATCAGGTCAGCGAAGGTCTTCTCGGTCTCAGCTGCGGCGGCCTCGTCGATTTGCACCCGCTCCAGGGTGCGGGTAGCCGGGTCCATGGTGGTCTCGCGCAGCTGGTCGGGGTTCATCTCACCGAGCCCCTTGAAGCGGTTCATCGTCACGCCCAGGCGAGCGAGCTCCATCACCATCCGGCGCAGCTCGGCGAACGACTCCGCGCCGCGCTCCTTGTCGCCAAGGGCAACACGAAAAGGTGGCCTGCCGACCTGCTTGAGAAGCTCGCCGTGCGACTCGATCAATCGCCGGTAGTCGTGCGATTCGAACAGCGCCGCCGAGAGCTCGTAGGTGCGAGCCAGGCCGTCGCGACGGTGCACGGCGCGAACGACGATCTCCGCGCCCGAGTCGGTGACGATCTCGGTGTCGAAGGGCTCGAGCTCGCCGGCCTGGCCGTTCAGGACGTCCTTCACCGCGGCCAGCGAGGCGACGCCGCGGTCGAGCACTTCCGACTCGCCAAGGAAGCGCACCAGCTCGTGGCCGAAGTCTGCCTGCAGCGAGTCGGCCCAGCCCTCGTGCTCCTTGAGGCGGCGGTTGAAGCGCTGCCAGCGGGCGGCGGTCAGCTTGTGGGCGGAGCCCTCCGCGTCGGCCACCTCCATCTGCTCGAGCTTGTCGCGCAGCAGCAGCTCCTCGAGCTCTGACTCTTTCTCCACGTACGTCTCCTGTTTGCCGCTTTTCAGCTTGTAGAGCGGCGGCTTGGCGATGTAGACGTAGCCCGCCTCGATCAGCTCCGGCATCTCGCGGTAGAGGAAGGTGAGGACGAGGGTGCGGATGTGGGCGCCGTCGACGTCGGCGTCGGTCATCAACACGACCTTGTGGTAGCGCGCCTCTTCGATGTCGAACTCCTCGCGCACGCCGGTGCCGACCGCGGTGATCAGAGCCTGGATCTCCTGGTTGGAGAGGACCTTGTCGATACGGGCCTTCTCCACGTTGATGATCTTGCCGCGCAGCGGCAGCACCGCCTGCGTGTTGCGGTCGCGGCCCTGCTTCGCCGAGCCGCCGGCGGAATCGCCCTCGACGATGAAGAGCTCGGCCAGCGCCGGGTCGCGCACCGTACAGTCGGCGAGCTTGCCGGGCAGCGTCGAGTTCTCCAGCGCCGACTTGCGACGGGTCAGGTCGCGCGCCTTGCGCGCCGCCTGGCGGGCGCGGGCTGCGTCGACGGCCTTGCCGACGATTCGTTTCGCCTCGCTCGGATTCTCCTCGAAGAACTCGCCGAGCTTGCGATTGACGGTCTCCTTGACCAGACCCTCGATCGGCGGGTTGCCGAGCTTGGTCTTGGTCTGGCCCTCGAACTGGGGGTCGGCGAGCTTGACCGAGATCACCGCGGTCAGCCCCTCGCGCACGTCGTCGCCGGTGAGGTTCTCGTCTTTCTCTTTGAGCAGGCCCTTGCCCCGGGCGTACGCGTTCAGCGTCCGCGTCAGCGCCGCGCGGAACCCCGAGAGGTGGGAGCCGCCCTCGTGCGTGTTGATGTTGTTGGCGAAGCTGAAGACCGACTCCTGGTAGGAGGAGTTCCACTGCATCGCAACCTCGACCTGACCGTCCTCGGTCTCGCCCTCGAAATAGACCGTCTTGCGGTGCAGCGCGTCCTTGTTTTCGTTGAGGTGGGCGACGAAGTCGACGATCCCGCCTTCGTAGTGGAAGGTGTCGCTCTGACCAGCGCCGCGCTCGTCGACCAAGTCGATCTTCAGGCCGCGGGTGAGGAACGCCGTCTCGCGCAGGCGCTCGGCGAGGGTCGCATAGTCGAACTCGAGCTCGTCGAAGATCTCGTCGTCGGGGAGGAAGGTGATCGACGTCCCGGTCGCGTCCGTCGCCACCCCGTCCGAAAGGGCGGCCTGCGGCTGGCCGCGTTCGTAGTCCTGGGTCCAGATCGAGCCGTCGCGGCTGATTTCCAGGTGCAGGCGCTCCGACAGCGCGTTGACCACCGAGACGCCGACGCCGTGCAGGCCCCCCGAGACCTTGTAGCCGTCGCCGTCGCCGAACTTGCCGCCGGCGTGCAGCGTGGTCAGGACGACCTCGGCCGCGGGGCGTTTCTCTTTCTTCAGTTCGTCGACCGGGATGCCGCGGCCGTCGTCGGTGACCGTGCAGCTGTTGTCCGGGTGCAGGACGACGCTGACGTGGTCGCAGTGCCCGGCCAGCGCCTCGTCGACCGAGTTGTCGACGACCTCATAGACGAGGTGGTGGAGGCCGCGTGGTCCGGTCGAACCGATGTACATGCCTGGCCGCTTGCGCACCGCCTCCAAGCCCTCGAGGACCGTGATGTCCTTGGCCCCATAGGAGCCGCCCCCGCCTTTCTTCTTGGCGCTCGGCTTCGTCTTCTCAGGCAATTAGTTCCTTCCCGCTCTCATGGAAAACCCCGGCCGACCGAGCTCTCGCCGCGCGGCGCCGGGGCAGAAAATCGAGTTGACATAAGGATACCAGCTCGGGCTCCTCGGCGACTCTCTCGATTGAAGGAAAATACCTGCAAATGTGCATAAAATATGTGCCCCGTCACTCGTCTTCGACACGAAACCGGAGTGCCCTCGGAGCGTCGCCCCCGAGGCGGTCGCGCAACCTCAGCAGCAGCTGGTCCTGCATTAGATCCAACTCCTGAGCCCAGACGGAATCGCTACAGGCGACGGTGACCGTTCGCTCGCGCTCGGAAACGGGGTTGGCGACCGCCGCTATCCGCTCTCCGACGGTCTCCGCCCACGCCGACTGGAGCTTCGCCAGCGGCGTCTTCGGCGCCGCGCGCTCGAGCGCGGTTCGCAGCGCGGCGCTCGCCGGTCGCGGCGCTCGCCGGCGGCTCATGCAGCTGCCGCCATCGCGGGCGGGAACGGCATTCGCGTCGCGCTCGCCAGCACGGCGGGGGGCAACGAGCTCTCGTCCGCCGCGGTGATCAGCGCCTGTCCCCCCGCTTCCAAACGTCCGATCAGGCGTTCGCGCCGCTCCGGGTCGAGCTCGCTCATCACGTCGTCGAGGAGGAGCAGCGGGGTCACCCGGCGGGCGCTCAGCAGCGCGTCGCGCTCGGCGAAAAGGAGGGCCAAGAGCGCCGTCCGCTGCTGGCCTTGCGATCCATAGCGGCGCAGAGCCCGGCCCGACGAGACGATCTTGAGCTCGTCGAGATGAGGGCCCCAGGAGCTCCTTCCCAGGCGCAGGTCGGCGACGCGGCGTTCCCGCAGGCCGTCGCGGATCTCCTCCGCCGAGCCCGGTGCGCGCGGCGCGTACTCAAGCTGCGCGCCCTGCTCGAGGCCGAGCTCGCTCGCCGCATCCGCGAAGGGCCCGCTCAGCTCCGCCGTCGCCTCGGCGCGAGCGGCCACCAGGGCGGCGGCCGAAGCCGCGAAGGTCTCGTCCCAGGCGTCGAGCTCGGCTTCGCTCCCAATGCCGCCGGCGACGCGGGCAACCAGCGCGTTGCGCTGGGCGAGCGCCTGACCGAAGCGCTGCCGCAGCTCGGCGCGGCTGGGCCAGCGCGCCGCGACGAAGCGGTCGAGATGGGCGCGCCGCTCGGCCGGGGCGCCCTTCACCAGCGCCAGGCGATCGGGCGCGAACAGCGCGGCGGGCGGGCGGCTGCGGGCCAGCGCGGCGGGCTCCGCCGGGTTGCCGTCGAGCAGGTGGCGCCGGCCGTCGGCACGGGAGACCGATGCGAGCAGCCGGCGCTCGATGCCGTCCTCGTCGCGCACGATCGCCTCCGCCCGCGCAAAGGCGCCGCCGAACGGGATCAGCTCGCGGCGGTCGGCGGTGCGGAACGAGCGGCCGGTGAGCGCGAAGTAGAGCGCCTCCAGCATGTTCGTCTTGCCGGCGCCGTTCGGCCCGACGAGGCTCGAGATCCCGGGCGCCAGCTCAAGTCGTGCGCTGGCCAGGCTTCTGAGCGGCCTCGCTTCGAGGGCGGCGACCAGCATCCCCGCTCCACCTCAGACGTTGAGACGGATCGGCATCACCAGGTAGCGGAACTCCTCGCTGTCGACCGGCTGGAGCAATCCCGGTCGCAGCGGCGAGATCAAGCGGATCAGCACCTCGTCGCCCTGCACGCTTTCGATCCCCTCGCGGAGGAAATCGGGATTGAAGCCGATCTCCAGCGACTCGCCCTCGAAGGCCGCCGGCATCGTCTCTTCCGCATCGCCGACGTCGGGGGTCGATGCGGCGACCGTCAGCTCGCCCGGCGCGAAGGACAGGCGCAGCGGCGCATTGCGCTGCGCCAGCTGACTGACCCGTCGGGTCACCTCGAGCAGCTCGCCACGCGGCAAGCGGACGTCGTGCTCGTAGGACTCCGGCAGGAGCTGTCGAAAGTTGGGGAACTGCCCCTCGATCAACCTCGTGCTGAGGATGGTCTTCCCTGCCCGGAATATGGCCTGGTTGCGCGAAAGCGCGACCGAGACGCCCTCGACCCCGTCGCTGGTGACGATGCGGCCCAGCTCGCGCAGCGCTCTCGCCGGGATATTCGCCTCCAGCTCCCCGCTCAGGGCGCTCTCCAGCGCCGTCGTCTTTACCGCGAGCCGGTAGGAGTCGGTCGCCACCATCGTCATCGACGAATCGGAGGCCGTAACCAGCACGCCGGTGAGGACCGGGCGCATATCGTCGCGCGAGGCGGCGCCGGCGACCAGCTCGACGGTCGCGGCAAGAGCCGCGGCGGGAATCTCGATCGGCTCGCCGTCCTCGTCCGGAAAGCGAGGGAAGTCCTCGCTCGGCAGGGTCCGCAAGTGGAAGCTCGAGCCGCCGCAGCGGATCTCGACGTCGCGCTCGCTCTCCCGCAGCTCGATCTGCACCGTCGGATCGCCGAGCGAACGTGAGAGCTCGGCGAACAGACGCCCCGGCAGGAGCACCGAGCCCTCGCCCTCCACGTCTGCTTCGAGGTCCGTCTTCAGACCGACCTCGAGGTCGGTCGCCCAGAGACTGACGCCGGCGCCGTCGGCGCTGATCAGGATTCCCGCCAGCGACTGGGTCGCCGCTCTTGTCGACACGGCGCGGGACACGACAGACAGCTTCGAGACGAGCTCCTCGCGTTTGGTTGTCAGCTTCAAGTTATCGCTGCCTTCTTTAGTTGGATTGACGCTTGTGGAAAAACATGGCACCGCGGGCTGAGCGGCTTGGGAAAGCGGCATGAGCGCTGTGGAGCGAGCTGTGGGAAGCCATTGATTCTTGCAGTACGGTCGGCGGTCAGCTGGGGTCTGTGGGCGCTGTGTGGACAGCGGCGCGGAGCTCGTCGATACGGTCGGCGAGCGCGGCATCCTCATCCCGCCGCGCCTCGATCCGGCGGATCGAGTTGAGAACGGTCGAGTGGTCGCGCCCACCGTATATGCGGCCGATTTGGGGCAAGGAGAGGTCTGTCAGCTCCCTGGTCAGGTAGATCGCGACCTGACGGGCTCTGACCGGGTTGGCGGCGCGCGTGGAGCCGACGAGCTCGGCGCGCGAGATCCCGAACGACTTCGCCACCAGCTCCTGGATCTTCTCGACCGGCGATATGTCTCGACGGCGACCGGCATTCGGGATCACGGCATCGATCAGCTCTGCGCTGAGGGGTTTCGCGGTCAGCGAGGCGTGGGCGATCACCCGCGTGAGCGCGCCGTGCAGCTGACGGACGTTGACGTCGATGCGCCTTGCGAGCTCGGTCAGGACGTCGTCGCCGTCGGTGTCGACTCCGGCCTCACTGACGAGGCGGCGCAGGACCGTCAGACGGGTGGCGAGGTTCGGCGGTTCGACGGCGACCGTGAGGCCCCACTCGAATCGGTCGCGCAGACGGGACTCGAGGGTCTGCAGATCGCTCGGCATCCGGTCGGCGGAGAGCACCAGCTGGCTGCCGCCCTCGTAAAGGGCGTTGAAGGTGTGGAAGAACTCGTCCTCGGTGTGGCGCTTGCCCTCGAGGAACTGGACGTCGTCGACGAGGAGCACGTCGAGGTCGCGGTAGCGCCGCTTGAACTCCTCGGCGCCGGCGGTACGCAGGGCCCGTACGAACTCGTTCGTGAAATGCTCGGCAGTGGTGTAGCGGACGCCGAGCTCCGGCGCGGAGGCACGCAAGTAGTTGGCGATCGCCACCAGCAGGTGCGTCTTGCCCAGCCCCGGCGGGCCGTGCAGGAAGAGCGGGTTGTAGGCCTCCGAAGGGGCCTCGGCGACGGCCAGCGCCGCCGCATGGGCGACGCGGTTTCCCTCGCCGATCACGAAGCGGTCGAAGCTGTAGTTGACGTTGAGGTCGAGCCCCGGCCCATCGCCTCTCTGCTCACCGCCCTGGGGCGTCGTGAAGCTGACCTTGGAGACCCCGGGGGCGATGCCCGCGACAGCCTCGCGGAGCATTCCGGAATAGCGCCGCTCCGTCCAAGTCCGGATGTTGTCTGGAGCCGAGACGTGGAGGGTGTCTGCGACCACGGCGACGGCCTCAAGGGGCTTCAGCCAGAGCTCGAATGTGCTTGGAGGCAGCGATTCCCGCAGGCGGGATCGAACTCCCTCCCAGAGGGACTCGAGATCGGCTTTGATCGGCTTTTCAGGCACCGACGGCCGACCATAGCGTCGGCCCATCGGACCGAGATCGGGCGGCCCGCAAATCCCGAGGAAAGATTGCGTTGCCGCTTCGACCCGCGGGTCCTGTCATGGGGCAGGAGGCCCGCGGGCGAGGTGTACGCCCTCGACCCCCTGGCCCATGCCACCCGCGGGAAGAAGCGTCTTCGTAAGCTGGGAATTGGATCCGTATACTGCGCGGGCCGATGAAGCGCACCTATCAGCCGAAGAAGCGGAAGCGGGCCAAAACGCATGGCTTTCGGGTGCGGATGAGCACCCGCGGCGGCCGGGCGATCCTCAAGCGCCGACGCCGCAAAGGCCGCAGGCGCCTCACTCCGTAGATGGCGGCGAGACGGCGCCGCCTTTCGCGCAGCGGCGAGTTCGACCGCGTATACCGCGACGGAACGTCACATGCGACCCGCTACCTCGTTCTCTACAGCTTTCCCCGCCAGACCGACGAAGGCGATGGCGTGAGGCTGGGCGTCTCCGTCAGTCGTAAGGTCGGCGGCGCGGTCGACCGCAACAAGGCGAAGAGAGTGCTTCGGGAGGCGTTCTGGCGGCTCGCCGAGCGCCTGCCGGCGCAGCACGACTTCGTTCTCGTCGCGCGCCCGGAGATCGGGGATCTGATCGAGCGCGAAGGCGCCGACGGAGTCCGCGCAAGCGTCGAAGAGGTGCTGACAGCGACGGCGGGCAAGGGGCGTTCCACGTGAAACGCGTGCTGCTGGCGCTGATCGCTGCCTATCGGCGTTGGATCTCCCCCTCCCTCCCGCGCCGCTGTGCCTACGAGCCGAGCTGCTCTGCCTATGCCGCCGAGTCGATCCGCCGCTTCGGCGCTGGCCGCGGAACCCTGCTCGCCGCCTGGCGCCTGCTTCGCTGCAATCCGCTCAGCCACGGGGGATTTGACCCCGTGCCCGAGCGCTTCACTCTGCGCGTCGGGCCGGTCGACCCGGCGGTCCACCACGGCGAGGTGCGCCCATGATCGTCGACGCGAACATCCTCCAGCCACTGGTCGACGTCGTAAACGCGGTCCTCAAGTTCTTTCACGACAACGCCGGCCTGAGCTGGGGCGGCGCGATCATCGCGCTGACGATCCTCACCCGCGCGATCCTCATCCCGCTCACCTACAGGCAGCTGAAGGGCATGCGCGCAATGCAGGCGCTGCAGCCGCAAATCAAGGAAATCCAAGAGAAGTACAAAAACGACCGGCAGCGCATGCAGCAGGAGATGATGCGCTTCTACCAGGAGAACAAAGTCAACCCGTTCGCAACCTGCATCCCGCTTCTCGCCCAGATCCCCGTCTTCATCACCCTTTTCTCGGTTCTCCACAACGAGCTCCCAGCTGACATCGGCTGCCAGGCCGGGCACTGCGGGTCCGAAGCGTCGTTCCTCTTCATCAACGACCTCACCGCAAAGGCCCACGGCGCCGAACTGATCGTGCTCCTGGTCCTCTACGTAGGCACGCAGCTCGTCTCCAGCATGGTGATGACGCTCACCGCCGACAAAAGCCAGCGCATGATGATGATGCTCCTGCCCTTCGTCTTCGTCGTCTTCGTGATCAACTTCCCGGCGGGCCTGGTCCTCTACTGGATCACGACCAATGTCTGGACGATCGGCCAGCAATACACGATCCAACGCCTGATCCCCGCGCCTCACGTGGCGACGCCTGAGGAAGTGGCCGCCGCGAAGCCGCCTCCGGCGCCGCCGAAAAAGAGGAAGAAGCGTAAGTAGGGGACGGCAGGGAAGCCCCCTGTCGTGATCCCATAGCGCCTCCGCCTGCGGCTCCGGCGCAAGATGGTGCCGCTTCGCGGCTGAGAACCACCTTGCCGGGGGCCGCTTCGCGAGGATCCGACAGGGGGCTTCCCTGCCGTCCCTTCGACGGCTTTCTTCAGCTCGGGTTGCGCCCGAGAGGGCTTCGAGAGCCAGCAGCTTCGTGCGGCGCAGGCCGCGGATGCGCGGGTGGGGTCAGGGGACCTGTCTCGTTCGCAGCTTTCGTGGGCGCAGCTGTCCTTGTTGTGCGTGTCGTTGGAGGGTGAGAGTGCCCCTCGAACTGGCCGGATACTCAAAGCGGCGAGCCAATTGGCGAGCCGCTTGTCAGGGCGAGCGGCGCTCTCACCCTCCGGCTGCTTCCCTCAGCAATAGACTGCCGCCGATGGCTGAGACCGCAGACTGGCCGCAGGACCCCGCCGAGCGGGTGCGCGAGCTGGTCGAGGGCGTTCTCGACGAGCTGGATCTCGACGGAGCCGTCGAGATCGACGAGCAGGACGACCGGATCGTCGCGTCGGTCGAGGGCGACGACGATTACGGCTTGCTGATCGGCAAGCGCGGCCAGACGATCGACGCCCTTCAGTTGTTGGCCTACCAGGCCGCCTTCCGCGGGCTGCGCGATCGCAAGCGGGTGATAGTCGATGCCGCCGGCTACCGCGATCGCCGCCGGGAAACCCTGACCGCCCGCGCAGACCGGACGGCCGAGCAAGCGCTCAGCGCCAACCGAGCTGTGGAGATGGACCCGATGAGCGCCCAGGAACGTCGCGTCGTCCACGAGCACCTCAAAGACCGCGTCGGCGTCGAGACCTTCAGCGAAGGGGACGAACCGCGCCGCTTCGTCGTAGTCGCGCCGCTCGTCGAGGAGTGAGCGAGGACCCTACCGCCGTCCTCGCGCCTGCCGATCGCGCCAGGCTCGAGGCCGTGCTCGATCTGCTGGCTGCGGAGCGGGCGTCGGTCAGTTCGGTCACCGACCCAGGCCGCGCCTGGCGGGTCCATGTCGCCGACAGCCTCACGGGGCTGGGCGTCGAGGACCTGCGCACTGCTGGTGCAATAGCCGATATCGGCTCTGGGGCTGGCTTTCCGGGGATACCGCTGGCGGTGGCGCTACCCGCCGCCAGGGTCGACCTGATCGAGTCCGTAGGCCGCAAGTGCGAGTTCATCGAACGCGCCGCGGCCGCGGCCGGCATCGCCAACGTGCGGGTCCTCAATCTGCGTTCGGAGGAACTCGCCGCCGGAGCGGGGCACGAGACCTACGATGCGGTCACCGCCCGAGCCGTCGGCCGCCTCTCGACGCTGGCGGAGCTCGCCTCGCCGCTCCTCCGGGAAGGCGGGACGCTTGTCGCGTGGAAGGGCCGGCGCGACGCCGAGGAAGAGGCGCAGGCCGAGCGTGCGGGGGAGGCGCTCGCCATGCGCCCGGAGCGGATCCTCCCAGTCGGCCCTTACGCGGGCAGCGAACACCGCCACCTGCATGTGCTGCGCAAGACCGGCCCCACCCCCACTGGATTGCCGCGCCGAGCGGGAATGGCCAAGAAGCGCCCCCACGGGTAGCACTAGTCTGCGACCGGATGGGCGCTGTCTACGCGATCGCGAACCAGAAGGGGGGTGTCGGCAAGACGACTACCGCCGTCAACGTGGCGGCCTGCGTCGCTTCTTCAGGCGCCCAGACCCTGCTCGTCGACCTCGACCCCCAGTGCAACGCGACCGTGGCCCTCGGCGGCGCTCGGGACATGCATCCGTCGGCCTACGACTGCCTGGTCGGCGAGGTGTCGGTGGCGGAAGCGGCCCGGCCCGCCGGTCCCGACAACCTCTGGCTCGTGCCCGCCAACCGCGACCTCGCCGGCGCCGCCGTGGAGCTGCCCCGCATCGAGGGCTCGGAGACCCGCCTCCGCGACCGACTTGGCCCGGTGCGCGAGCGCTTCGCCTATACGCTGCTCGACTGCCCCCCCTCGCTCGGCCCGGTCAGCGTCAACGCGTTGACCGCCGCCGATCGGGTGATCGTGCCCGTTCAGGCTGAGTACCTGGCACTCGAGGGGCTCGTGCAGTTCCTCGACACGCTGGCGATGATCCGCCGCGAGCTCAACCCGAAGCTCGAAGTGTCGGGCCTGTTGGTCACTATGCACGACGAGCGCACGCGTCTGGCGCAGGACGTCGAGTACGAACTGCGCGGCCACTTTCCGGACATGGTCTTCGACACCGTCATCCCGCGCAGCGTCAGGGTCGCCGAGGCGCCCAGCCACGGTTTGCCGGTGATAGAGCACTCGCCGGCCTCCCGCGGCTCGCTGGCCTATCGCGCCCTCGCCGAGGAGCTCGCGCGGCGTGGCTAGCGCAGCCACCAAGCGCGGCCTCGGCAGTGGCCTGGCCGCGATCCTGCCGGAGGCGAGCGCCGAGGGCGCGGGTGAGCTGCACGACCTCCCGATCGAGCTGATCAAGCCCAATCCGAACCAGCCGCGTACCAGGATCGACGAAGAGGCGCTCGCCGGCCTCGCCTCCTCGATCGAGGCCAACGGCGTCGTCCAGCCGCTCCTCGTCCGCCCCCTTCCCGACGGCAGCTACGAGCTGGTCGCCGGCGAGCGCCGCTGGCGCGCGGCTCGGGCCGCCGGCCTCACAAAGGTACCGGCGGTGGTTCGCGACCAGGAACTGGCCGAGCGCCTTCAGGTCGCGCTGATCGAGAACATGGTTCGCGAGGACCTCAACCCGGTCGACGAGGCCCGCGCCTGCGCCGCCCTCGTCGACGACCTGGGCCTCTCGAGGGAGGAGCTCGCCCAGCGCGTTGGGCGCAGCCGGCCCGCGGTCTCCAACCTGATCCGTCTCCTCGATCTGCCCGACGAGGCGCTTGCGCTGCTCGAGTCGGGCAAGCTCAGCGAGGGCCATGGCAAGGCCCTGCTCCTCGCCGAGGGCAACGACGTACGCCGGCGTCTCGCCCGCGACGCGGCCAGGACCGGCTGGTCGGTTCGCGAAACCGAGAGGAGAGCCAAGCTGGCTGGCCAGCCAAGAAAAACCTCGCGTTCGCGGCCGGGCCTGGCGCCAGAGGAGGAGGCAGCGCTCCGCTCGGCCGCCGACGAGCTCGAGTCCGCCGTCGGCTACGAGGTCAAAGTTCGGCCGAAGGGGAGCCAGATCGCCGTCGAGATCAGCTTCGACGATCTCGACGAGGCGCGCGAGCTGGCCCGCCGGCTCGGTGCCAAGGGCCGCTGAGTCAGGCACGGTCGAAGCCACATCCCCCCGCTATTATCGGCTGGGCTCCGGGCGATTAGCTCAGTTGGTTAGAGCGCGTCTCTGATAAGGATGCAATCCCTTCCGCGCTAGGCGTCAATCGGGCTTGCAGACTCAAAAATCCGCCGCCGTCTTCGCTAGGCTGTGTCATGAAAGTGTCATCGCGCCACGTCGAGAGAAAGGGCGCAGCGATGAGCGTTGACAGCTACAAGACCAAGGACGGCACGCGCTACCGCGTCCGTTGGCGCGACCACGGACAAGCGCGAGCGCGATCCTTCACGTCGCGTCGGGAGGCCAACGCCTTCGACGTTGAGGTCAAGGCCCGCAAGCAGCGCGGCGAGGCGTTGCCGACGACGACGCGCGAAACCCTCGGCGAAGCCTGGGACGAGTTTTGGAAGCTGCGCGGCTACCGGCTCGCGCGCAACACGCAGTTGACCTACAAACAGCATTGGGCGGCGACCATCGAAGGCGAGTACGACCACTACCCGGTTCGCCAGTTCATCAGCGAACCGAGCATCTTCGACGCGATCCTCGCGGGCATGGAGGAGCGCGGCGCCGGTCCCGCGTCGCAGCGGAAGATGCTCACCGTTCTATCGGCAGTCTTTGCCGTCTTGGTCGAGTGGAAGCGCATCCCCGTCAACCCGGTCGCGCACGTCAAGAAGCCGAAGGCGACGCCGGAGCGCATCCCGCGTCCCTTTCCGCCGATGGTGGTCGAGCGCATCCGTCTCAAGATGCGTCGTCGCGAGACGAAAGACGAGAGCGGCGTCCGAGCGCTCGCCGACGCTTGTTTGGTTTGCCTCATGGCATACGCAGGGCTTCGCCCCGGCGAGGCGTTGGCGCTCACCTGGGGCGACGTGGGACAGCGGACGCTCGCCATCGACAAGGCAATCGCGCTCGGCGAATCCGGCCCGACCAAGATGCGACGCTCGCGCTCGGCTCCGTTGGAACCGCCACTCGCTGCCGACCTCGCCGAACTCCGCAAAGCTCGCGGCAACCCCGGCGACGACGAGCTTGTGATTCCGTCCATGATTGGCGGGCCGTGGACGCAGAGCCAGTACAACAACTGGCGCAGTCGCGTGTGGCGCAAGGTGATGAAGGACTTGGCCGATGGCGAGCCGCCACAACCTCGTCTTGCGACCTCGCGCCCCTACGACTGCCGGGGATCGTTCGTCAGCTTGCAGCTTCGCGCGGGAGCCAGTCCGCTAGAGGTTGCCCGCTGGGCGGGGCACTCGCCGCAGGTCATGTACGACCACTACGCCAACGTAATTGACGAGTTGGAGGGCGAGCCGCGACTGTCGGCGGTCGAGCAGATCGAGCGCGCCCGTCAAGCAGTCGCTGCGCTGGAACAAGCGATGCTCGACAAGCTGATGGACGACCTGATGGCCCATCCGACTGTCGCGGCTGCTCTGAGGGACAACGCCGCGTCGCTGTTCTTCGACCCGAAGGCGAAAGCGCCGATTGTCGAACCGCTGGTCTTGACTGGCCGTGAGCAACAGGAGGTTGACGAGGCCGAGTAGCCAGGCCCGCCGTGGCCCTAGAAGTTGACCGACCGTTGCGCTACCGTTGGTGGCCCGACTGGGTTTCCCCAGTTGGCGCATTCGGATCGGGCGCCAACTCCGCAGATTTGAACCCCGTCCAATGGACTATCGCTAGCCTCTGTACGGGGTTCCAGCCGCGTTTTACGAGGTTGTCCCGCCGCCCGCCCGGCCCGATTTTGAACCTGTAGAGCGCCCCACGCCTCCGATCTTTCCGGTTGTCCTTTGGACGCCCTTTCGCTCGCGCATCCCACCGTCCCAACGTAGTTGTGACACTGGGATGCGCGAGCAGCTCGAAGGCGTGGGGCGCAACAGCAACGGCAACGGGCCGGGCGGGCGGCGGGACAACTACAACCCCAACCGGGGGACAACCTCTCCAACCAAAAAAACAGAAAAGAAAACAGAGTGGATCGTCAGTCCCCCCAGGCAGAAATTAGAAAGAAGAACCGACAGCCCGGGGGGACTGACGATCCACCCATGACCAACTTTCCCTTTGGGAAAGGAACAACCTGCCAACTGGACCGAATCGACTAACGGCCCGGCGATTGTGCTTTGCCAGGAGCGATTGGACTACCCGATTACGGCCCGACGATTGTGCATTGCCCGGTGCAAGTTGGATCACGCGATTGCGGCCCGACGATTGTGCCAAGCGACCGGGAGCTAGCCGAGGCGCCGGCCCGCGCGCCATTGCACGACGAGGGTTGTCTGGCGCCCGCCCGGCCCGGCACTGCGGCATCAGCTAGCAGCTACGTTCGTGCCTTCTCCGCCTTCCGCAGCAACTCGGACGCTGGCACCCCAAGACCTTCGGCGAGCAGCCACAGCGCCCGTACGCTGATGTTCCGTTCCCCCCGCTCGGCATCGCCGATGTAGTTGGTGCTCATCCCGGCCAGGTCGGCGAGCGCTTCCTGCGACAGCTCGCGCTCGTGGCGAAGCGCTCGTACGGCATCGCCGAGGGCGGCGTGCCTTCGACTGAGCCGAGGCATCGGTCCACCCTTCCCAACTCCCAGGGTGGCGTCTACCAATCATCAGGGTGGCCCTGTGTGGTCCTCTAACGTCGAGGTTCGGCAAGGCGTGGAGCGGTTATTGCCCGCCCCGGCCCAGCTCGTCGTCAATCACCTGTTGCAGCTCGGGCAGCAGCTCGACTGCCTGCCACACGAGGTCGAGGTTCACGTCCAGATAGCCGTGGGCGACGCGGTTGCGGAACCCGGTGATCGCGGGCCAGTCAATCTCCGGGTGCGCCGAGCGCAACTTCTCAGAAAGCTGCCCGGTCGCGTCGGCCAGAACCTCTAGCCGCCGGAGCACCTGATCCTGGTTGGCAACGTCGTTCAGGAAATGCTCTCTGCCGGGCGCAGTGTAGGCAGCGATGAGCTGGATGCTCTCCGCGATAAACGCTAGGTAGTCGGCGTCATTTCTCACAAGGCAACGGCATCGCGCGTGAGGTTGCCTTGGAGACGCGCCCCGCTCACGAGCAGCGGCGCGTTCGTCTCGATTCCTCGCGCGTCGATCACATCGACTTTGCAGTCCAGCAGTTCGGCAAGCTCTCGTTCCAAGCTGTCCAGCTCGCCAAAGTAGGTGAAGCCGGTTAGCTTGCCCTCGCGGTCCATGTCCACGAGCAGGTCTACGTCGCTGAGCTGGTCGGCGTCGCCACGAGCAGCAGATCCCACCACGCGGATATTGCTCGCGTGGTGGCGAGCGGCAATTTCCTCAATCTCGGCTCGGCGAGCCCGCAGGTCGGTGAGGGTGTACGGCGGTGCCATGCGATAAGGATACGGCTGCATCTGCATCCTGCGGCTGTCGTGCCGGAGCTGTGATGGGCCTGCCAGCCCTGGGGTTCCAGGTCGGGAGGGTCCGACGGACTCGAGGGAGGGACGGGCTGAGAATCAGCCTACGTCAACAACAGCCTCAGATTTCGCAATCGCCTTGTCTATGGCTTCGGCGCTGTGCTGAACAAAAACGGAGCGGCCATCAAAGCTCATTAGCGAAAGCACTTCCCCTGGCTTGATGTTTTCCCGTTCCTTGGCTGGCCTGTACTCCGTAATCGATTGCACATTGACCCGCCGAAGGTTCCCCTGTACATCCCGAACGCGCAGAAACTGGGCCATGCCTGCGATTGTCGAGTGGAGCGGCGGACCCCCGACGGACAATCGCGATTAGGCATTGGGCTAAGACCTCGCTTCTGAGAAACCGCTTGATCGGCTGAGCCGTGCTCTACTTGCGCCGTCCTCCCCGACGCTTCTCCGCCGTGCGGAGCAGCTCGGATGCCGGAATGTCCAGCCCGTCCGCGAGCTGCCACAAGACCCGGATGCTGACATTGCGTTCCCCGCGCTCCGTGTCGCCGACGTAGTTGGCCGTCATTCCGGCCGCGTCTGCGAGCGCTTCCTGCGTCAGATCGCGGGCTTCGCGCAGCTCCTTGACTGCGGTTCCGAAAGCCCGATGGCGGGGACTGAGGGCTGGC
>Ga0068867_100000524_pt1 | contig 25462 bp, 32 predicted proteins | sample KBSMisM32_FD_65649 | JGI IMG/M metagenome (GOLD analysis project Ga0068867, IMG submission 65649) | Miscanthus rhizosphere microbial communities from Kellogg Biological Station, Michigan, USA - KBS Miscanthus M3-2 | ecosystem: Host-associated > Plants > Roots > Rhizosphere > Soil ...
GCAAGACCGCCCGGCTGGACGGCGGCATGTATCACATTCTCGCGTCCCAGCGCCAAGCCCAATTCGGCGCTGGTAAGGGTTTCAAGCACCACACAGCCCAGTTCCAGCCGATGGGCCGCGGCATACAATTTGCGCTTGCCGTCCCGGGCGCCGTCAAAGGCCTCGATCAGCAGCTTTGGCGGCTTCGGCCCTTCCAGCGCGCGCAACACATTGTCGAACCCCAGCACCAGGCTGCCTGCGCGCCGCGCGATCCCCAGATCGCCCAGCATGCGCGTGACCAGCGCTTTTTCGGCGCGGGCGGCAAGGTCGGGCGCGGCCGCGACTTGTGCCTTGGCGGCGCGGGCAAACAACTTCTTCTCCACCGCCTTGTTGACGGCGTCCTTGGACGCTTCGACCCAAAGACCCCGTCCCGGCAACTTGGCAGAAGCGTCGGGAACCACATTGCCGTCGGGATCGGCGACAAACCGCAACAGACGGTTGTCGGGCAGAACCTCGCCCGACACGATATCGCGCCGCTCGCGCGCGCTACCGCCCGTCTCTTCCAATTTGTGCGCCACCTCTATCATCAGACTTGTTCGGACTCCTCGCCTTCAGTGACTTCAGCGGGCTCTTCAACCGGGGCCTCGATCCACCCGGCCTTGACGCGCGCGCTCATGACGATGGCGTTGGCGTCGTCGCTGGTGAGATTGAAGCCGTCCAAGGCGCCGGGAACGCGGGTGCGCTCCTTGTCCTTGCCGGTCTCGTAATAGCCGATCAGGTCATCGGTGGCGCAACCGGCCAGGTCTTCCAGGCTCTTGATCTCATGCTCGCCCAGCGCAACCGCCATGGCGGGCGTCACTCCATCCACCTCGAAGACATCGTCGGCGACGCCCAACGCCAGACGCTTGTCGTCCAGCTCCTTGTTGCGCGCCTCGATGAATTCCAGCGCCCGGCTCTGCAGCTCCTGCGCGGTTTCCTCGTCAAAGGCTTGGATCGAGGCCAGTTCGTGCAGCTCGACATAGGCCACGTCCTCGATGGTGGCGAAGCCTTCCGAGGCCAGCAGCTGGGCCACGGTCTCGTCCACATCCAGCGATTCCATGAACAGTTGGGTGCGCGTGGCGAACTCCTTCTGGCGGCGTTCCGATTCCTCGGCCTCGGTGAGGATATCGATCTGCCAGCCGGTGAGCTGCGAGGCCAGCCGCACATTCTGGCCGCGGCGGCCGATGCCCAGCGACAATTGCTCGTCCGGCACCACCACTTCGACGCGATGGGTGTCTTCGTCCAGCACCACCTTGGTGACTTCGGCGGGCGCCAAGGCATTGACGATGAAGGTCGCGGGATCGGGATTCCACGGAATGATGTCGATGCGTTCGCCCTGCAGCTCCTGCACCACGGCCTGGACGCGCACGCCGCGCATGCCGACGCAGGCGCCCACCGGATCGATGGAGGAATCCTTGCTGATCACGGCGATCTTGGCGCGGGAACCGGGATCGCGCGCCACGGCGCGGATCTCGATCACGCCGTCATAAATTTCCGGCACTTCCTGGGCGAACAGCCGCACCATGAATTGGGGATGGGAACGGGACAGGAAAATCTGCGGGCCGCGGGCTTCGCGGCGCACGTCGTAGATATAGGCGCGGATGCGGTCGCCGGCGCGGAAGGATTCGCGCGGGATCATCTCGTCGCGGCGCACCACGCCTTCGGCCTTGCCCAAGTCCACCACCACCGAGCCGAATTCGCTGCGCTTGACCACGCCATGCACCACTTCGCCGATGCGGTCTTTATACTCGTCATATTGGCGCTCGCGCTCGGCGTCGCGCACCTTCTGCACGATCACCTGCTTGGCGTTCTGGGCGTTGATGCGGTTGAAATCCACCGGCGGCAAGGTCTCGGCGATGATGTCGCCGATCTGGGCGTCGGGATTGCGGCGGCGCGCGTCGGTCAGCGAAATCTCGGTCTTGTCATTTTCCACCATCTCCACGACATGGAGATAGCGCGAGACATGGGTCTCGCCGGTCTTAGGATCGATATCGACCTTGATGTCGTTCTCGGTCCCATAATGGGCCTTGGCGGCGCGCTGCATCGCCTCTTCCATCGCGGTCAGCACCACCTGCTTGTCGATGGACTTGTCGCGCGCGACGGCGTCGGCGATCTGTAAAAGTTCGAGCCGGTTGGCGGCCACTGTGCTTGCCATTTTTTTCTCCTGCGTTTCAGGCCCTTTTGCGGGCCTTCAAATCCTCGTTGATGAGCTTGTCGGTAAGAACGAGTTTCGCGTTGGCGATGGCGCGAAACGGAAATTTGATGTCGCTGTTATCGGCGCGGATCATGACATCCGAACCATCCAGCCCCAGCAGCGTGCCGCGGAAGCGCTTGCGGCCTTCAATTGGCAGGGTCAATTCGATCTTGGCCTCATGGCCGGCCCAACGCGAGAAATCCATCGCCCGGGTGAGCGGGCGGTCGATGCCGGGCGACGAGACTTCCAGCTCATACTCGCCCTCGATCGGGTCTTCCGCCTCGATGAAATCCAGAAGGGCGTGGCTGAGGGTGGAACAGCCTTCCACATCCATGCTGCCGTCGGGACGCTCGGCCATCACCTGCAAGGTCTTGGCGGCGCCGCCCATGATGCGCAGGCGCACCAGCTTGAATCCCGCCTTTTCGATAACGGGTTCAAAAACCGGTTCCAGATGCGATGCGGCCGAAACGACCATTGAGCCTCGATGCAAAGTCTCTTGCCCGCGGCGACCCTTTCGGACCGCCACACAACTTACTCTTGTTGTTTGGGATGGGGGCTATGTACGCCCTGAAAGGCGTAATATCAAGGCGCCAAAGACGCTTAATGCTTCTTAGGCAGGATTCCGACCGTGACTTCGCCGCTGGCCACGGCTTCATCGATCCGCTTCTGGCGCTCGACCTCGGCTTTTTGGGCCTTTTCTTTTTCTTGCCGGGCCTGGGCTTTTTCCAGCTTTTCGAAGGGAGAGGGGGAAAACAGGATCAGGAGCAAGGTGATGGTCAATAGCGCGGCAATCACCACCACGCCGATATCACCCCAGGCGGTGCCGAAAATGGGCGATTTTTCCTCGTCTTTCATCTTCATGACGCTTTTTTACTGCTTGCCGCGCCCGAATGCGAAGTTCCTGCGCGGATGAAACGAAGGAAGGTTGGCGGACCTTTGATCGCCTTGGTTTCATAGCGGGTGGGGGGCCAATCGGCGGGCCGGCTTTTCCAGTCAGAAGGCCCTTGCGCGAGCCATTTAAAGGCCGGATGGGCAATAAGCCGTTCCAAGGCATAGGGGAGATAGGACTTATCGTCGGTGGCGAAACGCAGTTCCGCCCCCGGTTTCAGCACCCGGGCCAACTGATCCAGCATCTCCATCTGCAAAAACCGCCGTTTGTGGTGGCGTGTCTTGGGCCAAGGGTCGGGAAACAACAGAAAGAACCGGCTCAGGCTTTGATCGGGCAGGTTTTCGATGATCTCGCGCCCATCCCCTTCGAAGATTCGAACAGTGTTCAGTATCGTTTCTTCTAGCTTTGTCAATAGCTTGGCGACACCCATCTCATAGGGCTCGGCGCCGATCAGGCCAATCTGGGGATGGTGCTGGGCCTGCCACACCAAATGCTCGCCGGCGCCAAAACCGACCTCCAGCCAAAGCTCTTGAACAGTGTTCGGAAACTGACCCCAGGGTTCCCTGGCCGGGTCATAGGCCAGTTCGCCCAACAAGGTCCGGCGCAGCCCCGCCTGTCGCGCCGACAGTTTTGGGCCTTTCCGCCTTCCGTAAAGCTTCCGTCGATTGCGGTCTGGGTGATGTGCCTCAGCCAAGCGCCGATTTGATCTGCTCGGCCAGGTCGGTCTTCTCCCACGAAAACCCACCCTCACGATCGGGCTCGCGGCCGAAATGACCGTAGGCCGAGGTGCGGGCGAAGATCGGCTTGTTGAGATCCAAATGCTGGCGGATGCCGCGCGGCTTGAGGTTCATGATCTCGGGCAGCAGCCGTTCCAGCTTGGCTTCGTCCACTTGGCCGGTGCCGTGGAGATCGACATAGACGCTCAGCGGCTCGGCGACGCCGATGGCATAAGCAAGCTGAATGGTGCAGCGCTCGGCCACGCCGGCCGCGACCACATTCTTGGCGAGATAGCGCGCGGCATAGGCAGCCGAACGATCCACCTTGGTGGAGTCCTTGCCGCTGAAGGCGCCGCCGCCATGGGGCGCCGCGCCGCCGTAAGTGTCGACGATGATCTTGCGCCCGGTGAGGCCGCAATCGCCGTCAGGGCCGCCGATCACAAAGGCGCCGGTAGGATTGATGTGCCAAACCGTCTTGTCGTTGATCCAGGCCGCCGGCAGCACTTGGCGGATATAGGGTTCCACAATCTTGCGGATGTCGGAGCTGGTCTGGCTTTCATGCGCATGCTGAGTGGAAAGCACGATCTGGGTCGCTTCCACCGGCTTGCCGCCGGCATAACGCAGCGTGACTTGCGACTTGGCATCCGGGAGCAAGGTGGGCTCCTTGCCGGCCTTGCGCACCTGAGCCAGCAATTCCAGGATTTTATGGCTGTAGAACAAGGGCGCCGGCATCAAGGCCGGGGTCTCGCGGCAGGCATAGCCGAACATGATGCCTTGATCGCCCGCGCCTTCATCCTTATTGCCGGAGGCATCGACACCTTGCGCGATATGCGCCGACTGGGCATGCAGCAAGACTTCGACATTGGCATTGCGCCAGTGAAAGCCATCCTGCTCATAACCGATATCCTTGATCGCTTTGCGCGCGACCTCTTCGACATCGCCGGCCTGCACCTTCTTGGGGCCGCGGGTCTCGCCCGCGATCACCACCCGATTGGTGGTGCACAAAGTCTCGCAGGCGGCGCGGATGTCCCAGGGGCTCATGCCTTCCTTGGGGCCTTCGCGGAAGAACAGGTCCACGACTTCGTCTGAGATGCGGTCGCAGACCTTGTCGGGATGACCTTCGGAAACGCTTTCGGAGGTGAACAGATAGTCGGAACGCGCCATGGGACCTTTGACCTTTGCAAGTAGCGGACGGTCGCACGGCCGTGATGGGGCCGGCGCTCCGGGGCGCCTCTCTTTACAGGGTTGTGCGGTGGGGTCAACAGGATATGTCAATTATGACATATCCTCGAAGGCGGCAGGGATTCACGCGGGACCCTCTGACTGCTATACAGCCCGCAATTCCCAGAGAATCCCCCAATGCGCACCGCCACCGTCGAACGCAAAACCCGCGAGACCGAGATTACGGTCTCCCTCGACCTGGACGGGACCGGCGATGCCGACATCGATACCGGGATCGGTTTTCTGGACCATATGCTGGAAAGCTTCTCCCGCCATTCCATGATCGATCTCAAGGTTCGCGCCTCGGGCGACTTACATGTCGACTACCACCACACCACCGAGGACACCGCCATCGTCATTGGCCAGGCGGTGAAAAAGGCGCTGGGCGATTTCGCGGGCATCACCCGTTTCGGATCGGCCTTGATCCCCATGGACGAGGCTTTGACCCGGGTGGCGATCGACATTTCCAATCGCCCCTACCTGATCTGGAAGGTGGCGATCCCCAAGCCCAAGCTGGGAGAGATGGACACCGAACTGTTCAAGGAATGGTTCCAGGCCTTTGCCCAGAATGCCGGGGTGTGCCTGCATATCGAAAATCTTTATGCCGACAACAGCCATCACATTGTCGAGACCTGCTTCAAGGGCTTGGCGCGGTCGCTGCGCCAGGCCGTGACGCCGGATGAAAGGTTGGACGGCGCATCGCCTTCCAGCAAGGGCAGTCTCTAACTAAACTCCTGGCATGATCAGTTCCTCTACCGCCGTCGATGTGGCGCGCGGGGTGAGCCGCCTTCTGATGGAGGAAGGCTACTCGCCCATCCTGGAATTCACTTTGCCCAACGGGCGCCGGCTGGATGTGGCGGCGATCGGGCCCGGCGGCGAAATGCTGGGCGTGGAAATCAAGGTGGCGCTTGCCGACCTCAAATGCGACACCAAATGGCCGGAGTATCTGGACTATTGCGACCTGTTCTATTTCGCCATCCCGCCGGATTTTCCCGATGAGCATGTGCCGCATCAAACCGGACTGATCGTGGCCGACCGTTATGGCGGTTCCATTGTCAAGGAAGCCGAAGTCCAGTCGCTGCACGCCAGCCGCCGCAAGGCGGTGACGGTGAGCTTTGCGCGCTGCGCGGCGGAACGGTTGGCGCGCACCCTGGAAAATATCGCGGTGGCGCAAACACCCAATCTGGTCTTGCCCGATGCCGATTAGCCGCAAGGAAGGTTGGAAGATCGCGCTGTCGCTTCCAGGCACGGAAGAAGTGTTGTGGTTCGGCAAGCCGGCGGTGTTCCTGCACGGCCAGTTCCTCACCAAGGTGCATCACAAGGAAGAGGCCATGATCTTCCGCGTTTCTTCCATGGAGATGCGCGACATGATGTTGGAGACCGAGCCCAAGCTCTTCTACATGACCGACCACTATCGCAGCTTCCCCTTCATCCTGGCGCGGCTTTCCGCCTTGACGCCCAAGCTTTTGAAAGAGCTGGTGGTGGGCCGCGCCGCGCAATTGGCGGAATTCGCGGACAAGGTGAAGAAGCGCAAAAAGCCGCTGCGGAAAGTGGGGGCGAGGAAGGTTGCGGCGAAGAACGCAAAGGTCAGAAAGTAGTCTTCCAAACATCGACGTCATCACCCGGCCGAGCGGGCAGCGAGGTCCGGGTGATCCATTTATTCAAAAAGGAAGAAAAATTGGATCGCCCGCATAAAGCGGGCGATGACGAATTGGGAAAGTGCCCTACCGCGGGCTTCTCTTAGCCAGAATTCTTTGCAAGGTCCGCCGGTGCATATTCAACCGCCGCGCCGTCTCCGACACATTGTGCCCGCAGAGTTCATACACCCGCTGAATATGTTCCCAGCGCACCCGGTCGGCCGACATGGGATTTTCCGGCGGCTTGGGCTTGGAGCCCGGCGTCGCCATCAAGGCCGCGAGAATGTCGTCGGCATCGGCGGGCTTGGGCAGATAATCGATGGCGCCATACTTCACGGCGGCCACAGCGGTAGCGATATTGCCGAAACCGGTCAGCACCACCACTCGGCTGTCGGGACGGGTGGTATGAAGGGTTTCCACCACATCCAGGCCGTTGCCGTCGTCCAACTTGAGATCAACCACGGCATAGGCGGGCGGCGCTTCCTTCACGCGCGCCTTGCCCTCCGCCACCGATTCCGCCTGAGTCACGGCGAATCCGCGCGCCTCCATGGCGCGGGCCAAGCGCTCGCGCAGCGGCCGGTCGTCTTCAACCAGAAGCAGTGTTTTGTCGTCGGGGGTCATTCCGGGGGGGCGTTTAGTACCCTTTTGCCAGCCCGTCAAACATTTCGGCCAGATCGTCGGTCTGGCGCTAGTTCGGCTCGGATTGCGCGGGGGGCTGGGGGCCGTCGATCACGCCACGGGGCCAGCGGACGGAAACCTGCGCCCCGCCATCCGGGGGATTTTCCGCATTCACCGCCCCGCCGGTCTGTTCCAGCAGGATCTTGGCGATAAAAAAGCCCAATCCCATGCCTTCATGCTCATCCAGCCGGCCTTGGGGGCCGATATCGGTTTCTACCAGGGCATGATGGCCCGGACGCGAGGTGATGTAAGGCTCGCCCAGCGCCTCGAAGATTTCCGGCGCAAAACCGGGCCCGTCATCGGCCACGGAAATGGTGAGAAACTGCTCGTCCCAGTCGGCATCCACCCGCACCAGGGTGGCGGCAAAGTCCGCCGCATTCTCGATGATATTGCCCAGCCCGTGCAAAAGCTCGGGCGCGCGCCAGACCTGGGGCACCGCGCTGTCCTTTTCCGGCGCGGTGACGGTGACGCGAATCTCCAGATCCTCGCCCCGATGGGGGTTGGCGATATCGTCCAGGAAGGCGCCCAAGGGCAAGCGCGCGGTGGCGCCCAACAACGCCTGTTCGGGATTGGCCAGGCGGGCGATGATGGCGCGGCAGCGCTCGGCCTGTTCGCGCAACAGGCGCACATCGTCGGCTTCCGCGGAATGTTCCGGCAAGGAATGTTCCAGCTCGCGCGCCACCACCGCGATAGTGCCCAAGGGCGTGCCCAATTCGTGCGCGGCCGCTGTCGCCAGCGCGCCCAGCGAGGACAAGCGATGTTCACGCGACAAGGCAAGCTGGGTCGCCGCCAAGCCCGCCGACATGCGGGTGGACTCCGAGGCAATCCGCCAGGCATAGACCGAGGTGAAGCCGATGCCGATCACCAGCGCCGTCCAAATTCCCGCCTGATAGAGCACCGGCAAAAGCAGCTCGTCCCCCGTCGGCCAAGGCAGCGGACGATGCTTGATGGCGATCAGCGATACCGAAGCAAAGGAGATGCCCGCCAGGATCAGCACATTCGCGAGGTTGAGGGTGGAGGCGGCGATCACCACCGGGGCCACGAACATCAGTGCAAAGGGATTGGCGATACCGCCGGTCAGATAGAGAAGCGCCCCAAGCTGCAGCACGTCGAAGGCGAGATAGAAAGTGGCCTCGCGATTGGTGAGACGGTGCGCCGGCGGATAGCGCAGGGCCAACACCACATTCAACCCGGCGCTGACCGCGATGGCGATGGCGCAATAGGCAATGGGGAGCGGATAGCCCAGCACGAAATAGACCAGGACCAGCGCCGCCGATTGGCCTGCCACCGCCAGCCAGCGCAGATTGGACAGGGTGCGCAGCCGCACCCGCCCCCGCGCGCCGGCACCCGGCGCGAAACCCCTCTCCATCTCCTTGCGCGCCAATGTCACTTCCCAGATCGTTACTGAGGGATTAGAGCATCATTTCCATGCTGCGCAACCGCCAGGCCCTGATCCCCTATCTGCTGCTGGTCGCGGCCTTGGCCGGCGGCGTGCTGTGGTATGAAAGCAATCAGGTGCCCGGCCTGGGCCGCGTCGTCACCACCGGCCAGGCCGATGTGGGCGGGCCGTTTCAACTGACCGACCAGCATGGCAAGCGCGTCAGCGAACAAGACTTCCGTGGCCGCTACATGCTGATCTATTTCGGCTACAGTTTTTGCCCCGATGTCTGCCCCACCACCTTGGCCGTGATGGCGCAGGCGCTTGAAAAAGCCGGCGACCGGGCGCGCCGGGTGACGCCGGTTTTCATCACCATCGATCCGGAGCGCGACACGCCGCAAGTGCTGGACGATTATATGAAGGCCTTCGGCCCCAGCTTTGTCGGCCTCACCGGCAGCGCCGCCGAAATCAAAGATGTCTTGAAAAAGTATCGCGTCTATGCCGCCAAGAAGCCGCTGGACGGCGGCGGTTACGGCATGGACCATTCTTCCGTGCTGTACCTGATGGGACCGAACGGAAAAATGATCAGCTTCTATGACGAGGCTGTATCGCCGGATGATTTGGCGAAGGATTTGCGTTCTAAACTCTGACCCAATTCGTCATCGCCCGGCTTGTCCGGGCGATCCATTTTTACGTTGGCGGAATCAACAAATTGGATGGCCCGCATTCGCGGGCCATGACAACTAGAGTTAGAGAGACCTCGGCAGCGGCAAACCATTCTGCGCGCAGGCAGCAATCAAAGTATTGTGCATCAGACACACAATCGTCATCGCCCCCACGCCGCCCGGCACCGGCGTAATCGCGCCTGCGACCTGTTTGGCGGCTTCATAATCCACATCGCCCACCAGCTTGGTTTTGCCCACGCCGGCGTCGACGCGGTTGATGCCCACATCGATCACGATGGCGCCGGGCTTGATCCAATCCGCCTTGACGAATTCCGCCCTTCCGATGGCGGCCACGAGAATGTCGGCGCGGCGCGCCAGCGCGGCCAAGTCTTTCGAGCGCGAATGCGCCATGGTGACGGTGGCATTGGCGGCCAGCAGCAATTGCGCCGCCGGCTTGCCGAACAAGAGGGAGCGGCCGATCACCAGCGCTTCTTTGCCGGTGATGTCGCCGGCATATTCCTTCAGCAGCAGCATCACGCCCGACGGCGTGCAGCTTACCAGATGGGCGCGGCCCGACAGCAACAGGCCGGCATTTTTGGGCGTCAGCGCATCGACATCCTTGGCCGGGTCCAGCGCGTCCAGCACCGCATTTTCGTCCAGATGCTTGGGCAGCGGCAGCTGCACCAGGATGCCATGCACCGAAGGATCGTCGGACAAGGCCTTCACCTGAGCCAGCAACTGATTCTGAGAAACACTCTCAGGCAATTCGACATGCACCGACTTGAAGCCGATCGCTTCCGCCGTCTTGCGCTTGTTCCTGACATAGACTTCGGACGCCGGGTCCTTGCCCACCAGCACGGTGGCAAGCCCGGGCTGCAAGCCATGGTTGGATTTCAGCTCCTGGGCATAGGCGGCAATCTTCTCGCGCAACTTCGCGGCACTGGCTTTGCCGTCAATCACCGTGGCCATGCATCAAAGTCCGTAGCGAACCGACATCCACCGGATCGTGTATTTGAGGAATTCGATCAGGACGATGACCACAAGAGGCGAAAGGTCCAGTCCGCCCAAGGCGGGGAGGACTTTGCGGATGGGACGGAACACCGGCTCGGTCAGGGCGTAGAGAACGCGCAACAGGCTGCGGACGAAGTTGTTGTGATGGTTGATGACATTGAAGGCCGTCAGCCAACTGACGATGACCGCAGCGATCACCACCCATTCGTAAATGTCCAGGACCGTGTAAATGAGATAGGCGATGGGGTTCATCATGCCTCACCTTGTAGCGGCGGGAACTTTGGGGGGGAAGACTGAATGCGTGGATTGGTTCGGGCCTGCCACCCAAAGCCCAAAGGGCGAAGGGTGGTGGAGCTGAGCGGAATCGAACCGCTGGCCTCCTCATTGCGAACGAGGCGCTCTCCCAACTGAGCTACAGCCCCGAACCGGAGCGCGGGTTTTAGGGATGGCCCCCAAAGCCGTCAAGCCGCCCTAAATTCTCCCGGTGGAACCTCTACTTGCCCGTATACGCCACCCGCCAGACCACATTGGCCACGTCGTCGGCGATCAGCAGGCTGCCGTCCTTGGCCACGGCCAGGCCCACGGGCCGGCCCCACACCTTGGCCGGCTCGCCGGAATTGCCCATCCCGTTCCAAAAGCCGGTGGCGAAATTTTCATAGCCGTTGACCGGCTTGCCGTTCACGAAATGCACCCGCACCACCTTGTAGCCGGTGGGATTGCCGGAATTCCAAGACCCATGCAGCGAGACAAAGGCGTCGTTCCTGTATTCAGCCGGGAAATTGGACCCGGTGTAGAAGACCAGTCCGGTCGGCGCCGAATGGGCATGGAACAGGACATCGGGTGTGATGGTGGAGGCAACCTTGCCGCCCGGGTCCTTGGCGCCCCAGACGGGGTCGGGATTCTTGCCGATATAGGCATAGGGATAGCCGTAGAAGCCGCCCTGCTTGACGCTGGTCATATAATCCGGCGGCAGGTTGTCGCCCAATCCGTCACGCTCATTGGTGACGACATAGAGATTGTTGGTGCCCGGCTGGAAGGCGATGCCCACCGGATTGCGGATGCCGCTGGCGAACTCGCTCATGCTGCCGTCGGTATTGATCTTGAACACCTGGGCGCCGGGCTTGAAGTCCGAAATATTGTCCTTGGAGCCTAGCGCCAGATAGAGGCCGCCATCCGGACCGAAGGCGATGTTGCGGGTGATGTGGCCGTTCTTGGGGGCTAGGTCCTGGACCTTGCCGGTGACTTTTTCCGGCTTGCCGGCGCTGGTCTGGCCATCGCTATAGGGGAAGCGCCAGATCCCTCGCACATCGCCGACATAGAGATAGCCGGCTTGGAAAGCCAAACCGTGCGGATAGGAAAATCCCGCCGTGGCCGGCAGATAGGTGAAGCGCTGATCCGCCTTGCCGTCATTGTTGGCGTCGCGCAGCACCGTGATCTTGCCGCCGCCGCGGGCCTTATAGTCGCCAGGCGGTTCGGCCAGGAAAATGTCGCCATTGGGGGCCACCGCCATCCAGCGGGCATCGCTGAGATTGTCGGCAAAAACCGAAACCTGAAAGCCTTTGGGAACTTCCGGCATGGTCCCCGCCGGGCGAGGGACCGACGCGGATTCATTGGCCACCCCAGGCGTGGCATAGGGCTTGGCCAAGCTGCCGGGCGAAATGGCGAATTTCTGACCCGGATGATCGGCCGCCAAAGCCGCGCCAGCGGCCAAAACCAAGGCCGCACTGGAAATCGTCGCTCCAAATTTGTTCATTTCCGCGCTCCCGTTAAAATTCGATTTACCAATCCGGCGCTTACTGATCCCGCAGTTTGATCGGTGCCGGGATGCGCCTTCGCCCCTTTCTTCTTGTTCTTGCCGCCTTGGCCGTCAGCCTGGCCGGGGCAGGTTCTCCCGCGCGCGGCGAGGATGCCCCCAAAGCCCAGAAAGCGCCAGAGCACAAAACCACCCAATCCAAGAGCTACATTCAGTTGGACCCCATCTACACAACCATTGTGGCGGATAATCGGTCGGCCGGCATGTTGATGGTCGGCGCCGGCTTGGATGTGCCCGATGACAAGCTGCGGGATGAAGTCAGCCGCTCCATGCCCGTCTTGCGCGACGCCTATATCCGCAACCTGATGACTTTCACCGCCAATGTGGTGCGCACCGACAGCCAGCCGGATGTCGGCATGATCGCCGACCGATTGCAGGCGGTGACGGATCGCGCGTTGAAGAAAAAGGGCGCCAAGATTCTCCTGGCCCAAGTCGCGATCCGCGTCACCAGCAAGTAATTGGCCCAACCCCCTCCGGTTTCAACTTCCGCTCGGCGGCTTCGCGCCTTCGCTCGTTGAAACCACCTCCCCCTTGCAGGCGCTTCGCGCCTAAGGGGGAGGCGGGTCTGGGTCGGGGCAAGAGTGCTTGGACGCCTTGGCATAACAAGAATAATCTCGAAAGGGCATGGATTCGTCCGGGACTCACCTGACTTGGTCACGGCCCATCAGCACATGGCTGGCGCCGGTCCTGCTGCTGGCGGCGGGGGTTTTTGTCATCCTGCTCGACGGGTTGGGGCTTGAAACCAGCCTGAGCAATCGGCTGTTCGATGCCTATCAGCAGCACGCGGCGCGGCCCAGACCCGCCGACAGCAATGCCATCCCGGTCCGGGTTTTGGACTTGCCCGCTTTTGACGAAGACCGTCTGGTTGAAGTCACACGCTCCTTGCCGGGTGCCCGGCTGATCGTCTTTATCGCGCCGATTCAGTTCGGGCCTTCGCCGCAAAGCCTGTCGGCGCGGCTGCCGCCCGGCAGTGATGCGGCACGCGCCGCGCTGGCGGCGTTGCCCGAGCCCGGGCATGAGCTGGCCCAAGCCATCGCCGGAACCAAGGCGGTGCTGCCGGTGGTGCTGGGTCAGCCGGGACGGATTCCCCAAATCAAAGCCCGCTTCACCTATCGGGGCACACGCGATCCTTTCGGTTTTGCGCCGCGCTTCGGCGCTGCCGCCGGTCCATCCGCTGTGCTGGAAGACAATGCTGCCGGCCTGGCTGCCGCCAATTTGGAGCCTGACCCGGACGGTGTGGTGCGCCGCGCACCTTTGGCATTCCGGCTGGGAAAGGGCTTGGTTCCCGGCCTGGCGGCCGAAGCGGCGCGGGTAATTGCAAACCGCAGCGAAACCACCATGGTCAGCGATGAGCATGATCCTTTGAGTTTCCTCGCAGGCATCGGCATCGCCGGTGTGGAGACGGCGCAAGGCCTGGTTCCGACCGACAAAGCGGGACGCCTGTGGTTGCGCTATGCCGCCGATGCCTCCGCGCGCCGGCTCGATCCCAATGCCTTGGCTGCTGCTTCCGTGAAGGGTCAAATGGTCGTGATCGGTTTGGCGGGCAAGACGATGCGGACGCCGCTGGGATCCGCAAGCGCCGCCGCCATTGTCGCGGAATCCATCGAAAATATTTTGGACAAGGCCGCGCTGATCCGGCCCAGTTGGGCCAAGCCGGCAGAAGCGTTGTTCCTTGCCGCAATCGGCGCGGCGATGGCCGTGGTTCTGGGCTTCGGCCTGGGCTGGGTTGCCGTGCTGATTATCTTGTCGACTTCGCTGGCGGCCCTCGTCTCCTGGTATCTCTACATCGCCCAAGGCCTGTTGCTGGATTGGGCCACGCCGGCCTTGTTCCTGGGCGCAAGCTTTGCCGGCGCCGTGCTGATCCGGCTGTACGATCTTCAACACACCTATGCCAAATTGCGGACCGCTTTCGCCAATTCCTTGCCGCCCGCCAGCCTGGAAAAAATCGCGCGGCATCCCGGTCTGCTAAAGCCGGAAGGCGAGCGGCGTACCGTCACCATCCTGGTCTGCGCCCTGCATCAGGCGCCGCAGGGTTCGGAGCAAGCCATCCTCCATGCGCTGATCGACCAGGCCTTGGCACGCGGCGGCACTTTGGAGCGGGTCCATGGCGAGGGCTTTGCGGTCTTCTGGAACGCGCCGCTGGAAGACGCCGATCATGCGCGACATGCCTGCGAAGCGGCCAATGGCATGGCGGCTGCCATGGCCGACCAGCCGGAGGCGCCGCAAATCAGTGTCGGCATTGCCACCGGCGAAGTGATTGCGGGCGGTGCCGACTTTGCGCTTGGGCGCGCCGGTTACGGCATTCATGGCGAAGCCCCACTGCTGGCGGAACGCATGCGCTTCCTGGCCCATCGCTATGGCGCGCCGCTGCTGGCGGCGGACGCCACCAAGAAATTGGCGGACCGCAGTCTCGCCTTTCTGGAAATCGACACCATTGTCTCGGGCACGGGCAACACCACCCTCTATGCCCTGATGGGCAATAGCGGCGTCTTGGTGTCACCCAAATTTCGCGCCTTGACGGTGTTTCACGACCATCTCTTCCAAGCCATCCGCAAGCAGAATTGGCGGCTGGCGCGCGAGTTGATCGCCCAATGCCGCCGGCTGTCCGGCGCCAATCAGGCGCTGTATGACCTGCATCTGGCGCGCATCGCTTACTATGAGCGCAATCCGCCGGGAGCGGGTTGGGATGGCGCGTTCCGGCCGATCCTGGAATAGCTACTCCGGAACTGACGCCAGCCCATAATGCGCGGACGCCGCGCCCGTCAGCGCCGCCCACATCTGGTCGCCCCAGGAAAAATGCCACCATTCATCGGGATGACCGGCAAAGCCTTCCTCCGTCATCAGCCAATGCAACAGGCGGCGATTGGCGCGCGCTTCCTGGTCGGAAAAGGAAAAGTTCGCGGGATCGAGATTTTCGAAACGGTCGCGATGGGCAAGCGCGGTGGCATCGTCGAACAGCGAGCCCATCCACAAAGCCTCGCCATCCGCCCAGCGCAGGGTGAGATCCACTGCCGCCGCCGTGGCGTGGGGCGCCGGCGAATCCGCATCGCCGGACGGCGCCGCCCAATAGCGTTCGACTTCCTGGGTCAGGGCCGCGCCGCTCAGACTGGGATTTTGGCGCTGAAGCTCCCGCGGCATCCACACGTCATGGAAATAGGCCTGCACCGCGCGCGGCCGCCAGGCGTCAAACAAGTACAATTCCAGCCCCGCTTGCTGGGCCCGGGCATTCACCTTGGCCAGCTTTTCCGCCACGCTTCGGCGCAACCACAACTTTTCGGTGGCGCCTTCGATCCGCTGCCAATAAGGCGGATTGCGGGTGCCGGCATAGAAATTCCCGCCCTTGAGCCCCTTGGCGGACGCTTCCACAACACCCTCACCGAATAGGCGATTGTCGCGGGCCAGGGCGATGCGGCTGCGGAATCCCTGGCGTGCCGAGCGCAAGGAGGCCTGGTCGCCGATCGGGCGATTGCGCAATTCTTCCAAGGCAGCGAATAGGGACATTAGGCTAACGTAATGTAATGGCAGGCGATCCTGAAAGCCCTCAAAGCAAGATGACCTATCGCGAAGCGCGACGGGCCTTTATCGCGGCCTGCGAAAAGGCCCATGTCGAGACCGTGGCGCGGCTTCATCCCAGCAAGGGACCCGACGGCAAACCGTTGTTCATGGACTGTGCCGCGATGGGCGCGCGCCGCGCCGCCAAAGCGGTGTTGATTGTGGGCTATGACGCGCCGGGCAGCGCGATGTTGATTGCCCTGCTGTCCGAAACCTTGCCGCCGGACGCAAAGCTTGTGCTGGTGCATGCCTTGGACCCGGCTGCCTTTGCCGGGGTCAAAGGCGATCCCGCCTGGCCGCCCGCCGCTTTGCAGGCCGAGGTGACGGAAGACTTGTTACATGTCCGTCATCTGGCGGTGCTGCCTTTGGGCCGCCGCGATGAAAGGCTTATTCCCGCGCTGCGGGCCCAATTGCCGAACGCGGCGCTGATCGCGTTGCCGCAAGCCGCAAGCGCCGCAAAGGCGCGGGCCGCGATCGGAACTTTTTTCACGACGCATTAAAATTCGCCAATCACCTTGAAGGACATGGTGGGCCCGCCGAAAATTGGCGCCAATCATCACACTCGGGAGGATTGCATGCGCCACCACACTCTTCTTGTCGCCGCTTCTCTTGTCCTTGCCGCCGCCCTGCCGGCCTCTGCCGCCAACACCGCGCAGCAGACCGCCATGAAGAATTGCTCCGCAAGCTGGAGCGCCATGTCCGCCGCCGACAAGGCCAAGACAAAGCATCAGGCTTACATGAGCAGCTGCCTGAAGGACGGCGGCAGCGCTTCCATGTCCTCGTCCATGAGCATGAGCGCCGGCGGCACCGCCAAGTGCAAGGACGGCACCACCGTCACCTACAAGCACCGCCAGGGCACCTGCTCCGGTCATGGCGGCGTCGCGAGCTGGATGTAACGGTTCCATGAGCAGCGTTAGGGCCTGATCCTCCCGGCCGGAGGGATTTTGCGGCAGGGGCAGGAGAAAGGCGCAGCCCGTATCGGGAAATACGGGCAAGCCTTTCGACGAACCCATGACGCAAAAGACCCCGGCCCCGGGCTGGCTTTGCAAGGCCGGCCCGTTTTCTTTATAGGCTTCCCGATAGCCAGGCACCCGTAGCTCAGCTGGATAGAGTGCTGCCCTCCGAAGGCAGAGGTCACAGGTTCGAATCCTGTCGGGTGCGCCATTCGTTTGCTCCGCAAACGAATGGCGCAGGCAAGGGCCTGGTGGTCCCGCGCTGGACCGCAGCCGCCCCTCCCCGCAATATCCCCTGATGCTCCATCCCGAACTCCCCATCATCTTCGCGCTGCTTGCGGTCACCGCCTTTGCCGCCCTTGGCGCGCGGCGCACCCATATTCCGGATTCCATCTTTCTGGTGCTGGTGGGTCTGTTCATCGGCTTCCTGCCGGGCATTCCGCGCATCGCGCTTTCGCCCAACCTGGTGCTGAGCCTGTTTCTGCCGCCCCTGCTCTACCGCGCCGGCGTGAATATGAGCTGGCGCGGCTTCAGGACGAACTTGCAGCCCATTCTGCTTCTGGCTGTGGGACTGGTGATCTTCACCACCATCGCGGTGGCCGGCGTCTCGCATTATCTGCTGGGCCTGCCGCTGGCCGTCGGCTTTGTGCTGGGGGCGATCGTGTCGCCGCCCGACGCGGTGGCGCCGATGGCCATCGCGCGGCGTTTCGCCCTGCCCCAAAGGGTGTTGACCATTCTGGAAGGCGAAGGATTGGTGAACGACGCCACCGCGCTGATCCTGTTCAGTTTCGCCATTCAAGCGGTGATCATGGGCGGCGGCTTTTCGCCCGCCGCGGCGACCGGAGAATTTCTCCTGATTGTGGCGGGGGAAATCGCCTGGGGCATGTTCATCGGTTGGGGCGGGCTTGTGCTGCGCCGTTGGTCATCCGATCCACGGGTGGAGATGGTGTTTTCGCTGCTCACGCCTTTTGCCGCGTTCTGGATTCCCGAAAGCCTGGGCGGTTCCGGGGTCCTCGCCACCGTGACTTGCGGCCTGTTCGTCAGTTGGAACGGGCCGCGTTACATCTCGCCCGCCACCCGTCTGCAAGGCTTCTTCGTCTGGGACCTGGTGGTCTATCTGGTGGAAAGCGTGGTCTTCCTCTTGACCGGGCTGCAAGCCCGGCTTGTGGCCGACACCCTGGCCTTGGATCAGTGGGAGGGCCTGGCTCTTGCCTGTCTGGCGGTGTGCGCCGCCCTGATTCTGGTGCGCTTTGTCTGGGTCTATGTCGCGACCTATGTGCCGCGCCTGCTGTTTTCGGCGGTTGCGCGCCAAGACCCCGCGCCGTCCTGGCGGAGCGTGTTTGTCGTCGCCTTCACCGGAATCCGCGGTGTCGTCTCGCTGGCGGCGGCGCTGTCCATCCCCTTGATGGCGGACGGGGCGCCATTTCCGCATCGCGGCCTTTTGCTGTTGATCACCTTCTCGGTGATCCTGGTGACTCTGGTCGGCCAAGGCCTGGCACTGCCTTGGGTGGTCGCAAGATTGGGCATCGCGGAAGTTGGGCGGCGCGAGGCCGATGAGGAGAAGCAGCGCGAGATCAGCGCCCGCTTGACCAGCATCGATGCCGCGCTGGAGCGGTTGGATTCCCTGGAGGCCGCGGCGGCTTCGCCCGAGACAGCCAAGGCGCTGAGACGGCGCAACGAGGATCGCCGGGCCTATTTTGTCGCCGCCTGCCGGGATCTTGGCGTGGGCGAGGTGAGCAATGCCGCCGCCGCGCTGCAGCTTCAGTTCGTCAATGCCGAGCGCGCCAGTATCTCGGACCTCTATCGCCGAAACGAGATCAGCGACGACGCAAGGCGGAGGATCGAGCGGGAGCTTGACCTTGAAGATGCCCGCATTCGACACGCGGCCGAGAGCGGGGCGGCGAGGGCGTTGTAGTTTCCTCTCACCTTGTGGGAGAGGAAAGCTAAGACGCCCTCCTCCACACCAACATCCGGCTGGTCAGGATCTGCACGACCTCGCCGGCCTGGTTCCGCGTTTCGCTTCTCACCGTGATCATGCCGCGTTCGGGCTTGGAGCGGGACGGCTTGACCTCCAGCACTTCACTTTCGACCTGAAGCACATCGCCGGGCCTGGTGGGCTTGGGCCATTGCAGTTCGCCGCCGGCGCCGATCAGCCCGCCGGCAATGGGCATGCCGCTTTTCACCAACAGCGACATGGTGATCGAGGCGGTGTGCCAGCCGCTGGCGGCAAGGCCGCGAAAAAAGCTGGCCTGGGCTGCGGCTTCGTCCAAATGGAAGGGCTGGGGATCGAAGCGCGCCGCAAAAGCCTTGATCTGGTCGGCATCGATGCGGTGGGTCTCGCTCAAGAAGCGCTGACCTACTGCGAAGTCTTCGAGATAAAGTTTCTCCATCCCTCCAAGTTAGGCGGCAATCAGCTTCTTCGCCACCTGGGCCACGCGCTTACCCTGAAATCGCCCCACCGCGAGCTCGGCTTCGGTCGGACCTGAAGGCGGATGGCCCGATATCACCGAGGCGCCATAAGGCGAGCCGGCGCCCGCGAACATCACCGGATCGGCATAGCCGGTCGGCACAATGATGAAGCCCAGATGCGCCAGCGGATTCCATAATGAGATGACGGTGGACTCGTTTCCGCCATGTTGCTGAGACGAGCCGGCAAAGGCCGACCCAGCTTTGCCCACCAACGAGCCTTTCGCCCACAACCCGCCCAGGCTGTCGATATAGGCCTTCAATTCGGACGACACATTGCCGAAGCGGGTGGGGGTGCCGAAGATCACCGCATCGGCCCACACCGCGTCATCCGTCGTAGGGGCGGGATGGCGGGCGTTCATCGCCTCGGCGCTTTCCTTCCAGCCCGGGACGCCACTCATAATGTCCCAGTCGACCAATTCGCGGACCCGGCGCAGACGGACTTCGGCCCCTTCGCTTTGGGCGCCTTCCGCCACGGCCTGCGCAAGTCGCTCGACCGTGCCGCTGCGGGAATAGAAGGGGATCAGAATTTTGGGGGCGGCCATGGGGAGTCTCCGGGGTCTCAATTTCGAACCGAAGATGGGGGCCTGGCCCTATTCTGAAAAGTCGGATAATTTCGACAAAACTGTTCGATTATTTGGAATAGATGGACCCGCGATCCCCCACTTTGGACCAGATTTCCGTCTTTCTGGCGGTGGTGGAGGCCGGCAGCTTCACCGGCGCGGCCCGGCGGTTGGGGCGCGCGACTTCGGTCATCAGCTATGCCATCGCCAATTTGGAGAGCCAGTTGGGGGTGAGCCTGTTCTCGCGCGCGGGCACGGCGCGGCCCATTCTCACCGATGCCGGCAAGGCCATCCTGTCGGACAGCCGCAACCTGGCGATCGCGATGGATGGATTGCTGGCCAAGGCGCGCGGCCTGATTTCCGGATTGGAAGCGGAAGTGTCGCTGGTGGTCGATGTGATGTGGCCGGCCAAGAAGCTGGTGAAGGCACTGGACGATTTCCGCCGCAAATTTCCCACCGTCGCGCTGCGTCTGCAGGTCGAAACCCTAGGCGCGGTCACCCATGCCGTGATGGAGGGTTGGTGCGCGTTCGGCATCAGCGGTCCCTTGGAGCTGTCCAGCGATCTTTTGGTGCGAGGGCCTGCGGGCTCAGTGAAGTTGGTGCCGGTGGCTGCTCCCGCCCATCCCCTTGCGTTGATGCAGGGTCCGGTCACTGCGGCCGAGGCGCGAGACCACATCCAACTGGTGCTTACGGACCGCTCGACCCTCACCCAAGGCCGGGATTTTGGCGTGCTATCGGTACGAAGTTGGAGGTTGGCGGATCTGGGCGCAAAACATGCGCTGCTGTTGGCCGGCATGGGTTGGGGCAACATGCCCAAGCCGATGGTAAATGAAGACCTCAAGCGCGGCCGGCTGGTGGAGTTGAAGATCGAAATGCCCGGCGAGCCCGTCTATCCTTTTCACACCGTCTATCGCAACGACACGCCGCCGGGACCCGCGGGGTCATGGTTGATGGAGCGGTTAGCCCTCGCATAGGTCAATTAACTAGGCTCGAGCGAGGCAGGCTTAGCTTTTCTTATGAGCGAAGCGAATTAGAAAAGCTTGCCCTTTGCGAGCGTTAGCGAGCATGTTCCGCCGAGCGACCTTCAGCATCCGAAAGCTCCCTTCCCCCTTCGATGCGAAGCATCAGGAAGGGGGAAGGTGTCACAGCGAAGTGTCGGCGGAGCCGACCTGAGCTGTGACGGATGGGGGTAATTAAGATGAAGACTCGCGCGTCTCGCAAAAGAAAATTGAAGCTGACACTCGCGCATTCGCGCGAAGACGCGTAGAGTTTTTCCGTTGAACACAAAAACCATGGAGTGAATGACATGGCAGCGAAGAAAAAGAAGAAGGCAAAGAAGGCGTCCAAGGCCAAGAAGGCGAAGAAGGCGCCCGCCAGGAAATCCAGCAAGAAGTCCAAGAAAGCGGCGAAGAAGCCCGCCAAGAAGGCCAAGAAGGCCGCTCCCAAGGCCAAGAAAGCCGCCGCCAAGCCGGCCGCGGCAGCCCCGGCAGCAGCCCCGAGCGATGTCCCGCCCGTAATGCCCGGCATCTGATTAAGAGCCTGTTAGAACCAACGCCGCGTGCCTTTTTGCGGGCCGCGGCGTTGTCTTTTTCCGAACCCGTGGAGTGAACGACATGGCAGTAAGGAAAAGAAAGAAGGCGGCCAAGCCCAGCAAAGCGAAAAGGGCCATCGGCAAATCCATACAAGCCGCAAAAAAAGCCATTAAGGGGTTGGCCAAAAGAGCAAAGACCGCGGCCAAGAAAAGCGTGAAGGCGGTCGCCAAAAGGGCGTCCCAGACCACAAAGCCTAAGACCAAAAAACCCAAGACCAAAAGGAAGGCGGCGCGCAAGACTGTGGGCGAGGGGGATTACGCCGCCTCGCGCGCTTTCCTGAAGGACCAATCCGGCTTTGTCGCGAAGAACAAGGCCAAGATCCCCGCCATGGGGAGGGCCGCAGAAGCGGCCTTGGAAGGACCGGAGGGCACGGCGTTAAGGGATGCGGAGGCCACAGCCGCCGCGCGGTCCCGCGATAGTTTTTGATGATCCAAAGGCAAACGCCGCCGCTCTATTGGAGCGGCGGCGTCCTTATGATCAGGCCTTATTTGGCCCCCGGCTTAAAGTCTAACGCGCAGCCGTTGGTGCAATAGCGCAGCCCGGTGGGACCAGGTCCATCGTTAAAGATATGGCCCAGATGGCCGCCGCAATTGGCGCAATGGAATTCGGTGCGCACCATGCCATGGCTGGTATCTGTGCGGGTCTGGACCGCCCCCGGCTTGGTGTCCCAGAAGCTGGGCCAGCCGGTGCCGCTGTCGAACTTGGTGGAGGCGTCGAACAGTTCGGCGCCGCAGCCGGCGCATTCGAACTCGCCGGGGCGTTTCTCATAGTTGAGGGGGCTGGAACCCGGGCGCTCGGTGCCGTGCTGGACCAGCACCCGATGCTGTTCCGGGGTCAGGTTGCGTGTGGTCTTGGCGTCGCTCATGACGTTTCCTTTCCCTCCCTATACGTCGCAAAGAACAAATGGTTACGCCCGTCTTTAGCGCGGGTTTGCAGCGACAACCATTTGCAGCATTTGGCTCAATCGCCCCGTGTTTCCGAACGCAAAGCCCGCGTCATAGATCACGTCGTCGACCTTCCACCCTTGCGGCGTTTGGACCAGCAGTACGGTGTCGGACCAGTTGGCGGGCTTGGGCGGTTTGGCATTTTGGGATGGGGACGGGAGGTAACTGAGCGCCACGCGGCAATGGACGGACTTCATGTCTCCTTGGCAGGCGCCGACCTTCCAAGCCGTGGCGCCTTCGAACAGGGATGAGAAGATGTCACCCTCCAGCATGGGCGGGACGGCATTGGTTACCTTTGCGGTCAGCCGCGCCTGCGCCGCGGCCGCTTCGGTCAGCTGTTTGTTGAGGCGGGGCGACAAGACCGGGGTATAGCGCACCCGCCCAGTGGCATCGGGTATGCCGCCTTGGGCGTGATGATCCTTGTAGACAGCATAAAAGGCATTCACGGCCGAGGCGGGATCATCCGCCGCCGCCAGCGGCGACGACAATACCATCAGGACTGTCACAAACCGGAGGAGCTGCATCACCGCGACTTGAGGGAATCCCGGATATCGCGCAACAGAAGAACCTCCTCGGAAGGAGGCGGCGCGGCTTCGGTGGTGGGGGTCGGCGCCAGCAGCCTGTTCAACTGACGCAGCATCATGAACAGGATGAAGGTCACAATCAGGAAGCTGATGCAGGCATTGATAAAGAGGCCGTAGTTGATGGTGACAGCCTTGGCGGCCTTGGCGGCGGCCAGGGTCTCGACATTGGGATCGCCCTTAATCACCAGGAAAAAGTTGGAGAAGTCGACGCCGCCCAAAGCCAGGCCGATGGGCGGCATGATCACGTCATTGACCATCGAATTGACGATGCTGGTGAAGGACGCGCCGATGACCACACCGATCGCCAGGTCCACCACGCTGCCGCGCATGGCAAATTTTTTGAATTCCGTGAACAGGGACATGGATTGGCACCCCTTTTTGATGGGGCGGTCCGGCTCACGCCTAACGCCCTTTGGATGACGGACCTTAAGGCTAATCGCCTGAGGCCCGCTCAACAAGCTGCCGGGGAACTGCAAGATAGGCTGCCGCAAGCGCCAGTCCCAACAGGGCGCCAAGGTCATTGGCAAGAAAATCACCCCATGTGCCGTCACGCCCCACCGCGGCTTGGAGGATTTCCAGGCACCCGCCCAGTGCAATCACCGCAAGGAACACCCAGGCCAGAGAGCGCCTAAGTCCCCAAGCCAAGGTCGCCAACAAGGACAGGCCGAAATAAGCGGTGAAATGATCCAGCTTGTCCCACTGCCAGGGGCCGGCCAGCCTGGGCGGATGCGGGGTCAGTTCGCCCCAGGCCACCACGAACAGCGCCGGCCAGAACATCACCTTTCCGATGCGGCGTATCCAAGGCAGGAAGATGCCATGAAAGAACATCGCTGCTCGCTATCCTGAAATCGAAGGACATCAGCTAGCGAACCGATAAGCCCGAAATAAGGCTCGAAGGGAAGTCTGCCTGGTTATGAACCTTGGTTCACGCCAGCTTGGCGCCGGCCATGGTGCCCGCGGGCAATGAAAGCCGGAAGCTCAGTCCGAGATGGGTGGAGAGAATCCGCAGCTCGCTGCCGATCTCCTGCGCCAGGCGGTACATCACCTTGAAGCCGGTGCCGCCATCCCTTTCGGGCAGAAAACCTTCGGGCAGGCCGACGCCGTCATCGCTGATGGTCAACAGCAGCAGTCCGTCAGGCGCGGGCTCGCAATCGACCACCATAATCAGGGGGACGCCGGTGGGATGAGCGTATTTCACGGAATTGATGAAGATCTCGCAGAGGATCAAAACCATCGGCTGCACATGTCGCATCAACACCAGGCAATCGCAGCCGGTATGGATTACGCGCACCTGCCGTTCGCTTGAAGACAACGAGCCTACCAGCGCGTCGGTGACTTCCTTGAGATGCGGTTGAAGGCTGACCACGCCATCGGGATGCGCGCGCGACAGAATCCGGTGCAGTTGGCTGATCGTGCTGATGCGGGCGGCCACGCCATCCAACATGTGGCAAACCTCGGCACTGCTGAGCGGTGCGCCATTCTTTCTTGCCGACGAGGCCTGTAAGCGCACCAAGCCGGTGAGCAGCGCCAGGCTGTTGGCGATGCGGTGATTGGCTTCGGCGACCGGATCGGGGGTGGGGGATGTCGAGATCGGGGTGAGGAGTGCGTCCATGGGAGCATCCTCCTTTCATCCTCGATAATGCACCTTTCTCCGCCGCTTGCAAATGAAATAATCTATATATTTCAACGAGTTAAGTTAGCAATAGTCCACTTTTGTACCAACAATGCACTTGCCAGCAGGAACTAAGGGGCGTTTAAATTAGTTTTGTTAGCAGAAAGTGCTGAGTGAGTGGATTACTCATTCGCTGTATTTTGGCTAACCAGTTGATTTCCATCATATAAAACAACGAGGGCTGTGACATGAGTGGCGATTTGACCCGCGGTGAGCGCCTTCAAATCATGCTCACCAGAGAAGAGTTGGAAGCCTTGGATACCTGGCGCTTCAACAAGCGCATGCCCAGCCGGGCAGCGGCGATCCGCGAATTGCTGAAGCGCGGCCTGGTCACCGAAGGCTTCCCCATTGCCGAAAGCGGCAACAGATCCGAGGATTTCGGCGTAACCGGGGGCTCGTCCCCCTCGCCTACTCGCGACAAGCGGGACGGCGAGGCCGCCGAACCGGCGGAATAGCCATTTGAGGCTTGCGCGAAGGAGCCGGCGCCTTTAGAAGGCGCGGCTCTTGGGCGGCCCGGCCGGACATGCCGTGGCAGCCCCAAACGCTATGGGCTTAAGTGCCCCACAAGGAAAAGCAAAATGTCCAAGATGAAGACCAAGTCGGGCGCCAAAAAGCGCTTCAAAATCACCAAGAGCGGCAAGATCAAGACCCACCAGGTGGGCAAGCGTCACCGCCTGATCAACAATTCCCCGGCCCGGACCCGCGACCTGCGCGGCATGGACACGCTGTCGGAATCCGAAACCCGGCGCGTCAAGCGCTGGATGCCTTATGGCGGGGGGATCTGATCCATGAGTCGCGCCCCACGTTCCGTCCCCAGCCATGCCCGCCGCAAAAAGGTCTTCAAGCAGACCAAGGGCATGCGCGGCCGCCGCAAGAACAACATCACCACGGCCAATGCCGCCGCCGACAGGTCGCT
>Ga0068867_100000529_pt1 | contig 25257 bp, 28 predicted proteins | sample KBSMisM32_FD_65649 | JGI IMG/M metagenome (GOLD analysis project Ga0068867, IMG submission 65649) | Miscanthus rhizosphere microbial communities from Kellogg Biological Station, Michigan, USA - KBS Miscanthus M3-2 | ecosystem: Host-associated > Plants > Roots > Rhizosphere > Soil ...
CACCGAAGAGCACTTCTTCAGTTTGGAAGCCGCCCCGCTCCGCATCGGCTCCCTCGACATGCCCGTCCCCTTCGCCCCCGAGTTGGAAATGGTCTACCGCCCCACCCGCGACACCGTCATCGAAAAAATCGCCGCCTGGATCGGCTGATCGCATCCCCATGAACACCCTCATCCCCACCGAACGCTGGGCCGCCATCCGCCTCTTCGCGATGGATGTCGATGGCATCCTCACCGACGGCACCGTCGAGATCCACTCCGACGGCACCGAGAGCAAACGCTTCTCCATCCTCGACGGCATGGGCCTCGTCCAGCTCCGCAAACACGGCATCGCCACCGCGTGGATCAGCGGACGCGCCTCGGGCGCCACGTCCGTCCGCGCCGAGGAGCTCAAGATCCCCCACCTCGTCCAGGGCCGCACCGACAAGATCACCGCGCTCAAAGAGCTCGCCGCCACCCTCAACCTCACGGCCGACCAGATCGTTTACATGGGCGACGACGACATCGACACCGCCGCGATCCGGTGGGCCGGCATCGGAGTGAGCGTCCCCGACGCCATGCCGTCGCCCTTGGCCGCCGCCGACCATGTCACCTCCCGCCCCGCCGGCCGCGGCGCCGTCCGCGAAGTGTGTGAACATATCCTCGCCGCCCGCGGTCTGAACTCCCACGCGTGAAACCGCTCTTCTTCCTTTTAACCGCATTGATCGTCCCGGTCCTGCCGGGCCTGGCAGCCGATTCCCCCGCGCCCAAAACGCTGGCTCTGCCCCCCTCGATCAAGCCCAGCGCACCCATCAAGGAATTCCGCCTGCCCACCTTCGACGAAAAGGGTCAACGCGCCACGTTCATGCGCGCCAGCGAGGCGCTCTTCATCACCCCCACCAAGATCGACGTGAAAGACATGAACTTCACCTCGTTCACCAAGGACGGTAGCGGCGCCTTCGACACCATCATCCTGTCGCCCGCCGCCACCTTCCTCACCGACAAGCAAATCGTCAGCGGCACCGGAACCGTGAGGCTCATCCGGATCAACCTCGAGGTCACCGGCGAGCAATGGAGCTACAACCACCTCGAGAAAAGAGTTTTGATCGGCAACAACGCCCGCGTCACTTTCCAGGACGAGCTTAAAGACATCATCAAATGACCCTCCCCCGCCACCTTGCCTGCGCGCTGCCTTTGCTCGCGCTGTTCGTCGCCCCGCTCACCTGCGCGGCCGACGTCAGCGTCAAGTTCCCCACGCCCGGGACTCCCGCCGTGCCGCCCGCGCCCACGGCCCCCGTCGCGCCGGCCGCCGTCGTCCCCACGGTCATCACCAGCACCAAGATGGAAATGTGGAGCACCGACACTGAGACCCGCTCCATCTTCCAGCAGAACGTCGTCGTCACCGGCACCAACCTCAAGATGACCTGCGACAAGCTCGACGTCACCGCCATCCGCCTCGACGACCAGAAAAACAAGGACGCCACCCTCGCCACCGTCGACAAGTTCAAGACCCTCATCGCCACCGGCAACGTGCACATCGTGCAGGGCGACCGCGAGGTCACCTGCGGCCGCGCCGAGGTATTCCCGGTCGAAGACCGCATCGTGCTCACCGAAAAGCCCGTCGTGGTCGACAACTCGGGACCCTACACCGCCACCGGCGACCGCATCGTGCTCCTCCGCGGTGAGCGCCGCGTCTTCGGTGACAACATCCGTGCCCAATTCCAGCCCATCTCCGACCTCGGCTTCGACAAGGACAAGCCCGCCCAGGCCCCCGCCCCGCTCCCCCCGCTTCCCCGCACGACCAAATGAGCACCTCTGCGGCCACCGCATCCGCCTCGGAACTCCAGTCCTCGCGCTCCGAGATCCAGGCCCACGGACTCGTCAAGGTCTACGGTGAACGCCCGGTCGTGAACGGCATCGACCTGCGCGTGCACGCCGGCGAGATCGTCGGACTCCTCGGCCCCAACGGCGCCGGCAAGACCACCTCGTTCTACATGGTCGTCGGCCTCGTCTCCGCCACGCGCGGACGCGTGCTCCTCGACGGACACGACATCACCCACCTGCGCATGCATGAGCGCGCCCGCATGGGCCTCGGCTATCTCCCGCAGGAGCCCTCCACGTTCCGCAAGCTCACCGTCACCGAGAACATCCTCGCCATCGCCGAGGCCATCAAGATCCCGCGCTCCCAACGCGCCGCCCTCGTCGCCGAGCACCTGGAGGAACTCCACCTCACCCACGTCGCCAAACAGCCCGCCTACACCCTGTCCGGCGGCGAGCGCCGCCGCCTCGAAATCGCCCGGGCGCTCGTCACCAAGCCCAAGTTCCTCCTGCTCGACGAGCCTTTCGCCGCCATCGACCCCATCTCCGTCTCCGAGGTGCAGAAGATCATCCTCCAGCTCAAGCAGCGCGGCATCGGCGTCATCATCACCGACCACAACGTCCGCGAAACCCTGCGCATCGTCGACCGCGCCTACCTGATCCACCAGGGCCGCGTCCTGAGCGAAGGCACCGGCGCCTTCCTCATCAACGACCCGCAGGCCCGCGAATTCTACCTCGGCAAAGACTTCAACATGTGAAGTAGCGAGTAGTGAGTAGCGGGTAGCGAGCATTCAAAACCTCCCTTTCCTGAACGTCCGCCCTACTCACTACTCGCTACCCGCTACTCACTACTTCCTCGTCCCCCATGCAAAAAGCCATCCACGGCATCACCGTCGCGCACTTCGAGGACACCTACCGCGAAAAACTGAAGCTTGAGCTGATCTCCGGCGCCGAGGGCGTGCATCGCCTCATCAAAGAAGGCTCCATCAACCGCCCCGCGCTCGCGCTCACCGGCTTCTTCAAATATTTCGCGAACAAACGCATCCAGGTCCTCGGCGCCGCCGAGATGACGTTCTTCAAGACCCTCTCCAACGAGAAGCAGGCCGAGATCCTCAACGAGATGGTGGATCGCAACGTCCCCTGCCTCGTGCTCACGCGCAATTTCCATCCCACCTCCGCGATGGAACAGATCTCGCGCGAACGGAAGCTGCCGATCTTCCGCACGCCCATGATCACCATGAACTGGGTGAACCTGGCCACGCTCTGCATCGACAACGAGTTCGCCCCGTCCTCCACCGAACACGCCACCACCCTCGACGTGAAGGGCGTCGGCGTGATGCTCCGCGGCGACTCCGGCGTCGGCAAAAGCGAGTGCGCCCTCGCCCTCATCGAGCGCGGACACTCCCTTGTCGCCGACGACCTCACCGTCATCAAACTCCTCGACGAGCGCGACCTCATCGCCTCCAGCCGCCCGCTCAACCGCGGCTACATGGAGTGCCGCGGTATCGGCATCATCAACATCGCCGAGATGTTCGGCGTGAAGAGTGTGCGCGTCGAGCAGCGCATCGACATGGTCGTCTCCCTCCGCGAATGGACCCCCGAGGTCGTCGAGGAACGCACCGGACTCGAAGAAAACTTCTACGAGATCCTCGGTATGAAGATCCCCCACGTGGAGCTCTACGTGCGTCCCGGCCGCGACATCGCCCGCCTCGTCGAGGTCGCCGCCCTGGTGCAGGCCCTCAAGAAGATCGGCCACGATCCGGCGAAAACCTTCAACGACCGCCTGATCAGGTTCATGGAGCAACAGGCCGAGGAAAAACCCCGCGTCATCAAGCCGATCGAGCGCTCGCGTCCGCCCTTCGAGGGCTGACCGGTCCCTCCGGCCGCCACGCACCGCCGCAACCATGTCCGCCGCCGAATTCGACTCCCGGCCGGCCGGTCCGGCCGACGCCTCCACGGTCGTGGCGCTCATGCGCGCCTTCTACGCCGAGGAAGGCCTGGTCTTCGACGAAACCGCCGCGCGCCGTTCCGTCGACGAACTGCTCGACCGGCCCGGGCTGGGCGCGATTCTCCTCTTCGAGGCCGCCGGGCGCGTGATCGGCCATGCGGCGCTTACCTTCGGCTTCAGTCTCGAATTCCACGGACGCTACGTCCTGCTCGACGAGTTTTTCCTGATCCCCGAGGCCCGCGGTCGCGGCTGGGGCCGGCGCGCACTCGCACGGGCCGAGGCCTGGGCTTGCTCCGCCGGAGTGACGGCGCTTCGTCTCGAACTCAACCACGCCAACATCCGCGCCCGCGCCCTCTACCTCGCGGCAGGCTTCACCGACGACCGCCGCGATATGTTCACCAAACGGCCTGTCTCCCACCTACCCGCGTCCGCATGAAATTGATCATCTTCATCACCTCGACCGTGTTCAGCTACGCCGGCTGGTATCTCGCGGAGGACGCGCTCGGTTTCGTCTGGGCGTTCTTCATCAGCAGCGCCGCCGCTTTGCTCGGTGTCTACGTCGGCTGGAAAATCGCCCGCCATTTCGGGGTCTGACGCGCCGGCCTGCCCGTCAAAACGTGCGCGTCGCGCTGGTCGCCGCGTAAAGTTTCTCGGTCTGCGCCACCACTTCGGCGACCTGGTCCGGCTCCACGCTATGCGCCGCGGCGTAGGCATGGAGCTGGTTCCAGGCGTCGCGCACGTAACGTTTCATGCGTGCATGATGCTCGTGCGCGGACGCGTGCACCCGGTTGCGCAACGCATCGATTTCCTGATCGATCAGATTCTCGACCGCGCCGATCACGCGACGACACTCCGCCTGCGCGGCCGCGACCGGAAGAAAAACAAGCTGTTCCACCTCCGCCAGGTGGGGAACTTGAACCACGCGAGGCATGGGAACGTCGAACGCCGTCTGTCCGAGCAAGGCGTCGTGGCGCTCGGCGATCTCGTTGGTCATGGTGATTCCGGCATCCACCTTGGCCGCGTCCACGCGCGCCTGTCCGATGGCATCCAGTGTCGCCTGGGAAAAGCCGCCGGCCGCCGGATCATAGCCGGCTGGAGCCAGGTTGCGCACCGTGCTCAGGGTGAGGATGAAGTGATGCGCGTCCACCTCGACGCGATGCAACGCCTGCTCCCAGTTGTCCGCGTCGGACTTCGCCTCCACCGCTCGCCGGTATTCATCGCAATGGACCGTGAGCCACGCTTCGAGCGCGGTCTCGCAACGCGTGCGCAGACGCTCGGACAGCCATTTGGAAGCCGACAACGCCCGGTCGGTCAGCGCCAGATCGGCCAGGGGCACGAGCGCCACGTCCTCGACGGGCGCCTGCGTCGACCCCGACTTCACGTTCAGGAAAGGCGCATGCGAGGCCTGGGCGAGTTCTACGCGGGATGCATGGGCGAGCCGGCTTTGCTCAAGCAGCCTCACGCTGTAATCCAGGTAGGCGCCGCGCACCACCATGTCCGCCACGTCATCGCATAGCAAAGGCACCGCCTCGTTGAGATTGAACGCGTGCATGGGGCAAGGGGGCTCAGGTCTTTGACAGGCAATCCCCGCCATAGAGCCGTTCCGTTTGCTCGACGACGGCGCCGACCTGCGCCGACTCCACACTATGGGCGAGCGCTTGGACGTGCAATTGGTTCCAGGCGTCGCGCACGTAGCTCTGCACGCGAGCCCGATGATTGGCCGCCGCCGCGCCCACCCGGTCGCACACGACCGCCAGTTCGCCCGCCAGCAGATCCTCGACGGCGGCGATAACCCGGTTGAATTCCACTTGAGCGGCGGCCACCGGCATGCAGGCGATCTCCGCCACCGTGGCGGCATAGGGCGCGTGCGCCAGCCGGGGCATGGGATCGTCGAACACCGTGCGCCGAACCAGATTGTCGTGCGCATCGGCGATGCCGTTCATCGCGGCGATCTCCGCCTCCACCTTCACCGCGACGACATGCGCATCGCTGATCGCCTGATACGCGGCCTGGGAAAATTTGAGCTTCACGCGATCATAGCCGGCCGGGGCCATGTTTCGCGCCCAGCCGAGCGCACGGATGAACTCGCTGGCGTGGTCCTTGAAATGAGCGAGCGAGCGATTCCAGTCCTCCGCAAAACCCCCGGAGGCGAGGCCGATCCGGTATTCCTCGCACCGCTCGCGCAGCCACCGCTCAAGCAGCTCTTCGGAGCGGGCGCGCAGATGGTCGGCCAGTTTTTTATTCACATCCACCGCGCGATCCAGAGCGGACAGTTCGGTCGAGGTGTCCTGCTTCGCCACCTTGAAGGCCGCGCGCGTTTCCTTCGGCCGTAAAAAAAGAAAGGGCGGTTGCGACGCGCGCACGGTGGCCAAACGCGCCGCCTGCTCCTCCCGCCTCAGCTCCAGCATCCGCATGCTGCACTCCAGATAGGCACCACGAACCAGAAGATCCGCCAAATCGTCGGGCAGCAGGGGAATGGCTTCGGCTAAATTAAAGGCGCGCATCTCAATTTAGTTTCACAATTTAATTACAAGACAAAATCCCGACCGCGTCTAGGCATTTCACCCTAAATCCCAAAAACAACGGGTGGTCGCCAAACCAAGCCGACGGGCCCGCTTCAAAGCAGCCTGCAAGGTTGACGCATTTCACGACGCGTTCCACGGTGCTGACTCTTCTTTCACCGTATCAATCCCATCCCTCCCACCACCATGGCCTACGAACTCCCTAAACTCGCCTACGCCTACGACGCTCTCGTCCCCCACATCGATGCCAAGACGATGGAAATCCATCATTCCAAGCATCATCAGGCCTACATCACCAACGTGAACAAGGCCCTCGCCGACGCCGGAGTCGCCGCCCCCGACTGCGTGTGCGACCTCATCTCCGACCTCTCCAAGGTTCCCGAGGCCATTCGCGGCGCCGTGCGCAACAACGGCGGCGGCCACGCGAACCACTCGTTCTTCTGGAAGATCATCGGCCCGGGCAAGGGCGGCGCCCCCAAGGGCAAGCTCGCCGAGGCCATCACCGCCACCTTCGGCGGCTTCGACAAGTTCAAGGAAGAATTCGCCAAGGCCGGCGCCACCCGCTTCGGCTCCGGCTGGGCCTGGCTCGTCGTCACCGCCGACAAGAAGCTCGCCGTCGGCTCGACCGCCAACCAGGACAGCCCGGTCATGGGCAAGGCCGTCGCCGGCATCGAAGGCAAACCCGTCATCGCCCTCGATGTCTGGGAGCATGCCTACTACCTCAACTACCAGAACCGCCGCCCCGACTACATCGCCGCCTTCTGGAACGTCGTCGACTGGGACGCCGCCGAGGCCAACTACCTCAAGGCCGTCGCTTAAAAACGCGCCGCGAAATCGCTAAAACAAAGAGGCCGCACCGGAATCCGGTGCGGCCTCTTTGTTTTCGGGTGGGCCTGAAACCAGGCCCGCTCCCTCGCCTCAAATCAGGGAGCCTTCACACTCGCCTGCGAGGTCTGTCTCAACTGCGCGGGGCTCACGCGCGTGGTCTTGCCGGTCTCGGTATCAAGAATGCAGATACTGCGGCTGTTGGCCGAGCGCTCCGTGTAAACCAGGTGGCGTCCGTCGGCCAGCCAGGCCGGCTCGACCGCGTCGACGGGAGCCTTCGACACCTGCTTGGTCGGGGTGCGGCCGGACAGATCGCACACCGCGATCTGGTAGCCGCGGCCGATGCGCATGGTGAAGGCGATCTTGTTGGGATCGGCCATGCTCCAGTCGGGCTCAGCGCAGTAGCCGCTGATGTTGGTGGAGACGCGCTGCATCATCCCGCCGGCGGCCGGCATGGTGTAGAGCTGGGGACCGCCCGCCGTGTCGGACGTGAAAATCAGCCGCGAGCTGTCCGGCGACCAGGCCGGAGAGGCCTCGACCGACGAGGAGCGCGTGCGGCGGCTCACGCCGCGGCCCTGCGCATTGCTCACGTAGATCTCGGGGTTGCCTTCGCCGGAGAGCACCATCGCGACCTGCGAGCCGTTGGGGCTGAAGCGCGCGCCGCTGTTCGTGCCCTTGAAGCTCACAAAGGTCGTGCGCTGCATGCTGTTCAAATCGAGCAGGAAGATGTCGGGAAAGCCCGACTTGTAGAAGCTGGTGTAGAGAATCTTGCCACCATCGGGCGACCAGCGCGGACGCATGGCCTGCGCGTTGTCCTTGGTGATCTGGCGCACCTCGCCGAAGAACAAGTCGCCGACGAACACCTCGGATTTGCCGGAATACTCGCTGATGAAGGCAATGCGCGAGGCGAAGAAGCCCTTGAGTCCGCTGGTGGCCGTGACCGCAAGATCGGCGGCCCGGAACAGCGCGTTGCGCGCGCTCGTGCCCTGCGCGACTTGGTTCAACACCACCAATCCTTTTTTACTCACTGTGACCTGAACCTGGTTGGCCGAAACCGCCGTGAACTTGATGTCAAAGCTGGAGTCCGCCGAGACCAGGCGGAAACGGCCGTGCGCGCCGAAGGCAAGCCGGGCGAGATTGTTCAGCTCGGGCGTCGAGCCCGAGACGGTGACCGGGATCGTCTTGAGATTGGCCGCGATGACGACGTCACCCAGGTCACGGCTGTTGCTCTGGGCGAAAAGTGAACCCGACACGAGAGCCACCGCGAGGGCGGCCACGATGCGAAGCGATTTGTTCATGGCAGAAAGGGACATGATAGTTGCGGGGAAACAGGGCATTTCTATTTACACCCCCTCCCCTCATAACAACGTAAAACCTTTCGCGTTCCCACTTTTCTCCCACCCGTGACTCCCGAAGACATCAAAGAGGCCCTCAAACAAGTGAAGTATCCCGGCTTCAGCCGCGACATCGTGTCGTTCGGCCTCGTGCGCTCAGCCGCCCTCGACGGCGACACCGCCAAGGTCTCCCTATCCCTCACCACGTCCGATCCGAAGATTCCCCTGCACATCAAGCAAGAGGTCGACAAATGCCTCCGGGCCCTCCCCGGCGTGAAGGCCACCGTGATCGACATCGCCGTCGCCCCCGCCCGCCCCGCCCCGGCCGCGGGCGGCAATCTCGGCGGCAACACCGGCGCGCCCAAGACCATCAAATACGCCGTGGCCATCGCCTCCGGCAAAGGCGGCGTCGGCAAGAGCACCTTCGCCGTCAATCTCGCCTGCGCGCTCTCCCAGCTACTCACCGCCCAGGGCCGCCCCGGTCGCGTAGGCCTGATGGATTGCGACATCTACGGCCCGTCCGTCCCTCTGATGATCGGCCTCGACGGACGCCCCCAGGTCGAGGGCGACAGCCTCATCCCGATGGAAAAGCATGGCGTAAAGGTCATGAGCATGGGCTTCCTCGTCGACGACAACACCCCCGTTGTCTGGCGCGGCCCGATGATCATGAAGACCATCCAGCAATTCGTCCAAAACGTGAAATGGGGCGAACTGGACATCCTCCTCGTCGACCTCCCGCCCGGCACCGGCGACGCCCAGCTCTCGCTCGTGCAGACGCTCCCGCTCGACGGCGCGGTGCTCGTCACCACGCCCCAGCCCGCCGCCACCAACGTCGCGCGCAAGGGCGGCCTGATGTTCCAAAAGGTCAACGTGCCCCTCCTCGGCGTGGCCGAGAACATGAGCTACTTCCTCGATCCCTCCGGTCAGCGCCACCCGATCTTCGGCGAAGGCGGCGGACAAAAGACCGCCGACTCGCTTGGCACCGTGTTGCTCGGCCAAGTCCCGCTCGTTCCCGAGATCCGGGCCGGCGGCGACGCGGGCAAGCCCATCGTCGTGAACGCGCCCGATAGTCCCGCCGCGGCGATCTTCCGCCAGATCGGTGATGCCATTTTGCTACAATTATCCCGCAAAACCACGTCCTCCGCATCTTAAACAAGATTCGGGCGTTGCAGTTAATCGGCAAGAAATACCATGACACTTGCGGGCATTGACAGGCCGCGGCCCGAACCTACTTTTCGCCACGACATGAAGGTGATCCCGAAAAACGAACCCTGCTTCTGTTTTCGATCCGGCCGAGTTCACGGCCCGACACCTGCCATTTTGCGCCGCGACTGCCGCCGGCCGGTCCTGAAACCCGCAACCGCATAAGCAGCTCATCCGCATTTTTCTCGTGGTCGCCATGCAATCCTCCAGTCCGCAAGAGTCCGAGTCCTCTTCCCGTGAATTCGTGAAGCAATCGAGCCTCTACCAGGAGTTTTTGGCGGAACGGGAGGAAATCCTGCGACATAAGTGGATCGAGTCGGAACGCCTCGGCCACGACATCGGTTTCGAACGCGCCCTGCTGGACTGGATCCGCAAGCACCGCGAAGGTTGGCGCAGCGCCCGCCGCTCACAGCCCGCCAGCCACAACGGTTCGCCCATGAACGGGCATCATCAGGCCCATAAACCCACGGGCGGCACCCGCCACTGAGCATTTTTTGGCGTTCACGGTCGGCCGACCGGTGCCGCCACGCCCGATCCGGGCAAAAAGAAAGCCGGCCCTTGCGGGACCGGCTTCAGGAAAGAAAACGCGCAAGACGCGTTACTTGATCTCCTTGTGGAGAGTGTGGCGCTTGAGATGCGGGTTATACTTCTTCTTCTCGATGCGCTCGGTGACGGTCTTCTTGTTACGCTTGGTGAGGTAACGGGAGACGGGTTTGCCCTCTTTACGGGCTTCGGTGCATTCCAGGGTGACGACTTCTTGGGCCATGATATTTAAAGATTGAAGGGTCAGACAAAAGCCCGCGCACCGGCAGGTGCAACCCCAAAGTTTTCCCCGCGCCCCGGATCAACCGGCCGCACCCAGTTTCTTTTCGGTGAGCGGCAGCATCACCCCGCGCCGGAAAAGCGTCACCTGGCCGGTGCTCGACGACACCACGATCGAGATGCATTCCGTCGCCACCGAGATGGCCGCCGCCGCCGCGTGCCGGCTGCCCAGCCCGCTCGGCAGGATATGGTCGACGTCCGCCGCCTGGATCAGGCTGCCGGCCGACGACACCACGCCGTCGCCGCGGATGATGAACGCACCGTCGATGGAGGAAAATTCCTTCACCGTCTCGTCCATGAACGGGCTGAGGATGTTGCGATCCTCCTCCTTGTATCCGTAAAACGGATTCAGAACGAGGGGCTTGATGAGTTTCTCGACTTTCGAGGCGTCGCCCAGGACGAAGAGGCAGCCCACCGGCTTGCCCTCGCGGCCCTCGACCGCCAGTTCGGTGGCGATGGCGATCACGCGCTCGAGCACCTCGGGCTTCACGTCGTCGGGCATCAGGTCGGCGTGGCCGGTCAGCAGTGTCTGGAACTCGCGCTCCACGTCCACGATCACCACGGTGTCGAACTGGTTGCTGCCGGCGATGCCGCCCACGCAGCACACGCGGTCGTTGAAGGAGATCATGCCGCGCGTCAGTGCCACGAACATCGCGCTGCGCAGCTGCGCCAGCCGGCGCTGCGAATACGAGCGCACCTGGATGACGCCCGCGAAATTGCCCTCCTCCTCCTCCAGCTCCACGAGATTGCGGGTGACGAGGATCGTCTTGCTCTTGGGAAACCATGCGCCCGGCTCGATGCCGCCCACGAAGGTGTCGCCGAAAACCATGATCGCGCCGCAACTGGCGCCCTTGGCCACACGGTCGGCCTCGCGGATCATCAGGCGGTTGATGCGATTCTGCTGGGCCTGCACCGGCTTGGCCAGGATGCCGCCAAAACCCGCCACCAGTCCGTCGAACACGTCGTCCGTGGTCGGGGCCTGCCGCAGGACGCGGATCAGCTCGTCGTCCTTCAGCAGCCGTGCGATCGAGGCGAGCAGTTGCAGGTAGTCGCGGGCCTTCTCGTCGGCCAGCAGCATGAAGATCAGGTGGATCTTATCCTCGCCGACGGTGTTTTCGTTGTGGATGCCCTCGCGGCTGCGGCCGATGGCGAGGATGTAGCGGCGGCCCATCTTCACACGCACGTGCGGCAGGGCGACGCCCGACCCGAGGTAGGTCGTCATCGTGCTTTCGCGCTGCATCAGGCCGCGCAGCAGCGACTCCTGCTTGAGGTCGGGAAACTTCGCGGCGGACACCGCCAGGAGCTCGGTCAGAGCCCCGCGCATGTCCGTGCTCCGCAAGTCGATGATGCGGCTGCGGGCGATGATCTTTTCGAGTTTCATCGGAAATCGCCTCGCTCAGGCCGCGCGCACCGCGGTCACTTTTCCCACTCGAGGGCGCCCTTCTTCACCTCGTAGAAAAGGCCGAGGACCAGCACGCCGAAGAAGAAAAGGATGGGACCGAGAATCGAGAGGTGGTTCGCGAGGAAATCGCGGTAGATGAACGCCCACGGAATCATGAACACGACCTCGATGTCGAAGAGGATGAAGAGCATCACGGTGACGTAGAACTTCACCGAGAAACGCGAATGCACGAGGCCGTCGGCCTTCACGCCGCACTCGTAGGCGGTGTCCGTGATGGCGGTGTCCTTCTTGCGCCGTTCGCCGAACAAGTGGCTCACGCCGACGATCACGCCGGCCAGACCGGCGGCGAGAATAAGCTGAATGAGGAGCGGAAGATAGGCGGCGGACATAAAGGTGACGCGTTAGAAATGGCCGCAGGAGCGCGGCCGAGACAAGGGGATTTTACATCAATTCCCAACCGGCACGAACTTGGCGTCGGCCACCTTGCGCGAGCCCACGCCAAGGACGGACGCGAACTCCAGCGTGCGGATGTCGTCCGAGACGGCCTTGAACCCGTCGCGAAGCCGGTAGCGGTTGATGCGTTCGAGCATGATCGAGTCGAGCAACACCGGGTCGGTCCCGAGCCACAGCAACGGCTCCGAAATGGTGTAAAGCGAGTTGAACCACGGACCGCCGATGAACTGATAGCGCTCCAGGCTCGCCAGCGTGAACATCCACGTGCCGCGCAATTCGGGGATCGCGCTCATCTCGGCCACTGCCGCCGGCGCGCTGGCCGGACTGCGGAAGAAACGCGCGGTGTTAGACGCGTTCCAGAGCGTAGCGTTGACCAGCGCGCCGTTCACTCCGAGCACCGGATGGTCGGTGTAAACCGGCAGGTTGATCCAAAAATCGGCATCCACGAAGAGCGGCGTCGCCAGAAAGCTCTTGCGGTCCTGCTCCAGCGTCGTCTCGGGGTCGAACGACTCCACGCTCTTCTGCGCCAGAATCGGATCGAAACGCGAAGGCAGCGGGCTGTCGTAGAACCACACCGGGTCGAAATAGCGGCCGGACTCGAGCACATAGACCTGGTGGCCCTCGAACGCCGACTTGCCCGTGGCCAGCGACGGCAGGTAGCCGGTGAAGCGCAGACGCTGGTCGTTCAGGCCGACGAGAAAGATTTTGTCCTTCGTGTAACCGCGTTTTTCGAGCGCCGCGATGACCGCCTTGGTCAACCCCAGCGGCGTGGCGAGGCCCGGACCCGAATCGGCGTAGATCTTCAGCCCCACCCTGCCCTTGGCGCCGGGCGTGAGCTTTTGGCCGATCGAAGCCTCGAAGCTCTCGATCAACTGCTCGACCCGCTTTGCGTAGATCGCGTCGGAAAAATCACCCAACTTGGCCTCCCAGATGACCGGCGAAACCGGCTGCGCAACCGGCGCGGGCGCGACATCCGCAGCCGACAGTCCGGCGACGCCCGCGAGGAGCAACACCACCCATTTGGAAACAAAACGAAGAGTAAACATGGAGAAGTAAACCGCCTGCGATCAGACCATCGCGAGCTGTCCAGCCCGCAGTTCTTGACAGACCCCGCACGAGGGTAAAAGTGCAAACTTCGTCGCACCCATTTTCGCGCCGCCCGCCGCTCCATGCCCGTCATCAAACCCACCTGTCTCCGCGATCTGAAGCTTCGCGTGAACATCGTCGATGTGGTGGGCCGGGTCGCGACCCTCCGCAAGGCCGGCTCCCGCTTCAAGGGCCTCTGCCCCTTCCACAACGAAAAATCGCCGTCCTTCCACGTCGATCCCGACAAGGGTTTCTACAAGTGCTTCGGCTGCGGCAAGGCCGGCGACGTCATCACGTTCGTCCGCGAAACCGAACAGCTCAATTTCACCGAGGCCATCGAGACGCTGGGCAAGCGCTTCGGCATCCCCATCGAATACGAGGAGGGCTCCGGCGGCCCCAGCCGCGAGGAGCGTTCGCTGCGCCAGGAGATTTTCGACATCCACGAGACGGCCGCCGAGCACTACCACCAGATTTTCAAATCCTCGTCGTCCACCGGCGATTGGATGCGCGCCTATTGGACTGACAAACGCCGCTTCAGCCACGAACTCGCCGACGAATTTAAGATCGGCGCCGCCGAGCCCGCCGACGCCTCGCTCGCCGCCGCGTTGCTCAAGAAAAAGCACTCCGAAGACGCCCTCCGTCAATGCGGTCTCTTCTTCGTGCGCGAGGGCGCCGTTCTCGGGCTCGGCTCGCTCAAGCCGCGTTTCCGCGGACGCCTGATGATCCCCATCCGCGACCACCAGGGCCGCGTGGTGGCGTTCACCGCCCGCCAGACCGACCTCACGCCGCAGGACGATCCCGCCCGCGAGGCCAAATACGTCAACTCGCCCGAGACGCCCATTTTCACGAAGGGCAATCTGCTCTTCAACTTGGACCGCGCCCGCACCCACGTCGGCGAAGGCAAACCCTTCGTCCTCGTCGAAGGCCAGCTCGACGCGCTCCGCAGCTGGAGCGTCGGTCTCAAGACCGCCATCGCCCCGCAAGGCACGTCGATCACCGAGGGCCAGCTCGTGCTCCTCCGCCGCTACCACACGCAGGTCGAGTGTTTCTTCGACGGCGACAGCGCCGGACAGAAAGCCGCGCTGCGTTTCCTTCCCATGGCGCTCAAGGCCGGGCTCGAGATTCGCTTCCTCGGCGGCGCGACCGACACCAAAATCGATCCCGACCTGCTCTTCCTCGAAAAAGGTCTCGCCGGTTACGATCAGGTGCGCGCCGGCGCGCTCTCCGCGATGGCGTTCGCCTGCCGCGCACTGTTGCCCTCGCCGGAAACCGCCACTCCCGAACAAAAGGCCCGCATCGCCGCCGAGGTTCACGCGCTTATACTCAACGCCGAGTCCGAGGTCGCCCGTTCGCAATTCCTCGCCGAGGCCGCCTCCATCCTGCGTCTGCCGCTCTCGGCGCTGCAAAAGGACTTCGACCACCAGCGCGTCCGCCAGGAACGCCAGCAGGCCAACCGCCCGCCCGCGCCGCTGCCGGAAGAGCCGATCTCCGTCCCCGCGCCCAAGATCGCCACCAAGGACACCCCCGAACACCACCTGCTCTTCACCATCCTGCACTTCGAGCAGGTCGGTAAACCGATCGACCACACCCTGCCCCACGAATGGATCGAACGCAGCCATCCCGCCGGGGTGTTGCTGGACCGTTTTCTGGGCCTCATGGGTCAGGACGACTGGCCCGGCCGCGATCACCTTGATAATTTGCTCGAAACCGCGGAGGAACGCACCTTGGTTGCGTCATTGCTTTTCGAGAGCCCGCAAATCGATGACCCCGTCAAGGTTGCCAACGAGGCGCTCCGCCTCATCCAGTCCCGTTCCCTCGAGCCCCGCGTCCGCCAGATAGAACTTGCTCTAGCCAACACCTCTACGGACAGTAACGTTGACGCAAATTCTCTATTTAAGGAACTCCTAGATATCAAACGCCAGCTGCGCGCGCCCCTGAGGCTGCCCGCGGCTTAATTCATTTTCTCGATCCCGACACCATGCCGCGCAAAGCCAAGTCCGCCGATACCGATTCCCATTCCGAAGCCGTCGAAGCCGCCATCGAGCGCATCCGCCCCGCGTCGGGCGACGCCGTGGCTCCCGGCGTGGACCTGCCCGCCGGCGGTATCAACGACAAGATCCGCAACCTCATCCGCCTCTCGAAGGAACAGGGCTACCTGACCTTCGATGACATCAACGAGGCCCTGCCCGACTCCGTCGAAAACCAGGAGGAGATCGATAACGTTCTCTCCATCCTCCAGAATCTCGAAATCGAGATCCTCGAGCCCGACCAGGTCGAGGACTACAAGCAGCGCCAGGAAGAGGCCGAGGAGGAGGAGTCCCGCTCCTCGCAGCATGACATCCTCGACGATCCGGTTCGCATGTATCTCAAGCAGATGGGCCAGGTCCCCCTGCTCACCCGCGAACAGGAAGTTGAAATTTCCAAGCGCATCGAGAACGCCGAGCTCAAGGCCCAGAGCGCGCTCTTCGAGACCGCCATCATCGGCAAATACATCGCCACCCTCGGCGCCAAGCTCATCAACCGCGAGGAGCGCTTTGATCGCATCGTCATCGACAAGAAGATCGAGAGCCGCGACGCCTACTTCAAGGGCCTCCCCAAGCTCGTCGAGCTCACCCAGAAAAACGAGGAGTCCGTCGCCGACTCCTGGGAGGAATACCTGAAGGCCCGCTCCGAGGCCGACCGCAAAAAGATCCTCTCCAAGCACAACAAGCGCGAGGCCACCCTCCGCGCCAACTTCTCGAAATTCTATTTCAAGCTGAAGGTTTACGAGGAGTGGCTCGAGCAGCTCCAGCCCGTCCTCAGCGAGATCGAGCAGCTCAACCACCAGCTCGACCGCGCCAAGCATCCGAAGACCAAGAAGGACGCCGCCATCGACACCAAGGCGATCCACACCCGCCTCAAGCAACTCGAGGCCGAGCAGCGCATCGCCCCGGCCGACCTGATCCGCGTCGTCCACCAGACCAACGTCCACGTCCGCGAGGCCCACAAGGCCAAGACCGAGATGGTCGAGGCCAACCTTCGCCTCGTGATTTCCATCGCGAAGAAATACACCAACCGCGGCCTCTCCTTCCTCGACCTCATCCAGGAGGGCAACATGGGCCTGATGAAGGCCGTCGAGAAATTCGAATACCGCCGCGGCTACAAGTTCTCCACCTACGCCACGTGGTGGATCCGCCAGGCCATCACCCGCTCCATCGCCGACCAGGCCCGCACTATCCGCATCCCGGTCCACATGATCGAGACCTTGAACAAGGTCATGCAGGTGCAGAAGCAGCTCCTCCAGGAATTCGGCCACGAGCCCACGCCCGAGGAGGTCGCCGACGAGATGAACCTGCCCGTCGAGCGCGTGCAGCAGATCATGAAGATGGCCCAGCAGCCCATCTCCCTCCAGTCGCCCGTGGGCGACGGCGACGACACCTCCTTCGGTGACTTCATCGAGGACAAATCCGCCGAGAACCCCTACGACATGACGGCCTATTCGCTCCTCCGCGAAAAGATCATCGACGTGCTGGATTCCCTCACCGAGCGCGAGCGCCGCGTGCTCTCCTTGCGCTTCGGTCTCGTGGACGGCTACAGCCGCACGCTCGAAGAGGTCGGCAAGCAGTTCAAGGTCACCCGCGAACGCATCCGTCAGATTGAGGCCAAGGCCCTCAGGAAGATGCGCCACCCGACGCGCATCCGTCAGCTGCACGGCTTCTTCGACGCCGAGCAGATCGACAACGCGCAGAACCTCCTCAAGCAGGTTCAGGCCAACAAGCCGGTCATCCCGCAGATGCCGTGAACCCGGCCGTGCGACGCGCGTTCCTCCTCGCGTTGACCTGCCTGCTCGCGGCCGGTTGCTCCACCCGCGGCTCCAAACCGGCCGCCAAGGGTGGAGAACCGTCCCCCGCCGCCCCGGCTCAACCGGCGCGCACGGTTCCCGCCCCCGTCCAAGTCGTCGGCCGGATCATCGCCATCGATCTGCGCAGCCTCACCGTGGTGGTTGAACTGGGCCCCTATGTCACGCTCCCGACCGACTATGCCAGCCGGGTTCTGATCTCCCGTCACGACGACTTGCAGCCGACCGCCCGCCTCCAGGCCACCTCCTACCTGCGAGGACGCACGCTCGGCACGCGCCTGGTCGCCGGAAAACCGCAACTGAACGACGAAGTCGTCTTCGCCCCCGCCACTCCCTAACATCGGCGATCACGCGCGCTTTCCCCCTTGCCTCACCCCGCGCCCGGGCTAACCCTTATTTCTTTATGAACAGTCCTTCCTTATTTGTCGCCGGCGTCTTCGGTTTGGGCGGCGCGGAACTCCTTCTCATCCTCGCCATCGTGGTTCTCCTCTTTGGCGCCAAAAAGCTCCCCGAGCTCGCCAAGGGCCTCGGCAAGTCCGTCAAGGAGTTCAAAAAGGCCTCCACCGAGAACGACGAGGACGAGAACGCCGAAAAGAAACCGGCCGCCAAGCCGGAGAGCACCAAGACCCACGGCTCCAACTGAGCTCCGGAGTCTCGGCTATTTCGCCCGATCCCTTTCAACGCGCCGCAATCCGGCGCGTTTTTTTGTGCCCGCCGCCGACCGGTGCGCGACCAGACCCGCTTGCGGCCGAACTCCCGCTCCGACGTGCGCGATCAACGCAAGGTCGCGAGCAATTCCTTGGCCGTCAGCCGGCCCGGCCTGTCGCCAAACGGCGACGTCGTGTTTTTCGACGGCACGGTGGTGGCGACCGTGGTGGCCACCGAACTCGTGGCCGTCAGCGGAGGCGGCGGCGCGCCGGCCGATCCGCGCCCGGCAAACGCCGAGTCGCGCGTAGTCAGGTAGGAGGTGGTCATCTCGCGGCTCGGACACTCCATGATCACCTGCCGCAGGTAGGCGCAAAACTCGTCGTGGTTGCCGCGCCACAGGCGGCCCGAAAGCCACTCGATGACCGCCGGCTTGAACGAACGCACCCGATATTCGGGATAGATCGCGGTCAGGTCCATGAGGAGCTTGCGCGCGAGCGGCCCGATGTCCGGCTTGCGGTCGCGCAACGGCGGCAGCTTCACCACCGTCGGAATCACAAAGAGCAGCTCCTCCAAAAAGGGCAGATCGAGGTTGCGTCCCTGGTCGTCGCAATCGGCCAGCGTAAAGACGAAACGCAGCGGCTTGTCGCGGTCGCGGCGGCGTTTCGCCAGACGCAAAAAATCCGAAAGCTGGGCCTGGTTGGCCGCCGGCAACAACTCGAGATCGCGAATCAAAAACGTGCGCGGAATGCCGTCATTGAGACGGTCGAGCGAAGCCGCCGTCGCCAGCCCCTCGGAGGTGACCTCGTTGTGGCCGAGCATATACAGGTAACCGTTCGGATCACCACACATCGCCTGATATTCGCGGGCGACCAGTTCGAACTCACTGCCGGGCTCGCCCCTGAGAATGACACCCATCGAGTCCTGCCGGGACTGCCTGAGCTGGTTCAGCACCGCGCGCATGCCGGGACTCCGGGCGATGACATACTGGGGCCGGTGTGACGAGCCCGATGGCTGCGCCGCCGAATCGCCCTCCTGGATGTCGACCGGTTCGACCTGCGAGGCGAGTTGCTGCGCCGCGATCAGCTTCTGGATGGCCGCGATGGCCTTCTTGGGATTGATCGGCTGCAGGAGGACCTCACTGATCCCCAAGGGAAACAGCGGGATGATCTGCTCGACGTCGTCCTTGTTGGCGATCAGGAGAATCCGCGTGTCGGGCGAAAGGCTGCGAACCGTTTTGATCAGGGCGGCCATGTCCGCGGTCGCCTCCAAGGTGATCGCGCATAAATCATAAAAGCGCGTCACGAGGACGCGCTGGAATTCATCACTGTCGTTGCATGTGGTGACCTGCGCATCGCCGTCGGTCAGCAACAGCGAAAAAAGACTGCGCAATCGCACATCGGGAATGCAAAGGAGCGCCTGTGAACTCATTCAACGTTCTGGAAAAATGAAAGCGGATGAACCGGAATTCATCCGCAAAGTTGAACGATCAATAAGGCCGCCCGCGGAACATGCGCACGGGCTTGGGAGCCTCGGCCGCCGCCTCAGCGACCGGTGCCGCCGCTGGCGCCGGAGCAGCCGGAGCCGGGTGCAGAAAGGGGGAGGCCGACACGGAGGTCGCCGCAGGAGCCGGCGCGGGCGCAGCAGGAGCAAAGGCGGCGGACAGCTCGGCCAGCGCCGCCGGGGTCAGGTGTTTCAACGCCATGTTGGTCACCATGCGCGTGGATGCGAAATTGGCGGTTTCGGCCGCCAGCACGAGCAGCACCGCCTGGTCCGTCCGCCGGAAGAGTATCCACTTCTCCGCAAACCGGAGCAGGTAGTCGTCACACGGGAGGAAATTTTCATCCATCGTCTCGTAGAGCGCGATGATGCGGCGCAGGGCGTCGGCAAACACATCGGTCGTGAGGAAGGACGGCATCCGGTTGAGAAAAACCTGACCGTCGAGTCCGAAGAGGCACACGCCATCCACCCCGGGGATATCGAGAACGTTGTCGAAGACTTTGTTGATGACCATGGGTTCAGAAAGTTAGCCGAGGTTCAGGATCAGGCGCATCTGGGTGACGATTTCATTCACGCGCGCCCGCGAGTTGAGAATCACGCCGACCACTTCGTTGTTCACCGGGATGCACACGACGGTGAGCGATTTTCCCTGGATCTGCGCCTCGTGAAAGTGCTCCAGACCGAACGACTCGCCGATGAGCACCGCGATCTGCTGGAAGTAGACGATTACATTCGAAAGCACGTCGACCTCGTTGCCTTCCTGTTCGATGACGTCACCCGCCTCCGAACAGCGGACATACCCAATGACATTGGGCGCCTGCATGATTTGGTTAATGGCCAGATTGTTTCCCATAATGAGATGATGTGTGTTCGTCATGCTATACCACATCGCGTGCCAGCCGCGCCCTCCGGAGCCATTTGAACCTAATTTCAGCGTTTTTAATCATGAGAGAAACTTGTAGTGGTTGCGTGGTGACGGGTTTACCCCATGAAAAATCCCGCCCGCTCCACCCCGCCCCGGGCACCCCACCGCCCTCTGGGAAGGCTGCGTTTTCAGCCCATGCCACCGGCCACCGGCACACCACCCGGCCGGACGCCGTCGCCGCGGGGCTTTTTCATCTTTGACACTCACAAGCTTCGCTCGTTTGTAGTCTCAACGGCGCAGGCGTCGCCCTCACTCTCCCGCACATGGCATCCAATCTTTTTGGCTACTTCTCCAACGACATCGGCATCGACCTGGGCACCGCCAACACGCTCGTTTACGTCAAGGACAAGGGCATCATCCTCCGCGAGCCCAGCGTGGTCGCCCTCGACACCGTCACCCGCAAGGTCCGCGCCGTCGGCGAGGAGGCCAAAAAGATGCTCGGTCGCACCCCCGGCAACATCACCGCCATCCGCCCGATGAAGGACGGCGTGATCGCCGACTTCGACGTCACCGAGGAGATGCTGCGGTATTTCATCCGCAAGGTGCACAACAACTCCCTGCGTGTCGCCCCCCGCGTCGTCATCGCCATCCCGTCCGGCATCACCGAGGTTGAAAAGCGCGCGGTCAAGGACTCCGCCACCCACGCCGGCGCCCGCGACGTCATCACCATCCCCGAGCCCATGGCCGCCGCCATCGGCGTGGGCCTGCCGATCGACGAACCCGCCGCCAACATGATCGTGGACATCGGCGGCGGCACCACCGAGATCGCCATCATCTCGTTGTCCGGCATCGTATTTTCCAAGTCCATCCGCGTGGCCGGCGACGAGCTCGACGCCGCCATCGTCAACTACATGAAGCGCGCCTACAATCTCCTGATCGGCGAACGCACCGCCGAGGAGATCAAGGTCCGCATCGGTTCCGCCTACCCGCTCGACGAGGAGCTCACCATGGAGGTCAAGGGCCGCGATTCCGTGGCCGGCCTGCCCAAGACCATCCACATCACCTCGCAGGAGATCCGCGAGGCGCTCAGCGACCCCATCACCGCCATCGTGGACGCCGTCCGTTCCACCCTCGAGCGCTGCCCGCCCGAGCTTTCCGCCGACCTCGTCGACCGCGGTTTCGTGATGGCCGGCGGCGGCGCGCTCATCCGCGGCATCGACCGCCTGCTCAGCGACAAGACCGGCCTGCCCGTGACCATCGCCGACGACCCGCTCTCCGCCGTCGCCAACGGCACCGGCGCCGTCCTCAACGACCTCAACTGGGTGTTGCAGAACGTCTGAGCACACCCGGTAGCCACGAGCGTCCGCGAGTGGTCCCCGCCCGCACCACCGCCGGCGCCCGCCGCTTCCCGTTTTCCCCGTGCTCCCCCAGCGTTTCGACCAGGCCAAACCCTTCCTCACCCTCGGCCTCGCCCTCCTCGCGTGGCTGGTGGTGCCGACCGCGATCAAACGCATGGCCCGCGTCAGCTTTTTCGAGCTGCAGGCCCCGCTGGAAACAACCGCCTCCTACGTGCGCGACCTGCAGGAGTTCTGGTCGCTGAAAACCCGCTCCAAAAACGAACTCATCGAGGCGGGCCGCGACCTCGCCCGTCTCAACGCCGCCTACGAGGTGCGTCTTCAGCGCGATTCCGCCCTGCGCAACGAGCTCGAGCGCCTCGAACGCGTGCTCAAGTTGCCCACGCCCGCCGGATATCGCTCCGAACCTGCCCGCGTGGTGCGGCGCGACTTCACCTCGTGGTGGCAGCAGATCGTGATCCGCAAGGGCCGCAACTATGGCATCACCGAGGGCTCGCCCGTCATCTACGCCGGCGGCGTCGTCGGTCGCATCCGCGAAGTTTACGCCTACACCGCGGTCGTCGAGCTGGTCAGCAGCCCGGGCGTGCGCATCGCCGCCACCGCCGAGGGCGACACGCGGCCGATCAGCTACCAGGGCGGAGTCAACCCCACCTATGGCCCGGCCGTGGGCACGGTCGAATATGTGCCGCTGGATGTGTTCGTCTCCGCGGCCACCCCGCGGCGTCTCGTCACCTCCGGACTGGGCGGCGTGTTTCCGCCCAATCTCACCATCGGCTACATGACCCGCGTGGAACCCAGTTCCGACGGGCTGTTCAAATCCGGCGACGTCAAACTCGACGCCTCGCTCTCGACCCTCGACGAGGTGACCGTGCTGGTGCCGGAACCTCCGCCCTCCGCCCGCTGACCGTTGCCTCCATGAAACGCCGGGTGCTCATCCTTTTCGCCGCGTCCGTGCTGCTGGCCCTGCTGCTCGGCCTGCTCAACCACTACCTCGCCATCTGGCAGGTGCATGTCTGGTGCGGCGGGTTGTTCGTGGCGTTCGCCGCCCTGCGGCTCGATTACCGCACGGGAGCCCTCGCCGCGTTCGTCGCCGGCCTGCTGCTCGACGCCGGCGAGCCCGTCGCGTTCGGCACGCAGGGTTTTCTCTTCCTCGCCGCGCACGCGGTCGTGTTCACCGTGCGGGCTCGCGCGCCACGCGAAGAGACCATCATCGGCGTGGTGGTCGCCCTGCTGGCCAACCTGGGGCTCTTCCTCGCGCTCGGCTTCCTGCGCATCTCGCCGGTGGTCGAACCGGCCCAGGCCTGGCTCCGCGGGTTCGCCGACCTTCTCGTTTCCCAAATCGTGCTGGCGCTGATCGGGCCGTGGTTTTTCTCCCTGCAGGCCCGCCTCCTGGAAATGACCGGAACCCATCGCCGCAACTTCGCCCGGCGCGCCTTCTGAGCCATGCCTCACTCTGGTTCCGAACGCGGCGGCGGTCTCGTTGAGACCCACAAGGGCTACGACCCGCGGGTCGTCGTCTTCTATCTGTTCATCACGATCCTGCTGCTCATCCTCGCGGGGGGACTCGCCTACCAGCAGCTCTTTCGCACCGACAGCTTCCACGAGAGCGAGCGCAAACAGAATCAGCGCCGCATCCTCGTCCCCGGACCGCGCGGCAACATCTATGACCGCGACGGCCACCCGCTCGTCGCCAACCGCCCGCGCTTCGCCGTGACCCTTTACCTCGGCGAACTTCGCAAGGAGTTCCGCGCCGAATACATCAAAATCCACAAGGCCTACGGCGATAAAGCGGACTGGGCGGATGAGAAACGACGTCAATTATTGCCCACCGCCCCGCAGATGGAGCGCATCGCCCGATTCACCGTCGTCCAACGCTACCTAGACCAGATCAACCACGCGCTGGGCCGCGACGAGAAGCTCGACTCCGACGATCTCGACAAACACTTCCGCCAGGAGCTGCTCCTGCCCTACCTGCTGGTGGACGACCTCGACGCCGGCGAATACGCCAAGCTCATCGAACAGCTCCCCGTCACCTCGCCGCTCCAGGTCTACACCTCGAGCATCCGTTCCTACCCGCGCGGTTCCATCGCCGCCCAGACCCTCGGCTACGTCACCGGCAACGACGCCATCGACGCCGCGGAAGACTTCCCCGGTGCCGAACTCACCACCTTCAAAATGAAGGGCACCATCGGCCGCGAGGGTCTGGAGGCGCGCTTCGACTCCCTCCTCCAAGGCGAAACCGGCGGAGCCATCTACCGCGTCGACCCCTCCGGCTACCGCGTCAACCCGCCGCTGTCGAAACGCCAGCCCGTCCACGGGCACGACGTCCGCACCTCCCTCGACTCGGACCTGCAGCAGGTCGCCGAAAAGGTCATGACCGACACCGAGCTCTCCTCCGCGGCGGCCGCCATCGACATCCGCACCGGCGAGGTCCTCGTGCTCGCCAGCAAGCCCGACTACAGCCTCACCGACTTCGTGCCCCGCCTCGGCCACGACGCCGCCCGCGACATCACCGAACGCAACGCCTGGCTCAACCGCGCCACCCATGGTCTTTATCCTCCCGGCTCCTGTTTCAAGATCCTGACCTCGATCGCCGGCATGCGGGCGCAGACCATCGACCCCGATGCCATCGTCAATTGCCCCGGCTTCTACCAGGTCGGCGGACGTAAATTCCCCTGCCACGACGGCCATGCCCACGGCGACATCAACCTGGCCACCGCCATCGAAAAAAGCTGCAACGTTTACTTCTTCAAGCAAGGCATCGACATGGGGGTCGAGGCGCTCGCCTCGGAAGCCCGCCGCCACGGCCTCGACCGCCCCACCGGCATCGAGATTTCGGAAACGAAAGGGATGCTCATCCCCGACCCCGACTGGAAAAAAGAGCGCCGCGACGCCCGCTGGTTCCCCGGCGACACCGCCAACATGGCCATCGGCCAGGGCGACGTGCTCGTCACCCCGCTGCAGATGGCCTGCTTCGTCGCCTCGGTCGCCCGCGACGAACTTACCACCAAGCCCACCCTGCTGCATCAAGACAACCGCCCCGCGCAACACAGCGCGCGCAGCGGACTGAGCCCGGCCCAATACGCCGCGCTCCTCGAAGGCATGGAGGCCTGCACGACCACCGGCACCGCCAAGGTTCTCCAGTCCCCGTTCATGAAAATCCCCGGCCTGCGCGTCGCCGGCAAGACGGGCACCGCGCAGAAACAGACGCCCAAGGGAACCATCAACTTCGCCTGGTTCATTTGCTTCGCCCCCATCGAAAATCCCCGGATCGCCATCGCCGCCATGGTCGAGGGCGACACCCCCGGCGAGGAAACCGCCGGCGGCCGCTACGCCCTGCCCATCGCCCAGGCCATCCTCAAGAAGTGGGATGAGAAGTTAAAAGCCCCTCCCCCCGCCTTGCTGACGCTGCCTTCGGTGAAACCGTGAGCCTGGCCGTGTTCGCCAAGGAGCCGACGCCGAAGCTGGTTTTTTCTACCGGCATGCCCGTTTTGCATTGCGAAAGGCGGCCTGCGGATTCGGCCAGCCCTCGCGCGGACCGTAGCGCAACCGTTCCAAATCCGCGCGGATTCGCGTCCACTCCTCGCCCGCGGGATGATCCGGCTTTTGCTCGAGACGGCGCAGCCAGCGCCCCGCCTCCCTGCGCACCGGATCGACGCCGCCCC
>Ga0068867_100000552_pt1 | contig 24723 bp, 38 predicted proteins | sample KBSMisM32_FD_65649 | JGI IMG/M metagenome (GOLD analysis project Ga0068867, IMG submission 65649) | Miscanthus rhizosphere microbial communities from Kellogg Biological Station, Michigan, USA - KBS Miscanthus M3-2 | ecosystem: Host-associated > Plants > Roots > Rhizosphere > Soil ...
GCGCGAATGGGCCGCATCGGTTGCTTGACCAGGGCGTCGAAGCGGCGGTAGAGCTCCTTCACGTCGGGCCAGGCCGAGATGGCGGAGGACGGCGTGTTTGCCATGGATGCTGCCGAATGAATGTGTGCGAGGTTGCTCATGGTGTGTTTGTTGGCTGCAATTTCGGATCTGGACCGTTTGCGAGTGAGAGCGCGATGCGCTGCAAGAGCCTTTGCATCGAGGGTTCCTGTTCGGCTCGCGCGGCGATCTGTCGCATGAGATGCCAGCTGGCCAGCGTTTCGAGGTCTTCGACCGCCAGCATGGCAGCCTGCGCGCTGACGCCGCAGCACAGTGCGCCGTGGTTGAACATCAGGTAGGCGTTGGTGTCGGCGCGCAGCGTGCGTGCGAGCTTGGAGGACAACCACGAGGAGCCCGATGGCGCATAGCCGACAACTGGAACGGTGCGCCCGAGCGAACGCGTCAGCGCTTGCGGCACCACCTCGAGCTCTCGCCCGAGCAGCGCACAGGCACTGGCCAAGGGCTGGTGCGTGTGGATGCTGCATTGAACGTCCGCCCTGGCACGCAGCACGCGCGCATGCAGGCCGGTTTCGACCGACGGCGCGCGCTCGCCTTCGATTTGCGCCAGGTCGGACAGGCGCAGCACGCACACATCGTCAGCGGTCATCGTCAGGTAGTCGGTGGCCGAGGGCGTGACGGCGATGCGCGTCGCATCGATGCGCAGCGCGATGTTGCCGCCGGTGCCCGAGAAGTAGCCGCGTTGCGAGAGTTCGACGCACAGGTCGACGACGGTCTGGCGGATCGAGAGCGTGTTCATGCAGCAGCAGCCTGAGGTGCGTTGAGCCGGTGGTACAGCGGCGCCAGACGCCTGCGCACCTCCTTGAGGGTTTCGAACTTGTCGCCGTACAGGCGGCGCAGCGCACGGGTTGGCTCGTAGGTGCAGCGCGCCTGTCGCAGGTGGCCCAGGTCGCTGAACTTCAACGCTCCGATGCCCACTCCAGCGATGAAGGTCGCGCCGATCGCGTTGGCCTGGATCGGGCTCGTGAGCTGGCGGATCGGCTGGCCGGTGACGTCGGCCATGATCTGGCACCACACGTCGGACTGCGCGCCGCCGCCCACCGCGGTGATGGTGCCGGCATCGCGGCCCAGCAGGCGCGCGAACGGCTCCAGCATCCAGCGTGTGTTCAGCGCCACGCCTTCGAGGAAGGCGCGGAAGATGTCCTCGCGCGAATGCTCGAGCGACATGTTGAGGAGACCGGCACGCAGCCGGGGGTCGTCGACCGGCGTGCGCTCGCCGAGCAGCCAGGGCGTGTAGATGAGGCCACGCGCACCGGGCGGCACACGCGCGGCGATCTTGTTCAGCATTTCGTAGACGGCCGGGTGCTCTTCGTCGCTGGCCAGCTCGTCGGGGTGGTACAGGATGCGGTCGCGCAGGAACGAGAGGTTGGCGCCGGCCGTGGACTGCAGCGCCATCGCGAGATAGCGCCCATCCACCGCGCAAGGCACGGCAGCGATCTTGTGGCGCACGTCGGTCTTCATGAACGGCACATGCGCGCCCAGCCACGACGACGTGCCCAGGTACAGGTGGGTTTCAAAGTCGCCGACCGCCGCGCCCACGGCGACAGCCGAGTTGTCCACGGCACCGGCAACGACCACGGTCTTCGGGTCCAGGCCAAGGGCCTGCGCCACGTCCGGCAGCACCGGACCGAGGATGTCGGTCGAATGCACGATCTCCGGCAACTTGTCCGCGTCGATGCCGAGCAGGCGGATCAGCCCGGCGTCGTAGCGCACCTCGTGCGCGTCGCGGTTGTCGGTGACCCAGGCGGTGAGTATCGAATCCTGTGTCGCGCAGAAGCGGCCGGCCAGGCGCAGGTTCAGGTAGTCGAGCACGTTCAGGAACTTGTGCGTGTGCTCGTAGCGCTCGGGCTCATGCGCGCGGATGTAGGCCAGATGTCCGGCCGAGTCGCGCCCCGACAGCGACGGCGCACCACCGGTCAGGCGCAGCCAGCGCCACAGCTTCAGCGGTGCGTAGCCTTCGATGTTCACGATGCGCCCGCGCACACGGCGCGCCATCGCCGCCGCGCCGCGCGAGTCGAGCCAGGTCAGCGCACGCCCTAGCGGCTGGCCATGACGATCGATGCACACCGTGCCCTCGGTCTGCGTCGAGCAGCACACCGCGACCACCCGGGCGCGCAGGCTGGCGTCCGCGGCGAGGATTTCGCCGGCGCTCTCGAGAAAGGCCGTCCACCAGTCCTGCGGATCCTGCTCGGCCAGCGCGCCCTGCACGTGCAGCTTGACCGCGCGGAACGCCCAGGCGTGCACCGTGCCGTCCAGCGACACCAGGGCGCACTTGCAGCCCGAGGTGCCGAGGTCGACGGCGAGCACGAGGCGTGTATCCACCCCTGCAGGTCCGGTGTGCGGCGATTGGCGCATGTCAGAAGCGGCGCGAGGCCGACACGAGGAACCTGTTCCCGTCGGTGGCGCGCAGCGTGTCGCCATCCTGCGCGAGGTACAGCTCGCGGACCCGGGTGTTCGTCGTGACCCAGTCGGCGTTCCACTCGAAGCCCCAGCGTTTGTGCGTGACGCCAATGCGGTAGTCGGAGAAGTTCGCTTCCTTGAAGTGGGCGATCTGCTGGTAGCCGGCGTGCAGGTTCAGCGTCGTCGTCGGGGTCAGGCTGTATTTGTAGTCGAGGTCGAACAGCCAGCTGCCGCGCGAGCCGTGGTCGCCGCGTGCGTAGCAGTCCAGCGCCTGGGTCGGGTCGGGCATCAGTGCGAGCATCGTGCCGCACACGCCGCCGGTGTCCGCGCCGCGGTAGGTCTTGGAGATCACGTTGAGGATGCGCCCCTCGAGCGCGCCGTAGCCGATCTCGGCGGCGGCAAACGTGCTGTCGAAGCGCGTGGTCCGGAAGTCCGTCGGCGTGCCGGTGCTCATGTCGAAGCCGTGCGGCGCTTCGAACTTGGCGCCGGGGAACAGCTCGGTCGCGAGGCCGGCGCCGAAGTGCCAGCCGTCGGGATCGCCGAAGCGGTAGCCGCCCGCCAACGTCATGCCCAACCCGGAGCCATCAAGGAACTGCTTTGTGCTCACCGACGAGAACTCGACGAGCCCGATGAGACCGCTTTCGTGAGCGACCTGGATGCTCAGCTTTGCGCCCGGGCGGTTCAGCGAATCGGAGACGCCACGGGTGCGTTGGTCCGACGTGATCTTGACCTCCGTGTCGACGGCGAAGCTGGCCGTCTCGGCGGCCGGTGCGTGGGCGACGACGCCAGCCAGCAGCATGCCGGCGGCAAACGAGTGTGGGCGAAGCAGGGGCATGAATCTCTCCGTGGAGGTTGTGGACAGGATCAGGGTTTGCAGGCCGGCGTCGCCGGAACGGCGGCAACACGTTTGAGTTGCTCGGTCTGGCCGAGGACCTCCACGCCGATGAAGGCGCGGATGAAGAGGTCGCCCGACTTGACGCGCACGACGCCCTTGTATTTCTTCTTGTCGCGCGGGTCGTAGATCCAGCCATCGCGCCAGGCATCGTTGTCGTAGCGCTGGAGCTGCGCGATCTGCACGCCGCAGGTGTCGGCCGGCGTGCCCGCGTCCTTGTCCCAGACGATGCGTCCGCACAGCGCGCCGGGCGCATCGGCGCAGGCCTTGAATTCGATCACAGCGTCGTTCTGCGCGGTCATCCACAAGCCCTTGGCGTCGTCGACGCCCGCGGCACGCGCCGGGGCGGACAAGGACACGAAGGCGACGGGGATCAGGGCGAAAAGGATCTTCACGGTGCGGTGCCTCTCTTTGCGCTGCGACAAGGGATTGTCATACTGCAGTAGCAATGACTAGTGTATAGTCATCGCTACTATTTGTGTCGGCAGATTTACTCGGGCAATCCCTGATGCCGCACGCCCTTCGCACGATGCTTTCGACCCACAAGCCTCGGCCCAAGATTCGCTGAACTTCCAGACCACGCGCTACGACAGCACGTTCGCCGTCACCGAGATTGGCCACGGCGCGTATAGTCATCGCTACGATTCTTGCTCGACCCCTGAGACCGAACTCCTGATGCAACAAGCAGTCCGCTCGACGCCCGCGCCGCGCAAAAAAAGTAAGTCGCCATCGCTCGCTCCCAAGAAGCAGCCGGCGCAGCAGCGCGCCACCGAGACCTATGAGCGCATCCTGGCGGTCACGGCCGAGACGCTGGCCGACGTCGGCATCGAGCGGCTATCGACCAACCTGGTGTGCGAGCGCGCCGGGCTGACGCCGCCGGCGCTGTACCGCTACTTCCCGAACAAGTACGCGTTGCTGTCCGAGCTGGGCCAGCGCCTGATGCAGCGCCAGAACGAACGCGTCGACAACTGGATCACGATCGACGTCTTCAGCGGTGGCGTCGGCGCCCTCGAACGGGCGCTCGAGGGATTGATCCTCGATACGTACGCGGCGACGTCGGAGACGGTCGGCGGCGTGTGGATCATGCGGGCGCTGCGCGCCGTGCCTGCACTGCAGCAAGTCCGGCTGGCATCGCACGCCGCCGTCACGCGCGAGCAGGCCAGGCTGCTGGCCAAGGCCCTGCCGCAGGCGAACAAGGCCGAACTGGAGCTCGTCAGTCGCGTCGTGGTGGAGCTGATTTATGCCACTGTCGAGATGATCTTCGACGAACCGCTGGACGTGAAGGCAGTCGCCCACATGGTGGCCTGCATGGTCGCGAGCCACATGGCTCGCATCAATCCAGAGCGCGACAGCGGGCGGAGTCGCCCGCCCCGCATGTCCGTGCGTGGGAAGTAGCGCGTCTTGTGCGCGCAGCCGGGTGCATCGCACGTCCAGTACGGTATTCAGATCGGTGAGTGCGACGCATCGAGGCACAAGTCGTTGTTCGGCGAGGCATGGGCCATGCGTGGGCCACAAAGCAAAACGCCAACCTCTCGGTTGGCGTTCGCATGCGATTCACATCGCGTATTTGTTGGTTGCGGGGGCTGGATTTGAACCAACGACCTTTGGGTTATGAGCCCAACGAGCTACCAGACTGCTCCACCCCGCGACTGAGCCTCAGACTATAGCACACTTGCCTGCTGCCTCCTCGAGCCGATCGATCAAAGTCCCACGGCGCGCAGCGTTTCGAGAAAGCGTTCGGTGTTCTGGAATCCGATCACGCGCGGCTGCACAAGTTCCTTGCCTTGCGCATCGAAGAAGATCGTGCCGGGCGGCCCGAAGAGCTGGAAGCGCTTGAGCAGTTCGCGGTCGTCGGCGTTGTTCTTCGTGACGTCGGCCTTGAGCAGCACCGCATTCGCGAGCTTGGCCTGCACCGGCGCTTCGCTGAAGGTGAGGTGTTCCATCTCCTTGCACGACACGCACCAGTCGGCATAGAAGTCGAGCATCGCCGGACGGCCGAGCTTGCGCGCCTCGGCGAGCGCCGCATCGAGCTCGGCGGTGTTGTGCACCGGCAGGAAGTTGAGCGTGGCACCGGCCACCGCCGCGCGTGAGCCGGTGAGGTGAGAGAGCGGATGGATGGGGTCCGTGCCCCCCGAGCTCGCGCCGACGATCTGGATGGTGCCGAAGATTGCGAGCAGCGCTGCGACGACGTTGCGCCCCCACCCGCCCACCGACGGCCCGCGTCCCTTGCCTCCTTCGTAGATGGCCACCGCACTGCCGACCAGCAGCACGCCCCACGACGCGAGGGCCAGCGTCGCCGGCAGCACCGGCTGCACGATGTAGAGCGCCACCGCGAGCAGCAGGACGCCGAACACATGCTTGACATCGTTCATCCAGGCACCTGCGCGCGGAAGCAGCGCCCCAGCGGACGCACCCACCAGCAGCAGCGGGATGCTCATTCCGACCGACAGCGCAAACAGCCCCGTGCCGCCCAGCCACACGTCGCGCGTCTGGCTGATGAAGACCAGGGCCGCCGCAAGCGGTGCCGCCACGCACGGACTCACGATGAGCGCGGACAGGCCACCCATGGCGAAGACGCCGGCGAAGCGCCCCGCGGGGAGCTTCTGCGATGCCTGGCTCAGCGGGCTCGTGAGTGCGGTAGGCAGCTGCAGCTCGTACACGCCGAACATGGACAACGACAGTGCCACGAGCATCAAGGCGAAGGCGCCCAGGACCCACGGGTTCTGCAAGGCGGCGGCGAGCCCTTCACCGGCCAGGCCCGCGCCGATGCCGAGCGCCGTATAGATGAGCGCCATGCCGAGCGCATAGCTCACCGACAGCGCGAAGCTGCGTCCGCGCGCCGAGCGGCCGCCCGCGCCCTGCCCGACGATGATGGACGAGAGGATGGGCACCATCGGCAGCACACAGGGCGTGAGCGACAAGGCAATGCCGGCGAGAAAGAATGCGCCCACCACTTTCCAGAAGCCACCGGAGCGCAGGGCCGCCTCGGTCCCGCCGCCGTCGGCGGAGGAAGCGGTGTTGACGACGACCTTGGGCGCTTGCGGAGCCTCGGGCGCTGGCGTGGACATCGCCGTCGGCGGTGCGGTACTTTCGGCCGTGGCGCCCGGGATGGGCATCTCGCGCCCCGGTTGCACCTTGACGGTCCCGTCGCCGCCGAAGGCTGCAAGGCTCACGTCCGCACGCATCTGCGCAGGTGGATAACACAGCCCCTTGTCGGCACAGCCCTGGTAGTTCACGGCCACGCGGAACGGGTTCTTCGCCTGCTCAACCGGCACGGTGATTCGCAGCAGCCCTCGATGGGTCTCGACGTTCTTCTGGAAGGTCTCGTCGAACTTCACCTTGCCCGGCGGGATGACTGGCTTGCCGATGGTGGCGTCGGTGGCGGCGAACTTGAACTGCTCGCGGTACAGGTAGTAGCCAGGGGCGATGTCGAAGCTGATCTCCACCGTGCGGGCGTCCAGCGCCCGTACGCTGCCCTTGAAGGCGACCTCCGGGTCGAGGAAATCGTCCTCGGCGAAGGCCTGCGTTGCACTGGCCGCGAGCAGCAGTGCGGCAACCAGCCAACGGGCCCACGCCCAGCGTCCGAACAGGCTCACACGCATCCCGACCATCTCTTGGTTCAAGTCTCTTGGTTCAACCAGACATCGACTGTAGTTCTTGCCCAGTGGTTCCGGTCATTTGAAGAACCGGCGCCGCGTCAGCACCAACGCCAGGTAGTAGCCACCCGCGGCGTAGGCCGCCAGCACGGCGATCGGCCCCAGCCAGTTCGCGGGCATCTCGCCGATCATGAGCGGTCGCACGAGCTCCACCGCGGCCGTGAGTGGCAGCACACGCGCGAAACCTTGCAGCCACGCCGGCATCTGCTCGATCGGAAAGTACACGCCCGACAGGAAGGTCATGGGCGTGAGCATGAGGGTGAAGTAGTAGGTAAAGAAGTCGTAGCCGCGCGCCAGGGCGTTGAAGACGAGCGCGATCGAGGCAAAAGTCACACCCACGAAGGCCAGCACCGGCAGCGCCAGCACCATGCTCGGCGCGCGGCTGATGTTCAGCACGGCGATGACGATCATGATCGCCCCCACAGAGAACATGCTCTTGAACGCTGCCCACAGCATCTCGGCGAAGACGATGTCGTCGAGCGCGATCGGCGCGTTCATGATGCTTTCCCAGGTCTTCTGCACATGCATGCGCGAGAAGGCGGAGTACAGCGCCTCGAAGGTGGCCGCCAGCGCACAGCTCACCGCAATGCTGCCCGAGGCGAGGTAGGTGACGTAGGGCAGGCCGTCGATGCGCCCGATCATCGAGCCCAGGCCATAGCCGAAGGCGACCAGCGTGATGAGCGGCTCGGCGATGTTGCCGACGATGCTCGGAATCGCCAGCTTGCGCCACACCAGCAGATTGCGAAGCATCACCGGGTAGAAGCGCGAGGAGACGCGGGGCGCGGCGTAGAAGGAAATCAGCATGTCGGACACCTCAGTCGGCAACCTGATGCCGATTGGACCAGGCAACGGCCGGCCGGCGCCCCCTCGGGGGTCAGGAGCGCAGCATCGTGGGGGCAGTCATTCATCGCGAATTTGGCGGCCGGTGAGCTTGAGGAAGAGGTCTTCCAGGTTGGCCGGCCGGTGCAGATAGTGCACGCTGTGGTTCGAGGCGAGCACGTCCAGCAGCGGCTTCGGGTCGCTCAGGTAGAAGAAGACGGTCTCGCCGCTCGTTTCCACACGTGACGCGAGCGCACCATGGCCCTGCGCGGCCAGCTTGGCGCCATCGCCGTAGACCTCGATCACATCGGTCTCGAGATGTTCGCGGATCAGCCCGCGAGGCGTTCCCTCGGCGATCTTGCGGCCGTGGTCCAGCACGAGGAGCCGGTCGCACAAGCGCTCGGCCTCGTCCATGAAGTGGGTCGTGAGCAGGATGGACTTGCCCTGCTGCAGGAGGTTCTGCAGCCGCTCCCACATGAGGTGCCGCGCCTGCGGGTCGAGGCCTGTGGTGGGCTCGTCCAGCAGCAGCAGGTCGGGGTCGTTGATGAGCGCGCGTCCGAGGCTCAAGCGGCGCTTCATGCCGCCGGAAAGCTCGCCGGGCCGTGCGCCCGCCTTGGCCTGCAGGGCGCTGAACTCCAGCAACTTGGGGATTCGCTCTTCGATGACCTGGCGCGGCAGGCCGAAGTAGCGGCCGTACACCCGCAGGTTCTCGGCGCAGGTGAAGTCGGGGTCGAGGCTGTCGAACTGGGTGACGACGCCGATGCGCTTCTTCGCCTCGCGCACGCGGTCCGGAATCGGCAGGCCGAAGGCTTCGATGCGCCCGGAGTCCGGCGCCGTCTGGCCGAGACACATGCGGATGGTGGTGGTCTTGCCCGCACCGTTGGGCCCGATCACACCCAGGCATTCGCCGGGTTGGATCTGAAGCGAGAGGTTGTCGACGACCAGGTTGTCGCCGAATCGCTTGTGCAGTCCGTCGATGCGGAAGATGGGCTCGGGCATGGGCTGCGAGTGTGCCTAAAACAAAAAGGGCCAGCTTGCGCTGACCCTTTCTTGTGTTTCGTTGCTCGAAGACGGCTTATTCAGCGGCTTCGGCACCTTCCGCGGCTGCGTCGACTTCAGGACGATCCACGAGTTCGACGAAAGCCATCGGCGCGTTGTCGCCGACGCGGAAGCCCATCTTCAGGATGCGGGTGTAGCCGCCCGGGCGCGCCTTGTAGCGCGGGCCCAGTTCGCCGAACAGCTTGGTCACGACGTCACGATCGCGGGTGCGGTCGAACGCCAGGCGGCGGTTGGCGAGCGTCGGCTCCTTGGCCAGCGTGATGAGCGGCTCGACGACGCGGCGCAGTTCCTTGGCCTTGGGGACCGTGGTCTTGATCGCTTCGTGCGTGATGAGCGAATTGCACATGTTGCGCAGCATCGCTTGGCGATGCTCGCTGGTGCGGTTGAGTTTGCGAAGTCCGTGACGGTGACGCATGGTGCTTTCCTTTCTCTGTATAAAAACCGGCAGCCGTGTCAGGTACTGTCGGGTGCACCGGGCTGAAGTTCAACCCACTTTCAAATTCGTTCTGTCATCGGAGTCACCGCTACGGTGACTCCGGGGCCGTTCGCGCTGAGCCTGTCGAAGACTCTCACGCGAACCGCGGATCTCAACGCTTGTCGAGACCTTGCGGCGGCCAGTTTTCGAGGCGAGCGCCGAGCGTGAGACCACGCGAAGCCAGCACTTCCTTGATTTCGTTGAGCGACTTGCGACCCAGGTTCGGGGTCTTGAGCAGTTCGGTCTCGGTACGCTGGATCAGGTCGCCGATGTAGTAAATGTTCTCGGCCTTCAGGCAGTTGGCCGAACGCACAGTCAGCTCGAGCTCGTCGACCGGACGCAGCAGGATCGGGTCGAACTGCGTGCTGCGCTGGGCAGCCGGCGCGTCGAAGATGTCGCCGACCTGGCCTTCGAGCTGCGCGAACACGGCGAGCTGCTCGACGAGGATCTTGGCCGAGGCGCGGATGGCTTCTTCGGGCGAGATCGCGCCGTTGGTGACGATTTCCATCACGAGCTTGTCGAGGTCGGTGCGTTGCTCGACGCGGGCGCTTTCGACGGTGTAGCTCACGCGAGCCACCGGCGAAAACGATGCGTCTAGAACGATGCGGCCGATCGACTTTGTCGGCTCGTCGCCGAAGCGGCGCAGGTTGCCCGGCACATAGCCGCGGCCCTTCTCGACCTTGATCTGCATGTCCAGCTTGCCGCCTTGCGACAGGTGGGCAATGACGTGATCCGGGTTGATGATTTCCACGTCGTGCGGCGTCTGGATGTCGCCGGCGGTGACGGGTCCTTCACCTTCCTTGCGCAGAACCAGGGTCACTTCGTCGCGGTTGTGCAGACGGAACACCACGCCCTTGAGGTTCAGCATGATGTGAACCACGTCTTCCTGCACGCCATCGACGGTGGAGTACTCGTGCAGCACGCCCGCGATCGTCACTTCGGTCGGTGCGTAACCCACCATCGACGACAGCAGCACCCGGCGCAGGGCGTTGCCCAGCGTGTGGCCATAGCCCCGCTCGAACGGCTCGAGGGTGACCTTGGCACGGTTGTGACCGAGCGGCTCGACGTGAATGGCTTTGGGTTTCAGCAGATTGGTTTGCATGTAGTCCAGTTCCTCTCAATACCCTCGGCTCGTTACACCGATAAGGCTGGCGGACAGTGCCGGGCGGAGAACCTCGCGATGTGTGCCCGGCAAGGCACAGCGCGGGTGGTGGGCGCGATCCACGCGGCCCACCGAAGGGAGATCAGCGCGAATACAGTTCGACGATCAGCGCTTCCTTGATGTCGGCGCCGAATTCATCGCGGTCCGGCGTCTTCTTGAACACGCCTTCCAGCTTGGACGCATCGACCTGGACCCAGCCCGGCATGCCGATGGATTCGGCGAGCTTCACGGCGTCGGTGATGCGCAGCTGCTTCTTCGCCTTTTCGCGCACGGCCACGACGTCGCCGACCTTCACGAGGTACGAGGCGATGTTCACGACCTGGCCGTTCACGGTGATCGACTTGTGCGACACCAGCTGGCGAGCCTCGGCACGGGTCGAGCCGAAGCCCATGCGATACACCACGTTGTCGAGTCGCGACTCGAGCAGCGTCAGCAGGTTCGAGCCGGTGTTGCCCTTCAGGCGCTCGGCTTCAGCGAAGTAGCGGCGGAACTGGCGCTCCAGCACGCCATACATGCGCTTGACCTTCTGCTTTTCACGCAGTTGCAGGCCGAAGTCGCTGGTGCGCGAGCCGGAGGTGCGGCCATGCTGGCCGGGCTTGCTGTCGAACTTGGCCTTGTCGCTGATGGCGCGACGGGCGCTCTTCAGGAACAGGTCGGTGCCTTCACGGCGGGAGAGTTTGGCCTTCGGCCCAAGATAACGTGCCACGTTGCTTTCCTTTGGTCATCTGACGCAGGCTGGTCGGCTTGCGCGAGTCTGGCGAGTGTTGTTGTGTGCGCTCAGACGGTGGTCTTACATCGAGTCCGGCTCGTCTCGAAAACGGCCGGCCTCAGTACAAAGTCGGCGCGTCGCCGTGAAGCGACCGCCGACATGGGGTGAAGCGCGTTTAGATGCGACGACGCTTCTGGGGACGGCAGCCGTTGTGCGGAACCGGCGTCACGTCCGAGATCGAGTTGATGCGAATGCCCAGCGAGGCCAGCGCACGAACCGACGACTCGCGGCCGGGGCCCGGGCCCTTGATCCGCACGTCCAGGTTCTTGATGCCCTGCTCTTGAGCCGCACGCCCCGCCACTTCCGCGGCCACCTGGGCAGCGAACGGCGTGCTCTTGCGCGAGCCCTTGAAGCCTTGACCGCCGCTCGAAGCCCAGGACAGCGCGCCGCCCTGACGATCGGTGATCGTGATGATGGTGTTGTTGAACGACGCGTGAACGTGCGCGATGCCGTCCGCAACGTTCTTGCGGACCTTCTTGCGCACGCGCTGGGCGGCGGTGTTCGGTGCTTTAGCCATGTTGACCTTCTCTCAATTCTTTGCCGGTGCGAAGCGTTGAATCAACGCTCGATCACTTCTTGACCATCGCGCCCGACTTGCGCGGACCCTTGCGGGTGCGGGCATTCGTGCGGGTGCGCTGACCGCGAACCGGCAGGCCGCGGCGATGACGGAAGCCGCGATAGCAGCCCAGGTCCATCAGTCGCTTGATGTTGATCGACATTTCGCGACGCAGGTCGCCTTCGATCGTTAAGCGGCCGATTTCCTCTCGGATCTTCTCGAGGTCGGCGTCGGTCAGGTCCTTGATCTTGCGATCGAAAGGAACACCGCTCGCTTCACAGATCTTCTGCGCGGTCGTGCGGCCGATGCCATAGATGGCCGTCAGACCGATCTCGGCGTGCTTATGGGGCGGAATGTTGATACCAGCAATGCGTGCCATGTGCGTTTCCTAATTCTCTGTCAGCGGACTGTCGATCAGCCCTGGCGCTGCTTGTGACGCGGATCGGTACAGATCACGCGCACAACGCCCTTGCGACGGATGATCTTGCAATTCCGGCACATCTTCTTGACCGATGCTGCAACTTTCATGCTCTTCTCCTAAGCCCTTGTCAGGCCGCTTCCTAGTTCAATCGTTCGTCGTGTTCCGAGTGTCTTACTTGGCCCGGAACACGATGCGGGCCCGACTCAAATCGTAGGGCGTCAACTCGACCGTCACCTTGTCACCGGGAAGAATGCGGATGTAGTGCATGCGCATCTTTCCGGAGATATGGCCAAGCACGACGTGCCCGTTCTCCAACTTCACACGAAACGTGGCATTCGGAAGATTCTCGAGAATCTCGCCTTGCATCTGAATGACGTCGTCTTTGGCCATGCCCTGTGTCTGTCGTCAGTCCGTTCGTTCGTGTTCTCGGTCAGTCTTTCAACCGGCCTTGAAGTTCGCCTTCTTGAGCAGCGATTCATATTGCTGGCTCATCACATAACTCTGCACCTGCGCCCAGAAGTCCATCGTGACCACCACGATGATCAACAGCGACGTACCGCCGAAATAGAACGGCACGTTGTACTTCAGGACCAGGAACTCCGGCAGCAGGCAGACCAGCGTGATGTAGATCGCGCCAGCCAGCGTCAGTCGCGACAGAATGCGATCGATGTGCTTGGCCGTCTGCTCGCCCGGGCGGATGCCCGGAATAAATGCGCCACTCTTCTTCAGGTTGTCTGCAGTCTCACGGCTGTTGAAGACCAGCGCCGTGTAGAAGAAGCAGAAGAAGACGATCGCCGCGGCATAGAGCATCACGTAGATCGGCTGGCCCGGTGACAGCAGCCCGGCAATGTCCTTCAACCAACGCAGGCCGTCACCCGTGGCGAACCAGCCCACCACGGTGGCCGGCAGCAGGATGATCGACGACGCGAAGATCGGCGGGATGACGCCCGACATGTTCAGTTTGAGCGGCAGGTGCGACGACTGGCCGCCATACACCTTGTTGCCCACCTGGCGCTTCGCGTAGTTGACCAATATCTTGCGCTGGCCACGCTCAACGAACACCACGAAGAAAGTCACCAGGCCCACCAGCGCCAGGATGAACAGCGCCACCGGCACGCTCATCGACCCCGTGCGGATCAGCTCGAACAGATTGCCGATCGCGTTGGGCAAGCCCGAAGCGATACCCGCGAAGATCAGGATCGAGATGCCGTTGCCCAGACCACGCTCGGTGATCTGCTCACCCAGCCACATCAGGAACATCGTGCCGGCCACCAGGCTCACCACCGCGGTGAGGCGGAAGCCAAAGCCCGGCGACAACACCAGACCGGCAGACCCTTCGAGTGCGAGCGCAATGCCCAGCGACTGGAAGATCGCAAGGCCGAGCGTGCCGTAGCGCGTGTACTGCGTGATCTTGCGACGGCCCGCCTCGCCTTCCTTCTTCAAGGACTCCAGCGAGGGCACCACGTAGGTCATCAACTGCATGATGATCGACGCGGAGATGTACGGCATGATGCCCAGGGCAAACACCGTGAAGCGCGACAGGGCACCACCCGAGAACATGTTGAACAGGTTCAGGATGCCGCCGGGCTTGCTGTTGAACAGCTGCTCGAGGGCGTGCGGGTCGATGCCCGGCACGGGGATGTGCGCCCCGATGCGATAGACCACGAGCGCGAGCAACAAGAACACAAGCCGGCGACGGAGGTCGCCGAACTTGCCGCTCTTGGCCAGCTGATTCGCGTTGGTTGCCACTGAGTGTGCGTTCCGAGTATGAGCTGCGGTTGTGATGGACCGAAGCGCTTAGGCGATCGAGCCGCCGGCCGCTTCGATCACGGCCTTGGCACCTGCCGTGGCGCCGATGCCCTTGAGGGCGACCTTCTTGGTCAGCTCACCCGATTTGATGACCTTCACCACTTTTGCAAGTTCGCCCACGAGGCCGGCTTGCTTGAGCGTGAGCAGGTCCACCTCGTCAGCGGCCAGGCGCTGCAGGTCGGTCAGGGTCACTTCGGCGTTGTACTTGAGCGATTGCGACTTGAAGCCGCGCTTGGGAAGGCGACGCTGCAGCGGCATCTGGCCGCCTTCGAAGCCCACCTTGTGGTAGCCGCCAGAACGCGACTTCTGACCCTTATGGCCACGGCCGGCCGTCTTGCCCAGGCCCGAACCGATGCCACGACCGACGCGACGCTTGGCGTGCTTGGAGCCCGCGCCCGGCTTGATGGTGTTGAGTTCCATGAATGTTTTCCTCGGGGACAGGCGCTCAGAGCACCTTCAACAGGTACGAGACCTTGTTGATCATGCCGCGCACCGCGGGCGTGTCTTCCAGTTCGCGCTCGCTGTTGAGCTTGCGCAGGCCCAGGCCGCGCACGGTGGCCCGGTGCGATTCCTTGGTGCCGGCGATGCTCTTGACCAGCTTCACCTTGACGGTTTTCTTGTCGCTCATTTCAGTTCTCCGGATCTCTCGGCTCAGCCGAGGATCTGCTCGACCGTCAGACCGCGCTTGGCAGCGATCTCTGCGGGCGTGCTGGTCGCCTTCAACGCGTTCAGCGTGGCGCGGACCAGGTTGTACGGGTTGGTCGAACCGAGGCTCTTGGCCACGATGTCGGTCACGCCCATGACTTCGAACACGGCGCGCATCGGGCCGCCGGCGATGATGCCGTCACCCGGCTTGGCCGGCGCCATGAGGACGCGCGAAGCACCGTGCTCACCGACCACCTTGTGGTGGATGGAGCCGTTCTTCAACGAGACCTTGACCATGTTGCGGCGCGCGGATTCCATCGCCTTTTGCACGGCGACGGGCACTTCCTTGGCCTTGCCCTTGCCCATGCCGATGCGGCCATCGCCATCACCGACCACGGTCAGCGCAGCGAAGCTCAGCGTGCGGCCGCCCTTCACCACCTTGGTCACGCGGTTCACCGCGATCATCTTTTCCTTCAGACCGTCGTCATTGCCTTCGGTCTGGGCGCGGGGTTGAAACTTTGCCATTGTCGAATTCCTCTCGTCGCGCTTTAGAACTGCAGGCCGGCTTCACGCGCAGCCTCGGCCAACGCCTTGACGCGGCCGTGGTACGCAAAACCTGCGCGGTCGAAAGCAACCTTCTCGATGCCGGCGGCCTTCGCCTTCTCGGCGATGCGCTTGCCGACGACGGCAGCAGCAGCGGCATTGCCACCCTTGCCCGCGGCGCCCAGTTCCTTGCGGACATCGGCTTCGGCGGTGGAGGCGCTGGCCAGCACCTTCTGGCCGTCGTCGGAAATGACGCTGGCGTAGATGTGCAGGTTGGTGCGGTGAACCGTCAGCCGGGCCACGCGTTGCACGGCGATGCGTGCGCGGGTCTGGCGGGAGCGGCGGATACGCTGATCTTTTTTGTTCAACATGGTCGTCGCTCCTTACTTCTTCTTGGTTTCCTTGAGGGAAACCTTCTCGTCCGCGTAGCGGATGCCCTTGCCCTTGTAAGGCTCGGGGGGACGGATCGCGCGAACTTCAGCAGCGATCTGGCCCACCACCTGGCGGTCGGAACCCTTGATGATGATTTCGGTCTGCGTCGGGCACTGGACGGTGATGCCAGCAGGCATGTCCTTCGCCACGGGGTGAGAGAAACCGATCTGCAGATTCAGCTTCTGGCCGGCAGCCTGGGCGCGAAAGCCCACGCCCACGAGCGTCAGCTTCTTCTCGAAGCCCTTGCTCACGCCGTTGACCATGTTGGCCACCAGCGCACGCATCGTGCCGGACATCGCGTCCGCAGCCACCGAGTCGTCGGCAGGCACGAAGGTCAGCTTGCCGCCTTCACTCTTCACCACGACCAGCGAGTTCGCAGCGCGCGACAGCGTGCCCAGCGGACCCTTGACCAAGATCTTCTCTGCAGTGATCGTCGCCTCCGCGCCTTGCGGGAGGGTGATCGGCATTTTTCCTACGCGGGACATTTTCTTCCTCTCCCCCTTAGGCGACGTAGCAAAGGACTTCGCCACCGATACCGGCCTGGCGCGCCTTGCGGTCGGTCATCACACCCTTGGGCGTCGTGACGATGGCCACACCGAGGCCGTTCATCACGGACGGAATGTCGTGGCGGCCCTTGTAGATGCGCAGGCCGGGACGGCTCACGCGCTCGATGTGCTCGATCACCGGACGGCCGGCGTAGTACTTCAGCGTCACTTCCAGCTGCTGCTTGGCAACGTCGCCAATCACAGCGAAGCTCTCGATGTAGCCCTCGTCCTTCAGGACCTGGGCAATCGCCACCTTCAGCTTGGACGACGGCATCACGACGCTGGTCTTCTCGACCATCTGCGCGTTGCGGATGCGGGTCAGCATATCGGCGATAGGATCACTCATGCTCATTCGAATATCTCCTGATCGGGCCGATTACCAGCTGGCCTTGACGACACCGGGGATGTCGCCCTTGAAGGCCAGTTCACGAATCTTGTTGCGGCCAAGACCGAACTTGCGGAAGGTGCCACGCGGACGACCGGTCAGTTCGCAACGGTTGCGTTGACGGGTCGGGTAGGCGTTGCGCGGCAGCTTCTGGAGTTCCAGACGGGCGGCGTAGCGCTCTTCATCGGACTTCTTCGCGTCGTTCGCAGTGGCCTTCAGCTCGGCGTACTTCTTGGCGAACTTGGCGACCAGTTGCTCGCGCTTGAGTTCGCGCTGGATGAGGGAAAGTTTAGCCACGGGCCACCTCAGTTCTTGAACGGGAATTTGAAGGCGGCGAGGAGCGCCTTGCACTCGTCGTCCGACTTCGCCGACGTCGTGATGCTGATGTTCAGACCACGCAGGGCATCGACCTTGTCGTACTCGATCTCGGGGAAGATGATCTGTTCTTTGACGCCGATGTTGTAGTTGCCACGACCATCGAAGGAACGACCCGAGATACCGCGGAAGTCGCGCACGCGCGGCAGCGCGATGGTGACGAAGCGGTCGAGGAATTCATACATGCGTACGCCGCGCAGCGTGACCATCGTGCCGATGGGCACGCCGTCACGGATCTTGAAGCCGGCAATGGCCTTCTTGGACTTGGTGACCACGGGCTTCTGACCGGCGATCTTGGTCAGGTCGCCCACGGCGTGGTCCATGACCTTCTTGTCCGACACCGCCTCGCTCACACCCATGTTCAGGGTGATCTTGGTCAGACGGGGGACTTCCATGATCGACTTGTAGCCAAACTTCTTGACGAGTTCGGGAACGATCTTTTCGCGGTAGACCTGTTGCAGGCGCGCAGTTTGTTGTTCAGCCATGATGACCTCTTACGCCTTGATCTCTTCGCCGCTGGACTTGAAGACACGGACCTTGGTCTTGTCTGCCAGGAACTTGATGCCCACACGATCGGCCTTGCCGGTGGCGGGATTGAAGATGGCGATGTTCGACTGATGGATGGGGAGCGTCTTGTCGACGATGCCGCCGGTCGAACCCTTCATCGGGTTCGGCTTGACGTGCTTCTTGACGACGTTGACACCTTCGACGACCACACGCTCTTCGTCGACGCGCTCCGTCACGGTGCCGCGCTTACCCTTGTCGCGCCCGGTCAACACGATGACCTGGTCGCCTTTGCGAATCTTGTTCATGGCCTGTCCTTAACCGCGGCTTAGAGAACTTCGGGAGCCAGCGAAACGATCTTCATGAAGCGCTCGGTGCGCAGCTCACGCGTGACCGGGCCGAAGATGCGGGTGCCGATAGGCTCGAGCTTGGCATTCAGGAGAACGGCAGCGTTGCCGTCGAACTTCACCAGCGAGCCGTCTTGACGGCGAACGCCCTTGGCGGTGCGAACGACGACGGCACTGTAGACCTCGCCCTTCTTCACGCGACCACGCGGCGCAGCTTCTTTGATGCTGACCTTGATCACGTCACCGATGCCGGCATATCGGCGCTTGGAGCCGCCCAGCACCTTGATGCACATGACGGATTTCGCGCCAGTGTTGTCCGCGACATCCAGCCGCGACTGCATTTGAATCATGTTCTCTGTCCCCAACTTGAATCGTTTGCCGCACCATGACCACCATGGCGCCAACTCGCGATCAGTCTTGGGCCCGTCACCTCAAGACTTGACATCTCTTGGCGCTTGGGCGGAGCCGGACTCGAATCGCAACGAATGCTGCGCCCGAAATTCCAGCGAAGTCGGCGATTATGGCTTGGCGGGATAACCCCTGTCAAGCTACGCCCTTGGTTTTTTTGAGGAGCCCGCTGGCTCCTCGATGCTCCCGTGGTCAGGCCACCTGGGACAGCATGGTTTCGGCGTTGCTGACCTCGAACTTCCCCGGGCCTTCGATGTTGAGCGTCTTGACCACGCCGTTGTCCACGAGCATCGAGAACCGCTGCGAACGAACGCCCATGCCCTTGGCCGTCAGGTCCAGGGTCAGTCCGAGCGCCTTCGTCCATTCGGCACTGCCGTCGGCCATCATGCGGACCTTGCCGGCGGTCTTCTGGTCTCGACCCCACGCCCCCATCACGAAGGCATCGTTCACCGAAACGCACCAGATCTCGTCCACGCCGGCCGCCTTGAGCTTGTCGGCATGCTGCACGTAGCCGGGCACGTGCTGGGCCGAACATGTGGGCGTGAAGGCGCCGGGCAGCGCGAAGATCGCGATCTTCTTGCCGGCAGTTTCCTTCTCGATGTCGAATGTGTTGGGGCCCAGCGAGCAGCCATTGCCCTCGACTTCGATGAATTCCTGAAGCTTGCCCGCGGGCAGCTTGTCGCCAACCTTGATCATGTTCGCCTCCTGATGGGTGAAGTGGATGGGATGCAAATAAAACGGCCGGCCGCCAGTATCCCAGCGTGCCGACCGTTTTGCGCGAGGGCCCCTGAAAGCCCGTGCGTCCGAGTCTCTTAGACCTCGCGAGCCTTCTCGACCAGGCGGGTCACGACCCACGACTTGGTCTTGGAGATGGGCCTGCTTTCGGCGATCTCGACCACGTCGCCCATCTTGTACTCGCCCTTTTCGTCATGGGCGTGGTACTTCGAGGACTTCGCGACGATCTTGCCGTAGAGCTCGTGCTTGGTGCGACGCTCCACCAGGACCGTGATGGTCTTGGCGCGCTTGTCGCTGACGACCTTGCCCACCAGCGTGCGGGTGTTCTTGGCCTTGGCTTCGGTCTGGGTTGCTGCGTTCATTTCGCGGCTTCCTTCTTCTTCTGCGCCAGGATGGTCTTGGCGCGAGCGATGTCACGGCGGGTATTGCCGAGCTGCGTGTGATTCGTCAGCTGCTGGGTCGCCTTCTGCATGCGAAGGCCGAAATGGGCCTTCAGCAGGTCAGCGACTTCCTTCTCGAGGCCGGCGACATCCTTGCTGCGGAGTTCAGATGCTTTCATGTGGGTTCTCCGTCGTCACTTACATGCCGACCTGGCGAGCCACGAACGTCGTCTTCAGCGGCAGCTTGGCCGAAGCCAGCAGAAACGCCTCACGAGCGAGCTGTTCGGGAACGCCGTTGATTTCGTACAGCACCTTGCCGGGCTGGATTTCAGCAACGTAGTACTCGGGGTTGCCCTTGCCGTTGCCCATGCGGACTTCAGCCGGCTTCTGGGAGATCGGCTTGTCCGGAAAGATGCGGATCCAGATGCGGCCACCGCGCTTCACATGACGCGAAATCGCGCGACGTGCAGCCTCGATCTGGCGTGCGGTCAAACGGCCGCGTTCGGTGGCCTTGAGGCCGAAGTCGCCGAAGGACACGTTGGCACCGCGCGTGGCGATGCCCGTATTGCGGCCCTTCTGCTCCTTGCGATATTTTCTGCGTGCAGGTTGCAGCATGCTTATTCTCCTTTGCCCGTGCCGGGCGTGGCGGCCTTGCGCACACGCTTGACGGCCGGACCCTTCGGCGCATCACCACCACCGGCTTCCGCCGGCTTGTCGGCGCCTTCGACCGGCGCGCCGGCTTGACGGGGGGCACGATCGCCACGAGGACCGGACGGACCACGACGATCACCACCGGGACGGTCACCCGGGCGAGCCGGACGACGCGGGCGGCGATCTTCTTCCGGTGCCGGCGCTTGCACGCCAGGCGCTTCGCCGGAAGCAAGGCGGTCGCCACGGTAGACCCAGCACTTCACGCCGATGACGCCGTAGGTCGTCTTGGCTTCGGAGAAGCCGTAGTCGATGTCGGCCTTCAGGGTGTGAAGGGGCACGCGGCCTTCGCGGTACCACTCGCAACGCGCAATTTCGATGCCGTTCAGGCGGCCCGACGACATGATCTTGATGCCCTGCGCGCCCAGGCGCATCGCGTTCTGCATGGCGCGCTTCATGGCGCGGCGGAACATGATGCGCTTCTCGAGCTGCTGCGTGATGCTGTCGGCGATCAGCTGTGCATCGATTTCGGGCTTGCGCACTTCCTCGATGTTCACAGCGACCGGCACGCCCAGGCGGCGCGTCAGCTCAGCCTTGAGGTTCTCGATGTCCTCGCCCTTCTTGCCGATCACGACGCCCGGACGAGCCGAGAAGATCGTGATGCGTGCGTTCTTGGCGGGGCGCTCGATCAGGATTCGCGAGACGGCAGCGCTCTTGAGGCGCACCTTCAGGTAGTCACGAACCTTCAGGTCTTCCGCGAGCATCGTCGCGAAGTTCTGGTTCGACGCGTACCAACGCGACGCCCAGTTGCGCGTGACGGGAAGGCGGAAGCCAACCGGATGAATCTTTTGTCCCATGGTCTTCCTCAGTTCCCGACGGTCACGAAGATGTGGCAAGTCGGCTTGCTGATGCGGTTGCCGCGGCCCTTGGCCCGTGCGGAGAAACGCTTCAGCGTGGCGCCCTGCTCGACAAAGATCGTCTTGACCTTGAGCTCGTCGATGTCGGCACCGTCGTTGTGCTCGGCGTTCGCGATCGCGGACTCCAGAGCCTTCTTGATGATGCCGGCAGCTTTCTTGGGGGTGAACGTCAGGATGTTGAGCGCCTGGTCCACCTTCTTGCCGCGGACCATATCAGCCACCAGCCGACCCTTGTCGGCAGACAGGCGAACGCCGCGAACGATTGAACGGGTTTCCATCGTCGTCATCCTTACTTCTTGTTGGCCTTCTTGTCAGCCGGGTGCCCCTTGAACGTGCGCGTGAGCGCAAATTCGCCGAGCTTGTGGCCAACCATCTGGTCCGTCACGTACACAGGCACGTGCTGCTTGCCGTTGTGGACGGCGATCGTCAACCCGATGAAGTCGGGGAGGATCGTCGAGCGGCGCGACCAAGTCTTGATCGGCTTCTTGTCCTTGATGGCCGCAGCCTTGTCCACCTTGGCCATCAGGTGATGGTCGACGAAGGGGCCCTTTTTCAGTGAGCGCGTCATGTCGGCTCCTTACTTCTTGCGACGCGAGACAATCATCGTCTGCGTGCGCTTGTTGTTGCGGGTGCGGTAGCCCTTGGTCATCGTGTTCCACGGGGACACGGGGACTTGGCCCTCGCCGGTACGGCCTTCACCACCACCGTGCGGGTGATCCACCGGGTTCATGGCAACGCCGCGAACCGTCGGGCGGATGCCCTTCCAACGAATCGCGCCGGCCTTGCCGTACTGGCGCAGGTTGTGCTCTTCGTTGGACACCTCGCCGATCGTGGCGCGGCAGTCGATGTGGATCTTGCGCACTTCGCCGGAGCGCAGACGCAGCTGGGCGTAGATGCCTTCGCGAGCCAGCAGCGTCACCGCGGTGCCGGCCGAGCGGGCGATCTGGGCGCCCTTGCCCGGCAGCATCTCGACGCAATGGATGGTCGAGCCCACGGGGATGTTGCGGATCGGCAGCGTGTTGCCCGCCTTGATCGGCGCTTCGGCGCCGCTCAGGATGGTTGCACCGACTTCAAGGCCACGCGGGGCGATGATGTAGCGGCGCTCGCCATCGGCGTAGCAGACCAGGGCGATGTGGGCCGTGCGGTTCGGGTCGTACTCGATGCGCTCGACCTTCGCCGGGATGCCGTCCTTGTTGCGCACGAAATCGACGACGCGGTAGTGGTGCTTGTGGCCACCACCCTTGTGACGCATCGTGATGTGGCCGTTGTTGTTGCGGCCGGCGTGCTGGAATTGCGGCTCGAGCAGAGACGCTTCCGGCTTGCCCTTGTGCAGGTGCGGATGCACCACCTTCACCACAGCACGGCGGCCAGGCGAAGTCGGCTTGACTTTGATGACGGCCATTACGCGGCCTCCCCGGAGAAGTTGAGCTCTTGGCCCGCCTTCAGCGACACATACGCCTTCTTGACGTGGTCGCGGCGGCCGATCGAACGCCCGAAGCGCTTGACCTTGCCCTTTTGCGTGACGGTCTGCACCGACTCGACTTCGACCTTGAACATCAGTTCAACAGCAGCCTTGATCTCAGGCTTGGTCGCGTCGCGCAGGACCTTGAACAGCACCTGGTTCTGCTTCTCGGCAACCATGGTGGCCTTTTCGGACACGATGGGCGCCACGAGCACCTGGGCCAGGCGGCCCTCGTTGAATTTCGGGGCGCTCATCCCAGCATCTCCTTGAGTTGCTCGATCGCAGCCTTCGTCACGAGCACCTTCTTGTAGTGCACGAGCGACAGCGGATCGGCGTAACGCGGCTCGACAACCAGCACGTTGGCCAGGTTGCGCGAGGCGAGTGCGAGGTTGTCGTCGATCTGGTCGGCGATCACCAGCACCGAGTTCAGACCCATGGCCTTGAACTTCGCGGCGAGCTGCTTGGTCTTGGGCGAATCAACCGTCAGCGAGTCCACGACGGCCAGACGGCCTTCGCGAGCGAGTTGCGAGAAGATGGCGGCCATGCCGGCGCGGTACATCTTCTTGTTGACCTTCTGGGTGAAGTTCTCGTCGGGGCTGTTCGGGAAGATCCGACCGCCTCCGCGCCACAGGGGCGACGAGGACATACCAGCACGAGCGCGGCCGGTGCCCTTCTGGCGCCACGGCTTCTTCGTGGTGTGCTTGACCTCAGCGCGGTCGAGCTGAGCACGAGTGCCTTGACGGGCGTTGGCTTGGAAGGCCACAACGACCTGGTGCACCAGCGCTTCGTTGTAGTCACGGGCGAACACGGTGTCAGGGGCGTCGACCTTCGACGTGGCCTGACCTTGTTCGTTCAGGAGCTCGAGCTGCATTACTGGGCTCCCTTCTTGACCTTGACCTTGACGGCGTGCTGCACGACCACGTGGCCGTTCTTGGAGCCCGGCACCGCGCCACGAACCAGCAGCAGTTGACGGGCTTCGTCGATGCGAACGATGTCGAGGTTCTGGGTGGTCTTGGTCACGTTGCCGAGCTGGCCGGACATCTTCTTGCCCGGAAACACGCGACCCGGATCCTGCGCCATCGAGATCGAACCCGGCACGTTGTGCGAACGACTGTTGCCGTGCGACGCGCGCTGCGAGCTGAAGTTGTGGCGCTTGATGGTGCCAGTGAAGCCCTTGCCGATGGAAGTGCCTTGCACGTCCACCAGTTGGCCCACGGCAAACGTGGTCACGGGAACTTGGGCGCCGGGCTTGAAGCCGGCAGCCACGTCGGCCGCGACACGGAATTCCTTGAGGACTTCGCCGGCCTCGACGCCCGCTTTCGCGAGGTGGCCAGCTTCAGGCTTGGTGACGCGCGATGCCTTGCGCGTGCCGAACGCCACTTGGATGGCGCTGTAGCCGTCGGTTTCTGCGGTCTTGACCTGGGTCACGCGGTTGTTGGACACGTCGAGCACGGTCACGGGAATGGCGTCGCCATCGTCCGTGAAGATGCGCATCATGCCCACCTTGCGGCCCAGCAATCCGAGACGATTGCTAAGACTCATGGTTTTTCTCCAGCCCCGCAAGCGGAGCCTTTGTTTCGAACGCCCGACATCGATTGGCCGGGCTGACTAAGGTGCAAAGGCGCGCCAAGAGACGCGCCTTGCGGAAAGCCTGCGATTGTAGCAGACACCGTTCAACCGGCAACTGCCCGCTCGCGTAGGGCCATTACTGCAGCTTGATCTCGACGTCGACGCCTGCCGGCAGGTCGAGCTTCATCAGCGCGTCCACCGTCTTGTCGGTCGGGTCGACGATGTCCATCAGGCGCTGGTGCGTACGGATTTCGAACTGGTCGCGCGAGGTCTTGTTGACGTGCGGCGAGCGCAGGATGTCGAAACGTTGCATGCGGGTCGGCAGGGGCACCGGGCCCTTGACGATTGCGCCGGTGCGCTTGGCGGTGTCGACGATTTCGAGGGCCGACTGGTCGATCAGCTTGTAGTCAAACGCCTTGAGGCGAATGCGGATCTTTTGCTTCTGCATGACGATTCCTAAAAAAGAGCGACGTGGCATGCGCCACGAGGAGTAAATGGGCCTAAAGCGGAGTCACGTCCCAACCGCCGGGCCGCCCCAAGCTTGGGGCGAGCCCCCTCGGGGGGCGGGTGCGCAAAGAGCCGTTCAGGCTCGCGCACCCGGGGGGCTCCATTTATTCCATGATCTTGGCGACGACGCCGGCGCCGACGGTGCGGCCGCCTTCACGGATGGCGAAGCGCAGGCCTTCTTCCATCGCGATCGGGGCGATCAGCTTGACCGTGATGCTCACGTTGTCG
>Ga0068867_100000573_pt1 | contig 24378 bp, 17 predicted proteins | sample KBSMisM32_FD_65649 | JGI IMG/M metagenome (GOLD analysis project Ga0068867, IMG submission 65649) | Miscanthus rhizosphere microbial communities from Kellogg Biological Station, Michigan, USA - KBS Miscanthus M3-2 | ecosystem: Host-associated > Plants > Roots > Rhizosphere > Soil ...
TGGCAGGCGCGGAGGGAATCGAACCCCCAACCAACGGTTTTGGAGACCGCTACTCTACCAATTGAGCTACACGCCTATAGGTGGTTTCTTAGACGACGCAGCCGAGGCCCCTATGACGAGGCCTCGGCGGGCGTTTTCTAAAGAATTACTGCTGTCTTATTCGATGATCTCGGTGATACGACCGGCACCGATGGTGCGGCCGCCCTCGCGGATCGCGAAGCGCTGGGTGGTCTCCATCGCGATCGGAACGATGAGGTCGATCTCGACGGCGATGTTGTCGCCCGGCATGATCATCTCAACGCCCTTCGGAAGGTTGACAACGCCCGTCACGTCCGTGGTGCGGAAGTAGAACTGGGGACGGTAACCGTTGAAGAACGGGGTGTGGCGGCCGCCCTCTTCCTTGGAGAGAACATAGATCTCAGCCTTGGCCTTCTTGTGAGGGGTGATGGACTTCTTGGCAGCCAGAACCTGGCCGCGCTCGATGCCTTCCTTGTCGATACCGCGGAGGAGGATGCCGACGTTGTCGCCAGCCTGACCGGAGTCGAGGAGCTTGCGGAACATTTCGATACCGGTGACGACAGTCTCCTTGGTGTCCTTGAGACCGACGATCTCGACGGTGTCGTTGACCTTGACGATGCCGCGCTCGATACGACCGGTGGCGACGGTGCCGCGGCCGGTGATCGAGAAGACGTCTTCCACGGACATGAGGAAGGGCTTGTCGTTCTCGCGCTGGGGCTCGGGGATGTCCTTGTCGATGGCGTCCATCAGGGCGGTGATGGCGGCGTTACCCTCGGGCTTGTCTTCAAGGGCGGCGGTGGCGGAGCCACGGACGATCGTGGCGTTGTCGCCGTCGAACTGATACTTGGAGAGGAGCTCGCGGATTTCCATCTCGACGAGGTCGAGCAGTTCCTTGTCGTCGATGAGGTCAACCTTGTTGAGCCAGACAACGATCTTCGGAACGCCCACCTGGCGGGCGAGGAGGATGTGCTCGCGGGTCTGGGGCATCGGGCCGTCGGCGGCGGAGACCACGAGGATCGCGCCGTCCATCTGGGCGGCGCCAGTGATCATGTTCTTGACGAAGTCGGCGTGGCCGGGGCAATCGACGTGCGCATAGTGGCGCTTTTCGGTCTGATACTCGACGTGAGCGACCGAGATCGTGACGATCTTGGAGGCGTCACGGACGGTGCCGCCCTTGGCGATGTCCGCGTAGGTCTTGACCTCGGCGAGCCCCTTGCGCGCCTGAACGGCAAGGATGGCGGTCGTCGTGGTGGTTTTGCCGTGGTCGACGTGGCCGATGGTGCCAACGTTGACGTGGGGTTTGGTGCGTTCGAATGTGCCTTTAGCCATGGTGAAAAGTGACGGTGGTTTGAGTGAGTGAGAGAACTTTTAGCGTTGAGTGACCTGGAGCCCAGAATCGGATTCGAACCGACGACCTCGTCCTTACCAAGGACGTGCTCTACCAATTGAGCTATCTGGGCGTGACTAGGAAATGGTCAAAAAACGAGAAAAGGAACGGTGACCGTGGCGAGGCGTTTTTAGGCCGTCAACTGCAATTTTGGCCTTTTTTAATGAACCGCTACGGACCGACCCGAAACACGTAGAAACCAACAGGCAAGCGCTCACCAATGCGCACGTTTTTGCGCAGATGGGAACGAAAATATTCATCTATTTCATCCAGCCCCGAACTGGCGGTAACCACCAGGTCGCCGGCCAGCCCGGAACGTGTCACCGCCCCCGTCAGTTCAAGCGGTTGCCAATCGACCTGCGGCAGATCGGCCGATATCGGCAGACTCAAACTCAACACCACGCGACCGGTGTCGGCCTGCACCGCATCCACCCGTGCCATGCGTTTCGCAAGCACCTCCCCCACCGTGTCCGTCCGCTGAAGCGACAACGGCGAGCCCGGGCGCTCGGTCAACCGCAACCCCTCGACCGGCGTCCGTGGGAGGGCCACCGGGGGGGGGAACTCCAGCGGACCGGTTTTCGTCAGCTCAGGCGGCAAGGCCGCGAAGGGACCGCCGACTCCGGGGCGGACCGCCTCGGGGAGCGCCACCTCGTCGCCGCCCATCCGCGACGGAACAAACAACGGCGCTGGATCGTAGGCGGCGAGTTGCTCGGCCAGCAATTCCCCCGGCTGTCCGGCTCGCGCCAACGCCAGCGCGGGCCGGGTCGCGCGTGCGGACGCGACCGGCCGGTCGGCGGGCAGCTCCAATCCCGCCGCGGCCATCACGACCACAAAGGCTGCCACGGCGCCGGTGCCCACCCACGGGAATCGCTGTTTCGGCACCATGGGATCAGTGCGCGACCGCGGGCTCGGCGGCGATTTGCACCGAGGCGAATCCGGCCTCGCGCGCCATGTCATACACCTCGGTCAGGTCGCGGGTCGTCAGCGCCGCGTCGGCCTGCACCAGCAGACGCATCGCCGTCCGTCCGTGCGCCCGCTCGATCAGATACTGGCGCAATCCCGTGAAGTTCACCTTGGCCCCCTCGACGAAGGCCATGTCGGCCCCCTTGATCGCAACGACCACATCGGTGGACACGGCTCCCGTCATCGCCTCGGGCATGGACGGCACGGAGAAGTCCAGCCCCAGGCCGGGCGACAAGACGAAGCGCGACCCGAACAGCACGAAGAACAACGCGATCAACCCGCCGTTCACGTAGAACAAAAACTCGAAGCCGCGCGGCGGCGGCCGGAGCCGCGCGGAGAGATTGAGCGGCCGGGTGATCATGATTTGACCGGGGTTGACGGAGCCGCGTCGTCCGCGCCCTCGTTCTGGCGGTAATCGGTCAGCAGATAACGCATGATCTCGTTGCCCGACCATTCGATGTCGCGGACGATCGAGCGCACGCGACCGTGCAAAAAGTGATAGGCCAGATGCGCCGGGATCGCGAGCACGAGACTGCCGGCGGTGGCCAGCAACGCCTGCCACATCCCGAACGAAAGGGCGCGCGCTGTCGCGTATTCACCGCCCTGCATGAAGGCGTGAAACGTGGTCGCCATCCCCAGGATCGTGCCGAGCAGGCCGACCATCGGGGCGACCTGCGCGATGGCGGCGATCGAGCCCAGCCGGCGTTCCAACGCGGGCAGCTCCACCACGGCCGCCTCCTGCACGGCGTAACGCATGCGCGTCTCGTCGTCATGCGCGTGGATCAGCGCGGCCTTCACCACCGCCGCCACCGGACCCGGCGTTTCCTCGCACAGGGTGAGCGCCTCGACGAGGCGCCGCTTGGCGAGCGTGTTCTTGATGCCATCCACAAAGGTCGTGGACTTGATCTGTCCGCGATGCAGGTAGAACGCGCGCTCGACAAAGAGGACGATGACGATGACCGCCATGAGCAGAAGGACCCACATCATGGGGCCGCCGCGGGTCAGGATACTGGGATCAGAGGACATGGGCGAAGGTGTTTAGACGAGAGGGGAGAATGGGGGCAAACGCCGAAGTTCCGGCCGGGAGACGGACCGGCGGACGGCGTGTTGTTCATGACCGGGGCTTCCCGCCGGCGCGCGTGAAGAGATCGTTGGCAAGCTTGGCGAAGGGCAGGTCTTTGCGGAGCACGAGTTCGTAGGCGTTGCGCGCCTCCTCCAGGTTGCCGCGCTCGCGCCGCAGGTCTCCGAAGCGCAGCAATGTGCGCGCGAGCCAGTAGCGGCCCTTCGGACCGAGTTTCGCCGCCTGCGCGTCATCGAGCAGATAGGTCGTCACCAGCGTCCACCACACGGACTCCGCGCGGATCAGGTTTTCAGGCGTCTTTCCATTCGTCACCAGCAGATCGCCCAGTTGAAAACCCGCCTCGAGGCGCAGATCCACCGGAGCGGTCGGCAGGTCCTGCAGGCGCTCCAAAATCGTCAGCGCGCTCTCGTAGTGCGACACGTCGCCGGGTGTGATTTGCGCGCGATGACAGGCCGCCAGCGCAAGTTCGGCCGACAACACGCCGGGATACTGCGAGGGGCTGTAGGTGTTGATCAGAAATTCGTAGGTGAGTCGGGCACGGGGAAAGTCGTTCAGGCGGCGCGCGAGATCGCCTTGCTTGAGGCGCGCATAAAACACCAGGTCGCTCGACGGATAATCATGCACCAGCCGCTCCAGGATGCGGTAGGCTTCCTCGTAATAATCGTCCTGCCCACGCTGCTCGACGTTGAGGGCCGCGCGATAGAGCGCGTAGGGCGCGTAGTCGTGCTGCTTGAACTTGTCGGCCAGGTCGATCAGTCGCTTCTGCGCGTCCACGAAGAGCCCCTGGCCCGCATAATAATCCGCCTCGTCGATGTAGGAATACACCGCCGCGTCGGCCTTCGGGAAATCCACACGCAGCGACGCCAGCGTCTTCAGGGCCGCCTCTGTCTCGCCGAGACGGAACCGCGCCTTCGCCTGCAACAACCGCGTGCCGGCCTCCACCTCCGCGCGCAGGTCCGGATCAAGGCCGGTCATGAGCGCCGGCAACGCATCGGCGAGTTCGATCGTTTTCTGCGGTGTGTCCGCCTCCAGCGAAAGTCGCGCCTGCAACCAGGCCATGCGCGCGCGCAGCGCCGGGGCCGGCGCCCCCTCGGCGACGTCGCCTCCGGCCAGGATACGGTTGATGCGCGCGTAAGCCTCGGCGTCGCGGCGGGCGCCCTGCAACGCCCGGGCCAGCGTCCATTCCGCCTGCCAGCGCTGGACGATATCGAGCCGACCGTCCGCCGCGTAACCGTCGAGCAGTTTGGCGGCCTCGTCGATCCGCTCCGCCAGGATCTTCGACACCACCCGCTGCGCGATCAGCAAACCAGGCGAAACCCCCGCGGGGACCTCGTTCAACGCGGCGGCGTATGCCTCGTCTGCCGAAGCGTATTCCTTGGCGCGAAAATAAGCCTCGGCCACGAGGACGCCCAACGAGGCCCGTATGTCGCCCGCTCGCAATTCGGCGCGGGCCTGGGCGGCGTAGTCGGCCGCCGTGCGGTAGCTCAACCGCGCCCAGGCCAGATCCGCCAGCAAACCCAGGGCGGCGGGCTTCAACTCGGAACCGGGGAACTTCGCCAGCAGCGCCTTGGCGTCGAGCTCCGCCTGCGACTGGTTGGCCGTCACCACGAGGACGTCCTGCGCGCCCGCCTTGTCCAGCACGAGAACGCGTTTTTCCGCCAGACCGAGCTGAGCCCGCACCAGTAACAGATCCGCCAGGATCGGACTCGGTGGTGAATCCTCGATCAAGCCGTTGAGCTTCGCGTAAAACGCCGGGTCGGCCGCGTCTCGCGCCAGCAGTTGCAACGCCACCCGTCGCAACGTCGCGTCATCAGCGCTGGTCAGAAGCCCCTCCAGCGCATTGCGGCCTTCGGCGCGGCGCGCCCCGGCGGCCAGCCCCATCAGCAGGCGGAAGTCATCCCGCGCGGCCCGCTCGCCCGACGGGAGCGACTGCAGTTGCTTGCTGAGAAAATCCACCGCCTCGGCGGTGCGCCCGCGCGCCGCCAGCACCGCCGCGTATTGGCGCGCATAGGCGTAACCGACGGTCTTGCCCTGATATTTTTCGGCGTTCTGGCGCAACCCGTTCAATTGCGACTCCGTCGCCTCGCCCAGGCTCAGCCGCGCCCGCTCGCGCGCCAGCACGAACTGCGCACGCTGCATGTCGGACGCCGCCTGTTCGCCCGCACGCTCATAGGCGTCGCGCGCCTTGGTGAAATCGCCGGTCGCATCCGCCACCTCTCCTTGCAAAAAATACCACCAGGCACGGTCCCCCGCCGAGAGTTCTTCGGGGCGGCACGCCGCCAGCTCGGACTTGGCCGCATCGACGCGCTTGCGGCGCACCGCGATCAACCCCGCCCGCACCCGATAGGCGGGGGTCGGCGCGCCCGTGTAGCCCTGCAACGCCCGTTCCGCCTCGTCCGTGCGCCCCTCGTCGAGTCGCGCGGTGACGAGTTCAAGCACGAGCACGTTGCGCTCCGCGCCGGCCGTGTGCAACGAGCCCAGCAGTTGCGCGTAAAGTCCCGCCGCCACCGAGGGGAAACCCAGCTCAAGCGCGCGGCGCGCCGCGACGAACGACCGCAGTTCCCCGCCGGGCAGCACCGGAGATTCGGCGGCGGAGACCAGCGGCGCGGCGTCCTCCGGCGCATCGACGGCGCGCGCCGCCGGGATGGAGACGGCGAAGGTCAGCGACAGGACAAGCAGGGTTCGGAGCGACATGCGAATGACCGAAGTTGCTCACCGTGCTGGAAACAATCAACCGCGTTGTAAATAGTTCCCGCTCGCGCAGCATCACCCTGCGCGCACACTGGGCCCGCTCTCGTCTTCAACCCTATCATCACCATGTCCGCACTCATCGTCCTCGGCGTTCTGCTCTTCATCGTGGTTGTTGCCGGCCTGTGGGCCGTCGGCGTTTACAACGGCCTCGTCACGCTCCGCAATCGCTTCAAAAACGCCTTCGCCCAGATCGATGTGCAATTGAAACGCCGCTACGATCTGATTCCCAACCTCGTCGAGACAGCCAAGGGTTACCTCAAGCACGAGAGCGGCACCCTCGAGGCCGTCATCAAGGCCCGCAACATCGCCGCCGCCGCCGCGCAGACCGCCGCCGCCAACCCCGCCGACGCCAACGCCCTGCGCGGCCTCGTCTCCGCCGAAGCCGGCCTGGGCGGCGCGCTCTCCCGCCTGATGGTCGTCTCCGAGGCCTATCCGGAGCTGAAGGCCAACCAGAACATGATGCAGCTCACCGAGGAGCTCACCTCGACCGAGAACAAGATCTCCTTCGCCCGCCAGGCCTACAACGACAGCGTCATGGTCTATAACACCCACCGCGAAACCTTCCCCGCGGTCATCCTCGCCGGCACGTTCGGCTTCCAGCCCGCCGAGCTCTTCAAGATCGAAGATCCCACCGAGCGCAACGCGCCCAAGGTTCAGTTCTAAAGGCACGCCCGACTGAGCCCGCATGGACTTCTTCGAAGCCCAGGCCCGCGCGAAAAAGCGCACCTCTCGCCTGGTCGCGCTCTTTGTCCTGGCCGTCGGCGGCATCGTCGTCGCCGGCTACTTCGCCGCCGTCCTTTTCATCGGAAGCCGGGGCTCGATCGGCGAGTTCACCTGGTGGCATCCGCAGCTCCTCGCCGGGATCACCACCGCCACGCTCGCCGTCGTCGGATTCGCCTCGCTCTTCAAATGGCTCCAGCTTCGCGCCGGCGGCCGCGCGGTCGCCGAGATGGTCGGCGCCCGCGAGATTCCTCCGCAGACCGCCGATCTGCGCGAACGGCAATTGCTCAACGTTGTCGAGGAGATGGCCATCGCCGCCGGTCTGCCGCTGCCCGCCGTCTACGTGCTGGACGATGAAAACGGCATCAACGCCTTCGCCGCCGGACTCACCACCAGCGACGCCGTCGTCACCGTCACCCGCGGCACGTTGGAAAAACTCAACCGTGACGAGCTCCAGGGCGTCGTCGCCCACGAGTTCAGCCACATTCTCAACGGCGACATGCGCCTCAACACGCGCCTGACCGCCGTGCTGTTCGGCATCCTGGTGATCGGCCTCATCGGCCGCGGCATCGTCGGCAGCCTCCGCTACAGCCGCCCACGCCGCGACAGCAAGGAGGGCAACGGTGTCTTCATCGTGCTCACGGTGGGCCTCGTGCTGCTCGTCCTCGGCTACGTCGGTTATTTCTTCGGCCGCCTCATCCAGGCCGCCGTTTCCCGCCAGCGCGAGTTCCTCGCCGACGCCTCGGCCGTGCAATTCACCCGCAACCCCGCCGGCATCACCGGCGCGCTCAAAAAAATCGGCGGCTATGCGCTCGGCTCCAACATCCAGACCAACAAGGCCTCGGAGCTAAGCCACTTCTTCTTCGCCCAGGGTTTCCGCTCCTATTTCGGCGGCCTCTGGGCCACCCACCCGCCGCTCGACGAGCGTATCCGCGCCGTGGATGCCTCTTTCGACGGAAAGTATTTCGAACCGCCCGAGGTCGTCGATGTCGCCACCGAGACATGGAAATCCGCCCGGCGCTCCCCCGCCCCGTCATCCCCTGCCCGTTCCGCCCTGCAACCCGTCGCGCTCGTCGCGTCCATCGGCACGCTCGACACCTCGCACGTTGATCGCGCCCGGGATCTCGGCGCAACGTTCCCGACCGCGTTGCGCGAGGCCGTCCGCACGCCCGAAGGCGCCTCCGCGGTCGTCTGCGGCTTGTTGCTCGACGCCAACGAATCCCTCCGCTCCCGCCAGCACGCGCTCATCGAGCGCCACGCTGGCACCGTGATCGCGGACACCGTGCGTTCGCTCGAAACCGATCTGCTCGCCCTGCCCCGCGAATCCCGGTTGTCGTTGCTGTTGCTGTGCCCGCCGGCGCTGCGCCGACTCGCGCCCGCCGACCTGGAACGCGTGCTGGCCGCCCTCGACGAACTCGTCCACGCCGATGGCCATGTAAGCCTCTTCGAGTTCTCCCTTCAAAAGGTCCTCACCCACCACCTCGATCTCGCGGCCAGCCCGGCCGGACGCCGTGAAACTTATTCACCCGCCGACGTTTCCGCCGAGATTTCCACGGTGCTTTCGTTCGGCGCCCGTATCGGCACCACCGACGGCACCGAAGTGCAATCCGCCTTCAACGCCGGCGCCGCCCAGTTCTCGGGATTGTTCCCTCCGCTCGTCCTGCGTTCCACCGATCTCGGCCAACTCGCCGAGCTGGACGCCGCGCTCGACAAGTTGGCCCTTACCTACGGGCCCGTGAAAAAACGCCTGCTCACCGCGCTCGCCGCCGTCGTTGCAAGCGATGGGCACATCAATCCCGACGAAGCCGAACTCGTTCGTGCGCTCGCCTCCGCTCTCGACTGTCCCATGCCGGTGATGGCAGCCTGAGCCCGTTCGTTTTACCCTGTCGGTTTTGCCCCTGAAACATGCGGCATTCCGACGCGTCATGACTTGGAACACCCCGCCATGTCCGACCAACACCACCCTCACCCCTGTTGCGGCATCTCCACGAATCCCGAGGATTATTTCCTCACCCGCCGCCAATTCCTCAGTCGCGTGGGTCTGGGCCTTGGCGCGCTGAGCCTGGCGTCCGTCATCGACCCGCTTTCCGCTTACGCCGGTCCCGCCGCCGCCCCGGGTGCGGCCGGTGGCAACCTTCTTCTTCCTCACGCCCCGCATTTCCCGGGCAAGGCCAAGGCGGTCATCCACATCTTCGCCCAGGGCGCGCCGTCGCACATCGACACGTGGGACCCCAAGCCCGCCCTCAGCGCGATGAACAACAAGACGCTCCCCGGCGGCGGCGTCGCGATGGGCTCGCCCTTTGCTTTCAAAAAATACGGCCGCGCCGGCATCGAGATCAGCGACGTCTTCGCCAAGACCGCCCAACACGCCGACGACCTCGCCGTCATCCGCTCGATGTGGACCGACATCCCCGCGCACGACATCGCCACCGTGTTCATGAACACCGGCGCGCTCCGCATCTCCAAGCCCAGCCTCGGCTCGTGGATCGTTTACGGCCTCGGCACCGAAAACCAAAACCTCCCCGGCTTCATCTCGCTGCGCACCGGCGGCCTTCCCGTCGGCGGCGCCGCCAATTACCAGGCCGCGTTCCTGCCCGGCGTTTACCAAGGCTCCGGCGTCAACACCCAGGCCGCCACCGTGGACCAGATGATTCAAAACATCCGCAACTCCTACCTTCCCGCCTCGGAACAGCGCCGCCAGCTCGATTTCGTCAACCAGCTCAACACCCTCCACTCCTACAATATTCAGAAGGAGGCCGCCCTCGAAACGCGCCTCCAGTCCTACGAGACCGCCTTCCGCATGCAGACCGAGGCCACCGACGCCTTCGACATCCGCAAGGAAAACGACGCCACCCGCGCCGCCTACGGCAACACCAACACCGGCCGCCAGCTCCTCATCGCCCGACGCCTCGTCGAATGCGGCGTGCGCGTCGTCCAGGTCTGGCACGACGGCTGGGACCACCATCAGGATCTTGAGGACAAACTCAGCGCCAAGGCAGCCGAGATCGACCAGCCGCTCGCCGCGCTCCTGTCCGATCTCAAACAGCGCGGACTCCTCGACAGCACGCTCGTCATCTGGGGCGGCGAGTTCGGACGCAAACCCACCAAGGACCGCAACGGCTACGACAACCCCGGCCGCGACCACAACGCCAAGGCGTTCTCCACCGTCATGGCCGGCGGCGGCATCAAGGGAGGCGTGGTCCACGGCGCCACCGACGAGCTCGGCGCCGCCGCGATCACCGACAAGGTCCACGTCCACGACCTGCACGCGACGATCCTCCACTGCCTCGGCTTCGACCACACGAAGCTCACCTACCGGTTCAACGGCCGCGATTTTCGCCTCACCGACAACGCCGGCGAAGTCGTCCGTCCGATCCTCGCCTGAACGCCCGCCCGCCGCTCATGCGCTCCCGTCTCCCCCTCGCGTTCGCCGCCTTCGTCGCAGCCACCGTCGCCTTGGTCGCGGCGAACGAACCGGCCCCGCCCACCGCCCCGATCTCGCCCGAGGATCTCCAATTCTTCGAAACCAAGATCCGCCCCGTCCTCGTCGACCAGTGCTACCGTTGCCACAGCGCGCAGTCGGAAAAACTCCGCGGCGACCTCCACCTCGACACGCGCGCCGGCACGCTTGAAGGAGGCGAAAGCGGCCCGGCCCTCGTTCCCGGCAAGCCCGAGCAAAGTCTCCTCATCGAGGCCATCCGCTACGGCAATCCCGACCTGCGCATGCCGCCTAAGGGCAACAAGCTCCCCGACGACATCATCGCTGACTTCGTCGAATGGATCCGCCGCGGCGCCCCCGATCCGCGCACGGCCGCCGCCGCGGTGCCCACCTCCTCCCCTATAGCCACCGGCCATGTTTACGCCCCGAGCAAAGACCACTGGTCCTTCAAACCCGTGGTCCAACCCGAGGTGCCCGTCACCCAGCACCCCGCCTGGTGCCAGACTCCCGTCGACAACTTCATTCTCGCCGATCTCGAGGCGGCCGGCATGCAGCCCAGCGCCGCCGCCAACCGCCGCACGCTCATCCGTCGCGTCACCTACGATCTCACCGGCCTTCCGCCCAACGAGACGGAAATCCAGGCCTTCCTCGGCGACACGTCCCCCGACGCCTACGCCAAGGTAGTGGACCGTCTCCTCGCCTCGCCCCACTACGGCGAACACTCCGCCCGCGCCTGGCTCGACCTCGCCCGTTTCTCCGACACCAAGGGCCAGGTCAAACGCCGCGAAGACCCGCGCTATCCCGGCGCCTGGACCTACCGCGACTACGTGATCGACGCGTTCAACACCGACAAACCCTACAACACGTTCATCACCGAACAGCTCGCCGCCGATTTCCTTGTGCGCCAGTCGCTGCACCGCAAAACCCTGCCCGAGGAAAAATCCCCCGGCGACCGCCGCATCCTCGCCGCCATGGGCTTCCTCACCCTCGGCAACCAGTTCGACGGCAATCCCAATGACGTCATCAACGACCGCATCGACGTCACCACCAAGGCGTTCATGGGCCTCACCGTCTCCTGCGCCCGCTGCCACGACCACAAGTTCGATCCGATTCCCACGAAAGATTATTATTCGCTCTACGGCATCTTCGCCAGCAGCACCCAGCCCACGCGCATCGCCGACCTGCCCACGCTGCAACCCGTCGCCGACACCCCCGAATACCGCGACTACCTAGCCAAGTCCGACGAACTCGCCACCAAGGAAACCGCCCTCCGCGAAGAGTTCCGCACCCTCCGTCAAGCCGGCGAGATCGACGCCGAAAAACGCCGCGAGCTCATCCGCAAACAAACCATCCTCCAGGCCGAGATCGGCGACCTCGAGTTCACCCACGCGGGCGCGCCGCCCCGCGCCGAGGTCCTCATCGACGGACGCAACCCGCGCGACTTCCCCGTGCTCATCCGCGGCGAGGCCCAGAACAAGGGCGACCTCGCCCCGCGCCGCTTCCTCGAAGTCGCCTCGCCCGACCCCGCGAAACGTCCGCTCTACACCGACGGCAGCGGACGCCTCGAACTCGCCCGCGACATCACCAACCCCGCGAACCCGCTCACCGGCCGCGTCATCGTGAACCGCATCTGGCAGCAGCATTTCGGCGAAGGCATCGTCCCCACGCCCGACGATCTCGGCAACCAGTCCGCCCCGCCCAGCCACCCCGCGTTGATCGACTATCTCGCCGCCCGCTTCGTGAAGGACGGCTGGTCCATCAAACAGCTCCACCGCCTCATCCTCCTCAGCGCCACCTACCAGCAGGGCGATTCCCAAAACGCGGCCTTCGCCGCCAAGGATCCCTACAACCGCCTCCTCTGGCGCTACAACCTCCGCCGCCTCGACCTCGAGGAGATGCACGACTCCATCCTCGCCATCGCCGGCGCCCTCGACCCCGCCGTCGGCGGCAAGTCCGTCCGCCTGAGCAGCGAAAACTTCGCCGCCCGTCGCGCGCTCTACACCTTCATCGACCGCCGCAACCCGCCCGAAATCTTCACCCAGTTCGACTTCCCCAGCCCCGACGTCCCCAGCGGACGCCGCTACGAGACCATCGTCCCCCAGCAGGCTCTGTTCTTCATGAACAACCCCTTCATCATCGAGACCGCCCGCAAGCTCACCCAGCGGCCCGAGTTCACCAAACTTCCGCGCACCGAGGACCGCGTCGTTTCGCTCTACGTCGCCATCCTCCAGCGCCCGCCCACGCTCCGTGAAATCCGCCTCGCCACCGACTATGTGAAAGGCACGCCCATCGGCCCCGAGGCCAACGCCACCCAAACCAAGTCGCCCGACTTCTCCTTCCGCGACCAGCGCCTCAACCTGAACCCGCTCCGCCGTTTCGCCGAAACCGGTCCGGTCGGCGGCGCCAAAAACCAAGGCCCCATCGATCCCTGGGCCCGCCTCGCCCACGCCCTGTTCCAGACCAACGAGGCGGTATTCTACAATTGAGACGCGGCAGCCGGACCGCCTCCCATCAAACCGTCTCAGGCCACATCGCCTTCGTATAGCGGACCACCTCTTCGATCACCGCGCGCAGCAACTCCGACGCCTCCCCGCGCCACAACACGCCCATCCCCACCGGCGCAAAATCGTCCAGCGGCAGCACGCGCAGCGCCCGCGAATTCCCAGCCCGGGCCTTCGCCACGCTCACGCCGATGCCGTCGCCGTTGGCCACATAGCGACCAATGAGATCCACCGACGTCGCTTCGATTCCTTGGGGCCAGACCACGCCGCGCCGCTTCAACTCGCGCTGAAACGCCCGCGCCACCACCGTCGTTGAAGGCAGGCAGATCAGGGTTTCGGCCACACGTTTCTGAGCCCACAACTCTTGCGCGGAACGCACCGGCGACTTGCGTGGCACCAGCAGCACCAGCGGCATGTTCGTGAGCCGCACCTGCCGCAGCCGCGCCGGCGGCTTTGCATCCACCACCGAGAACACCACGTCGAGCTCCCCGTCACGCAGCCACGTTTCCAGTTCGGACGAAAATCCCGTCCGCAAACTGAACCGCAATCCCGGGAACCGCGCCTTCAGCCGCTTCATCACCTCGGGGATGTGGTCGCGCAGCACCAACTCGGAACCTCCGATGCGCAGCTCCGGTGTCGCCGCGTCGCGAATGTCCGCCGCCACCGAGCCAAGATTTTCAAAAAACGGCTGCACGTGCGCGAACAGCCGCTCGCCCGCCTTCGTCAGCCGGAACGGACTCCGCTCAAACAGCTTCGCCCCGAGTTCCTCCTCCAGCTTTCCCACCTGTCCGCTCACCGCCGGCTGCTGGATGCCGTAAGGGATGCGCCGCACCGCCGCGCTGATCCCGCCGTGCTTCGCCACGTAATAAAATAATTCGAGGTGGTGGACATTCATCGCGACCGGCGATCAAGCGGCTCCATTGCATGCCGCGCAATGCCGATTCCGACGCCCGACTCCCCATCACCGGAAACGATAACACGCATCAAGTTTATCAAATAACACCCTCGCGGCGACCTCGGTTAATCTCGTGTCGCACCGGCCGATGCCGGTCCGAACCCAACACCGTAATGATACTCACCCTCCTCGGCATCGTCGCCCAAGGAACCGCCGCCATCCTCCTCGCCGACTTCGCCGCCGGCCTGATCCACTGGATCGAGGATGCCTATTTCACCGAAGACACGCCCGTCCTCGGCCGTCTCCTCATCCGTCCCAACTTCATCCACCATCACTACCCGCGTTTCTTCACGCGCTACACATGGTTCCAGAGTTCCTGGGATCTGCTCATTCTCGGTGCCGTCGTCATCGCCGGCACCTGGGCCTTCAATGTTCTCTCCTGGCAGGTCTGGCTTTTCGTCGCCGTCAGCATCAACGCCAACGAAATCCACAAGTGGTCGCATCGCACTCGCAAGGAAAACGGCCCGGTCATCTCCAAGCTGCAGGACTGGCACATCCTCCAGACTCCGCATCAACACGCGCTCCACCACACCGATCCGAAGAACACCTACTATTGTCCGGTCACCAATCTCCTGAACCCTATCCTGGAAAAAATCCGCTTCTGGGCCGGCCTCGAATGGGTCATTTGGCGCATCACCGGCATTCGCCATCGCGAAGACACCTCCGTCCGCGGCCAGGGACCCGGTCCCGCCTGGCTCTCCTCCTACCGCCCCGCGACCAAACCCGTCCACACCTGTTCGCCGAACTGCATCCATCGGGCGTCCTGCCCGCACCGCGCGGGTGCTCCGGCGGAACTCGCGCTCCGCTGATTCGCCTGCCGTTCGCCGAGCTAAGCGTTGCCTCGCCGGCATGCGCTCAACAACGTCCGCGCATGTCCGGCTCCTGGATTTTCCTCATCGGCTACTGCGCGGTCTTCCTCGCACTCCTCTTCGGCGCCGCCGTGTGGCGTAAAAAACAGCGCAAGACCCGCGCACCCTTCCCCGAGAACGCCAAGCTCCTGCGCGGCCCCGGCGAGACCTTGCGCCGCAAACTCGCCGACCTCGACGAGCGCGTGGTTTACGAGCTGCTCGCGGCGTTTGCCCTTCCGCTCGCGGTCGGCTGCGCCCTCGGCTGGATCGCCATCCACTTGTCCGGCGAAGCCCTCGTCGCCGGCCTTGTGATCGCGTCGCTCGGCCTGATCGCGAGCCTCGCCTTCGTCATCCGCCACCTCGTCCGCGGCATCGAACGCTGGAGCAACACGTGGCTGGGCTACATCGGCGAACGCGTCGTGGCCGAATCCCTCGACGAACTGAAGGCGCAGGGCTTCCGTATCTTCCACGACGTGCCAGCCGGAGAGCCGAAAAATCCGTTCAACATCGACCACGTGGTCGTCGGTCCCTCCGGCGTCTTCGCCATCGAGACCAAGACCCGCCGCAAGGGTCGCGCCCGCGCCGGGTTCGCCGAACACCAGATCATCTATGACGGCCAGGTCCTGGCGTATCCGTGGGGCGAGGACCGTCACGGACTCGATCAGGCCCAACGCCAGGCCGTCTGGTTGCAGGCCTGGCTGGAGCAACTCCTCGGTCGCACGATCCGCATGCAACCCGTTCTCACCTTTCCCGGCTGGATGGTGATTTCCCGCGGTCCGGGCGCAGTCGCCGTCCTTAACCCCAAACAAATCCCCGCCGCCGTCGCCCTGCGCGGAGCGCCCGTCCTCGACGAGGCCGCCATCGACCTCGTCTGCCGCCAGCTCGACGCCCGCTGCCGCGACGTGGAATTTTGAGTCCCGTGCACGGGAACGTATTTAAGCTTTTACTACTCTGTCCGCTTGGTTTCGTTTCCTCCCCCACCCCTTTGATCAACCCCGTATGAATAAAGAAGCCTCTTGGCTGGCCTCGCTCTGCGTGCAGGAAAACGTCATCGACGTCCCGCTCGCGACCCAGCTCCTCGCCACCGCCACCCGCGAAACCGATGCGATGACGTTCGCCCAGACGATCATCGACCGCGCCCACATCACCGACATCGAGCTGATGACCCGCCTCGCCACCGAGGCGCAGGATCTGGCCGCCTCCGGCGCCGCCGCTCCGTCCCTCCTCGGTTCGCCCACCGCCATCCCCGCTCCTGCCCCCGTCCCCGCCCCCACTCCCGCGCCTACCCCTGCCATCCCTGCCGCTAACGCTGGCGCCAGCCCTGCCACCCGCCCCAAGAGCGAGGACGAGGTCGATTTCTCCAAGGTCAAGAGCCTCACCGAATCCGGGCTCAAGGACTTCATGCTCGAGCTGCTCGGCGCCGCCCAGAGCTTCGGCGCGAGCGACCTCCATCTCTCCGCCGGAGCGCCGCCCTACATTCGCAACATGCGCGCGCTCGAGTTCCTCGACGCCACCCCGCTCTCCTCCGAGGACGCCAGCAAGCTCAACACCTGCCTGCTCACCCCCGACCAGAAGCGGTTGTTCGAAACCCGCCACGACTTCGACTTCGCGCTCGCCATGGAAGGCGGCCGCCGCATCCGCGTGAATCTCATGGAGCACAAGGACGGCACCAAGGGCTCCTACCGCATCGTGCCCGGGCACGTCCTCACCCCCGCCGAACTCGGTTTCAAAAACATCCCCGTCCTCAAGAAGCTCCTCAGCTATCACAACGGCCTCATCCTCGTCACCGGCCCCGTCGGCGCCGGCAAGACCACCACGCTCAACTCCCTCGTTGACGAGCTCAACCGCACCCGGGACGAACACGTCATCACCGTCGAAGACCCCATCGAGTTCCTCCACCCCAGCCGCGGCTGCAACGTCACCCAGCGCCAGGTCGGCCAGCACACCGAGAGCTTCGCCACCGCCCTCAAGAGCGCCCTCCGCGAGGACCCCGACGTCATCGTCATCGGCGAACTCCGAGATCTGCCCACCATCGAGATGGCCATCTCCGCCAGTGAAACCGGCCACCTGGTGATCGGCACCATGCACACCAGCGACGCCACCACCACCCTCAACCGCCTGCTCGACGTCTTCCCCGCCGGCCAGCAGTCGCAGATCCGCGCCATGGTCGCCCAAAGCCTCCGCGGCATCATCTGCCAGCGCCTCCTCCCCGGCCGCGAGGGAGGCCTCGCCCTCGCCTGCGAGATCCTCATCAACACCACCGCCGTGTCCGCGATGATCCGCGACTCCAAGACCCAGGGCATCCCCAGCGCCATCGATACCGGCCGCCGCGAAGGCATGATCTCGATGGACAACGCCATCCTCGAGCTCTGGCAGGAAAAAAAGATCTCCGACGAGACCGCCGCCGCCAACATCCTCAACCGCGCCGTCCGCCAGCAAATTCCCGGCGCCCGCTAATCCCCATGAGCACCCCTTCCACCCCGCACGCGATCGACGAACTCCTGCGCGCCATGCACGCGCTCCACGGCTCCGATCTCCACCTGATGATCGGCCTGCCGCCCCGCGCCCGCATCTCCGGCTCCCTCGTCACCCTCGGCCAGTTCCCGCCCCTCACGCCCGCCCACATGGAGAAGCTCCTCCATGAGATCTGCCCGCCCGCCCGCTGGGCCCACTACCTGGAGCACCACGACCTCGACTTCGCCTACGAGATCGCCGGCGTCGCCCGCTTCCGCGTCAACTACCTCCAGAACGCCTGGGGCATGGGCGCGGTCTTCCGCCAGATTCCCTCGACGATCCTCTCGTTCGACGACCTCCACCTCCCCGAGGCGCTCAAGAAACTCTGCACCCTCCGCGAGGGCCTCGTCCTCGTCACCGGCCCGACCGGCAGCGGCAAGTCCACCACGCTCGCCGCCCTGATCGACCACATCAACTCCACCTCGCGCCGCAACATCGTCACGGTCGAGGAGCCCATCGAGTTCGTCCATCCCAACAAACAGTCCGTGATCGTCCACCGCGAGGTCGGCGAGCACACCGAGACCTTCGTTGACGCCCTCCGCGGCGCCATGCGCGCCGACCCCGACATCATCCTCGTCGGCGAGATGCGTCAGATCGAAACCATCCGCCTCGCCCTGAGCTGCGCCTCCATGGGCATACTGGTCTTCGGCACGCTCCACACCAACAACGCCCCGAAGACCATCGACCGCATCATCGACGTCTTCCCCGCCGAGGAGCAGAATCAGATCCGCGTCATGCTGGCCTCCTGCCTGCGCGGCGTCGTCTCCCAGCTCCTCTGCAAAAAGATCACCGGCGGCCGCCTCGCCGTGCACGAGATCCTCCTTCCCCACGACGCGCTCGGCGGCACCGTCCGCAGCGGCAACATCGCCGCCATCCGCAACATCATCGAGGGCTCCCGCGCCGAGGGCATGGTCTCGATGGACACCTCGCTCCGCGAACGCTACGACGCCGGCGAGATCAGCGCCCGCGAGGCCTACATGAAGGCGACCGACAAAACGCTCTTCGAAAAACTCCTCGGCCCCGAGGCCCTCAAGGGCTGACCGGCCTCCTTCGTCGGGTTTTGACGCCACGTCGCCGATGCGCAACGTGGCGTCATTCGTTTTATCCCCCCCGCCCGCCATCGCATCCCCCCGTGATCAACGTCTCCGCCAACCAAGCCCGCCTCATCGAGGATCTCTCCTTCATTGAGGATCGCCAGGAACGCCTCGCCGCCGTCGTTGACCGCGCCCGCCGCCACCCGCCGCTCCACGAGGCCGCCAAGACCGACGCCAACCGCGTCCACGGTTGCATCTCCCAAGTCTGGGTCACCGGCGAACTGCGCGACGGCGCGCTCCACTTTCAATTCGACGCCGATTCCCCCCTCGTGAAAGGCCTCGTCGCCCTGCTGGTGGACATCTACGAGGACGGCGCGCCCGCCGACGTCCTCGCGACCGAGCCCGTGCTCTTCGAGGCCCTCGGCATCAGCCGCGACCTCACGCCCACCCGTCAAAACGGCCTCGCCGCCGTCCGCACCCACATCAAGGCCATCGCGCAATCCGCCTTGGCCTAGACCGTGTTTATGAAATAAACCGGCCTAGTGCTTTTTCTCGCTTCCCTCGCGGAGCGCCAGCGATGGGCTGGCCTATTTCATAAGCACGGTCTAACAACCCCGGCGGCATCAGCCGCCCCTCCGCTCAATTGTGAAGGCCATTGGCCGAAACCGCTCCTCAAGAATCGCCCCATTGGGCGATTCCATTAGTGGTTAACAACTCCGACCTCCGTCGTCCCCGTGCTTCACGACGCCCACAACCACCTGCAAGACGAGTGGCTCGCGCCATACCTCGACCGCATCGCCCGCGTCGCCGCCGACCTCGGCCTCGCGCAGATGGTGGTCAACGGCACCCATCCCGACGACTGGCCGCGCGTCGCCGAGCTCGCAGCGCGTTTCTCCTTTGTCCGCCCCGCCTACGGCCTTCATCCGTGGGACGCCGGCCGTTCCCGTCCCGACGACTGGCTGGCGCAACTCGAAGCCCGCCTCGCCGCCGATCCCCGCGCCAGCATCGGCGAGATCGGCATCGACCGGTGGATCATCGACTCGGCCCGTCCCGACGACCCACGCCTCGCCGGCGTGCGCCGTCCCTCGCTCGACGAACAGACCGCAGTCTTCCTGCCCCAACTCGCCCTCGCCGCGAAACTGAACCGGCCCGTGACGATCCACTGTCTCCAAGCCTTCGGCGCGCTCGACGAACTCCTCCACGCGCACGCCGTGCCTGCACGCGGATTTCTGCTCCACGCCTACGGCGGCCCGGCCGAGATGGTCGCGCGCTTCGCCGTCCGCGGCGCTTATTTTTCCTTCAACGGCTACTTTCTTGATCCGCGCAAGACTCAGCAGCAGCACGCGTTCAAAACCATCCCCCTCGACCGCCTGCTCGTCGAGACCGACGCCCCCGCGATGACGCCGCCGCAGATCTGGCGCACGCATAAACTCCCGCCCTCGCCCGACGGCTCGCCGGTCAACCACCCCGGCAACATCGAGGCCACTTACGCCGCCCTCGCCTCCCTGCGCGGCCTCCCCCTGGCCGAACTCACCGCCCAAGTCACCGCCAACTTCCACCGCTTCTTCGGCCCCGCTTAACCACCCCAATTAAGCCCAAACTGACAAAACTCGGCCTGACCTCTTCGGCTTGGTGCTACAAGACGGCCATTCCGGTTTTTTTAATCGGAAATGTTAACATGTTTCGGCCTGACCCCTTTGGCTCGATCCTCCCTTGCCGGGGGTATATATCGTAACCTTACGCGCCTCCGTCTCCGATTTTATATACTCGAATTCATACTCATATTGCTTGGTCCCCTTGAGATATTTCGCCATGATGATCACCCGGCCCTGCGGGTCATACAAGACGCGATAATAGGGATAGCTACGAATCGGTTTTTTGATGATCGCTGCAGATTCGTCCGCCGCAATCTGATCCTTGGGCTGAGGAATACCCTTCACCACCCATTCCTGCCGGAAATACTTTTCCGCCAGCTTGCTTAGCGGCTCGGCGAAACTGACAGTCGCCACAAAGGCGCAGACCAACATCGCGAATACTAATTTGACCATGATATTATACAATAACTTGGAATAAAAACCTGCGCGATTTTTTAATTATTGAATGAACCCGGACGGATTCTTTCGCTGGCGGGACATAGCTTGGGGCGGTCGCATTTCTACCGCAGTTCGGCGAGCGCTTGCGGATGAAAGAGGCCGCAGGCGCAGGAATCTGGTTAACGCGGGAAAAGCAGCACGAGGTGGGCTAGCTGCTGAAGTGTTCAGTTTGATGTAGGCGATCTTTACTTCGTTCGGAGAAGTGTTCGTAGCCGAGAAGCTGACCCAAGCGTTTCTATCTCATTTTGGCACGCTGGGTTTCATCGTGCTTTGGTTGGCCCTGCACGGTTCACTTGCCCTCTTTGGCATGGGGGCCTTCCGCCTGCTATGGTTGGCCTGTGGGTTCACTTCATCCTACTCAACCAATCGGTGCATCTCCACGATCTGCTTATTCCTAATGAAAATTATAAGCACATGCCTAGGAGTGGTTCCCGACTGGTATTCTATAGACCAATCATACTTGAGTTCAGGAGAAACTTTAGCTGGCCCAAAATCGGCACGCTTCAAGTTTTCTTGATGACAATATTCCGCCAGTCTGCGCTCCGCGACCTTACGAATCTCATTCACATCCTCATTAGAATGACAGCCGAACAGAGCGCACAAAACCAAAATCAGTATTACAGATTTCTTCGAGATAAACATCATGGCGATTTCAGATTCCCATCTTGAGTGATAGTTTTAGACCCCCTTATTTCAATCCAATACGGAACCCCGTCAATCTTGCTACCAATCGACGTGAGAGCCTCACCAATCACAGACCTATGTGAAGATGCATTAAAATCATAGTAATCATCGAAGCATTTTAAGGTTCCAGTAAACTTCCATGTGCAATCAGAAGCCTTCATTACGAAATCGCCCGTAAGCTTCAATGATACATTCCCTAAAAATAAAGCCTGATCCCCGGATGTTGAAAAAGGCAGATTATCATCCTTCGACTTCCAAGTTATCTTCACAGTCTTATCCTCACATTTTTTCTTAAACGCCTTTATTTCATCCTTAACCTTCGGAAAATCAGAAGGCTTAACCGAACTGGTATCAATATCGTCAAACGACATCCTCAATGCAGTTCCCGTCTTGGCCTTATAGTGATCCAGCGCCTCCGTGGACGTAATCAATCCAAGCACATCAATATATCCAACAGAATCATTATTAATAAACACGTATGCGTTAGCCCCACCCCACTCCCCAATCGGATCCCTGCTTGGCCAGCGGCCGGTGCTCGGCTTATAGTATCTGAGGCCGTAATAATACAGATCACCAACCACATCCAGCGGCTTAGTGCTGAAGCGGTAGGCATTGGCAGTCGCATATATTCCATTAGAGACCACCGTGTTGCCGAAGGCATCATATTCGTAATGAGCGGCAATGCCGCCGGAGCTATTCAAGACTTCGCTCACGTTGCCATTGGCATCGTAGGTGTAGTGATAAACGGAACCACCGTCCTTGAAGGATAAGAGGCCTCCCACTCCGCCGGCACCCTGCATGGAGCCGGATAAATCCGTTCCCCAAGTATAGGTTCGGCTAAGGGCAAAAGGCGATGGGCTAGAGGCATCCAGCACCGCCACGAGGTTCCAACCGTCGTAGATGAACTTCTCATCCGTAATTAGGCTCCATGAGCCTGATACGTAGGTGGACACCAGCTTGCGCACACGGCGGCCTTGCGAGTCATAGACGTTGAGCTGTTTCTTGTCGCCGGCTGTCGGAACCAGCGGCTCGACGGAAACGAGACGGTTTTCGGCATCCCAAATGTAGGATTGGCCGGTGCCGGTGCTCGTTTGGTTGCCGTCGGCGTCATAAGCAGGAGTTAGGAGAGAGGAGCTAGGAGCCAGAATGCCAGAATACTGATTGAGTGTATTGGCCGTGTAACCGGTCGTGCCGCTGTTTTGGACAAAGGTCTTTCGATTGCCGATGTCGTCGTAGGTAAACGACTGGTCGCGGGTGGTCAGGGTCGCGTTGGTCGCGCTCTCCACCTCGCCCTTGGCGTTGTAGGTGAAGACGTCGGTTGATGCGGTTCCAAAGGCCGTGCCGGTGTTGGCTCGCTGGGTGCGCTGGCCAAGGTTGTTCACGGTGTAGTCGTATTTGGAGATGCTGGTCGTGCCAACTTTGTTTTCCACCACGTCGATCACGTTGCGGTAGGGCTCGTAAGTCGTTGTGGCCACATGCACCGGGCCTGTGATCGTATGGCGCAGGTTGCTGTTTGTTACGTAGCCGTAGGTGTAGCTACCGTTGGGGTCGGTCACAGTGCTCAGGCGGCCGGCCGTGTCGTAGCCATATACCACGTTGTAATCCTGATCGAGATCGCCGGTGACGCCGAGTTCAAAACCGTCGTTGCGACCTGGAACTTGCCCGGTGCCAGTTGTCTGGTAGCTGCGGGTCAAGATGCGGCCTCCGTAGAAGGTCGCATCGAGCTGCTCCTGGTCGGGGCGCAGGGTGCTCGGCACGTAGGTGAAGGTGCGCGTGCCGGTGGCGTCGGTCACGGCCTTTTGCGCACCGAAACGGGTGTAGGTGACGGCCACGTCGGGCGTGGTGTCGGAGTAGTCGGTCGAAGCTAGATCACCAGACGACGTATAGCCATACGTCGTGATTAAGGGTGAAGTTGAAGTTGAACGAGCCCAAGTGCGGGTGAGCAGGCGGCCGGAGGGCTTGTAGGTGTAGCTCGGGCCCGTGTTGTCGGCGTAGAGCTTTTGCGTGAGCCAGCCGCGCGCCGGGTCGTAGTTCCAAGTAGTGACGGCTGCTCCGGCGCTCGTAGTGGCGTTTTGCCAAGTGGTAAGCGTCTTCATGCGACCTTGCAGATCGTAGGTGTATTCCACCGGGTAGGTTTGCGAACCGCTGACTTTCTTGCGCTGGTTATTGCGCAGGTGATAGTCGTTGGTGGTCACGTTACTGTCGGGGCGCGTGATCGTAAGTTGGTTGCCCAACGCGTCGTAGGCATAGGTGGTCGTCTCGGTGTTGTTATTCACCTTGGTCGTTAGCACTTCGTCGCGGTTGGTGTAGGTGTAAGTGATGGCCCCGGTGCGGGCGTCGGTCTGCGAAGAGACGCGGTTGTGTGCATCATATCCAAACGTCGTTTGGGTGATTAAGGTGGAAGTTGAAGCGTAAGTGGCGGATGAGGCCAAGCGTCCGGCGGTGTAGGTCTGCACCTGACGACTGCCGTCAGGTCGGATGACGGTAACGGTCCACGCGCCGGGAACGGAGCGGGCGATCGCGGTGGAGGCGGTCGCGCCGGCGGCATCGGTCTGCCAGCTCTGGTTGCCGTAACCGTCCTGTTCAGAGACAGAGACGGTGGTGGCGGTGTTGGCGTTGTCGGTCGCCCAGACTTGCGTGGTGGTGCGGCTCACAATGGTGCCCGATTTGGAATAGGCATCGCGAACCGTCTTGGTGATGCGGTCGGTGCCGGTGTAGTCGATCACGCCGTTTTGGTTCAGGTCGATCGCGGTGACTTCACGCTCCCCCTTCGTATTGTAGGCAAAGAGCGTGGCCACGCCGTCGGGATCGGTCTGCTTTTCAAGCTGGCCGAGCGCGTTGTAGGTCATCGAGGTAAAGACAGTGCCAGCAGGCGCGGGATATTCCGTCTTCACGGTGTGCCCAGCGAGATTGGCGTAGGTTTTGATCCACTCGGTTTCGACGGAGGCGTCGCCGACTCTGATTTCCTGCGTCCACTCGCCGGCCAGACCGCTAGCGGTCCAAGTGCCATAAGCGTATTTCAGCGGCGAAACAGCGGTGCCGGAAACTTCCTTCGTGCGGCCATCACCATAGGCGGTCTCGATGCGGGTGCCTCGGGTGGCGCCGGAGGTAGCTGCGGGATAGGTCGTAGTGGAGACCAGTCCGCCGCCGGTTGGATAGCTGTAAGCGTAATCGGTTTTGTTGTTCAGCGCGTCGTAAGTTTCGATCACCTGGCCTGCGAGGTCGTAAACAGTCTTGGCCACCCGGATGTCGCTACTGTCGGTGCCAATCCGGTGGCGCTCGAGGACGCGGTCGGCCGCGTCGTAAACCACATGCTCGGTGACTCCAAGCCGGGTGGTGTCGGCGCGGCGGTTCAGCGCGTCGTAGGCGTAACTGGTGGTGACGCCGTTG
>Ga0068867_100000603_pt1 | contig 23813 bp, 29 predicted proteins | sample KBSMisM32_FD_65649 | JGI IMG/M metagenome (GOLD analysis project Ga0068867, IMG submission 65649) | Miscanthus rhizosphere microbial communities from Kellogg Biological Station, Michigan, USA - KBS Miscanthus M3-2 | ecosystem: Host-associated > Plants > Roots > Rhizosphere > Soil ...
GCGAGGTCGCCAACTTCCGTACCTACTGGAGGGGAACGACCTTCTCGAGCGTGCTCGAACCGCTCGTCTACCTGCTGGCCTTCGGCCTCGGGCTAAGCGCCACGCTGGTCGACGAAGTCAACGGCATCCCCTACGTCCAGTTCGTGGGTACAGGCATGGTTGCCACGGCGGTGATCTTCTCCAGCGCCATGCCGGCGATGTTCGGCACCTTCGTCAAGCATCGCTTCCAGAACACCTACGACGCGATCCTCGCCGCGCCCGTCGACGTCGAGGAGCTGGTCAGCGCCGAGATGCTCTGGATCGGGATCCGCTCGGGCACCTACGGCTGCGTGCCGCTGTTGGTGACGATCGGCTTCGGCCTCGACCCGGCGCCCGGCATGCTGCTGGTGCCGCTCTTCTGCTTCGTCACCGCGCTCGGCTTCGCCGGCTTCGGCGTCGCGATGGCGGCGACCGTGGCCAAGATCGACCAGTTCAACTACGTGACGGCGCTTTTCGTCACGCCCCTTTTCCTCGTTGCCGGCACCTTCTTTCCGATCGAAGGCCTGCCCGAGGGCTTCCAGGTCGCCGCCCAGCTCAACCCGCTGCACCAGCTGGTCGAACTGGTGCGGGGCGGCGCCTTCGGCTTCGAAGCGGCCGACCTCGCCCGTTTCGCCTTCCTCGTCGGCTTTGCCCTGCTCACCTGGCGCGTCGCCGTGCGTCGCATGCAGGCCCGCCTGATCGACTGATCCGCCTGATCGTGACTTCCTGGTTAGGGATACATATGTATCCCTAACCAGGAAGTCAGCGGGGGAAATGGACCGTGCGCCCCGCCTTCGAAGCGAGGTCACCGGGCGTGGCCGTCGCGTTTGGCTCGAGCCGGGCTCTCCTGCGGCACCCGCGGCTTCCGCTTAAGGCTGCTTCCTTCCGGACCTGACCTGGTTCACGTGCCCACGTCGCGCAGGACCCGACCGTCAACGCCGCCCGCGGCGCACTGACCCCGACGGCCAGCCCCTCGGAACGGGATTCGGCCCCGCTAAGCGGATTTCGGGTTACAGGGCACCGCTGATTCCCCGCCTAGCACGGTCCGCTGACGATCCTACTCTGCGGGCGTAGGATCGGTGCGCTCCGATGGTCAACGTCGACACCCAGTCGTTCTTCTTCATCGTCCTGATCGCCGCGCTCGCCGCGACGACCGTTGCGGTCGTGCCCAGAGGTCTGGCCCCGCCCGTCGTGGTGCTGGAGCTGATCATGGGCATCGTGATCGGGCCCGAAGTCCTCGACCTTGCCCACTCCTCGGACTTCATCGAATTCTTCTCCAACCTCGGCCTGGGGATGCTCTTCTACTTCGCCGGCTACGAGATCGACTTCGAGCGGATCAAAGGAGCGCCGCTGAGGCTGGGCGCTCTCGGCTGGGCGCTCTCGGTCGCGATCGCATACGGGATCGGCGGCGTGCTCGCGGCCGCCGGCATCGTCGTCTCCTTCCTCTACACGGGCTCGGCCCTGGCGACTACGGCGATCGGCACGCTGATCCCGATCCTGCGCGACAGCGGCGGTCTCAAGACGCGCTTCGGGACCTATCTGCTGGCGGCGGGCGGGGCCGGCGAGTTCGGTCCGATCCTCCTCGTGACGCTCGTACTGAGCGCGGCGAGCCCCCTGCACGAGGCGGCGATCCTGCTCGCCTTCGTCGTCCTCGCGATCGCCGTGGCCCTGACATCGGTGCGCCTCGCTTGGCGCGGCTGGCCGGCGCTGGAAAAAACCTTCGAGGCGAGCAGCCAGCTCGCCGTGCGGATCACCGTCGTGCTCGTCTTCGGCCTCGTCCTGCTCGCCAGCAAGCTCGGCCTCGACGTCCTGCTCGGAGGGTTCGTCGCCGGAATGATCACCCGCGCGGCCCTGAAAGGCCATGAGCTGCAGGTCTTCGAGTCGAAGCTGACCGCGGTCGGCTTCGGCTTCTTCGTCCCCTTCTTCTTCGTCACCAGCGGCATCGAGTTCGACCTCGTCGCGCTCGGCTCGGCCGCGGCACTGGCGAAGATGGCGCTCTTCTTCGCCCTCTTCCTCGTCGTCCGCGGCACGCCGGCGATGCTGCTCTACCGCCGCGTGCTCAGCGCCACCGAGCGCCGCGCCCTCGCATTCTTCTGCGCCACCGAGCTGCCGCTCGTCGTCGCGATCACGACGATCGCGGTCGAGGACGGACACATGCGTGCCTCGACCGCGGCCGGCCTCGTCGGCGCCGCCATGCTCTCCACCCTCGTCTTCCCCTTCGTCGGCATTGCCCTGCAGAAGCGCGCTATGGCCGAGCAGGCCGAAGCCCTGCCGCCGACCGAGCCCGCCCAAGCACCCGCGCCCGCCTGACCGACCGCCGTAGAATGGACCCTCTCCCGGGCGCGTAGCTCAGTGGGAGAGCGCTCGCCTCACACGCGAGAGGTCGCTGGTTCGAACCCAGCCGCGCCCACCTCGACCCCACTAATCGAACCAGCGACCAAAAAATCGCCCCGGTCCTGGGGCTGGTCGCTTTGGGGCTGGGATGCCCCGGCTTCGACCGGCTCCAGCAGGTCAGCGGCCAGCAGGTCGCGGAACGGCTCGGCCAGAGCCACCTCCGAAACCTCCTCGCTGCTGACCTTGATCCACTCGAAGATCGCCTGGTTGAACAGCCGCCGCACCGTCGGCGACGCCTTGGCATAGGCGGCCTGGATGTCGTCGGTCAGATCGAGCGCCAGATCAAGCGTCTCCTCGATGTCATCGAAGTGGACCGAGAGCCGGGCGATGATCGCTTCGGCTGCCTCACGCTCGGCAGCGATCCGCCGCTGCTCCTCGTCGTAGAGCTTGTTGGAAATGCGGTCCTGGTAGTGCTTTTGGAGGAGCTTTCGTTCCTGCTCCTCAAGCGCCCGCAGCTCGCCGTGGCAGCGACGGGTTTCCCGCTTGGAGACGGCAGCCATCTCGTCGAGCCGGGCCTTGATCGCCGCCCGGATGCGTCGCTGGCGGGACTTGGATAGCTGAACGTTTCGGTAGTAGCGCTCGACCGACGCCTCGACAAGCTCGACCCGATGGTAGGGCTGGTCGCATTTCCCGCGCTGCTTGTTCGTGCAGACGAAGTACTCGTAGGCGCCGCCGTTGCCGGAGTTCCGCGAGTAGGTCAGGCGAAGGCCGCAGTCGTCGCAGTAGAGCGTGCCCTTGAGGTAGTGGGGCGCGTGTTTGCGTTCGCGCTCGCCGGAGAGGCGATGCGCCTGGAGGACGGCCTGTACCTGATCGAACTGCGTCTGGGAGACGAGCGGCTCGTGACGTCCCCGGTGAGTCTGCCCGCGATACGTCACCCACCCGGCGTAGTAGCGGTTCGAGAGGATCGCGTGCAGCGAGGAGTGGTTGAGCGCCCGGGGGCTGTAGCGGCGATTGCCACGGCTGCGGAGCCCCTTGGCCTCAAGCAGCGTGACCAACTCGTTGAGCGAGAAGCGGCCGGTCGCATACAGGTCGAAGGCGAGCTTGATGAGCGGCGCGCGCTCGGGGTCGCGTTCGACCGTTCGCACCTCGCGCCCGTCAACCGTCTCGCGGACGTTGCAATAGCCGAGCGGGGCGATGCCGGGGGTACCGCCGCGCTTGGCCTTCTCCGTCGTTCCCTTGATGACCTCGCTGGCAAGGTTGCGCGAATAGAACTCGGCGATGGAACTCATGATTCCGTGCAGCAGCAGGCCGCTCGGCGTCTCGTCGATGTTCTCGGTCGCGGAAACAAGCTGGGCGCCCGCCGAGCGAATCTGCATGGCGATGGTCACGTCGTCGGCGCGGTTGCGTGCCAGGCGATCGACCTTGTGGACGATCACCAAGTCGATGTCTTTCTCGATAGCGAGCCGGTTGAGCATCGCCTTCAGGTCGGGTCGGTCAGCCGTCTTGGCCGACTCGCCCCGGTCGATGTACTCGGCAACCACCTCGGCTTCGAGGCTCGCAGCCTTCCGAGCGCACGCTTCCCGCTGCGCTGGGATCGAGAAGCCCTCGGGGTCGTAATCGACGTTGGCCTGCTGGGCCGAACTGACCCGCAGGTAGATCACCGCCCGTCGGGGACCGCTCACGGTCATACGGCAACCCCGATCCGGCGAATCCCGCCGCAGCGGGGGCGCGGCATCCGAAGCGCCAACTGATCCAGGCGGTAACTCATCGCGAGCCGGGATACCCGGTAGCGGCGGGCCAAGCGCTCCACGTCCTGAATGCCCTTGCTCGCCCAATCGGCCTTGACCCAAGCGCGCGGCATCAGCAAGTTGGCGGCGAACCGGTCGCAGATTTCCTCGGCCCGGTCCTCGGGAGAACGACCGCGCATGGTCGGGTACAGCCATTCGATGAATGGGTCGTCCAGAATGTGCTTCGTTTCGTGGCTGATGGTGAACGTCTGGCGGACGCCAGCCTCCTCGGCTTTGACGACGATCACCCACCCGTCCTTGACGGTCGTGGCGAGTCCCGACGTCGGCCAGTTGCTCCGCCGCCTGACCCGAACCCCCAATAGTTCGCTCACTATCTGTTCGGCAGGCACCGGCGGAGCCGTGACCCCTGCCGCCTTCAAGAGCTTGGCAGCCTGCAACTCGGCCACCGCAACGGCTTCGGCCGGGGAGAGGCCGCGTCGCGGCACGACCGCTTGCAGTTCGTCAATGACGGGCACTGTCGCCTCCGTGTTCCTCGCGCAGTTCCGTCAGCAAGTCTTCGATCTGGCCGATATCGCTTTCGGACAGGTCGAACTTGGCCCGGAAGTACGTCCGCACTGCGGGCAGACCGGCTGCGACGTGTCCGCGGGTGATCCGGTTCATCCGCTCGGGATCAATGTCGAGCATCTCGGCCAGTCGCGCCAGACGTTCCGGAGGAGGCGAGGTGTAGTCGCCACGCTCCAGCTTGAGAATCCAGGCTGGACCAAAGCCGCTCTCGCCCGCCAACTGGCGAAACGACCACCCCTTGCGCTCGCGGGCGCGGGCGATCAGCTTGCCGAGTTGTCGTGCTTGGGCTTCAGTCATGGGTGATGTCGTTAGTGCCTTCATCGTCTCACATGATGTTTACAATGTAAACACTCTGGCCAAAGAATATCGGAGCGGTTGACACGCGAGCAACCTGCGGATAAAGAGGCGGGCGACCTGAACAGATGTTTCTGTGTCCAGGTCGCCCGCATGGTGTTACGCCGACAGCGCCTCGATCTTGGCGGTGATTTCGGCCTTGCGATCTGCCGCGCTGTCTTTCAGCGCTTTGTACTCGCGGTTGGCCTCGTCGGCTCGCTCCTTGGCGGCTTCGACCTCCTCGTCAATCGCCTCGCGGGCGTCTTCGAGGGTTTCCACGGCCGAGGCAACTGCTCCGTCGGTAGTGGTCTCCCGCACGCGGCGGCGGCCGGTTTGACCGTTCGCCTTCCGCGCCTGATAGACCGCGCCGCGGATCGAGCTCGGTTTCATCCCGAACTCTTTGGCGACGATCTCGTGCGCTTCTTTCTTCGAGACACCCTGCTCGCGGGCAACCGCCTCCACGCGGTCGTAGATGTCCTGGGCTTTGCTCATCGCCCAGCACCTCCTTTGTTAGTGGATAGCTGTGGCGGCGAGCAGAAAGAAGTGCACTCCCTTCCGCTCGCCGTAGAGCCATCCCCGCCATGCAGCCGATCAGCGGCAAGCTGTGCGTAGGTCGGGTTCAGTTCGATGCCGAGCCAGTCACGGCGAAGCCGCGTGGCGACCACTGCCGTCGTGCCGGTCCCCATGAAGGGATCGAGGACGACGCCGGGTCGGCTCGGGGCGAAACAGTCACAGCGGGCCAGTTCACCGACCTCCCGCGTGTGCCGCATCCCCTCGCCGGTCTTTCGGTTCACGATCCGCGTCGGCCGCATCCAGGCCCGGTCACACTGCACGCAAATCCGTTCCGGGCAAGTGGCGAGGATCGGCCACTCGATCAGGGCTTCGGGAAAGGTGGCCTGGTGGCCGAGTCGGTCCGTGGGCGTCGGGATCGTCCACACGTCACCGGGGTTCTTGCCGTTCGCGTTGCCGACTCGGCCTGCTGCCTTCAGCTTGCCGAGGCCGGTGTTGTTGCCCTGGTAGCGGCGGGTGCGCTCCCGCGCCATTGGTCGCGCCCGGTGGGCCGAACGGTGGGGAACGCGCACGCTGTCGAGGTCGAAGAAGTAACGGCGGGTCTTGGTCGCGAAGATCACCACTTCATAGGTCGGACTGAGCCGGTCGCGGGCGCTCTGCGGGAGCGGGTTCGGCTTCTGCCAAACGACGACGTTGCGGACGATCCAGCCATCAGCCGAGAGCGCCAGCGCCACCCGCTGCGGAGTCAGGAGCAGACTGCCGCGCGGTACTTCTTGCTTGGCGTGGGTGGCGTAGCTGTCGCCCAGATTCAGCCAGAGGCTTCCGGTGTCTTTGAGGACGCGCCCGACTCCGCGAAGCACCGCCCGAAGATTCGCCACGTACTCGCTGACCGTCTGCTCTTGGCCGAGCTGGTCGGACGATCCGTAATCACGGAGGGCGTTCGCATACGGCGGGCTGGTGATGCAGCAGTCCACCGACTCCGGCAGGAGACGAGCCAGCACCGTCTGGGCATCGCCGGGGAGGATCACGTTACGAGGGAGCGTCTTCACGACCGCCTCCCCGGTGCCACGGCCGCTGGATCAAGGGTGCCGAGAAAGAGGTGCTTGGCGCGCTCCGGAGTCGTCACCGCGAATAGCGGCCATGACGCCGCCGGCAGGCTTGCGCAGACATCGACAATCAGGGCGACGCGCTGCTCGGTCGTCGTGATCCAGACGATTCGGGGAAAGACGCCGTGCGCGGCCTGCTCGACGCCCGCGTGGAAATACGCCAAGTAAGTCCGGCACTTGGCGGCAAGTGCGCCCCGGCCCTCGCTGCCGCAGTCGATCTCGATGAAGTAGCGATCCTCGTACTCGCCTAGGCCGAGCCGGGCGAACGCATCGGGCTTGAGCACCTGGCGACCGCCCGCGCCCGCGAAGGGCCGCCAACTCGAAGGCTCAGCCTCGAAGGCAAGCAACTCCAGAGCGCCATCGCGCTCGGCTTCGCGGAGCCGAGCGTAGGTCTCGGTGATGGCCAAGCCATGCCGGACGAATAGACGCCCCGGCTCTCGCGCCGTCCGTCCGCGTCCGCCTTCCCCTCGCCAGAGCCGGACCAGCCGGTCCCCGGCCGCGTCCAGCCGATACACAGAACCGGCCGACCCGGCCCGAACGCCGCCGATTCGCCGCTCCAGGCGGATGAGAATCCGGTACTCCGTGAGGCGCGCCAGGCTCCGACGAGCAAGGCGAGCGTTGGAGGCAGCGTCCGACCCTGCGGCGAAGAACAGGCGCTCGACCTGTTTACCGGAGACGACCCCGAAGCGGCCGACCAACTCAATGATCTGCCGGTCCCGAGCCGAGAGATCGTCGGCCAGGAGGAGCAGACCCTTACGAGACAGACGGGTCACGGACAACCTCCCGAGCGAGGAACGCGGGGACGGAGGGACAGAGGAGTCGGGGGCACTGCCGCATGGGAAGCTGCCCGAACGCAGGGGAAACGCCAGGGGGCGCTCCACGCGAGCGGACCGGCGAGCGGACAGGGACGACGGCTCACGACGACCTCCCCCTGCGGCCAATCGGCACGTCGTCAATTGACTGTTCGTGACGGGCAAATAGCGCCGCGTCGACCTCGGCAGGCTCTACGCTGTAACGAGCCGCCGAGGCTTCGCGGATGGCAGCGGGATCGTTCGTCGGCGGGTCCGGCGGGAACGTCAGGCCGGTTACGGGCGGCGCGATTGCGCCGTCGCCAAGCCCGATCCGCGCCGTGACCTCGAACTGACCGAGCGCCTGCAAGTCCTCGGCGCTCACACCGTCAAGCTCGCGGGCGAGGAGGCGGGCGTCGTCGGCGTTCTGGCGGAAGGCGACGAGCGTGGCGGCGTTCGTGAGCGCGGCCCGGCTGACCGTTCTCGGCAGCTGAGTGACGGACTGGACGCTGAGCGTGAGGCTGACGCCGAGACCCCTGGCCTGCTCGAGGAGCGTGTCGAGCGGGACCGGCAGATGCGTCAGGACTTGCGGCTCGTCGATGAAGACGAAGAACGGCCGCCGCTTGCCCGGTGCGATCCGAGCGCGAGCCTGGGTGGCGACGTAGAGCGCATGGACGACGAGCGCGCCGAGCAGCCGGGCGGCGGGCGCACCGATCTCCCCCGTTGCCAGATTGACGATCACCACCTTGCCCTGGCGCATTGCCGCCGCTAGGTCGAGCTTCGGGTCGGCTTGGCCGAGCACCGCCCGCAGGCTCGGGCGGCCAATCAGGCTTATCACCTTGTTCAGCGGGGCGGCAACGGCGTGAGTGCGCTCGGCCGCGCCCATCGCCTCGAACGACTGCCAGGCGGATGTGAGCAGCGGGTCCTTCAACCGACCGACCAACTTGCGTCGGTAAGCGTCGTCAGTGAAGAGGAAAGGAAAGTCAGCCAACGTGGCCGAGCGGTCCTGGGCAAGGGTGACGAGGCCGAGGCGGACGTAGCGCTCGGACATCGGCCCCCAAGAATCGGCGTAGAGGGAGTGCAGCACCCCATGCACCACGTCGGCCAGAAGCTCGGCGTCACCGCGTCCGCCGTGCAGCTTCAAGCCAGGTACCGGGCCGCCCGCACCGGGATCGAGGACGACGACATTGCGCTGCCCGGCCCTACCGAGAGCATCTTCCGCGAGGTCGCCGCGTCCGTCGATGACGAGCAACCCGTGGCGACTTGCCAAGGTGTCCACGATGCCGGCCAGGAGCAGCGACGACTTGCCCACGCCGGTAGGTCCCGCCGCGATCACATGAGACAAAGCCGCCTTGGTCGAGAGGCAAAGATCACGTTTGGCCCCTGGCCAGTTGGCGCAGGCGATCCGTCGCCCGACTGTCGGAATGTCGCGTGAGGGCATCCGAAGCGGTGCTGCGCCGAGCGAGAGGCCGGGCAGGGTCGGAGTGTCCGTCGGCCACGCGAGCAACCCGGCCAACTCCGTCGCCGAGAGAAGGTCCGGCAGCAACCCCAGGCCGTCGCGGGCAAACTGGCGACCTGCCAGAAAACGCGGCACCCTCCAGCCGGTCAAGCGACCGTGAGGCGTTGCCAGCGAGCGGAGCACAATGCTGATTCGACCGAGCACGTGGTCGGCTCGCTTCGGGTGTCCCGCCTCGGTCGCCGTGACCAGCCGGACCCGCAGCATCGGCTCGGCCCCCTTCCCCTGGAGCGCGCGGGTCCGCGCGGCATGACCGAGTGAGCGGCCCTCCTTCCGCTCCGGCGGCAGCGACGGCGTCCGGCCGCACCCGACGACTACGCGGATCAGCAACCGCTCGCTGTCGCTCAAGGGTTGGAGTGCCGCGATCAGGGCCAGGCCTACCCGGCTCACGTCGCCGCCGCGTAGTACGCCGGGGCGAGGCGCAAGCCGCCAGCGGGTAGCTGCCGCGAAGCCAGTCGCATTCAGCCTGGTGCTGTCGAGCAAACGGAGACCGGGAAGCTCGGCGCGCAGGATTCCGCGCAGTGCTGCCAGCGTGGCCGGGGTCGTCGTGAGGAAATGCCGGATGCCGTTGTGGTCGGCCAGCGTGTCGAGGACGACCCGCTGATCGGGCCGCAGCCCCGAGAGGCTGTGGAGGATCGCTACCACGGCCTTGGGCCCAACCTCGCGTGGAAAGCGAAGCTCGACGGTCGTGCGCCCTTTCACGCCGCCCTCCGTTTCAGGGCGGGCTTCGCCTCGGCGTCTTTCTCCGCTTCCTCGCGTAGCTGCTTGGCGAGCATCAGGAACGCCAAGGCGATCTGGTCCTCATCGAGGGGGCGGCGGTACTTGCTTTTGATTCGTACTCGTCGTGTCATCGTGTGCGTTACCGTTTACTTAGTAAACACTTCTTAATCATCATGGACTACGTCGTTTACTTTGTAAACAGGTCGATCACCACCGGGACGTGTAGAACCAGACGAGGCGGGCGAGGATGGCGGCGATTAGGAATCCTGCCAGCGGCAACGCCATAGCCCTCACGAACTGCGCCAGCTTGTCACCGGCAATGGCGATCACCACCAACCCGGCGACGAGAAGGAACAGCGTTTCCCGTAGGCCTCGCATCGGGGGCTTACTCCTCGGGAGGTTCTTCGTGCGCGATCTGGTGCATCATCCGCTCGACCTCGAAGGCCATCGCCGAAATGCGAGCCGAAGCATCGAGGCCTTCCCGGTAGGGATCGGGATCGGCTTTGCCAGCGGTCTCCCCGAGCCAGAGCGCGAAGGCGATCCCGCAAACGGCAATCAGGGCGAGGAAGCCGACCAGGGCGAGCAACACCACCAGCACCCCCATCACGACCCCGCCCCCTTGTTCGCGAGTAGCGCGATCTCGTGACAGGCGTAGCCAGCGAAGGCGTCGGCAATTGCCCTGTAGCGAGGCTCGCCGAGCGGTGCTTGCTGAATCAGGCGGGCCTCAGTGGCCGAGAGCATCCCGGCGTGATGCAGCGCAACATGGGTGGTGAAGGCTGCTGCCTCGATCCTGGCGGCGGCGACCTGGGCGGGGAGTTGGGCGTTACGCAGCGTCGTGTCTAGTTGGCGTTCCCTTCGGCTCGGCCGCCGGGACGGGGCGACGACAATCTCCTTGGACATCTGATTCCTCCTTCACTGAATGACAGGAGGGCAAGTGTTGACCCCAAGAAGCGACTCCCCGAAGATTTCAATGTTCCCCGCAAATGACGAATGAACTCGACCCCATCTTTCGGTTCGTCCACGAGGCGACGGCCCATTTCCCACGGCGCAAGCAGCGGCTGATGGCCGCGTATTACGTGCGCGCCCTCCAGACGGGCAACCCCGTCAACCTCCGTCAGGCGGTGCCATCGAACCTCTACCCGGCGGTGCGGCACTTCCTGGCCGAGAGCGACTGGGACCACCGCGAGGTGATGTGGCGGGCGGCGGCCCAGGTGCTGCCGCAGATGGATGTCGAGTGGCTGGCCTGCCACGTCAGCGCAGTCGCAAATAAGTGGTCGTTTGCCTGGCTCGCCGCCTATGACGCCGACCACGTTCTACCGCTCGACCTAGTGCTGGTCGGGCCGGCCGGGCTGACCCGCTCGCGTCCTGAGTACATGGCGGCCCAGCTCGAACTCCTCCGCGAGGCGCCCGACTTGCTTCTCACCCAAGCGCCGCTTGGCATTGCCGACGCGTTGGCCGAGGATGCGGCAGTGCGGCGCTGGCTAGCAAAGCGCGGCGTGACCTACAGCGCCAAGGTGAAGCCGACCGCACGGACGCTCGGCTCGGTCATGGACAAAAGCGGTCAGCGGCCACTCCAAGCGGTCGCCGACGCGATGCAGGGTAACGCCGTCGCTGTCGCCGATGTCCCGATGACGTGGGCGGCACGGTCGCTGAAACTCCGCGCGCCCGATGGCGTGGTGAGCAAAGAGGTCGCGGTCTGTTACTGGCACGACGACCGGCTGGCCGCCGTGGTGCTGACCAACCAGCGCGACAAGGCGCAGATTGCGCGCAACTTCAACCCGGCCCAACGGAGACTCCGAGCGCTCCCGGCGATGCGTTGGCGGCGAACCGGGCTCCGTGGCGCTCGGGCCTGGGAGCACCATCTGGCGCTCGTTGCCGTGCTACAGGGCTACCGGCTCTGGGGGCATACAGGCAAGCCTTAACTAATTGCCGCGAACGGCTCGAACGATTCGGCCTACTCGACTGTCCGCACCTACGGGATGAGACATTTCGAACTGCGGATCGTCGGGCAGTACCAACCCAGCCCGAAGTCCCTCTTCACGGCTGCGTATCGAGACCGCAGGCACTCCTGCATACACCTTGTTTGACTCTAGGTTCCTTGTAACAACGCTTCCGGCACCAACTACAACGTTGTCGCCGATGTGCACGCCCCCCAACACAACTGCGTTCGATCCGATCCAAGTATTTTCGCCAATAGCCACTGGCTCTACGGCAAAGCCCTGTGTCTGCATCGGCTCTCCATCTCGCCAGTACACGTGACTAGCACTAACAATAACTACATTTGAGCCGACCATAGCCCACTTTCCGATAGCCACGCCCCCATGACCGTGAATCACGGTGTTTCGGCCAATGAGCACGTGGTCGCCGATATCAATGCGGCCGCCGTAGCAGGCCAACCAAACATTCTCCTTGATTCGACAGTAATCGCCTATGGACAAGGCGTAGCTCTCAGGTGATCGGGCATCAAGCGTCGAATCTCGAAGAATCTCCACCCGGCTTCCAAGGCGGATACCAGCTCCACGCATGAGTCGAATGCCGAACTCTAGCCGAACGTCTTCTCCAACATGGTCCACAACAGCACGAGCATAGGCCTCGCCTAGCAAGAAGCGAAGCTCCCGAGCGACGCGCAGCGCGGCAGTTAGCATCTAGTCACCCAGTAACCTGGCCCGATCGCTTGCAACGTGCCAAGCGCATAGCGTCGCGGGTGGAAACTCATAAGACCGGTACATCTCATATGAGAACTGATCTTCCAAGCTCAATAGGTTGGTGGCCATAATGAGAACGGAACGGGTCAATACCATCGCGACCGCACCCTGGGCATTGTTGACAGCCTCGCTCAGACCGGCCACGACTCGCCTCCGGAATTGGTCAACGGGCTCGGCACCGGGCAACCTCAATTCATTCAGAAGAAGCTGGCCACGGCGCCATTCCTCAAGGCGTCGGGCTGCTTCGGGATATTCGAGTGCGGCATCCGCTCGGGACAATCCCGCAATCACTCCCAGATTTAGTCCTCGAAGTCTTTCATCCATCATTACTTCACCTAGGCCGATCTCTGAGGACACTATCTTTGCCGTCTCTGCGACTTGAGGCACATCATGGGCAAGTAGGCATACGGAATCTGCCTTTCCGTCACATGCAAACACGATCTTCTCTGCCAAGGCCCTGGCCTGCCTCCTACCTCGATCCGTGAGGGCCGTACCTATCCCGCCGTGCTCGTCCCGAACGTTCTTGAGGGCCTCCCCGTGGCGGGTAAGAATCAGCTTAGCCGAGCGCCTAAATGGCCAGGTACCGTTCACCGGCAAAGTACCGTGCCGCCATAATGAACACCTTTAGATAGTACCTGTCGGTCCGAGGAATTACTGAGTCGACAGTCACCCTAAGGTCTTCTTCGCTGGTTCCACTCTCATTGAGCATGATCGCACGTGCCGTGACCGAATCTAGGTCTCCTCCAAATAGTTGCTGCCCTTCATCGATCCCGATTTCAGCAAGGCCCGTAACCTCCTCCTCTTGTAGCTTGTACTCCTGTAGCGCACGGTTGTCGTGCAGAAGAAAGGTTTCGTCAAACTCACGATTAATCACATCCCCGAGCTGCACGACCTCTGTTCGAAGGCCCAGTGGAATCAACCTGTCAAAGTCGACGGTAACCCCAAGCTCCTCCTCCAACTCACGCAACCCATCTTCAACGGACTCGCCCTGAACCAAATGCCCGGCAGCCGTAATGTCTAGCTTGTTTGGAAATACCTTCTTGTCTGGGCCGCGCAACTGAAAGAGGACGACTGGTTGATCCTCACGCTCTGCCACAATCCAACAATGAAATGCCTTATGCCAGTCGCCGCTGGCATGCACCGCCTCTCGATCCTTTGCACCAATTCGCTGGACATTATCATCGTAAATATCTAGTGACTCACTCAATTCACACTGCCTTTCCTATACTTTCAATATACGCAAGTTTCGGGACACTTTCAGTTCCGCATCATGCAGAGTTGCCTCGGCTTCACGCAGCGCCGTTGGCCCAAGGTGACGTCCGATCCGACAGCGCAAGTGCGCGACCTTTGCAGCACGCTCAAGATCGAAGTGTGCCTCAAAAGTTTTAGCTGCTTTCTCGCAGAGTTTTTGTGCTTCACACAGTGTTGGATACTCAGGCGACGCTTGGTTGATTCGACCATCCATTCCAACTCGTGCATCTAGCTGCCTAGTTAGTAGGTGTGCTGTTGTGTAGTTCAGTTGCGCAAGATGAATGGCTTGATCGGGTTCTGGCAGTTGTTCTGCGTCTGACTTTGCGTTCTCTATTTGCTCAAAGGCCAGATCGAAATGCCTCCGCTCGGCCTCTATGCTGGCCATGTGGCGATAGGCCTTGGCTCGTAGGCTGAGAAGCTGCTCGCGTGGGTCTGCACCAAGGTCTAGTTGTTCAGTTAGTAGCTGAATGGCTTCATCGATATTTTCGGCAGCCTCGTCGGTGTTTCCGTTCTCAAAGACGCTCCAGCCGAGATCATCTGCGAGGACAGATGCCTGCGTTAGTCGATCTGCCAGCGCCGCAGCCGAAACCAGTGTCAATTCCCCGAGTTCCTGCCGAGTCTCACGGGCTCCAACAAGGTGCAGCATTCGACTAGCGCGATTCCGCAGATCTACCAGCGCAGAATGCTTGTTGGTATCGGCCAGCTCATGACCATAGGCAAGAATACTCGCTGCGAGCGCGTCTCTCGGAGTATTGTCAGCAATTCTGTCCGTGCTTGGCAATGGAAGCACATGCCGCAGCAGTGCAAAGACGGCCAGACCAATAGTTGTTCCAAGCAGAAGGGCAACGAGCAGTCGCAAGAGACCTTGAGAGTAGGATGAATCCACCACTGCAAGGGCAATATTGAAGGCGCCGAATCCCGCCGCAACAGCGCCAAGTGGTGAAAGCCGTGATACGACTTCACGTACTTTTTTGCGCCGCGCTATTTTGGATTCCCCTGCCACGCGCTGGCGATCCTAGCTGTAATTTTTAGACAGTAGTGTTTGCCAGCGGGTAAGCCCTTATGCCAGCGTCTCGGAGTCAAATAGCAATTTGACAAGCACCGCCACGCCTCTCTACCTTCGTCGCCGTCTCTGTCAAGAAACGCCCCGGGCGGCGGTGAGACGCCCCCGGGGCCGGCACAGGAAAGGTGACTTCCCATGCGCGATCAGCGTAGCTGTCCCGAGCCGATACGGCTTACCACCGCCGAGGAGGACCGCAGCGCCCGCCACTCCGTCCTGATCGCGGTGATCGACCTGCACCCCGCCCCGATCACCGTCTCCGAACTGGCCCGCCTACTCACCCGCTCCTCTGATGACTTCGGCGAATGCGACGCGATCGAGCAGGCCGTGATCGACCTAGCCGGATTCGGCCTCCTGCACCGCCACGACTTCCGCAAACGCCCCGATGCCTTCGTCACACCGACTCAGGCGGCGCTCTGCGCGTATGAGCTCTTGAGCGAGGAGGAGGACTGATGGACGGCCTCAAGGTGATCGCCAGCGGCGACACGGTCGACGTCGTCCTGCCGGATGCGACCGAGACCCAGGCCATGACCTTCGAGGGCATCGGCCTCGAGGAGGGCCGCGACGGGCCGGTCGCGGTGCTGCGCAAGGGACTTCGAGCGGATCACTTATCCGCTCGCGGAGCTGCGAATCGAGCCGGACGAGGAGAACTGAATCGGCCGGGCAGGGGAGTTCGGTGGGTCGGAGCGCAGGCCACAGGGAACCCCATAGAGGGTTGCTCTGGCCCACCGGACTCTCTCATCCCACCGGAGGGTCGGCAGGAAGATTCCGGCGGGCCGGGTGGCTTTTGGCCACGTCAGCGGAGCGCTGCCGCTGACTAGTCACCTTGGCCCGCCGGAGTCTTTCACCTCCCTTTCTCGCCAGCTAGCCGCTCGGTGCGTCGCAATAGCTCGGACGGCTCGGTGCCGAAGCCATCAGCGATCTTCCAGACCGTTGTAAGCGTCGGCGTCTTGGCCGCCCGCTCTAGCTTGCCGAAGTAGGCGCGGTCGATTCCGCAGGTGAGCGCCGCCGCTTCCTGGCTGAGTCCCCGTTCTTCGCGGAGTGCTCTGAGGGCATTGCCAAAGGCCTGGGGGCGGGAGCGGGCCATCGCGGAGGCACCCTTCCTAGTTGCGGCTTATTGCGCCACGGTCTAAAGTACCCCGGCCGTAAGGACTCAGGACGTACCAAACAACAGGGGAGGCTCAGCGATGGATGCTCCAGCGGTTCCAGTTGGCGACAGCAGGGAGACTCGGCCATGACTGAGCTTCCGACCCCCGAGGTTGCGCCGCCGGCAGCTCCACCCGCTGCACCTCGCTCGAACAACGCCCTGGCGATAGCGGGCTGGATCACGGCCGTCCTGATTCCGCTGCCGGTCGGCATGGTGATCGGGGCGATCCTCGCCAGCCGCGACGACAAACGCGGGCGCTGGATTCTCGGTGTCTCGGTCGGCGTGACGGTGATCTGGATCGTTTCGGTGGTGCTGCTTCTGAACGCCGCCGAACACCAGGCCACCCACAGCTACTACGAATACTGATGGCCCGTCTACTCGCCGCCGTCGCCGTGGTGACGCTCGCGCTCACCGGCTGCGGAAGCAACGAACTCTCCCCGGCTGAATCCATAGAACGCTACGGCGTCGATGAATCGGTGCGAGCGGGAGCCTGCGTCGATGCCCAGCCGGAAAGCAACCGCGCCAGTACCGGCGCAGAAGTGGTCGGCTGTGGCAGCGAAGCCGCCTACGCCAAAGTCATTGCTCGCGACCCGTCCCGCTGCGGCATCGGCTACGTCTCGGCCTCGGGCGAGCCGATCTCCTCGGCCATCGTGGAAAGCGAACCCGTCTGCATCGAAGGGCGCAACGTCGATGCGCAGCAGGTAATCCAAGGCCTGCCCGGATCACCCCGGTATCGCTGCTTGAAACAAGCGCAGTCGGCGGGTCAAGAGATGCGCTGCTACCAGGAGCCGGGCGAACCGTGAAGGAAATTCGCATCCATCTGGCCAATAAGCGATACTAGGAGCGTGGCACTTGGGAAGCATCAGAAAACGAGCAAAGGGCAATTCCGTCGGGAGCGTGGCGATTCGCGCGCGGGAAACCTCGCGCAGGACTATCCCGAGTTCAAGAAGGTCCCGCCGAATACGCGGCTGGATACGCTTCGTGATCGGTTCAACGTCGACTCGCTCGACGGCGTGCGAAAAGCGTTGCGCAAACAGAAGCCTTAGCCGTTCTGGACCTTACCAGCTTGCGCGAGATTGCGAACCGCAGTGTGTTTTGACCGCTCGACGTTAGACCGGCGCGGAATGCATACTGGAAGAGATGAGTTCTTCTCAACCACCCGCATGCTTCTGGCGCAGCGACCTTCAGGTGCATTCGCCACTTGAGCGCGAGTTCAAACCCGGTACTAGTCGGGGAAACCAAGGGAAAATCAAAGCGGCGGCCGAGAAATGGGTCGATGCGACTCTCAAAGCGAAACTCGAAGTCGCGGCTATCACGGAGCACAACAGCGTTGAGTTCCTTCCCCACTTGCAGGCAGCGGCAAAAGACCGCCTCATCCTCTTTCCCGGAGTCGAGGTTTCCACTGGCGATGGCTATCACGTTCTCTGTCTCTTCGAGCCTGGAACGCAAGCAAAGGACATCCAGCCTTTCTTGAACAAGCTCGGCATCGAGTCTGGAAACGAGCGCTATGACGATGGTAAGGTTCGCTCCGCCGATTCAGAGTGGACGTTCAGCAAAGTGCTTGAGGAGGTCGAGCGGCGTCAGGGCGTTTGCATCGCCCCACACGTTCGGCGCGAGAAGGGTCTCCTGCATAGTGCCACGGCCGGGGACCTGCGCGTGCGCGCATGGACCGATCCCCGTCTTCTAGCCGTTGAGGATGATCGGGTAGAGCTAAAACCTGGTTCCTTTGCCGATGACTGCATGCTCAACAGGAGGGACAGCTACAAGCGCGAGCGCCCTCCAGCCAGAGTCTGGGGTTCGGACGCCAAGAGCTATAAAGACATTGGTAGTTCACAGACATTTATTAAGATGGCTGAGCCGTCGATTGAGGGTCTCCGACAAGCGTTCCTCGATCCCGAATCACGAATCAGGCACCCCGATCAGTACGACCTTGCTGCACGAGACCGCATTGTCTCAATTGCCTGGGATGGGGGGTTCCTGAATGGGGAGTCACTCAACCCGGCGGAACAGCTGACGTGCTTGATCGGTGGCAAGGGAACCGGAAAGTCCACAGTCGTTGAGTCGCTGCGTTTCGCGTTCGACATTGAGGCGCCGGCTGGACTTGGCAAGACCCAGTACGACAAACTTGTCGAAAATGCTCTACCGCCTGGAACGCGCGTTGATGTCATCTTTGAGTTGCGCGACGGAACACGCTATTTCCTCACGCGCACATCGGGACAACGTCCGGACCTGCGTGATGCTGACGACAATGCGATCGATCTTCGCCCGGCGGAGATTCTTGACCCCGCCATCTATAGCCAGGGGCAAATTCTCGAAACGGCACGCCAACCGTTGGCGCACCTCGGTCTACTTGATTCGTTCATCGAGGCCGACCTTGCTGGGCTTCAGCGTGACGAGGAACGCATTCTGGGAGACCTGGAGGAGAACACACAGCGGCTAACCACTGCTCTCGGCCAGGAAGAGAAGCGCGAGCAAGACGCTTCGCGCATTGCGCATTTGGAAAAGGCCCGCAAGGCCTTTGACAAAAAGGGAATCAGCGCTCGGACTGAACTCCGACGTCAACTCGATCAAGAAGAGCGGCTGGTCGAGTCCGCGCTAGCGGAATTGGACGAAATGCGCGAAACGTTGGACAGCTTGGAGATCTTCTCCGAGGCTCCCCCGCTATTTACCGAAAAATTGCCGCACGCCAAAATTTGGAAACAGCTTCTCCCGGCATGGAAGACCCTGTCGGACAAGGCGGGAAAGTTCGATGCAGACGTGCGGAGCGCAATTGCGGACCTCCGAGAGCGACTCGTTGAGATCCAGAAACCGGATTCGGACTGGTCGCGCGCTGTGCGTAAAAAACAAGAGGAAGTCGCAAAGGTCTATCGAGAACTACAGGAAGAATACCCGGACATTGATCTAGCACAGTTCGAGCGAATCGACCGAGAGCTCGATGACCTTCGCCTGAGGGTTGGAGATCCCTCAGAGCTTACCGACAAGATTTCGGCCCTAAGAAGCGAGCGAAAGGACCTGCTCAAAAGTCTCACCGAGAATCGCCGCAAGCAGTTTCGTAGTCGCGACGAACTAGCCACAAATCTCACAAACGCACTCGATGGTGCCGTGCGGATTGAAGTCGAATTTCAGGGTCACCGAGCAGCTCTTGTCGAAGAGCTGACTAACCTCAAGACGGGGTCAAAAGGCGACGTGCTGCGCGAGCTTGCCAAACACCCAAAATGTACCCCTGAATCGCTCGGTGACGCCCTGCTTTCAGGGCCAGAAACCTTGCACAAGGACTTTGAACTTACAAAGGCTCAGGCGGCAAAGCTGACAGACAAGATCAGCCTTGAGAACAAGTTGAAGATTCAACAGCTTGCAATCCCCGACCGTGTCACCATCGAATTCAATCTTGCTGAACCTGGTGAAACGCCTCGATACCGGGATTTGACGAGGCTGTCAGTTGGCCAGAAGGCGACGAGCATCTTGCTGATTCTGCTTGCACAGGAGAAACGGCCCCTCGTGATCGACCAGCCGGAGGATGATCTAGACAATCGGTTTGTCTTTAAGGACGTCGTTGAGCGCGTTCGCAAAGTGAAGGATCAACGGCAATTGATCCTTGCTACCCACAATGCGAATATCCCCGTGCTGGGCGATGCTGAGTTGATTGCGGTGCTGGAGGCCGAAGAATCGGGGGGAAAGCCGACTGGTCGAGTTGAAGACACCGGCTCAATTGATTCAAGTTCGATCAAGCGGGCCGTCACGTTGATACTTGAGGGTGGCCGAGAAGCGTTCAGGAGGCGACAAGAAAAGTACGGGCCTCCGAGTCAAGATAGTGAATAAGCACCGTATTCATCTTTCATTTAATTAATCAAACGATGATCCCACGCTCTTTAGCTGCTGCCACAAATTCTTGATTGTCTCTCGACCGATCAAGGTGGCCTCGATAATTCCGGCAGCTACCATGAGCAACACTGCGCAAGCCCGTATGGGTGCCATGTGACAAATTCCCGCCACCGGTATAAGCGTTGCTGCTATCCCGAAGAAAAGAACCGCGACACCAAAGTTATATGCGATACGAGTGCGATTTGCCCAACTTTGCTGCTTTCCTAGGTATTCAGTTGCCATACTCTTTACGTCGCTCTCGGCAACTCCATCCTCACTGGCAAGTTTTTGAAGATCAAAATATTCTGTTGGAGAAAAATGGTAGCTCCGCGCTGCAAAGTTGAACTGTACGGAAGAAACAAGGGCAACGCTTGCGATAACAAGCAGCAACAGTGCAAGGTCAGGCTTCCCGAGGTCGTTTCTATTGCCGATAGTAATACCGATCAATGTGAAGGCAAACCCTGCAAGTAGCGGGGCAGCAATTGTGCCTAGATTGTCGATAGCTTCTGGGTATCCGAACGGAAACTGAAGCTGACTCCACAAACTCTTGTCTGAATTATTTGACATGTCTGCCCGGCCGATGGGCCTTTTTACACATGTCGCACCAGATCAACCTTTCCGGTGCATATCCGTAGATATTAAAGGCATTATTGAGCACATGGGAGCGATGTACCGTCAAGGCAGTGATAGACGGATCAGAGGCTTGCGGAGGAAGTAGTTCAACGATGCCATCGATATTGAGATCCAAATCAGACAGAGCCCGTCGAAGATCATCTGATCGGGGAGCCCGAATCGCCACGTATCCACCTGATGAGTCGCCCTGACGCCAGCCTCGACTCACCTCGACATCAGGCACCTCCCGGGTAACCTCACGAAGCCCACGAAGAGTCTCGTTAAGCACGTGAGAACCGGACAGCGCAAGAATGTAGGTGTTCATGTCAAAGCCCCTCAGAACCTATGGACATGAATGCTACACAAAATTAATCGACAGCTCGGCCGGATGCAGCTAACCTTACTTCCCACGGAATGTGCGCGATGCGCTAGACGCTTTTCGTGGTCAACCACCTGTTGTTCCGCAGGCGATAGCGGCCTCGACCAGTTCGCTCGAACGCCCCTGCTCTGTTCAGCGCCTCCCGAGCGAGGCAGGACTTGATGGACGAAGGGGGAACCGGCTCGCCGAGCCGCGCTCTCACGCCCGCGGCGATGTCTCGCATCCGCAGCCCGTCCTTGTGCTCGACCAAGACAGCAATGATCGCCTCGCGAATCCGGCCAGTCCGGCGACGTCGGAACCACGGGGGTGGGCGCTTGGCCGATGGCTCTCCGGAAGCGGCTTGGCGAGCGACCCGATCATGGATACGCTGGAGCCGGAGCCGGACATCTTGGTTCCAGAGACTTCCAACCAGGCCCATTACGCACGCATCGTCGTCCTTAATGGAACCAGCAGCACCTAAGTGCTGCCATACCCAGTGGGGAAGTGGAGCTGTCTTTTTTAGGGCGCGCTGCGTAGCTCGAATTCGATCACTGCTTCGTGGAAGTCATGTCCTCGCTCTGGACCTGCCTTCACGGATTTGAGGCGCACCAAGAGGTCAGTGGCCTCATTCGCCTGTCGAAAGATCGCAATATCTCCGACTCTCACGGGGACAGCGTGGCTGTCGAAGCGAAACGCACTGGGATCGTCGATTGACGCGAAATTTCTGGCCCCCTTGGCCAAGACCACCTTATTCGGATTGTCAACGGCATAGAGGGAATCTGCGCTCCTCCCGGACCAGCCGGTGTTGAAGTCCCCCATGCTGGTGCGGACAAGAAAGGTTCCGTCGTTTTGAGTCCAATCAAATCGAGCTTCTCCACAATCAGCGTGCTTCTGCCTGAACGCGTTAAAGAACTCAGCGTTATCTCGCTCGATCTCTTCCCGAAGATCGCGGGGAAAATCCTTGAGGACCATGCCAGCCCGACCAAGCATCTCCCAGCCCCGTCGGTAGATAGCGGGGTCAGGGTCAAAGGCTCCGATGTAGACGGTTCCAACCTCTCGTTCGATCAAACGCTGCGCGCACGGAATCTTCGGATGGTTGCGTGCCGCACACGGTTCCAGGGTCGTGTAGACGGTTGCGGCGCGAAGATCCGCATCGGCCAAGCTCTCCAAGGCTACGTACTCCGCATGGTGGCCATCTCCGTCCTCGCCCCGATACGCCTCGGCCATCGACTCGCCGTCCTTGGCGATCACCACCCCAACCTTGGGAGCCGGCCGGTCGCGACCCGGCTCAGCGATGGACTTCTTGCCCAACTCCACGGCGCGCTCCATGAACTCTCGGTCGCTCACGAGCTGGCACCTTAACCAAGCCGACGGGAACGACTACTTGGCCTAGCGGTTTGGTTTCTCCCCCAGCTAACATCGTCAGCGTGGCGGAACTCTCGGCACGGGAGGCGGAGATTCTCAAGGCGATTGTCCTCCTTTCGGAGACCACTCCCGACACGACGTTCGATATCCCGCCGGGCGCCGACAGGCTCGATGTTCCGACCTGGCCTAAAGATGGGCCACAGCCAAGCCGGGAGGAGGTGCGGGGCCTCGTGACCCAAGGATTCCTTGAGATCGACAAGAGCGCACATCCAGCATGGCGATTCTGGCCCTCGGAGCAAGCGCGAGCGGCCTTCGGAAACGACTCGGAGCAAGCGCTGGCACAGGCTCTTACAGACCCGGATCAGCGACTAGGAGTCATCCTTGACGCCATCGTCAATGCATTTGAGGCCGACCCGAGCACCCCCTTGCTCATGATTCGCACGAGCGGACCGGACATCGTCAAGCATGCTCATTGGGGAATCCCCCCTGACGTCGCCCGTCTCCATGATCTGCGGCAACTTGAGGAACTCGGATTGATTGGGTGGGAGGGTTCCACCCAGTTCTACCCAACCCCGTCAGGACGTACCGCCGTCAGAAACCCGGCCACCTTCCTCAGCCAGCGAGCCGACCAAACGGAAGATGAGGAAGAGCGCTCCAGGTTGCGCCGCTGGGTAGAGAAATTCCGGGCAGGTGACGTTGCCGTTGGTGCTGCCGGGGGTCTAACGGGCGCTGCGATTCGCGCCGCGCTTGGGCTGTAGGTCCGCCAAATTCTTTACTTTGCGTGCCGAAGGCGATAGCAGCCCCGGCCGATCCGCTCGAATGCCCCCGATGGACTCTGCGCTTCACGCGAGAGACAGGACTTGATGGAGGATGGCGGTAGCGGCTCACCGAGCCGGGCCGCCACGGCGGCTGCAATGTCTCGCATCTTGAGTCCGCTCTCATGCTCAGCCAAGATTGCTGCGATGGCATCGCGAATCACCCCGCCTCGCCTCCGCTGAAAGTGGGGACACGCAGGCTTTGATCGCTCTCCGGATGCCGCTTGCCGAGCGATGTGCTGGTGGATACGCTGGAGACGGGCCTGAAGCTCTGGGTTCCAGAGACTTCCAACCAGGCCCACCTCGTAGTCGTTAATGGAACCGGACTTCCGGTTCCGCTCGCATAGTTGACGCTCTATTCGGGGAAATTTGTACAGAAATTTGTACAAATTTGCTAGGCTATAGCCATGGCTTCTCCCAGGACTGTCGTTCCAAGCGCCGAGGCTAGGGACTGTCTCTCCAGTTATCTAAAGCTTTTCCGCGAGAGAGGTGGGCAGGCTGATCCGGTCGTCTTCGGCTCTCATCGCAAGCCCGAGGGAGTGATTCTCTCTTACGAGCGATACGAGTGGCAGACGGAAATTCTGGACGAGCTGGTGGCATCGGAGGAGGTTCGCGAGGCCCTGGCCCAAGACACCGGCAAACGGGTCGAGCTGGCCGACGTCGCTCGCGAGGCGGGCTTCGACCCGGCGGAGTTCGGCCTGTAGGTGGCGCGGCTCCCGGTCGAGTTCTTCGACCCCACCGCCAAGCAGCAGCTCCTCGATCTACCTTCCAAGGAGCTGAAACGCCGAGCCCTCGAGCTGCTCGCCCAGGTCTCGAAGGAAAACCCAAAGCTAGGCAAGCCATGCGGCTTCGCGTTCAGCACTGGCAATCTCTCCGACTGCCGCAAGCTCTACTTCGACGAGGAGCGTGATGTGGACCCTCGCTACCGAATCATCTATCGGTTGCTCCCAAACGAGAATGGGCCGTCCAAGGCGGAGGTCATTCGCATTGGGCTCAAGGTGC
>Ga0068867_100000615_pt1 | contig 23607 bp, 21 predicted proteins | sample KBSMisM32_FD_65649 | JGI IMG/M metagenome (GOLD analysis project Ga0068867, IMG submission 65649) | Miscanthus rhizosphere microbial communities from Kellogg Biological Station, Michigan, USA - KBS Miscanthus M3-2 | ecosystem: Host-associated > Plants > Roots > Rhizosphere > Soil ...
TACCCGGCCGGGTCGACGTTAGGGAAACCTGGCACGTTCTACTCTCTGGGCGACTCGACCCAGTTGATCGCCGACCTGAAGGTGAAGAACGCGCAGCGGGCTAGGGAACTGCAGGCTGAGGTGCTGGACAACATGGAGCACTCCATCCTGCGACGCAACGTGTCCTCACGTCGTCTGCGGCATGTGACAGCGGACCCGAGGAACCGTGGTTCCGACGAGTTCGGCTACCACGTGGGCCGGATCAGTTTCCTGGACAACTCGATCGCGAAGTACTGGCGTCAGATCGAGGAGGGGTACACGGGGCACGTCGGCCGTGAACTGAAGGGCCTGTGGGGTGGCACCATCGGCCGTGTCACGGCTGACCGTGTGTACGCCGGGAAGCCGTACTACCCGCACAAGGCGTCACGACGGTCCGACATGTTCATCCCGACTGGTGGCCGTATCCGGCTCCGACGGGGCGGAGACTACATCTCACGTGACGACATGCTCGAAGACGGCGGGAACAAGCAGAACTTCGTCGGTACCGCAGTCATCCGCGAACCGATCCTCGCCCACGAGGACTACGCCAACGCGTACAGGTCGTACAGGCCGGGTCAGAAGTCTCTCGACGACATCGCCCACCTGGTCCGTGAGGCCAGCCGGAAGGCGTGGATGTACGAGCGGTAACACCCGTTCACGCCTTCGATTCGGGGGCCCCTAGTCGAAGTCTCCCTTCGAGAGCCCCTGACGCCAATGGGGCCGTTCACCGCTGACGAAGGGAGCCTCCTGTGGCGATCAAGGGCGGGCAGATCATCCACGCTGGCAACGGCAATGTCGTTGTCGATCGTGTGCAGACCGGAGGTCCCGGTCAGGTCAACATCCCCACCGAGAAGATTTACGAACTCGGAAACTACAAGTCGGTCGCGACTGTTCGTGACACCCCGGACCTGTCGTTCAGCTTGGAGTCGTTCGACACGTCCACCGAGATCGAGCAGATGCTGTGTGGTGTCACGTCGGTGCCGGGCGGCGGCCTCGACCTGGCAACGTCCGTTCCCATCGACATCGCGTCGCAGTTCAAGGCCGGTGTCAACGCGGCGTCGCCGTTCAACGTGGTCAACTCGGTCGCGATCCCGTTCCTGTACCTGGAGCAGATGTCGTACCGGTTCGGCCTCCGCGACAACGCAACCCAGTCGGCCACTCTGCGCGGCGACTCCATCTTCTACAACCCCGGTCCTGTGTTCCTGCAGGAGGTTGTCGGGTCGAACACCCCGAACCAGACCATTGTGACGGCCCACCCGGCGTACCAGTCGGCTGAGGCGGACGGCCGCCGTGTGCTGTCGGTGACCGCTGGCAGGAACCGTCTGACGAAGGGCATCGACTACACCGAGGCTGTCGGCACCGTCACCGCTGGTGCTGGCATCTCGACCCTCACGATCCTCGCTGCGGTTCCGGCTACCGACAAGATCCGGATTATGTACTCGTCCCCGGACACGGTGAGCTACCTGCAGACGGTGCACCCGTCGGCGACGGTGAAGCCCGCTGCCGTGAAGGGCCGCGACATCGAGATCTATGCGGGCGGCTACAACCCGGCTGACATTCCGGGGAGCCAGGCGAACAAGCTGGCGTCGGTGCAGGCCGTGAACGTTGATTGGCGGGTCACGATCGACAAGGACGAGGAGTTCGGCAACTACTACGCCGTCGGTCAGGACTTCGAGCTTCCGGCTGTGAACGGGTCGGTCGACATCAAGCCCCGCGACTCGGCCGACTTCATGCGGATTCTGCGGAAGGTGACCGGTGTGGCGTCGTCGACGGCTGTCATCGGCCCGAACGCTTCGGTTCCGCTGTCCCTGGACGTGGTCATCAAGAACCCCGCCAGTGGTGTCCCCATCAAGCGGATCAATGTACCTGACGCCCGCTTCACCGTCCCTGGCTACCAGGGCCGTGTGCAGCAGAAGATCGTCATTTCGCTGCAGTTCGAGTCCGACGAGGGCTCGATGCTCGTGTTCGACGCGTAACACCTGGGAACTGGATGACCCCTCTCGGATAGCCGGGAGGGGTGTCCCACATCGTGCGGTGTGGGGCGTGGAACTGAAATTGGAGGACACATGTCTGGGTTGAGTCGTCTGCGTCGGGTCACTGACCTGTTCGTTGAGGGGACCGAGTTGTACCTCGGTCAGGACGACCGGAATGAGCCGGTTGTCATCTGGGTGAACAAGCTGAACTCGTTTGAGGTGGAGGAGTCCCGCCGTGATGGCGTCTCTGCTCGTGGCCTGAGGCTGCTTGAGCTGGAGAAGGAGGACTCTCCTGAGCGTCAGGCGCTGGTGAACCAGTTGACGCGTTGGGATGACGAGGCGTTGGCGCGTGCCCGCGTGGATCAGATGTCCGATGAGCTGTATCTGGGTGTGGTGAACGACCTGGAGGCTGACGAGGACTGGGCTGAGAAGATCGGCATTCTTCGTCGGATGCCGGAACTGTTGAAGGACGAGGCCGCCCCTGACGATGACCCTCGCCGTCAGCAGGTTGATGGTCTGAACGGCGAGTACCTGGAGACGCTGCGGGACCGGCTTGGTAAGGCGCAGGACCAGAAACTGCGGGAGTTCGGCAAGCAGGACCGTGAGCAGTTGGTTGAGGACTTCATGGAGGCGTGGAGGAACCGGCTGTCGTTGGACGAGTTCATGCAGGAGAAGCGGCGTACTGAGCTGTACGCGGCGATGCGTGACTGTAAGGGCGTTGAGCTGCCTGCTCAAACTGAGGGCGGCAACGTCCGTTGGGACCATTCGGGTTGTGACCACACCCAGCGTCTTCTGGGGTCTCGGGCGGAGGTGGCGAACCTGCCTGAGGGTGTCATCCAGAAGGTCATGGATGTCATGGACGGTGTGACTGTTCCTCAGCGGGAGTCGGGAAACTCGGCCGCTCCGGCGAGTTCCTCCGCACCGTCGGAGCAGTCAAGCGTGGCGGAGGACTCGACAGTTTCTATCCCGACGGTGACGTTGCCCGATGCCCCCACGACCTGAGCACGGCCCTGTCGGCGGCGATGGTTGTCCTGGGCTACTTCGAGTTGCCGGACGACGACCAGCCGGACGAGAAGATTTGGGGTCATGCGGAGCGTTTGGAGGAGTGGTTCGAGGCGATCAAGCAGAGACGTGAACAGGGGTTGACGTCTATCGACGACGACGAAGTACCTAGCGACATGACCAGCAACGAGTTGACGGCTGAGTTGATCGGAGACTGAGGATGGCTACTGAGCGGCATAACGTAGTCATCGGTGTCGAGTTCCTCGGCGAACGTGATGTCAACCGGTTCACGTCTGCGATGCAGCGGGCTCAGGCTGCTGCCGCGTCGGCGTCTACTCAGATCCAGTTTTTGACGGCCGGTCAGTCTGGTGCTCAGATCGGCCGCAGTTTCGAGGCTGCCGCACAGTCTGCCTTGGATTTCGATAACCGGACACAGCAGGCGATTGCTTCGACGGCGCGGATGACGCGTGAGGTGCAGGGTCTGCAGCAGGCGTTGCGGTCGTTGCAGTCCACGGCAGGTCAGCCGTTGGCGTTGCCTGCTGGCGGGTCTCGTCCGCGTACTACTGACTACGATCTGCCGGGGCCGTCGCGGTTCATTTCTCGTGACCGGGCGTTGGAGTTGGGGCAGCAGCAGTTCCTGACTGCTCTGCGGGAGCGGACTCGTGGGGAGTCTGTTGCTGCTGTCACGGCGAAGCGTCTGGCTGACGCGCAGGAACGGCAGATCCGGGAAACTGAGCGTGCGATCGCCCGCGCGACGGTGGTGGAGTACACGCTCGGTGAACTGCAGAAGCAGGGCGCTGTTCTCAACACGCAGGGCGCGCAGGTTCTGCCGACCACTGTCGGCGGCACGGACCTTCCTCGGGCGATCGCGTCGACTGCTGAACGCATGGATCGGGCTGCACAGAACCTGAACGATGCGACTCGGCAGTTCCAGCCGTCTGCTCGTGCGATCAACAGTGCAGCGTTCGCGTTGAACCAGGCGATCCTGCAGGAGCGGGCCAGCCGGTACAGGGTTGACGACTCGACGATGGGTTTGTCGCCGGTTGCGGCGTCGGAGTTGCATCGGTTGGCGTTCGCTACTACCGCGCCGCAGGTCGCTGGGGACAAGGCGTTGCAGGACCTGTTCTACCGTGGCACCGCGTCGGGCGCTCTGTTGCGTGGTCTGGCACCGGAGACGAGGGAGGCTCTCACAGGCGGGCAGGTGGGTGCCCAGGATTCGATGCGGGGATTCCCTGGTGTCACTGTGGGGGGCCTGTATGGGCGTGACGCGGCCCGGCAGCACCTGTTCGAGGAACAGTTCGGGTCGCTGGACAGGCAGTTCACGCAGGCGCAGGCGGCGCATCAGGCCGCGCAGGGTGCTCTGGCGTTGCCGGTCGGCCCTCAGGGGCAGGCACAGCAGCTACAGCAGGCACAGGCTCAGCAGTTCATCCTCACCCGTCAACAGGCGATCGCGGCTACACGTAGGGCGGCGGAGGAGGAGCAGAAGCTGGCGCAGTCCACTGCCGCGTTGTCGAACACGCAGCGGACCCAGCAGGCGCAGCAGCAGCGGATCACTGCGGGGCAGGCTGCGGCTCAGGCTGCGGCTGGTGGCGGTGCCGGTCCTGGTTCGGGTGGTATCACCGGTGGCGGCGGCGGTGGTGGCACTCCCCCGCCTCCACCTGCGGGTGCTGCACCGCCTCCTGGTTCTCCTGGCGGGCGTCCGCTGAAGTGGTGGGAGATCGAGGACCAGAAGATCGCCGCCGCACAGGGGCAGGCCGGGATTGCGCCGTCGGAGGCTTTGAGGGCGAGGCAGGTCGCCGCTGAGGCAGCCCTTGATCGGGTGATGTTGAAGGGCGATGAGGCGCTCGGGTCTAAGAAGGGGTACGCCGACGAGGACGCCCGTGCACAGGCTTACGCTGCCGCACAGCAGCGGGTCATTTCGGCGTACCGGGCGCTCCATGCGGCCATCGAGAAGGAGACAGCGGCGTCGAACGCTGCCGCTACCCGTACGGCCCCCGTCAACATGGGTGTCCCGTACGGGCCGTCGGTGTCCCCGGCTATGGCGCAGGCTGGGTTCGCTCAGGCGCAGGCTGCCGCACAGGCCGCTGGTGTCCTCGGACCTCAGGCGTCACCTCAAGCGCAGGCGGTACAGGCGGCGCAGCAGAACCTCGCCCAGGCCACCGCCGCACACGCTGCCGTGCAGAAGCAGCAGTACCAGTCGGGGCAGGCTGCCGGGCAGGCGTACCTGGCGTCTCTGGGGCAGTTGACCCAGGCTCAGAACCAGTTGAAGCAGGCGCAGACCGCGCAGTCGGTGCAGAACAACATCGCCGCTACCCAGCGTGCAGGGTGGATGGGCGGCGGTGGTGGTCCTGGCGGCTACGGCGGCACACCACCTGGCGGCGGGTTCGGTTCGTTCGGTGCAGGCCGTACCCCTGGCGGCGGGTTCGCGAACGACTTCGCTGTGGGTTTCCACGGACGTTCAGACCGTTCGTATGCCGAACAGCTCGGCCAGACGATGAAGTTCTCCCTCATGTACGGCACCGCGTACAAACTGCTGTTCGCGGTCACCCAGACCATGCAGGCTGCTCTGCAGGAGACCATCGCGTTCGAGCAGGCCATGACGGAACTTGCGATCGCCACCGGACGACCGAAGGAAGAACTCGACGGCCTTGCCGACGCTGTCGGAGCCGCATCCGTCGCAGCAGGGTTCGCCCCATCGCAGGGCATCGAGATTGCAGCCAGAGCGCAGGGCCTGTACGGCGTCACCAGCGCAGACCCAGCCACACAGGACGCTGTCGGCCGCATCTCCGCGCAGGTGGTGTCACGTCTGGCTGTCGGGTCGAAGAAGGACCCGGTCACGTTGCAGGGCGACATCGCAGCGATCGTTCAGGCCCTCGGTATGGACGCCACTGGGCAGCAGCGCATCGCTGACCTGGACGCCTATATGTCGAAGAAGTTCGGCATCCAGCAGGGCGCAACCCTCGAAACTGTTGCTCAGTCCGCTTCCGTCGGTAAGGCGGCCGGGTTCACCAACGAGGAACTGTTCGCTATCGCAGCGGACATGCAGTCCCGTACCGGGCAGACACCATCGGCCGTTGCCGGGTTCATGGCCCAGATTTTCTCCCGTGGCGGCGAAGGTTCCCTCGTCGACGTGGCGAAGCGGGAAGGGATCGACCCCACCCAGGAACTGCAGGGCATCATCAGGGAACTCGCCCTCGTGTACAAGGAGGCGTCCCCGCAGAAGCAGGCCGAAATCAGTGCAGCGTTCGGTCGGGGGAAGATCCAGAATGCTGCTGTCGCTCTCCTCGGCGACTACGACGAGGTGCTCGCTCAGTCGGAGGCTGCTGCCGCTGGCGCAGCGCAGGGTGTCGCAGACAGGACGTTCTCCGAACGTATGAACAACCTGGGCGGCGAGATCGCTGTCCTGGCTGGCTTGTTCAAGCAGATGGCGTCAGAGCTGGGCCAGTCCGGGCTCCTCGACATCGTCGGTGCCGGTGTGCTGCTCCTCCAGCAGTTCCTGGAGGCCGTGAACGCCATCCTGGACGCTTGGAACGAACTCCCGAACGTCACCCAGGACGTTGTTCTCGCCATGGGTGCCCTGTTGTTGGCGATGAAGTCTGAGACCGTTCAACGGGCGTTGTCGAACCGGTCTCTGGCGCTCCAGGGTGTCACCGGTGCAGGCCCAGGCGGTATCCCGTTGGCGATGCAGGGACCGGGTGCTCGTGCCGGTGCAGCCCTGTCGGCCAGCATGGCTGCCCTGGTCAACCCCATCACCCTCGCCATCGGTGGACTGCTGGCGATCGGGTCGATCCGTGAGTCGGCCAACAAGATGGACGAAGCGTTCTTGGCTGCGTCGCAGACGTTGGCGGCCGGGGCAGGTATGCAGTCTGCTGACGACTTCCGCAACCAGGCTGCGCTGCTGGGTACGACGGCAACCCAGAACCGTGACGCCACCGGTGGGTTCCTGAACTTCATTTCCTTCGGGATGGCGGACAACCAGAACCAGTTGATGGCTACCCGGTTGGATGCCGAGGCCAGGCGGCTTATCAAGGTCGCCAACGACATGGAGGCTGAGGAACGGGCACGGATCCAGCCCGGTGGTGGGGTACTCGGTTCGCACCTGGTGCCGCTGATGGGCGGCCCTGGCGTGAACTACCGTTCAGCGGTGTCGTCGGTGTTCGAGTCGTTCGCGCCAACGGACGTCACCGAAGGGCTGAAGGAAATCTCCGACGCCGGTGGTTCGGCTGCCACTCAGTTCGACTCCCTGTCGGCTGCGATCTTCAACACCGCCGACAGCGCGAACCAGGCAGCGTTGGCGGTGGAGAAGTTCAATCAGGAACAGTTCGCTCAACGCAACGCTGCAGGGTTGGTCGGCACGGCTAGTCAGGGCATCAACGAGTTCCTCGGCCGAGTCGACTCTGATACCGGGAAACTGGTTCCTGGGTCGTTCTCTGAGAAGTTGCGGAACCCGTTGGGGACGTTCATGAACATCGCCGCTGGGACTACCGCCCTCGGCCTTGGGCAACTTCCCACCAGTGCGTTGGCGTTGGACAAGGTCCAGAACTTCGTTGAGGACGACGCCACCACCCTGGAGCAGCAGCGCGCCAAGGTGAACAACCAGTTGGGTGCGTTCCTGAACGGTGAGGAGGTTGTGTCACGTCTGAGGGAGGGCGTCGACAAACTGAAGATCACCTCCACCGGAGAGATCGGCGACAAGGCGGAGAAGCTCGCTGAGATTGTCGGCGAAGGTGCCGCAGAAGCGGCCCTGAAGGGTTCAGGTGCGTCACCTGAGGACATTGAGAGGCTCCAGCGGCGCATCAATCGGTCTCTCACCAGGTACCTGAGGCAGCAGGGCAAGGAAGCGAGGGACCTGTCGGTGGGCAGGCTCACCCGCGACGAGGGTGCCTCCTACTCGACCCAACTGCTGCAGACCGGACAGTCGGCTATTGACCTGAAGTCGGAGACGGACTTCGCCGGACGTTCACGTCGAGCCCGTGCTGTCCTCGCCTCTATCCAGCAGACCGTACGCAGGGCTCCGACGTCACCCCAGTTGCGGGTCAACCTGCGGGCAGCGCAGGAGATGGTTGCTGAGAACGAGTTCGCGGAACTGGAGAACCTGAGGAAGACGGCCCAGCAGAACGCCACCTCGAAACGTCAGATCCAGGCCATCGGACGTAGGTTCATCAACCGGGCGATCCAGTCGGCTGTCGCCAACCGCTCCGGCGACGTGTTGGCGCAGATCCTGGGTGCGGCCGGTAAGGGCGCTATCGAGATCGCACGTCAGGCGATCGACTCCGCTGTGAAGACCGCGCAGGCAGCGATCGACGTGGCTGTGGCGATCATGCGTGAGGCCGAAGTGATGGGCCCCTACGTCGCCGGATATATCACCAAACGTATGGATGCGCTGAACCAGCTTGGGTTGCCTGTGCCGCAGTCCCTGAGGGACGCAGCGAAGGCGCTCAGGCAGGGACAGACGGCGCAGCGGGACATCAAGGGACTGCAGGCCATGCGGGGGCCGCACCAGTACGACCCCGAAGCGACCATGGACAAGGGCCTCGACTCCGGGAACCCGAAACTGGACAAATGGTACGGGGAGGATGCTGACAAGGCTGAGAAGGACAAGGAAACTCTCGCCGAAATCAACGCCGCACGTGCGGAGGCGTTCGCCACCCGCTCCGGTTCCGCTGTCGCCGCTGCTAGGGCACACATCCTGTCCGCCAGGGCCGCTATCGCGAAGGCCAAGGGCAAGGGCGTCGAGTACTGGAACGCGATGAGCGACCTGTTCGCCGGGCAGAACGAACTCGCTGAGGCGTTGGCGTCGAGGGGCAGCGCCCGCACACAGGCCTATGCTGCACGGTCCGGTGGCGCTGTCGACGCAGCGAAGGCGAACGTGGCGTCCGCGAGGGCCACCCTGTCGACGATCAAGAACCGTGACGCCGAGTACTGGGAGGCCATGGGTTCCCTGTGGTCGGCTCAGAACGAACTCGCTGACGCGATGCTGGCGCACCAGAAGAACCAGATGCTGCTGAGCATCGACATGACGAACCCGTTGGCGGTGGCGCGTGTTGACACCCGGGCGGCGGCGTTGAAGCTCCGTGAGGACGCCCGCACTGGTGCTGGTGCTGACGTGATCGCACAGGACAAGGTCGACCTTCGGTCCGCCAGGGCGAACGAGGAGGCCACTCGGTTCTCGCAGCGTCTGTCGGCTGTGCAGACCGCTGAGGAACTGGGCCGCATCTCGCACTCGAAGTACATCAACTACCTGGAGAACGAACACGACCGGCTGAACAAGATCAAGGACCGCACGTTCCAGCAGCAGGACCAGTTGGATCAGATCGACCGGCTGTTGATGGACGCGTCGAAGTCGATGGACGCCCAGTTCAACCTGGGCGACATCAAACTGCCGACGCCGTATCAGGTGCGGCGGTACATCGCGGAGGCGTCGGGAACGAAGGTTGCCGCCATGGCGAGGGCGGGGAACTCGACCAGCAACAACGTGCAGATCAACGTGAACGGTGCTGATACGGCGAAGGTCACTCAGATCATCGAGAAGCATGTTGGTAGGTCGTCGCGGACACGGACCGTGTCACCGAGGAGGAGGTAGCCGGAGATGGCTACCTACGTTGCGGCCACGGCTTCTAGTACGGACCAGACTGGGACGTCGATCACCACCACGTTGCCGTCCCACAGCGCCGGGGATCTGATTATCGGGTGGGTCGACTCCCCCGATGTGGTCCCTAACTTGCCGTCGGGGTGGACGAACCTCTCACAGACCGGGTTCACTCGCGCGTTCTGGAGAATCGCACCGGACACTTCCACGTCTTCAGCTATCACGTTCCCGACGTCAACGTCCGCTCCCGCATGGGCCTACGCCGCGTACCGAGGTGTCGCTGACGTAGCCGTAGCCGGTACAGCACTGCCGACTACAGCGTTCACGGACAACGCAGCGGCCGTCGTTGTTCACCTGATCGAAGGTGATGGTGCGAGCACCATCAACGCAGCATCGGGCACCACCCAGCGGGCAGTGGACCGGCGCAGCCTTCCCGCGAACGTCGGCATCTTCGAGGACAACAACTTCTTCGGGTCTGTGCCGTCGCGGACCTTCAATACAGTCAACAGTGCCGTCACTCTGAAACTGTTCCCGCCTGCGCTGTTCGTTGGGGGCACGAACTCCACCACGGACCAGACCGGAACATCCATCACCACCACGTTGCCCGCCCACAACACCGGCGACGTCATCGTCGGGTGGGTTGACTCTCCGGACACGGTGCCGCAGCTTCCGTCAGGGTGGACGGCGTTGGCGCAGACCGGCTTCACTCGCGCGTTCTACAGGGTCGCCCCGGATACGTCGACTTCGTCAGCCATCACCTTCCCTACGTCAACGTCCGCTCCCGCATGGTGTTACGCCGCGTACCGCAACGTCGGAAGTGTCACGTTCGACAGTGAGGGGACTGGGGCGATCACTGCGGGGTTCACCGACAACACAATGATCGGGGTCCTGCACCTGGTCGAAGGTGACGGTGGGACGGTGATCGGCCCAGCGTCGAGCACCTATACGCGGGCAGCCGACCGGCGAAGCCTCGGAGCGAACGCCGGAATCTTCGAGAACGGGACTACCACCGGCACTATTGGTGGCCGCAACTTCGGTACAGCGAACCGTTGGGTCAACCTGAAGCTGATGCCAGTGGCTGCGCCAGTCCTCAACGCGACCGCCGCGCTGGCCACAACGTCGACTCTCACCGCCACAGGGGTTAGGGCGGCGGCAGCGTCCCGGGGTTTGACTACGGTCTCCACCCTCACCGCGATCGGAGTCGCTGAACGGACCGCGTCTCATGGTCTGACGGCAACATCGACCCTTACCGCGATCGTCTCCGGTCCTACTGTGTCGGGGGCTGCCACTCTGGTTGCCGCTTCCACGTTGACGGTCACCGCTGTGCGGGCCCAGCCAGCTTCGACAGCTCTGGTGTCAACGAGTGTTCTCACCGGGACTGCATCATCGGGTGCTGTCACACGGGATGCCACCGCCGCCCTCGCTACTGTCTCTACCCTGACGGCGGATGCGGACCGCACCCAACACCTGTATCCGCGCATGATGATCCTCACCAAGATCGTCCCGCAGGCACCCACCTCAGTCATCGTCGTCGTCGACGGAGGCTGGCCGAGCGACATTGTCCGGTTCACCGTCGACGGCATCACTGTCATGAACAAGACCCTCGACTCCGTTGGAGGTCTCGGGCAGACCAGCATCCCTGTGCCGGAGGCTCTCGGTGCGGCAGGTGTGCACACGCTGATGATGGAGTCCATTTTCAGGGAACTCACGTACACCATGTCAGACACGTTCACCGTGTCGCTGCCGCCAGCGCCCGCACCGGTTGCACCTCCGGCTGACGCACCGGTAGTGGTGGTACCTGAGGCGGCGACACCAACGGGTGTTTACAGGTGGGTGTTCCAGGACCGGATGCCTGGCGGGCTCGGCACCTACGTGTTCCCCAACAACCCGACATCAATGTCGAACCCGCACGTGAAGAAGATGCTGGCCCAGACCCACACCACCGCAGTGGACACCGGCCAGTACCACATGACGGAGGTCGCAGAGTTCGCGATCAACTGGTCGTTTCAGGGTGTGTGCCTGTCGCAGGCCCACTACGACATTCTGGACCAGTTCGCGAAGCTGAAGCGCAGGTTCTACATCATCGACCACCGCAATCGTGCCTGGACTGTCGCGGGGGTGTCGTTCGACCCGCAGGCCAGGTTGCGGACGAACCTGAACGGGACACTCACCGACTGGGTCCACGACTACACGTTCAACGCGATCATCATGGACCCGAACTGGGTGGTGCCGACATGAGCCGATGGATCCTGACACACGTTGACACCAGCGAGACGTGGACGATGCCGTTGAACCCCAACAAGATGTCGTCGCCTCATCAGGACAGGTCGATCCAGACGTCGTACGGCACCCGGCAGGGCACTCAACGGCTCCGTGGGTTCGTCACCGCTACGGAGGCGAAGGAGTGGACGTGGTCTGGTGTGATTCGCACTAAGGAGCATTACGACAAGTTGGAGGAGTGGGCGAAGAAGACTGGGCGGGTTCGTGTCACCGACCACCTGGGCCGTGTGTTCGAGGTGTTTATCCAGGAGTTCATCCCTGAGGACAGGCAGCCGAACAAGAAGGTCGCGTGGCGGTTGACGTATCAGATGACCACTCTGCTGTTGAGGAGAATCTCGTGAGGACCGTCTCGACGGCGATGACGAACATCTGGAAGTCGGAGGATAAGACAGGTCCCCGACGTCCGGTGGTGCGCGCCACTGTCCAGAAGACGCAGTTGCGTCGCTACGAGTACGACACAGCACTGTCGGCTGGCGACTTCGACCATCAGCGGCTCCGACGGGGCTGGTTCACCAGCATCGTGATGGGTGAGCCTTCGGGGGTGACGGAGCTTCGGAACATCCGTTCATACTCGTGGACCAGGTCGGTCAACCAGGACGTCGCCGAGTGTACGATCACGTTGAAGAACACTGAGCTGACACCCCTGGGTGAGGCACCACCTACTGAGCACGCCAACGACTTCGACCGGCCAGGGTGGATGACGTACAACCGTGGCGACAACCATGCGGGCACAACCCGGTGGGGGTACACGTCCGACACAGGCTGGAACGGGAAACTGGTGCCGGACCGGCTTGTCAGAACTTATGAGGGGTACGGCTCCGACGGCACCGTGCAGGCAGCGAACGACCCGAACCTGCTGCAGTCAGGTCTGTGGCTGATCGACTCCGCCGAGTACACCCATGACGGTGACATCACCTTGAACATGCGCGATGTGGGGTCGCTGCTGATTAAGCAGATCGTGTTCCCACCTGTGGTGCCGTACGGCGAGTACCCGTTGTCGTGGTCGTACATCCACAACGAGGAGGTCGACGGGCGTTCACCCCAGGGCGGGTCGTGGGTGATCCTCAACGGTCAACGTGTCACAGCGGCGTCTTCCAGCAACGACGCCTACATCGGGGCCGGGTTGACGAACCCTCCGTACGGGAACTACGTCGGCGCGAACGGTGGTGTCGACGGGCACCACGCGAACCACGCATTGGAGCCGTCGGACACCACCTATTGGCAGTCGACAGGGCAGGACAAGTACACCGACTTCGTGTGGTGGCAGGGCGACCTGAACGAGGTCACCACGTCGATGAACGCCATCAGGGTCCACACTTACGGCGGCCCATATAAGGTCTACGTCTCACTCCACAACGGCACCAAATGGCTCGGTCAGAAGAAGATCCCCTATGAACCCGGTGAGGGTGCCGGTGGGGTGAACATCAACGCAGACATCCCGTTCGTGAAGATCATCCGCCCGGAGAAGGGGCTCCCTGAGGAGTTCCTCCTGAAACGGAAGTACGGGACGATCGCGAAGATCAGGCTCACGTTCACCGCTCTCCGCGACGGCGGTGTCGGCACGCACCCGTTCAGGGCTGGGCTGAGGAACGTGCACATCTACAAGGCCGCGAACGTGGCGTCCCTGTCGTTCGGTCCGGGCACTCTGTTGAAAGCCGTCGGGAACTACCGCGACTACACCGACATCGTGAAGTGGGCGTGTGCGTGGGGCGGGTTCTGGTGGCCCCCACATGACACGGGCGACGACTTCATCCAGACCGGCAACTCGTCAGCGATGGGCACCAGACAGACGGTGGAGTACCTGTCACCTGACCCGAAACTGCCGAAGGGTCGCGTGTGGGGCGACTTCATGAACTCCGGCACCCACGGTGTCGATGACCTGACGTTGGACCTGTTCGACAAGAAGCCTCTGATGGACATGATCGCCTACGTCCGCGACATCCTGGGGTTCGTGTTCTTCATCGACGAGACCGGTGGCGTGGTGTGGAGGATGCCGAACTGGGAGGAGAAGGGCAACTACATGTCTCCGGGGCAGCTCGGTATCAGGTCCCGGTCGAGGACAACGGACGTTGTCACCATCGACGAGAACGAGACGCTCATCTCGTACTCGACGAAGCTGTCGTCGGAGAACATGAGGGAACGGATCTTCGTCGGCAACTCAACCGGCAAGAAGGGTGTCGTCATCAAGGGGTTCAACCCGTATCCGCAGGGGTTCCGTCGTACCGCAGGGTGGACCGACCAGCATTTCGTGTCGAAGAACGAGTGCCGTGTGATGGCTGACATGATCGCCGCCCGTGGCATGTTCGACTACCGCAGGTCGACGGTCACCATCAAGGGGTACCCGGCTATCCAGATCGACGACCAGGTGCGGGTGTTCGAGCGGGTCACGAACGAGACGTACTACCACTACGTGGAGTCGATCTCGTCGGAGTTGAACATGGAGTCCGGCGAGTGGGACTACACGCTGGAAACACACTGGCTGGGTGAGAACCCGTCGGATGCGTGGGTGGTGAAGCCGACGATGATGGACGGTGTGACGCAGGCATACCTGAACCTGACGGACACGGGCGGCTGACATGACGTGGGAGATGGAGAGGTTCCGGGCCGAGAACGAACGTCAACGGGAGAACAGCGCCCGTGCAGCGTTCGCGTACGCCGAGTACAACTCTGTCGGGCAGGGGCCGTTCGAGTTCGAGAAGCGCGCCGACTTCGGGTTGACGTTCGTCACTGAACCGATCGTCGCGTACGGGGCGACGATCGACTTGGATGCCCTGTCGGACATGTTGAACGTGGACCCTGGGATCACGCCGCCGATCCCTCTGATTTCGGGGATGGTGACGGAGTGGGACCAGGACGACAAGGGGTTCTGGACTGGCGCGTGGGTGGCTGTGCGGGTCCATTTCCCTCCGACTGACCTTGTGGACCCGGCTCTGCAGATCAGGTGTGGGCACCATTTCACGTTCTCGGCGGTGGCGATGAAGGACATTCCTCTGGATCAGATGGACTGAGTCGAAGTAAAGATCATGCGATTCCGGGACCGTTCGACGGGGGACCTGCTGGTCACGATGGTGGCCGGTACGGTCTGCTTCACGGTGCTGTTCTCCGGTGTGCTGGTGGGTATCGTGGTGCTGTTCCGTCCGGAGACTGATGTGACCATCTGGGTGACCCGCACAACGAATATCATCAACACCATGATCGGGCTGCTGGCTGGGTATCTGGCTGGCCGGTCCGACCGGTACTACATCCATGATCCGAAGGCTCCACCACCGTCTGAGAAGCCGTGAACCCTGTCGTCGGTTTCATTACGGCTGGCCTGTTGGCTGGGGCGGCGTTCTATGGTGCGGCGTTCGGGCCGCAAGTGGACGACCAGGTAGCAGCGGTACAGGCTGAGAATGCTGCCGAGGGGGTAGACGAACCCGAATCGTCGGGTTCGCCCGGTGCGCCAGAGGCGGGAACTGCTGGCGCACCGGGTCCTGAGACGGGTTCTGCGGGGCCAGAAGGTGAACGAGGGGAACAGGGTCCAGTGGGTCCGTCGGGGGCTGCTGGCGACGACGCCACCGGTCAGCCTGGGCCGTCAGGGGAGCCGGGTCCGGTCGGGCCGCGTGGGTTGCAGGGGTTCACGGGTCCACGTGGTGGAGCTGGGCCGACGGGCCGGACGGGAACGGGTGTTCAGGGATTGCCCGGTCAGCCTGGTGAACCTGGAGCTACGGGACCCCAGGGCCAACCGGGCGCAACAGGTGAGCCTGGTGAGAAGGGTGAGAAGGGTGAGCCGGGTCGTCGGGGTGGGCGTGGTCCACGCGGCTTCCCCGGACCCGTCGGACCTGCCGGACCTGCCGGACCTGCCGGACCTGCCGGACCCCAAGGACCCGACGGCCCACCAGGGTTCCCAGGACCCGCCTGCCCCACCGGATACGTCCTCGACGAGGTCGTCGTCGACGGCCACGAAGGACACGACAAAGACGACATCACGATCCTGACGTGCGTTCGCGGATGATTTTCGACACCGAACCCGAGAACCTCTTGCATCCTGTGAATGGTGGGGCGTAGAACGGGTAGCCAACAGACCAACGAATCACGGGCCGAACGACAAGGATCTGGAACGGACTGGACATGGGGAAACTGCGGTACCAGGGAGATGTACGCGAGGTAATACCAGCGGTCGTCGGCGGCAGGTACAGGGTCATCGAGAAGACATACGACCCAGACGACGACGAAACCACCATCGTTGTTGAGCCGCTGATCGACCCGATCAAGTTGCTCGACAAGTGACAGTCACCGAACTGCCGACAGGCAACTACCTGAAACCCAACGAACACGGCGGATACCACGTGTCCGTCTCAGGGCTGGCGTCCTGGTCCAGATGTCAACTGCAGCGGTACTACGATCTCCGCGCCAGGCAGGACCCCGAACAGCCACAGCCGAAAGCTCTCTCCGCCACCGTGTACGGCTCCGTCGTCCACTACGCGCTGATGATCCTCGAAAAGATGCACCACGAGGGCGACCCCGACGCGCTGCCGACAGCGATACAGACGTTCGAGACGTACTGGCACCCCGACAACACCCGTTCACTGGTGGGCGAGTCCGTCCAGGAGTGGCTCCCACGACAGACGTACATGGGGCTCCGTGAACGCGGCCGTCTGGCGTTGACGGACTACTACAAACTGCTGTGCCGCGACGACGGGAAACTGTTGGCGTTGGAGTACCCGTTCGAGGTGCCCGTCACAGTGAACGGTAGGGTCCACACGTTGAACGGGGCCATCGACCGGATGGCTCTACGGAAGTACTACAACAAGCCCTACCTGTCGGTGGAGGACTTCAAGACGGGCCGCCAGTCGACCTACCTGCGGTACAACATTCAGGGCACCGGCTACGCCTGGGTCACTACACAGCGGGAGTTCTGGGACGGGTTCCCCGAGGAGACCGTCACTGCCCTTCAACACACGTTCAAGACCTACGGGTACGACATGTTCCCGGGCGGCACCCAACGGACAGCGTCACGACGGTTCCGGTGGGTGAACATCCAGGAGTTGAAGATCGGCGACGGCGGCTGGCGCACCGACGGCGACTACGCCCGCATGATGCTCGCCATCGACGCGTACGTGCGCGGCTGTGAGGCAGGGATCTACTCGGTGAACACCGTCGGAGAAGTGTGCAGGTTCTGCCCGTACAGGACCACCTGTGCCGGGTCTGGGCTGCCGAACGAGAAGGAGGGCGCACCGTGAGCACCTGCGACCGACTGCCTGACGGTAGGTACCAGCACTACATGACCAAGGCCGGGGGCGTGTGGGTCTGCGTGCAGTGCGGAACTGTCCGTGACACCCGGCAGAATAACGAACCCAACTACGACCGGAAGAAGGAGACTGCTTAATGTCGCTTGTTATCAAAACCACTGGCTGGGCCGACTACATGGACCCCGCTGGGGGCTCATGGATCAAGGCTCTCATCACAGGTGCACCCGACGTCGGCAAGACCAGGTCCGCAGCGTTCTGGCCCAAGCCGATCTTCATGGACTGCGAGGACGGCCGCATGTCTCTGGCCGACCTGGCCGTCCCGTACGGCAGGGTCCGCTCAACGGCCGATGCCAACGCCCTGATCGAACAGCTCAAGTTCGACATGAAACGTCCGCCTGAGAAGCGGAAGTACCTGACGCTCGTCATCGACACCATCGACCACTACCAGAAACTCGCCATCAGCGAGCGTCTGCAGGCTGAGCGGAAGGAAGCTCTGTCCGGGTGGGCCGACTGGGGTTGGCTGGACGGGCACATGCAGCAGTTCATCGAGAAGGTCCTCAACCTGGAAATGAACGTCGTTGTCAACTGCCACTTCAAGAACGTCACCGAAGGGGAGGAAGACGCGAAGAAGGTCACCCAGCAACTCCGGTTGAAGGGCGACGTGTCGAACTGGCTGCTTGAGGAGTTCGACCTGATCGGCATGATGGAGGTGTCATACAAGGCCGAGAAGGGGGAACGGGTCCGGCAGCGTCACATCAGGTGGCACAACGAACCGGCGTTCCCGCTGTTGAAGGACCGGTCCGGGTCTCTGCCGCAGTTCACGGAGGTCGACTTCACCGCCGACGACTACCAGCGCATCTGGGACTGTCTGATGTCGCGGGTGGACTCGTTGCCTGCGTCGCAGGACGTGGAGACCATCGACGTGCCGGAGGATCCGTCCGTGCAGGCTGCGCCACCGGACGTTGAGGGCGGCCCTGTGGACCCGGGGCGTCTGCCGCAGAAGAAGGCGGTGGTGAAGAAGGCCGCTGCGAAGAAGACGGCCGTGAAGAAGGCGGAGCCGAAGCCGAAGAAGGACGAGGAGCCGGACACTCCCATGTCCGACCCGACACCTGACCCGCTTCCGCCTGAGACCCCCGGGGGGAAACCGCAGGAGGAACCTAAAGAGCCGTCAACACCCGTTCCCGCCCCGACGAATACTTTGCCGGACGGCGCCCCGGAAACCACCACACCGGCCCCGGAAGGGCCCACAGAGGCTATTCCGGAACCTGAGGTGCAGTCTTCGGACGACGAAGCGGCGGCTGCGATCAAGCTGGTCACCGCCGAACTGGGTGCCGAAGAAATCTCTAAGGACAGGCCGGACCGGTACTGCGGCAAGCAGCCTGACTCGCACAAGAAGTTCCCCGCCGTCGAAGGCTGCGGCAAGGACCTGTCCAACGAGAACGTGGCACGCGTGAACCTGACGTTGCTGAGAGCGAAGACGATGCTCTGCAGCGACTGCTTCACCACATGGAAGACAGAATCAGTAACAGGAACCGAAAGGACCACCAGCAATGCCTAGCAGCACGATGCGTGAGGAGAGCGAGTACCGCCTCCCAACCGAAACCCCGTTCCCGGCCATGTTGGAGTCGGTCGAGGAGAGGGAGATCCCCTACACGAACCGTGACGGGAAGCCTGCCACGTTCAAGAAGTGGGAGTGGATCTTCCAGATCACCGAAGGCGACTACGCGGGGATCTCCGCATACGGGGAGACCGAAGCGAAGCTGACCACCCACCCCGACAACCTGGTCCGCCAGTGGGGTGAGGTCCTCCGGGACGCACCGTTCGGGATCGGGGAGGGCCTGAACACCGACGACCTGCTGGGTCTGCCGTGTGTCATCACCGTCCGTCACGACCCGCCGCGCCCCAAGAAGGACGGCCAGTCGAAGTTCTACCCGTGCCCGGTGGATCAGGTGTTCCCTGAGGGCTCCACCCCGACGTTCTCGTCGGGCAACGAATCCGCCGACCCGCCCTTCTAAGGGCGCTGATCTGACCCTTGAGAAGCAGGGGTCGTCTGCGATCGCAGGGCTGTGCTCGCAGACAGCGCCGCTGGAAGGCCAGCATCCGGTTCGAGCCCGGACGGCGCACTACCCAACCGGAGGAGTGCGATGAGCGAAGAAACGGACCTCGTCGGGTATCTGGTCAGTAAGGGCATCTCGGCGCACCGGGCGTCAGGCATGGAAGTCACCGTGCATTGCTTCTTCTGCCCAGACGGCGACCCTAAGGGAAAAGGAAAGCTGTACCTGAACACGGAGACGTGGCTGTTCGACTGCAAACGGTGCGAGGAACAGGGCAACCGCAAGAAACTGATGGACCACTTCGGTGACGTCGACACCGTCGAGTACGTGCCGGGTACCGACCCGGCGAAACGTCTCCGCATCCTCCGGGAGGCGACCGACCTCGCCCACGACATGCTCCTGGGCAACGAGGAGAAGTTGACGTACCTCCTTGAACGGGGGTTGACACCGGAGACGATCGAACGGAAGAAGTACGGCTACGTCCCACAGAACGTGGGGTTCAGCGACAACCTCCCCGGACGTGGCAACTACACGTGGAAGGAACTCATCCACGCCGGGCTGGTCACGGCGGGCGGCACCGAGTTCTTCAACAACAGCCTCCTCATCCCGTACTGGTCCCACGGGCAGGTGGTGTCCATCAGGGAGAAGAAGACCGACGGCAAGTACCGCACCTGCGGCGGCGACCAGACCCGTGTCTACAACGCCGACAGTCTGCGCGGCGCATCCGATGTGATCGTCACCGAGGGCGAGTTCGACTGCGACATCGTCGAACAGAATCTGTTGGGGTCGGGGATACCGAAGATGATGTCAACGGCCGTTGTCGGACTGCCGGGTGCGGGATCCTGGCCAGCGTCGCTGGTGGACTACTTCGACCAGACCCACCGCGTTTTCCTGGGCCTCGACCCCGACGACACGGGCGACAAGTACGCCGACAAACTGGCTGTCGAGATCGGCAACCGCGCCAGGAAGATCCTGCTGCCCACTGACCTGCCGAAGTGCGACTGGACCGAGTACCTGCGTCCGAGGTCACCGCAGCACCCTCACGGCGGCCACGGGTGGCGTGACGTTCAGGCTCTGATGGCCGACGCTGACCTGCTGGGGAAGCGGATGTTCTCCGTGTCCGACGCGCACGCGAAGTGGGATCAACGGCAGTCCACAGCACCGGGTCTGCAACTGGGTTGGCCTGCCCTGGATGCGATCCTGCGGCCCGGCCTGAAGCAGGGTCAGATCATGATTCCGTTGGCGAAGACGGGTGCCGGTAAGTCGATCTTCCTGTCGAACATCGCCCACAACCTCGCCGACAGGTACGTCCTGTACGTGTCGTTGGAGTTGACTGCCGAGGAAATCTTCGAGCACCTCCGACGGATCCACAGGTTCTGGTTCCCCACCGCCTCCGACGACGAACGTGACCTGTACTACGCGAACCTGAGGATCGTGGACCAGAACAGGATCGGGAAGGGCGACCTGAAGGAGTACATCCGCGAGTACGCCGAATTGGTGGGGCGGGCACCTGAGGTTGTCATCGTCGACTACCTGCAGTACTACTCGCGTGGGTTCAGGGGCGACCAGTACACGCGCGTGTCGGACGCCACCATGGAGTTGAAGGCTGTCGCGAAGGAGTCGGCGGTGGCGATCATCTGCCCGTCGCAGGTGAACCGTGGAGCTGAGGACGGGAAGCCGTTAACGGCCGCTGACGCACGCGACTCCGGGGTCATCGAAGAAACCGGCGACTTCGTGCTGGCCCTGTTCCGGCCGGACCAGATCACCAACAAGGACGGCGAAATGGGGTTCCAGTCGGGACAGTTCAACGCCTTGTTGGCGAAGTCCAGGCACGGCGGCAAGGGTCGTGTGTTCAGTCTGAAGATGTCGCTCATGTCGTTGGTGATCGTGGACGCCAAGTTCGGTGGGAAGGCGACACAGAGGGTGGAGCAGGAGAATGCCCTGTACCGGCAGGGTGTCCACTACGACGACTACCGGAAGCAGACCACCGAAGCAGCCGCACAGAGGACGCTGGTGTGAACCCGTGGATACGGTCTGGGCCGATCGACTTGGGCCTGTTGGCTGAGTACAACCGCAACGTCCGCAACTCGATCGACGAGTACCACCGCAATCCGATAACGGACGTTATGAGCGTGTCCTTGAACGGCCCCTGTCTGCGGCGTTGTGGCCGTCAGACCCGCCGTCGTGACGGCATCTGCATCTACTGCCACGGGTTCACCCCGAAGAAGCGGAAGAAGAAGACGGATGCCGCCACCGACTGACTTCCCAGACACGCACGCCGAACTGTACGACCTGTTGCAGGAAATGTTCGGGGTCGGCACCTACGACGACGTGGTCGGCTCCGAGGCGTGGCATCGGGCGCGGATGGTGGAGATCATGAAGCTGAAGGGCCTCTGCCGCCGCCGTAGAGCAACCGTGAAGCATGTGGCCGTCGCAGCCTGGTACGCGAAGGAACGTGGCCTCCCGATCCAGCATTCGGCCCGTCTGTACGGGCTGATCCCCGAGGCGATGCGCTGCTACAACATGCAGGTGAAGGCGTCCACAGCGGACGCGGAGGCACATGAACTGCAGACGGCAGTGAACACGGCGATGCGGCTGGGGCAGGACGTCTGGGCTGAGCGGCTGATGCGTTCCGAGGGGTCGAACACTCGGGAGGTGCTCGACGAATGGCAGAGGAACCAATGACAACGGACGTTGATATACCACCGTTGGTATCGAAGACGTGCTTCAGGTGTGTGCATTACACCGAACGGTTCTGCACCCTGTACGAGGCCGACATCGACTCAGAGATTTACGCAGCACGTGACTGCACCGATTTCACCACACGAGAGGAACAGGAATGAGCGAACCAGTCCCCGCATTCGAGGGCAGACCAGTCGACGGAGTGTCAGTGAGAGTCGCCGGTGCCGCACCGTTGGAGGACCTGAACCAGTCGGTGCTGTCCATCGACGACCGGGTACAGCTCGTCGCCACCTACACGGTGACGGGCGTTCACCACACGGTCGACAAGACCACCGGCAACCTGGTCAGGGTGCAGACGATCAAGCCAGTCGAAATGCATCTGCTGCCCTTCGACGAGACCGACCCGGCAGACGACGGCATCATCCGTGCGCTCCCGCAGATGGTGAGGGGCCAGATCGAGAACGGGAACGGCCATGCTGCTACTTCTTCGTGACCAGCAGGTACTGATCGAGACGACCGACATTTCCCACGCGATCGCGGTGGGGGTCCGGGACCGGGGCATGGACAAGGACGTGGAACGTACACGGGTGATGTTCAAGTCCGGCACCAGCATCCTGTTGGCGATGTCCATGGCCGAGTTCATCGACTGGTTGAACACGGCGTACCAGTACGAAGGGGACCGTGGTGAAGTACGAAGTCCAGTCGGTCGTGTTTGACCCCGACGGCCTGGTCATCCAGTACATGACGTCAACGGACGTCCGTGTCGGTGGGAAGCTGATGGCAACCCACCAACTGCATCTGCACGCAACCCACCCTGACTATCGGGACGATCGGGAGGGACTTCATGACCGGTTGGAAAGGATCCTTCGGTCTGCTTTGGAGGACTTTAACGAGTCCGAACCTTGGGAACCGGAAGAAGAAGATGACGACAACGAAGAAGGCATGGGCGAATAGCCGACTGAAGTTCAGCGACCTGTGCGTCTCGGCGCTGTGTGTGGGTCACGAGGAGGACATTTACCCGGCGAACGGGCGTCCACCTAAGACGGTTCAGAAGAAGCTGTGCCCGCAGTGCCCGGTCCGTCAGCAGTGTCTGGACTGGGCGTTGTCATCGCCGTACGAACCGTACGGTGTGTGGGGCGGCTTCGGGCAGGACGAGGTGAGGGCGATGTGGTTCAGCAGACACCCAGGTAGCAGGGCCGGGTAATGGAGGTCGGAGTCTACGGCTACGAGGGATTCCCCGGCTCATGGTTCAACCTGGATGTCGAATACTCCACCGTCTCCGGGGCCGTCGCCTACCAGGAATGGACGTACCTCAAGGACGTCCAGAATGGGTCCACCTACCCTGTTCTGTCCGTGGACGGCGGCAGTTACGTCGCCGCCTATCCGGGGGCGGTACAGGGCACCTTCGACGTATACGGTGTCGCCGGAGTCCCGGGGCCGCCAGCGAACCAGGTGTCAGCGGACGTTCAGGTGACGTACTCACGTGGGGTGTCCGACCCGGACTATGTGGGGACAGCGCTGTTCACCCAGATCGGGCACCAGTTCGCTCTCGGGTTCAACGCTGCTGCTGCCCGCGCCGATTTCCGGACGCATGTGGATCCGATGTTGGAGTGGCCTGACGGGACCGCTGACATACAGTTCGAGGGCCTGGGGACGTTCCTGGGGGCTGAGCTTGCCGGTGGGTACACCGTGAACGGGACTACTGGTACACGACGGGTGGGTGCGACCGTGCAGTTACGTGCCAGCGGGTTCACCGCTGCCGCCCTGGGCACACCGCA
>Ga0068867_100000641_pt1 | contig 23138 bp, 18 predicted proteins | sample KBSMisM32_FD_65649 | JGI IMG/M metagenome (GOLD analysis project Ga0068867, IMG submission 65649) | Miscanthus rhizosphere microbial communities from Kellogg Biological Station, Michigan, USA - KBS Miscanthus M3-2 | ecosystem: Host-associated > Plants > Roots > Rhizosphere > Soil ...
CATGGCATCGCCATTGTCTTGAACCCCTCCACACTCTGAGCGAGCAAAGCATTGGCGTTGTCGAGGTTGCCACTCGCCTGCTCGATATGCCCCAGCAGAAGCCGCGCGTGCACGACGATCGCTGCATCGCCTCTTTCGATCGCAATCGCCAGTGCCCTGGTGGCGGTGGTTCGGGCCGCCTCGAGATCCCCCCGCGTATGCGACAGCACCGCCGTCGCAATGAGCAGGCGAGATTCAGACGTGGATGGAAGATCCGGCAGTTTCAGTACTTGGTCGTACCACTGAAGGCCTTCGGCGGCGCGTCCACGAATCAGCCAGTAGAACATCAGCCGCCACGCGATATCGGCCGCTTCGACTGGATGGTTGCGTTCGATCAGCCACGCGAGCGCGACGCGATAGTTGTCGAGGTCGTCCCGAACTCGATCCAGCCATTCGATTTGGGACGGTCCGACCAGTCCCTGTTCCGCAGCCGCGGCTTCGCGGCTGCAGTAATGGACCAGCCCTTTCAGCGCATCGTCGCGTTCGCCCGTTGCATCGAGTTCGTGTGCCGCGACCGCGTGCACCGTTTCGAGCATCTGATACAGCGGGCGTGCTGCGACCAGGCCTTCGACCTGATACAGCAGGCTCTTCTCTGTGAGCGCCGCCGCGACGCGCAGCGATTCATCGCCGTTGTCGGAGCGACCGGCGGCACCGGCAAGAACCGCGCCGACAGTATCGAGCGGAAAGCGGCCCGGTAGGGCGGCGAGGCGGCGAAAGGCGCGCTGTTCGTCGCGCTCCAGCAGCTGATAGCTCCACGCCACGGTGGAACTCATCGTCTGCTGGCGCTCTGGCAGATCTCCTCGCGCAATCGTTGGCAGCAGGACATCCTGCTCGAGTCTGCGGAGCAGACCTTCTGGCGTCAGCGTCTTGATCCACGGTGCCGCCAGCTCCAACGCGAGCGGAAGATTATCGAGTCGCCGGCAGATTGCGACGACTGGAGAAGCATTCGTGAGCGTGAGCCGGAAATCGGGCCGAGAGCCGCGGACGCGCTCGATGAAGAAACGCACGGCCGGGATCTGCGCGAGATCGTCGGGTGATAGCGCCTCAGCGTGCGCGTGCAGGTCGAGGGGCCCAAGCGCGTACAGCCGCTCGCCGCGAACGCGCAGCGGTGCACGGCTGGTGGCCAGCAAGCGAAGCGATGGCGCCGATGTCAAAAGGTCGACGACCAGCGGTGCGGCGTCGAGAACGTGCTCGCAGGTGTCGAGCACCAGCAGCATCGGTCGTTGATCGTTGCACGCGGCGCGGACTCGCTGCGGCAAGTCCGCGGCCGTCGCGTCCGCCAGGCCAAGGGCTTCGGCGATCGTGGACGCGACCAACGCAGCGTCGCGAATCGCCGCGAGTTGAACGAAGCCGACGCGTCGCGTGCGTTGGTCCGCGACCACATGCGCGATTTCGAGGGCGAGCCGCGTCTTCCCCACGCCGCCCGGGCCGACGATGGTAATCAGCCGCGCAAGCGGCTCGTCAAGCCATTGCTGCAGAGTCTCAAGGTCGCCGTCGCGTCCAAGCAGCGCCGTCAGCGGGGCCGGCAGTGGGACGTCGCTCAGCTCGTCGAACGCCGGTTCGTCCGCCTGTGATCGCGCCGCCTTCACGAGAGCGTCACGCGCGTCCTCGTTCAGGCCAAGCGCGGCGGCCAGCGCACGCACGGTTTCCATGTGGGGGCGCCGTCGTTCTCCACGCTCCAGCGCGCTGACGGCGTGAGCCGAAAGGCCGGCATTCGTTGCGAGCTCCTCCTGAGTGAAGCCGGCGGTGGCTCGCAACCCCTTCAAGTACGCCCCAAATGATCCCGGAGCGACGGTCTTCATGAATCGTCGATCTTACTGCGCGATTGTGCGTGCCACGTACGAGTTCCGTGCGGGTGTCGTGGGTGGGCCGCAGGTCGCCCGGCGACCCACACTCGACGTATGGAAAACGGCCACACCACGAACGCAAATGCCGGCCCTTTGAACTTCGAGGATGTCGTCCTACCGCATCTGGACGCTGCCTATCGCCTCGCGCGATCCCTGACCGAAACCGACGACGATGCCGAAGACATCGTCCAGGAGGCGGCGCTGCGCGCGTTCCGGTACTTTCGAACCTTCTCCGGTGGCAACGGACGGGCCTGGTTTCTGAGGATCGTGCGACATATCTGTTACGACTCCCACGCCGACAAACTGAAGGGCGCCGGCGACACCTTCGACGAAGAGAAGTACCCGGGTTCGCAGCTCACGCCCGAGATGCTGCTGCTGCACGAAGACAACGTGTCGCTGATCGAGGACGCGATGAGCGACTTGCCGGAGCGATTTCGTGAGCTGCTCGCGCTGCGCGAGCTGGAAGGCCTTTCGTACCGGGAACTGTCAGAGGTGTTGCGGATTCCGATTGGAAGCGTGATGTCCGGGCTTTCACGTGCGCGACAGGCGTTCCGTGGTGCGCTCGCCGCCGAGTTGCATCGACGAGAGCGCCCGGCGTCAACCGGAAGCGCGATGACATGGTGAAGAGCTTTATCGCACGACAGCTGAAATCCGATCGGACGTGATTGACACCGTCCGCTCCGCGCGACTGAGTCGGCCGGCGTCTGAATGCATCTCGGAGGCCGGCGCGAGTCGTGCGACGACCGCGGCGGCAATCAGCGATGCGATTTCGATGACGGCGGGAGCCGACCGTGAATCGTGCCGTTCGTAGACGTCGCTCCATGCCTGCACCTGCTGTCGCGCATCAATCAGCCACGCTCCCGTGCGCACGCGCGTGCCATAGCGACGCACGCTGCCGTGAAGGAAGTAATCCGGTTGGGCAGTGCTGTGCATCGACTGCCCCAACGTCAGCTCGAGACGAGCACATCGACCGAGTTCGATAAACAACTCGTCCCTCAAACCGCCAACGAATCCATCGTCAGGGTTGTCCGCGGAAAAGGGAAGGACCGCAAGTCGAATCCTACGTAGGACGGAGGTATGGATCCATCGGTATCCGCGGCGCGGAATCGTTTCGAGGAACCGCGGGTTCTGCGCGTCGTCACCGAGCACTGCACGCAGGCGCTTGATCGCGGCATTCAGGCTGTGCTCGAAATCGACAAAGGTTCCGTTCGGCCAGAGCTGGCGAGCCAGTTCTTCGCGTTCAACGATCTCTCCCGGACGTTCGAGCAGCACTCGCAGGATCTCCAGCGGCTGCCCGTTCAGCGACACGCGGGTGTTTCCACGTCGCAATTCCCGCATGCGGACGTCGAGGAGCACCGCTTCCCGCTGAATCGGCGTCCTTTGTGCAATCGAGGCGGCTGCTTCCGTGCCCATCGCTATGACAAAAGGTACTGAATCCCATCCCTCACGTCCCGGGAACCAGCCGGGATTTCGCCGGGATCGCGCCGGGACCGAAGAAGGCTCGATCACCTCCATGGAGCAAGGTGTTCGTTTCGGCGGCTATCGGTTCGATATCGATACCGGCCGATTGTGGTTCGGTGCGGGCGAGATTAGGCTGACGCCCAAAGCAGCGGCCGTTTTGAACGTGTTGGTGACCCACGCGGGCGAGCCCGTATCCAAGGAACGGCTGTTCGCGGCAGTCTGGAGCGGCGTCGCCGTCAGCGACGACGCCCTTACGTCATGCGTGCAGGAATTACGCAAGGCGTTGGACGATGACCCCAGGCAGCCGCGCTTCATCGAAACCCGGCATCGCCGTGGCTATCGTTTCGTGGCTTCGTTGGCAACCGTGGCAGCGCCCACGGCACCGGAGACGCACCCGGCGACCGCCGACGTCACCGCCATAGGCGTTCTCCCGTTTGCCGACATGAGTCCGGACCGCGATCAGGACTACTTGTGCGAAGGGCTCGCCGAGGAGCTCATTAGCGCGCTCACACACATCGACGGGCTTCGCGTCGCGTCGCGTACGGCGTCGTTTCAGTTTCGAGGGGGCGCGGACGTCCGCGCCGTGGGCCAACAGCTCGGGGTTGGGACGCTGCTCGAAGGCAGCGTGCGCAAGGCCGACGATCGTCTGCGTGTGACCGTCCAGCTCGTGGAGGTCGTCACCGGTTATCACCGGTGGTCACAACGCTTTGATCGCCGGCTGGACGACGTGTTCGCGATTCAGGATGAGATCGCGGAAAGCGTCGCCACGTCGTTGCGCGGCAACCTTCTTTCCCGACGCGAGAAGCAGGCACTGGTTCGACCACCGACCCGTGCGGACGCTTACGAGTATTACCTTCGTGGCCGGCAGCATCTTCCGCGGATGACGAAGGCGGAGTTGCAGAAGAGCGGCGAGATGTTCGCGCGCGCCATCGAGTTGGACGCCGCGTATGCCCCCGCGTATGCCGGTCTCGCGATGGTGCACGCCACGCTGTACGAATGGTTTGGTGCACAGGCAGAAGATCTGGTGGCAGCCGAGCGTGCGAGTGAACGCGCCCTCGAACTGGCACCCGGAATGGCGGAGGCTCACGTAGCGCGCGGCTGCGCGCTGGCGCTGTCGAGCCGCTATGCCGACGCCGAGCGCGCGTTCGAGCAGTCGATTCGCATCAACCCCAACCTGTTTGATGCGTACTACTACTCGGGTCGAACGAACTTTGCGCGCGGCGACATCACCGGGTCGGCGGCGCGCTTTCGCAAGGCCGAGGAACTCCGACGGGACGATTTTCAGAGCCCGTTGCTGTTGTCGCAATCGCTGCGGATGCTGGGCAGCCTCGAGGAGGCCGCGCAGGCTAACAGGGAAGGGATCCGCCGTGCCGAGCACGTCCTCGCGTTGAATCCTGCCGACAGCCGCGCGCTTTCTCTGGGCGCGTCAGCGCTGTTTCACGACGGCCAGACCACACGCGCGCTCGAATGGTCGCGACGATCGCTCGAATTGTATCCGGACGATATGAGCACGCTCGTCAACGCCGCCTGTCTTCATTCCAAGCTGAGACAGAAGGAAGAGGCGTTGGATCTGCTCGAGCGTGTCTTTGCCCACGGCTTGGGGAAGCGCGACTGGGTGGAGCACGATCCTGACTACGACATCCTGCGCGCCGATCCGCGGTTTCTGAAGCTCCTGGCGCGTCTCAAATAGAACCGACCAAAAAGCAAAAGGCCGGCACCATGGGATGCCGGCCTTTCGCCACACACGAGGGGGGTTGGGGTCTAGGCTTTAGCCGAGTAACGGCGCCGGATGCTGCGGGCCAGACCGAGCAGCCCGGTGCCGAAGAGTGTCATCGTGCCTGGCTCAGGAACCGACGTATTGGTGATGTCGGTGCTGATCGCCGTGTAAGGCGAACCCTGGCCCGTGCCATTGACGGCGGTCTCGAACCCGAAGAACGCGAACTGCGTTGCCGGATCGAGGCCGATCGCCAGCAGAAGCTCACGGGCCTTGGTGTCGAGGCCGGACGCCGTGATGGCGCCGGTGACGCCGTTGTTGATCAGCACGTTGACCCCGCCCGAGAGGTCGCCGCTCAACAGGTTGACCGGAGCGAGGATGCCGAGGGCCGGGATCGAGCCGACAATCGTGATCGTGTTCAGGTTCTTGTCGAAGCTCAGAAGACCGCAGCCTCCTACCGCATCGCCGCAGACACCCGCGCCCTCAACATCGAACACGCCGTTGTTGACGGGGGCGCCGATGATGGTGACGGTGTCGATGAAGATGCCCGACCCCGTGACGTTGGCGCCAATGGTCACCGTGCCGCCCGCGCCACCGAACCCGGTGCCGAAGTCGATGACCGTAGCGGCGTTGGCAGATGCGGCGGCCAGGCCGAAAATGGCCGTCGCGAGGACGAAATGTTTAACCAGGCTTTTCATATGTGTTTAACCTCTCGTGTGTGCAACCGCGTATAGCGCTTCCGTCCCATAAGAGGCAATGGCAGTACCACATCTGAGGCAGCGAAGGTCATCTCCCAAAACGACGCGACTTTCAGGAGAGATTTTGAGGTTTTTTGCGTGAAAGCGCTCAGGAATTAGCGCGAGGGCCGCGCGGCACCGTCACGATATGGCACCCAAGGCGCAGACTTTTCTCATCAGGCAAGCCGCAACGGCGCCTTTTGCCGGAGGCTCATTCGCGGCTGCTGCCGGGGCGTTCCCGGCAGTCCTATGGCGTCTGCACCACGAGGTACCGGAACGGCTCCTCGATGTTTTTGTACATGTGCGGTGCGTTGGGCGGAATGATCACCACGTCTCCTTTGCTGACGCGATGTGACTCGCCGCCACCAATCAACTGACCGCCTTCCGGCGTTTGTCTTGCGCTCTGGATGGTTGAGGCGGCGCCTGGCGTAATGAACGTCGCCGCACCGCTCATGATCACAACGACACCAGTCCAATCCTCATGTGAGTGCAGCTTGCCTTCGTCCGACTTGCCGCGGCTGTTGGAGTGAATGGCCCACGAGTGGCCCTGTCGATCCTTACGGGCGAACAGGTCCCTGCTGCCAGTGGAGGCGAGAGCCTGCGCGAACGACGCATCGACTTTCTCGTGTGCGAAATATGTAATCAGTGGGGCTGGCGCCTTCTGCTGCGCGCTGGTTTTGGCCAGCCATCCCGCACTGAACGCCGCGACCACCACTGCTGTCATCATCATTGTTCGCATGGGCAGATACTCCACAGAGTTCGGTGGACCTTATCACGTCGATCGAAGCGCTCTTACGATGATCCACGTCAATCCTCAGACGACTTAGGCACATAGCACCAAAGTCATCGTCTTGAGTTGCGACACCACAGTGCAATTCTGGCGTTCGAATTGACTAGAAGATCGCGACGTCATTACTCCAGCGTGGAGTTCCTACCAATTCGTCGCGTACGTTTTTGCGTCACGTTATCGGTTCAGAATCGGCTTCACAAGAATCGCCAAGTGATTTGATGAATCTGTGAAACGGTCCTGTCCTTGCGATACTCGCGGCGGGACATCTTTGGCCGCCGCTCCCTCGGTCAAACGAGCCTAACCAATCAGGACAAATCAGAACATCGCGACGCTCTCGTAGCTCGCAGTCCGTTCGCTGTGAGCGATGCCTCCGAACTGAGAAGAGAGGTCGAGAGATCCAGGGGGGGTCTGCGCACATGGATAGCAGGGTTGGCTGGAGAATCGATCGCCGCTTATTCGCAATTATTGCAGTCATTTATCTTGTCTTCTGCTCCGTCCCCGGCGCGGCACAGGGTCGTGCCGTGCCTTTAGAGGAGCGTGCGCAAGGCGCCAGTCAAATCGTCGTCGCCACAGTCACCAGCGTCACCCCCCGCTGGGCCGAGAACGCATTCGGCGATCGCCTGATCGTTTCGCGGTTGTCACTGCGAGTCGCTGAAACCTTGAAAGGTGTCGCGGCCCCTTCGGTGTCGATGGATATCGAAGGCGGAACGCTCGATGGACTCACATTGCGGGTTTCTAATCTGCCTGCGCTCGAACCGGGCAGCCGTGCGGTCTTCTATCTCAATGCGATGGCTGGCGGTGGTGTCTACCGTCCGCACCTCGCGGGCCTGGGCATTCTGGAGCTCGATGACACCGATTTCGTGCGCGGCAGCAGCCTCAGACTCGATACGGTGCGCGCCACCGTTCGGCAGGCGGTTGGGAGCGTGCAGCGATGAGGCGGCACTTGCGGAAGGCTGGTGCTGCCGCGGCGGTCGTCTTTGCGATCGTGTACGGATGGATGGCTTCGCCGGGCGCGTACGCGACCTATGCGAAATGGGCGAATCCGAGCGCGACCGTCTACGTCAATCCGGCCAACGGTGATGGCCTTTCGGACTCCGCGGTGATTTCCGCTCTCCAGGCAGCGATGGACGACTGGAACACCCAGGGTGCCTCGCCATTTCGATTCAGCTACGGCGGCCAGGTGAGAGATACCACGACGCAAAACGACGGTCGAAACGTCGTGTTGTTCCGCAACGAGAGCAATGGCGGCACGATCGCCTTCACGTATTCATGGTGGGACTCGTCGAATCGGCTGCTCGACAGCGACATGATCATCTACGACCCGGGCTACACGTTCTTCGCGTATGACGGAACGTGCAATCCGAACATCGGCTACGGCGTCTATCTGCACGACATAACAACACACGAGTTTGGTCACATGCTCGGGCTCTCCCATTCCAATGTGCCGACGGCAACGATGTATGCCGGCTACGCGGGGTGCTCGACGACGCAGCGCTCGCTCGATGCCGACGACATCGCGGGCATTCAGTCGTTGTATGGCAGATCTTCTTCGTCAGCTCCATCCAACAGCGCTCCGAGCGTGTCGATTGCCTCGCCCGGAAATGGCGCGAGCTATGCCGCGGGCGCCGCGGTCGGTTTCTCCGGCTCCGCATCGGACGCGCAGGACGGCACACTGACCGGCTCGCTCACGTGGACGTCGAATATCGATGGCGCGATCGGCTCGGGAGGAAGCTTCAGCCGAACGCTCTCGGCCGGCAATCACGTGATTACCGCATCGGCTCGCGATTCCGGCGGGATGACTGGATCCACCCAGGTCACGGTTGCAATTGCCGCCGCGCCGCAGACGACTTCTGTTGACGGCGCGATGGTCCCGACCACAGCGTCACAGATCGTCGATAGCAGCGGGGGGCTGTGGACGATTGGCGGCGATTCGTCGATTCGCCGCAACGGCGTACAAGTCGGCGGAGCGTGGGGCTCGAGGATCTATTGGAAGAGCAGCACGATTTACGCGTACGGCTTCGACAACAATTGGTGGCAATGGACAGGCTCGTCGTGGACCAATGTAGGCCCAACCACGCCCGGTGGAACGAGCAGCGCTGCGCCCAGCTCCGGTTCGACGTCGGCGGACGGCACGATGGTTCCGACGACGGCGCCACAGATCGTCGATAACAACGGGGCCGTGTGGACGATTGGAACCGATACGTCGATTCGTCGCAACAATACGCAAGTCGGCGGAGCATGGGGCTCGAGGATCTATTGGAAGAACAGCACCATCTACGCGTACGGGTTCGACAACAACTGGTGGCAATGGACAGGCTCGACGTGGAGCAACGTGGGGCCAAACACGCCTGGCTCAGGCAGCAGCGCTCCCAGTTCGGGGTCGTCATCCGCCAGTGGCACGATGGTTCCGACGACCGCGTCACAGATCGTCGACAACAACGGCGCGGTGTGGACGATCGGGTCCGATAAGTCAGTTCGTCGCAATGGCCTCCAAGTAGGCTCAGTGTGGGGCTCGAAGATCCTGTGGAAGAACACCACGATCTACGTCTTCGGTCTCGACGGCAACTGGTGGCAATGGGTAGCCCCGTGGACAGGCTCCAGTTGGACCAACATTGGCCCTATTCAGCCTTAGGTGAACGAGCCCTGCGAGTCGAGTAGACTCGCGGGGCTCGATGACCGACGACTCCACGGTAAGCGAAAGAAGCGACGTCGGAGTTGGTGCCGTGATTTCGCGCGAGCAGAGTGGCTCGCGTGCCTGGTGGCTCGTCGCCGGCCTGCTCATCATCGCCTTCCTCGCGCGAGCCCCGCTGTACCTGTCCGTGTTTCCACCGTTCGAGGGGTGGGACGAATACCAGCACCTCGGTTACATCGCCTATCTCGATCAGACGAGCACCATTCCGGTATTCAGCACTGCGACGCGGGTGCCTCTCGCGATCCGTCCGCTGGTGATCGCCATGCCCCACTCTCGATGGGGCGGCGATCAGGTGCGCGATTGGGGTGCGTTGTCCTACGGTGACTTCTGGAACGCACCCGCGCCGACCGCGGCTACGGACCGAGGGTCGTTTTCCTCACCGCGACTCTACCAAGCGCAGCATCCGCCGCTCGCCTACGCACTCGACGTACCTATCTGGCACGCGCTGAAGAGAAAACATCCGTTGGGGGCTATCTACGCCATCCGGACGATGAACCTGCTCCTCGCCGCGATTGGCCTCGTGCTGTTTGCCGGTGCCCTCGAACGCCTGATGCCGGTATTCGCGCCCAGGGTCGCGGTATTCGCGTTGGTCTGCCTGCATCCGCTGTTTTTTCAAAACGTCGCGCGCGTCGCGAACGACGCGCTCGCGCTCGCGACCGGCATTGCGGGAATCAGTCTGCTCGTGCTCGCCGACCGACGTACGCTGCTCACTCGAGGCGTGATGGCGGCTGCGTGCATCGCGGCGAGCATCTGGAGTAAACAGACGGGCCTCACATTGATTCCTGTGCTCGTCCTCGGGTTGCCGTTGATCGGGTGGGCGGACGGAGTCGCCGCCGGTCGGTTGTGCCGAGTGACGGCGATTGCGGCGCTCGTGTTGCTGCTTCTCGTGGCGCCACTGTGGTTGTGGAGCTATCGTCACTATGGGGCGATCATCACGACACAGGAATCGCTCCAGCTCGCGGCGGATGGCCCGGTCGCCGGGAAGTTGTTGTCGTCGCTTGAACACCTGCGTTGGCCGCCGCTCATCGACACACTGTTCGTTCCCGGACGACCCTGGGTGGGCGGATGGAGCTTTCTGCCTATGCAGAAGTCGCTCGCCGATTTGTACGGGTGGTACTGGCGAATCCTGCTGGCCGCTGCGGCGGTTGGTGGGGTGGTCGCGATGCTCCGCCGATGGCGGCCAGTCGAACCTGTGGTCTCTGTTCCCCGCGTCCTCAGTCAGGCGGCGGCTGGATTGGCTGTATGCGCAGCCGCAGTGATCTTTACGGTGCTCGGTTTAATCCACCACGCGGTCGTCAGCAACGCGGTATTCGGGCAGTCGATGACCAATCCGTGGTACTTCATGACGGCGCTGCCGTTTCTGTTCGTGCTGCTGGCGCGTGGACTCGAAGCGATCAACAGCCGGCTCGCAACGGTCGCCGTCGGTGGGCTGGCCGCCCTCTTTGTCGCCATCGATCTGCATGGCACGTGGGTCGAGATGCCGAGAGCGTACGCGAGCACCACCGATGCGGCGCTGCAGTGGTCGCGTCTGGCATCGATTCATCCGGCAATCCTGAGCGGCGATCTCCGGTGGCTGTTCCTCGTGACGCAGCTCGGCGCGCTCGTTCTCGTCGTCGCAGGACTGGTGTACGCGTCGCGATCCGCTCGCGATACTACCGCCCAGTGACCGAATCGATATCGCGATTGATGCGCGCCGTTGGTGTTAGACTTCCGGCCCGGTGCCATGACCATAGCCGCTTTCCGCCGTGTCGCCATGTTGAGTGCGCTTGTGGTTTCGCTGCCGACGTGCGTATCGGCGCAGTCACGCGAGTCGCAAGTGACGGCTGTGCTCGATTCTTTCTATGGGGCAATGAAGACCGGCGACAAGACTGCGGCGATGCGCGTCATCGCGCCGGACGCCGTGTTCGTCGAGTCGGGCACGCTCGAAACACGCGCCCAGTACGAAGCGAATCACCTGCCGGCGGATATCGAGTTCGAGAGTCAGGTCACCGGAAACCGAAGTCCATGGCGAGTCGTGTTCCACGGCGATGCAGCGTGGGTGATCGCGACGACGGAATATCAAGGCACGTTCCAGAACAGCCCGGTGAACTTCGTGAGTGCACAACTGGCGGTTCTCACCCACGACGCCGGGAACTGGCTGATTCGCTCAATCCACTGGTCGTCCCGTCGCCGCTAGTATTTTCCTCCTACGTCGCGACGCAGACCCGCGCGCTTTCCCACAGAACGGATTGCTGATCGAACGTAGCGAGTGTGTCGCGGGTATTCTGTGATTGCCGTTGCTTTTCTCGAGTTGCACGCTCCGTCCAGAATCGTCATCCACCACGTGTCGAAGCCGCGCTACGTGCTCACGGTAACGATGGCTGCGCATCGAGCAGGAACCGAGATCACGTGGAGCCAGGAGTTCGAGGACGCCGCTGTCGCCGCACGCATCCGGCTCATCGTCGAGCCAGCGAACGAACAGAATCTCGATCGGCTTGTCTCGATCCTCTCTGGAGAACGCGATAGCTCAACCAGTCAGTGATCGTCAGTTACCAAACTCATCCTGATCTTTCCAGCCCTCGGCGGCCGAATTCATCGTTACGCTGAGGCGTGACCACAACGACGTGTGTGGTAACGGTGCGAAGGACGTGACATGAACATTGCGCGAAGCGGCTCACAGCCATCGGCCAAAGGTCCCCGCGACTGGTTTACCGGCACGGTGCGAATCGATTCCTCTTTTCAGCGAAGCGCGCCTGCGCGCATTGGCGGCGCGATCGTCACCTTTGAGCCCGGCGCACGGACCGCCTGGCACACGCATCCTCTCGGACAAACGCTCATCGTCACGTCGGGCTTCGGCCGGGTGCAGCGCGAAGGCGAGCCCGTCGAGGACATTCGGCCCGGCGACGTCGTGTGGTTCGAACCGGGTGAGAAGCACTGGCACGGCGCCTCGCCGGCGACGGCGATGACGCACATCGCGATCGCCGAGGCGTTGGATGGCAAGGTGGTCGACTGGTTGGAGAAGGTCAGCGACGAACAGTACGAGGGACAGTGACCGACGCAGTCGAAAGACGGGGTATGTGACATGCAAGGAGCCGTATTACATGGCCCGCGCGATGTTCGGTTCGAGGAGCGCACGGAGCCGACCATCGTCGACCCAACCGACGCGATCATTCGATTGTCGGCAACATGCATCTGCGGGTCGGATCTGTGGCCGTATCGCGGCGCAAACAAAGTTACGGACCCGACGCCAATGGGTCACGAATACTGTGGTGTCGTTGAAGAGATCGGCCGCGGCGTGAGGTCGATCGAGAAGGGCCAGTTCGTGATCGGGTCGTTCTTTGCGTCCGACAACACATGTCCGCACTGCCGATTTGGTTACCAGACGTCGTGTCAACACCGCGCGCCCGTCGTCGGCGCGCAGGCGCCGCTGTTGCGCGTTCCGCTTGCTGATGGGACTCTCGTGGCGACGCGTGACATGCCTTCGGCCGACCACGTCCCGAGTCTGCTGGCGCTTTCAGACGTGATGGGCACGGGCTGGTTTGCGGCAGAGGCCGCGAACGTGAAACGCGGCGCGACCGTTGCCGTGGTCGGCGACGGTGCAGTAGGCCTGCTTGGTGTGCTCTCCGCGAAGCAGATGGGAGCCGAACGCATCATCGCGATGAGCCGTCACGAGTCGCGTCAGCAGCTCGCGCGGGAATTTGGTGCGACGGACATTGTCAGCGAGCGCGGGCAAGAAGGCGTTGCGGTCATCAAGGCATTGACGAACGGCGTTGGTGCGGACTCCGTGCTCGAATGCGTCGGCACGCCGGAGTCGATGGCGCAGGCGATTGGCATCACGCGTCCCGGCGGATCGGTCGGCTACGTTGGCGTCCCGCACGGCGTTGAGCTCGATGCGGCCGATCTCTTCTTCCGCCATGTGCGCCTTCTCGGCGGCCCTGCACCGGTGCGGCGTTACTTGCCGGACCTGATTGACCGTGTTCTGAACGGCCGGATGAATCCTGGAAAGGTGTTCGACCTCTCGCTCCCGTTACGCGACGTCGCGGAAGGTTATCGCGCGATGGATGAACGACGCGCCATCAAGACGTTGCTGCGGCCGTAGACGTGCGCCGGCGCCGCTAGAAGGGTGACGCGATGAATATTGGCATCCTCGGCTCGGGACTGATGGGCGGCAAGCTCGGCATCCTGTTCAGCAGGGCGGGCCACGACGTCGTCTTCAGCTATGCGCGCAGCGATCAGAAATTGAAACGGCTTGCACGTGAAGCGAAGGGCAACCGAGCGAAGTGTTCTTCGCTGTGTTCGAAGCCAGGCGGAAGGCGAAGCGACCGAGCATGGCGTATTGCGGCGATGACCGGGGTGCCAAGGCCACCGCCGCGACGTTGATTTCCGATATCGGCTTCGAGCCAATGGATGCCGGACCTCTGCGAATCGCGCGGTACATGGAACCGTTCGCGCTCTTGATGGGCCAGCTGGCGTACGAAGGTGACGATGGTCCAGAGATCGCCTATCGGTTCGACCGATTCGCGTGACGGTCAGGCGGCCGCCGTTTTTGTCGCGGCGCTCTTGAGAAACCCCAACAGATCCTTATTCACCTGGTCCTGAAGTGTCGCGGTCAGTCCATGTGGCGCGCCCGGATAGTAAATTTCCTTCGCGCCTCTGATCAGCCGCGCCGACTTCTTCGCCGAGTCCTTCACCGGCACGATCTGATCGTCTTCTCCGTGCATCACCAAGGTTGGGATGTCGAACTTCTTGAGGTCCTCGGTGAAGTCGGTTTCCGAAAAGGCTTTGACACTGTCGTACGCGCCCCTGGCGCCGGCCTGCATGCTCCACAACCAGAACTGATCCAGGATGCCCTGTGAAACCTTTGCGCCAGGCCTGTTCGCTCCGTAGAACTGGATGGCGAGATCCCTGTAGAACTGCGACCGATCGCCGGCTACTCCGGCGCGAAGTTGGTTGAACACCTCCACCGGCAGGCCCTCTGGATTTGTTGCTGACTTCAGCATGAGCGGAGGCACGGCCGCAATCAGGACCGCCTTCGCGACACGTTTCGTTCCATGGCGTCCGATATAGCGTGCGACTTCACCGCCACCGGTCGAGTGACCGACGAGTGTGGCGTCCCTCAGATCCAGGGCGTCGATGAGCGCCGCCAGATCATCGGCGTAGCCGTTCATGTCGTTTCCCGTCGCGGGCTGGCTCGACCTTCCGTGCCCACGGCGATCGTGAGCAATCACTCGGAAGCCGTTTTGAGCCAGAAACAGCATCTGGTTATCCCACGCGTCAGCGTTCAGTGGCCAGCCGTGGGAGAACGTGACGGCTGGCCCCGTTCCCCAGTCTTTGTAGTAGATCGTCGTGCCGTCTTTCGTCGTAATCGTGCTCATGGCGTCGTTCCTCAGAATGGCGTCGGGTAATGTGCGAGTGCGTGTCGTTGCAGCACCGCCAGCAACGCATACGCCAACGGTTGATTGAGACGCCATGAGCAATTGCCGCAGATTCCGGAACGGTCGCTACGACGGCATGTGATTGCAACAACGGGTTGTCACGCGACCGCGCCGTCCTCGACCTCGTCTCCCAGAAACCCGCCTGATTGGTGCGCCCAGAGAGACGTATAGAGGCCGCGAGCCTGGAGCAGTTCGTCGTGCGTTCCCTGCTCGACCGTGCAGCCGCCATCTATGACGACGAGCCTGTCCATGCGTCGCACCGTTGACAGCCGATGGGCAATGACGATCGCCGTCCGGTCGATCATCAGGTTCCAGAGAGCGTCCTGAATCAGCGCCTCGCTCTCCGAGTCGAGCGAGCTGGTCGCCTCGTCCAGGATCAGGATCGGCGCGTCCTTCAAAATCGCGCGCGCAATCGCAACCCGCTGCCGCTGGCCTCCTGATAGCTTCACGCCGCGCTCGCCTACCAAGGTCTGGTATCCAGCCGGGAGCGCCTCGATGAACTCCGCCGCGTGTGCGATCTCCGCGGCCCGGCGCACCTCCGCGTCGCTCGCCGAGGGACGGCCGACGCGGATATTGTCCGCGATCGAGCGATGGAACATCGACGGATCCTGTGGCACGTACGCGATCAGTTCGCGCAACGCCGACTGCGGAACCCCATTGACCGGTTGGCCGCCAATCAGAATGGCGCCGGCCTGGACGTCCGCAAACCGAAGCAGCAGGCGCGTGATCGTCGTCTTGCCGCCGCCTGACCGGCCGACCAACCCCACCTTCTCGCCCGGCTCCACCCGCAGCGTGAATTGCCGAAACAGCGGCGGCTGATTCGGCGTGTAGCCGAATGTCACGTCGCGCAGCTCGACGCTGAAGTCGCGAGGGGCAAACGCCTGTGGCTGCGGCACGTCCACGACCGACGGCGGCTCGAGCAGCAGTTCGGTGAACTGCGCCGCATCGGTCAACGCCGTCTCGAGGTTGCGGTAGATTCTGTTGAACTCCCACATCACTCGTGTCGCGGTCGTGTAGTAGCTGAAGGTGATGAACACTGCCTCGAGACCGACGCCGGTTCCCCGGCTCGTGACGAGTGCGACAATGAGTCCGAGGGTGTTCGTCAGCACGTGCATCGGCGCCGTGATGGTGTCCACCCGCAGATTCTGGTAATCCCAGGACCTCATGGTCTTCACCCCGAGGTCCAGCACGTTACGCCCGTGGATCCGCGCCTCGTCCCGCTCGCGCGCAAACGCACGCACCGTCTCGGCGTTCGCGATCGAGTCTGCGACGTGCCCCGCCAGCACGTTGGAAGCCGCCTCGCGGTCGTCCACCAGCCGCTGCCTTCTGCGAATCAGCGGAAAGACGATCGCCAGTGTCGCCCCCATCAGCCCGAGTAGCATGAGAATCAGCAGCGGCGAATACGACCAGAGCACCACCGCTGCGAAGCCCAGCGGGATGAGGTTGGCCGACACGGAGAAGCAGAGGACGTCGAACACGTCTTCGAACCGCCGCGCGTAACCGAGCGCGCGCTTGGTGAGCGATCCGGCGAAGTTGTTGTGGAAAAACGCCAGGTCCTTCGCCAGCAGCTCGTCCATCGCTTCGATGTAGAGCGCCTCCATGCCGCGTATTTCCATTCGCGTCATCAGCCAGATCGCCAGCCGCCATGCCACTTCACCCGCCAGCCAAACGCCGGCAAAAACGAGGATGTAGGGCGTCAGCACTCCCGCTGTCGGCTGCTCGTTGCGTGCAAAGGCGCCGAGCACCTTCGCCACGACAAGGGGTGGCGCGTAGAAGATCAAAGCGTCGGCAACACCCGGGAGAATCAGCGCGGGGATCGCAATCGCCGGCCTCCGCCGGATCTGCCGTCCGTATCGGCGCAGTACGAGCCTGAGCGCCGCCCCAAGCCGCTTCGGATCGCGCGTGAGATCGTCGGCTGTCGTCATGACTATCGAAACCTGCGGTGTTTCGCCTCCAAAAAGCAAAAGGGCCGTCACCTGGTGGAGGTAACGGCCCTTCTGAAAACCCTTGGAATGTGAAAGAGCTACGTCACCCGCACGCACCAGCCGAGACCGATGACACTCATCGGGATCCACGAACCGGCGCGGTAGTGGGTGACGAACATGACGGGATCAGGAGAACACAGCACAACGCGGAGTGTCAATGTCCGAGACAACCTGTCCGATAGCGAACACCATTATGAGCAACCTCCCCTCATCAATCGATGTTCGGTAAGCTGTCCAAACCTTGCATGCACTTACCAACGCACGGCGCATGACTCGAGCACAAGGAGGCATTGACGATGAAGCCGAAGAATACGATCTGTCTGTGGTTCGATAAGGACGCCTACGACGCGGCGCGCTTCTACGCCGCCACCTTTCCGAATAGTGAAGTGACTGCTGTTCATAAAGCGCCCGCTGATTACCCAGGCGGCAAACAGGGCGAAGTGCTGACGGTGGAGTTCACGGTTGTTGGCATCCCATGTCTTGGTCTCAACGGGGGGCCGACGTTCAGACACAGCGAGGCCTTTTCCTTCCAGATTGCGACAGACAATCAGGAAGAGACAGACCGTTACTGGAACGCGATCGTCGGCAACGGCGGCACGGAAAGCCAGTGTGGTTGGTGCAAGGACCGCTGGGGGCTCTCCTGGCAAATCACCCCGCGCGTGCTCACCGACGCGCTTGCGGTTGGTGGGGCTGAGGCGAAGCGTGCGTTCGAGGCGATGATGCCGATGAAGAAGATCGACATTGCCACCATCGAGGCCGCGCGGCGCGGCGAACTGGCGCCGAGATGAGTGAGTCCGCCTTCGCCTGCTTCGCGAGCTTCGGCGCGACAGACTTCGCTGGTCGGGTCGCTCGCATGAACGGCTCGGGCCGAAGGCCCGAGCCTAGACGAAGCTCGCCGAGGACGAGCGAAGTCTGACTGGCGATGGGGTATCCGACCGACGAATATGGGCATCAACGAAGCGACGTGGCGTTTGGCACACGCGCGCCCGGAGCCGCACGTGGCGCGAGGTACGCGAACTAGCCGTACGTCCCGACCGGCGCCCGCGACGGCCCGTCTGCCCGGCGTCGTTCAGAGTCTGGAGTCGCGTCCGGCAGAGGCCGGCACGACTCGATACAGCTGAAAGGAACTATCGGCGGCCACGGGCACGAACCGGCGGGGCTCGGAGTCTACGAGGTGGGATAAGCGCTGGTGCCATGTAGGTGAAACCAGCACGTAGTCCGGTCGCAGTTCCTCGATGAGTCGAATCGTCACAGCCGTAGGCTCGTCATTTCTGAAGATTGGGGCCTTACGGGGCTCGACTCGTTCTCCAACAGTCACTAGCCATGCCAGGCGCTGGTAATACCGCTCCCACACGAGGATGTCCGGGCGCATCGTTCGAACAAGGTCGTCCCCGATTTTCGCTCGATACGAGTTCCAATTGACGGATGTTTCATCGAACCGATCGCCCGTCACCCGCCGCACCGCCTCGAGGTAATGCAGGTCTGTAGTGAAGGTCGTGCCGCTGACGAGGAGATACTGATCCGAGGCGAGCGGAATCGCGAGTCCGAGCGCCGGATCCGCGGCAATGACGCTTCGCGCTGGAATGACGGTACGCAGCATGTGCACGGTGCTCCACGGAAGCGCTTTTTGAGCCGCGGATTCTTCGTACCACCTCTCCACGTCCGCCGTATGCGACCGGCCGCGCACCGCTCCCATTGCGAACAGCGTCCGATCGCGCGTGCCGGCGATGAGGCCTCCAAGGATGACGACGCCACACACCATCGTCAGCAGCGGGCGTTCAACGGTCGTCACGCCGCGAGACGACCGGCTCGGCTCTTTCCACCGCATGACCGCAGCCGTTGCTAGCCCCAGGGCGACGGCAAGACCCGCAAGGATTAGCGGGGAGTCTGATAACCGGTCGTCGAGGACCTGGGGGACGCGCAGGACGACTAGCCCTGCCAGCGCGGCGCCGCCGATCGTTATCAACGCTTTCACCGACGAGCGCTTCGTGGTGCCAGCGGCGCGGTCGAGCGCCGACAACGCGGCGTACACAACAAGGCCAAACAGAACATAGCTGACGTGAAACACGTACCGGGAAGGGGTCATCATGATTTCGGAGTAGGTCGCGCGTTCAAGGAGGAGCCCAACGACTGGAAGATGCAGCGGAAGCCACCAGAGGAGCATTCCCGAAAAGAGCATGACGGCGCCCGCAGATCGCCGCCACCACCAGAGGGCGACTGGCGTGAGAAGGAAACCCAGCATGACAAACGGCCTCAGTGCTTCGGGCACGTCGGCCCCGTGCACCCAGTCTGCACTGCCGCCCTCGAGAGTCGCGGCTAGATCGATTCGAGCCTTCGCGGCTGACGCGCTCTCATGCTCTGCGAGAAACGGAACCGCGTGTTGAACGCCGCCGCTGAAGAATGACACCAGCAACACGGTCGCAACGGTCAACCCGGCAAGCCTCAGCCACCGCCTTCGATCGAGCGCGCCGATCATCGGTGCGACGACAAGCGTCGCGCCCATATAGCTGACGATGTGCGCGGCCTCACGCGTGTGTGTGATGGCCATTGATACGAGGAATGCGGTTGAGACAATTCCGGCGCCGTAGCCCGGATTGTCCGCACTGACGACTCGCGTGAGCACCGCAAGCGCGAGCGGCAGGAGCACGCCCATTCCAAAGTCCGCGATGTGCGACAGAGGTATCAGTTGACCCCACGATCCGAGCCCGCTTCCCTGTCCCGCCTTTCCGCTGAGCAGCAGCGCCACCATCGTGAACGCGATCACCATCCCGGCGGTGCGACCGAACGCATTCGACGTAAGGGCATACAGTGCGAGGAGTGCGAGCGCGGCGGACCAGAAACGAAAGGCGTCGAACAGGATCATGGGATCCAGTCCTGCCGTGCGGCCGATCAACGCGAGGACAAACGGGTACACGGGAACGAAGTAGGTCGGCAATTCCGCTTTCGCGTACATGACTTGGTCAACCCTGAGGCGCGGCGCATCTTGGATCTTTCGAATCGTGCTGATCTGGAGCGATTCCTCCATCGTGCTCCACCCAGGGCCAATGGACGGTCCAAGTTGCGGGTTCGTGTATCCACCCACGCGATACGCGAGTACGCAGACCAATGAAATTGCCGCAAGTACGGCGAGCTCCGCCGCATCAGGACGCCGAAAAACAACGCGCGGCGTGCGGCGCGCCCACCTGGTCACGAGCAGCGCGTTTAGACCAAGGAGTGCCAGTTGAATGTGAAGCAGGTTCAGGCCGAACAGAAATGCAACGATGCAACACAGCGTCAGCGCACACCACGTTATGGCAGCACCGAAGGCGATTCCTTCCGCCCACCGCAGACTTGCCGCTCGCGTGCTGGCCAGCAGACATAGCGTGCCCGGGAGCAGGAGAATGACCGCACCTGAAAACACCGTGGCAAGCAAAGGATGAACAAGCTCGAACATCTCGGCGCGCACCATTCTAGCCTTGCGCCCCGGTGCCGCGTTGTGCGCGTGCTATGTCGCCGCCGAACGATGCCCCCGGGGATCGCACACCTCCGATGACTTCGTGGAGCTCACATCATGCCGCCGGTACGGCGGCACTGTTCTGCCTTGCGTGGATTGCAGGCGCATTCCCGTCCGACGCCACGCTGCAGGCTTCGGCGCGGCTGCTTCTCGCCGTCGCCGTCGTGTCCTTCATTCGACTGAGGACCGCCTCACGTTTCTGCTGCCGCTCGCTGGGGTGTTCGTGTTTGTCTGCGGATGGGTGATTGAGCCGCTGATCACGGGCGAAGAGACCGTGGAGGTGATCTCGATCCGGAAGATCAGTCGAAGCCCGTTGATTTCACTCGACGGCGTCGTCACCGAGCCGAACGGACGATAGGAACGATGAAGGCAGTAATTGGCGCGGATTGCTCGCCCTCGCCAGCGTTGCGCGTGCGTTCATTTGCTGACGGCAAAAACTGTAAATCCATTGCGGTCGTACACCGTTCTCACGCCGGGCACACCCGCAAGCTTGGATGCGACCGCATCACGATACGCGGGATTCGAGATGACGTGCGTCACGCCAAGAGCCTTGAGGCACCCCCTCTCGCGCGCCGACAGGATGGCGGACGCGTTGAACAGCGCGTGGATCGGTTCTGGGCCGGTGCGATCAATGCACGTCGTGTCATACAGCAAGTCGGTTGATACTCGAACACCGGGGTTGACGATGTAGACATCGAGCACGGCCGGCAGATTGAAGCTGTATCGGGGGTCGTACATGACGACGGCATCGCGCGGAAGCACCCGCGACAGGTCGTTCAACCGATCAATCGGAATGTCGGTGATAGCGGTCGGCGTCTGGCGGCGGTTCTCATAGTAGGCTGGCCACTCCGAGGGCCTCGGAGCACTCCAGCGCCGCTGGAGTTGCGTGAGCAGCGTTGAGCGATCGCTGCCGGAGATGGAACCGGGAAACGTCTTCAGCTGGACGAATCCCGGGATGGCGAGACTGACGGCCACGGCCACAACAGCACCCGCTTGCCCTGATCGGGGGGACTGTGCGAGGGTCAAGCCGCCGCGCAGCCAGGCCGCGACCGCCCACAGCGCCGCGATTACCCACGGGGCCAACGCCGAGTGGCGAACCCACGCCTGCATCACCGCGAAGCACACAGGCGCTAGGACGAACCACCCAACCGCCAGCGCCGCTGGCACGACCACCCAGACACGTGGGGATCCGAGCCGCGAGTGCCACCAGCGCAACGTCCTCTGCGCGGCACTCGTCAGGAGCACGGACCATGCTATCCACCCCACGATCGCGAAATAGCCTGCCGCGAAGATAATCTCGTCGATGGTTGCCAACTGCAGCAGTGCCAGCGTGAGCGTCGTCGTGTACAGCAGCAGAATCGGTACGCTCGCCGCAAGGAGAGTTCGCGACGAGGGCACCCCCGCAGCGACGGTAATGGTCAGGAAGACGAACGGGAACACCGCATAGACGGTGACGGCCGCGGACGTCGCGAGAAAGTACACACCATCCGGCGACTGACTGAGGAGCCCACGCCAGTCCCGATCGGCGATCAAGGTCGCGATGCGCGCTTCTGTGGCGGCGCGGCCGCCGCTGAGATATTCGGTCACGTGCGGTGCGAAGCGCGCGGTGATGGCGCGAAAGGCGACCAAGGCAATGACCACCACAGCCAGCGCCGCGGCATGGCGCCATACGCGTCGCCGCGCGAGGAGAGCGGCCAGCATCAGTCCGGCGGCCCACCAGAGGATGAACACGCTGGTCAGCGCGTGGGTGAAAAGCGCCGCAAGTACCAACCCGGCGAGAAGCCCTAGCGGCACGATGCGGCGGCGCGACCGCACGGACCACAGTACCATCAACATCGCCGCGGGCACGAGGACCCCCGCGGCAAAGCTGCCGCGCCGGACCAGCGGAAAGAGCGACGCAGGCCAGAACCAAGGGTCGGGATCGATCAGGATGAGCGCGCCGAGGCCCACAGCCGCACACTGCGCGGCAACCCGCGTCCCCGACACCCGGCGTGTCAGGGCATAGGTGGCGAGCACGCTGACCGCCACGTAGAGCGGACGCAGTTTCGCGTACGCCACGTAGGGCGATACCGTCGCCAGGTCGCTGATGAGCGCCACGAGAAGTGGATACGGCGCGAGGACGTAGGTGTACACTGCGTCCGGCCGATGCATGACGTTCGAGAAGGTGACGTGCGCATTCGTAAGGATCTTGCGGACGATGATCAGCTCAAACAGTTCCTCACCGTCGATGCTTGGCTCCAGCCACCAGGCAATCACACCAAGGGCCGCCGCCACGCCGAGAGGTAGCAGGTCAGAGGCGGCCGGCATGAGCTGCGACCGGCGCGCCGGTCGCCCCGCGATACCGAGCGACACTACGGCGGCGGCGGTCAATGCGGCAAGCGTTACGGCTGCGCCCCGAATCGACAGCCCGAACGTCATGACGATCGTGCAAGTCGGCACGAGCAGCGCGTAACTGCCGGCGACGCTCAGGACAACCCGTTCCGGCCAGGACGCAAGCGTACGCACCCTGGACAGCACCAGGGCGCCCGGCACGATCAGAACGGCAATGATGGCGATGCCGAGGCGGATGACGTCTATCGACTCGAAGCGGAAGACCATCCCGTGGAGTCAGCGATGCGTGGACACCGCCGTACAGCCGGCGCCGATCAGTTCAAAGCTGCGAGGGGAACCAGCAAACGTCGGCACCTCTGACCTCTCGTTCCGTGAGATCGGGAGCATACAACAGGAATCCGAGTGTCTCGAGGTGGGGATGGAGAACGTGCAGAACTGCGTTCGCGTGTCTTGTGTCAGGACGACGCTGAACCGATCACCATCTCGCCATGCGAGGTGCTGCGGGGAAGGCGATTGAAGAACTCGCGGCCACCGGGAACTCGGAACGACGCAGGTTCGTCTGCTGCGCAGCCTGAGCACGCCGAAATTCGGGCGTTCCTGCTTGCTTCAGACCTCTAGTAGATCCCTGCCGAAGA
>Ga0068867_100000666_pt1 | contig 22771 bp, 19 predicted proteins | sample KBSMisM32_FD_65649 | JGI IMG/M metagenome (GOLD analysis project Ga0068867, IMG submission 65649) | Miscanthus rhizosphere microbial communities from Kellogg Biological Station, Michigan, USA - KBS Miscanthus M3-2 | ecosystem: Host-associated > Plants > Roots > Rhizosphere > Soil ...
AGGCATGCGACGGCCGCGAACACTGCGATCCCGAGTGCGCTCGATATCAACCTGGTCATCAGAGGCCTCCTGTGTGAACAGGCGGCGATCATAGGTCCAAAGCGGCTTTCGCGGTGTCCAATCTGGCGGAGGTCCAGCGATGCGCCGCCGCCGAATGGCGATCCCGTTGCTCCTGTTGGCACTTCTGACAGCGTCTGGCTCGGCCCAGGCGCAGGGTACGACATTCGAGGTGGCATCCATCAGACCGAATCGTTCGCTCTCGTCGCCACGAGCGGGGTTCCGCCCCAACGCCTTCGAAGCCGTCAATGCGACCGCGCGCCAACTCATCACTCTGGCGTACGGCGGCGACGCACAGAACGTCGTCGATGAAATCGTCGGTGGCCCTGCGTGGCTCGACAGCGAACGCTTCGACGTGTCGGCACGTGGTGCCGTGGGGAACGATCCGGCGCAGGGCCGAGCGATGCTGCAGTCGCTGCTGGAAGATCGCTTCAAGATCCGCGTCCGTCGCGAGCGACAGGAGCGTCCGGTCTATCGGCTCGTTATTGCTGCGGGGGACCGTCGACTCGCTCCCGGGCTGAGACCGGCGCCCCTCGACTGCGGCACGCGCGCGGACACACGACCGAAGGGAGCCCCCGGGATCATGTATTGCGGTATCGACCGCGCGCCTGGGCGATCGACCGGGCGAAGCATGCCCATGCGACTCTTGGCGGACACCTTGAGCTCGCGGGCCGGCCGGAAGGTCGTCGATGAGACCGGCCTGTCAGGTGAGTGGGACTGGGATCTGGCATGGAGCCCTGGGCCGGGTGAGCCCGAGCTGCCTGGTGGCGTTCCCGCGGAGCCGGCACCGCCGGACGAGCCATCGATCTTCGCGGCCGTGCGCGAGCAGCTGGGGCTGCGGTTGGAGCCGGCTCGTGCACCGCTGGACGTCCTGGTTATCGACGCGATCGAGCGGCCTTCTGCCAACTGATGCAGAGGCTATACTCCGGCATTCGCCCGGAGGAGGACCACTCATGAGGACGCGTCTCTTGCCAGCGACACTTGTCATCGGGCTGCTGGCGCCGGTCATCGACGTCACGGTGCAGGCGCACCACTCGCACGCCATGTTCGACCTGTCGAAAGAGGTGACGCTCACCGGGACGATCAGCAAGGTGTTGTTCAGGAATCCGCACGTGATGTTGATCCTGGACGTCAAAGGTCCGGACGGACAGACCGTGTCGTGGACCGTGGAGATGTCGACCATCGAGATCGAAAACCGGCGGGGACTGACTCCATCAATGCTCAAACCTGGCGATGTGATCACCGTGAAACTGAATCCCCTCCGCGATGGAAGCAAGGGCGGCAACTACACGTCGCTCACCACGGCCGACGGCAAGACATTCGACTGAGCCATGAGAACGCTTACGCTGCTTGTCGTCGCGTCGATTGCGGTCACCGTGGCGGCGCAATCACCATCCCGATTCGACCCCCTCCACCCCTTTGCCGGCATCGCCGCGGCCGCACAGTGGCGCGACATGTTCAGCAAGAAGGCGGAGGTCGACCCGAAAGATCCATTTCACAACCTGGCGCCGAATGACTGGTTTCGCCAGACGTGGCAGGGACAGTGGCGCGCGGCCGCGGCGAAAGGGACGTCGTTCAAGGCGTTCTGGGACAGCCTGCAAGGAAAGGCGAACAACGGACTGACCGTCGACATTCGCAGCCCGTATCCCTTCAAGACGGCGGACGAGCAGTGGACGGCGTGGCTGAAAGCGGCGAACGGCGGCACCAGACACACACGGGCGAGTCTTCCCGACTGGTCGGGCGATTGGACGGGCGGACCCGGCTACCCCGACGCGCTGGTGCGCGACTTCTGGACCGCGGTCTCCGACGCCTACCGTCCTCGATACGAACAGGTGCTGCAATCGGAGCTCGAAGGACGGCATTGGTGGCCGGCCGACAATTGCCGGCCCAACGGATTCTCGCGCAGCGGATGGTCCATCCGGTACTTCTTGACGGATCCGACAATGGCGGCCCTGTCGTTCGTGGACCCGCTGAATCAGGATCGGTATGTCTTCACTGACGGCCGCGGGTTCCTGCCGGCGGAGAACGCCGTTCCGCAGTGGATGGGCGAGTCACAGGGATTCTGGGATGGTGACGAGCTCGTGGTCTGGACCAAGAACATCATCCCGAACAGCGGCGGCCACGGGCTGCCGGAATACAGCGACCAGCTGCAGCTGATCGAACGCTACAAGCGAATCGGGAACGAGATCCTGACCGATGTGACCTGGTACGACTCCGTTGCGTTCGCCTACCCGTGGCACTCCACCGGCATCTTCCAACGGCAGCCGCTGGATCACTGGAAGCGATCGCCGCCGACCATCAACGAGTGCGCGACGACGAACAACGTCTACCACGATGACAACGGCGTCATTCAGCAGTTCGCGCCCGGAGACCCGCGCTTTCACGATCTGTTCGACGACACGCCGTGGCTGACGGCGTTCAAACGTGCTGAGGACGCAAAGAAAGCTGGCCGCATTCCCGCGGCCCCCTCGTTCTTGAGCCTCGCGTCGCGCTAGATCAACGCGTCGTCACGTGGGCGATCGACCATCGCCCCCTGCTGCGCTGAAAGTCGATGGTCCAGCGGGAGGCCTCGCCCTGGCATCGAGCCACCGCGCTGTCGACATCCGTGACCCGCATCGCGCAGCTGTGAAAGGCCAGGGTCTCGCGCCGGAGGGTCGCAAACGCCCGGTCGAGCGAGCGCGTATCGTGGCGCTGCCACAGTGCGGTCAGCGTGCGGGCGCTCGGCGTGAATGCCGCCGGCGCCGCGATCGTTGCGACTGTGGGTACGGCCTCAGGCGTCACCACCGAAGCCTGAACCAAGGAACTGTCTTCCGTCACCGTCACTGGCACCGCGACGGCGGCCATCGCTTGTGGCTCGAGCGCCTGCGGTGGAACTGCGACGCGATCCACTCGAGCGTCGATTGGTGATCGCCAGAATCCCGTCAGGAGTCCGCCGTATCCGACGACCGCAACCGTCAACGCAACGGACACGACAAAGCCGTTGAACTCCTGATGCTCGAGGGCACTTTCGGTCACCGGACGCGCGAACGATCGCGAGGCGCCCATCCACGCTCGTGAGCTGGAGGCCCACACGCGCTCGACCTGGGTCGTGACCCACTTGGCAGCCGCGATACCGTGAGCCGCAGCCACGAGCTTGAAGCGGCGCGCCGTGTCGACTGAGCGGCGGGCGCGCTCAGCTCGGCCTCGCGCGATGGCGACGCCGTGGTGCGCGTGGTTCGTAATCGTCTCGCGCTTCGCCACCACGCGTGCCCGCGCGGCGTCGATTGAGCGGGACCACACGCCGTCCCAGCGATGGCCGAGTTCGGTCAAGGCGGTGTCAAGCGCGACTGCGAACCGGAGGCCCGCTCGTCGGCCGTCGCGAAAGGCTGAGAAGGCACGCCGCGACGAGGTGCGACAGGCCTCCGTGACGCTCTGCCGCAACTCGGCAACCGGGATGGCGAATCGCCAGCGAGAAGGTCGGCGCCTGCTTCGTCGTTCCTCCGTCGCTTCGTTTCGAGACAGCGGTTCAGGAACGCGATCGCGAGCGACCTCGGCCGGGCCAATGGTGATGAGCGGCCCGCTCTCCAATCGTTCAGGTTCAGGTGTCCCGCCCTCGGCGACGAACTCATCGAGGTGTGAAGGCATGGCGCCCCTCACGCCAGCAACATCCGATCCAGTGGTAACGAAGTGCGCGCCGTGCGGAGCGTCGCGGCTCGAGGTGTGTCTACTTGAAAGAAGGTGCGTCGCGGGACCGCCGGCCGTGACCGCGGCGCGCCGCGCCGCCCGCAGAGCTGCGCGGTTGAGATCTGCCTACTTCTGGCCCCCACTCGGCGCCGGTGAGCCGGCGAACAAGCGTTTGCCGTTCTCCAACGTGATCGTCGAGGCGTTGGCCACCCGTGCGCCGCTTCTCGCCTGGAAGCCGTCGATGACCAGCACGGTGCCAAGGACGAGGTCCGTTTTCTTCCACCCCTGGCGATAGAGATTGTTGATCCCGGCGGTCTCCCACGCCCACTTCTCGGGCTTGCCGTCCTTGCCCGCGACTTCAATGTAGATCCAGGAGTGCGGGTTTACCCATTTCACTTCCGTGAGCTTCCCTTTGAGCTTCAGCGGCTTGTTCGCGTCGAATTCAGCCGAGAAGGAATGGTGCGCCGTCACCGACGGCGCGGCCGCCACGGCCGTCACGAACACGATTCCGGCCAACCAGTGAGCCCTCATGTGAGCGAATCTCCCCTCAACGGCCACGGCGCTTCTTGGCCCGGGCCTGGTCACGGATCTCTTTCAGGTGCTGCAGGTCGTCGTTGCCTTCGAGGCACGCCACCTCGAGCATCTCATCCTTCTGGCGCTTGATCGGAAACGCAATCGTCCAGGGGCGGGTGTAGACGAGCGGATCCCGGACGGTCGCTTCGTACTGAATCGTGTCGGCGTCGAGCGGCGTCAGCCGCTCCACGACGCGCTCGGCATGGCTGACGATCTCTCCGACCTCGTTGAGCCAGGCCTTGCCGTTCAGGTTGGTGGTTTCGATGACGAGCGTGTCTCCCTCCCATCGCCCGGTCGAGTCGCCCTGCCAGAGCCGCATCCCGTCAGGAAGATGGGCGCGCCCGTCCAGAGGCACGATGCGCCACGCCATGCGCTCGTGCAGGGTGACGACGTACCCGGGCGGCTGCAGGATCTGCATGTAGCCGGGCACGTACATCGAACGTGGCACGCCGGGCACGAAGCAGTGCGCGGTCGGGTCGTCATAGCCGCGCTCGGGCGTATTGCGGGCCACCGTCTCGGCCTTGGCCCATTCCTGCAGCGGCAGCAGCCCATCGGGCGGATCCACGATGACGCCACGCCCCTCCGGCGTCAGGAAGTCGCGCTCGTGCTTGCCCAGCCCGTAGTTGGCGCCTCCGGCGTCGGACAGGAAGAAGCCCTGCAGATCCGGCTTGCCGTCCGGCAGGCGCTTGATGGTTCCCCTCGGCGCGGGCGCCTTCCACGGCGTGGCCGGGGCTTCGTCCTTCCACTGCGGTGGGAGCGTCACCGCGACTGACGGCCCCGGATACCACGTCCTGGGATCGCGCTCGAACGCGCCGCTCGCCTCCTCGTCCTCGGAGTGGCACTGATACTCGAGCAGGCGCGGTTCCTCGGTGACGCGGTGGAAGCGCATCGCCATCGTCCACGGCCGCGTGAACACCTTGGGATCGGTGACGGTGACCTCGTAGTTGATCGTGTCGGCATCCATCAAGGTGTAGCGCTCCACGAGCTGGAGCGCCTCGCTGTGGAAGTTGCCGGCCATGTCGAACCACGTCTTGTCGTTGTGGTGGGTGACGTCGACGACGAGCGTGTCGCCGTCCCAGCGTCCGCGCGAGTCGCCCATCCAGAAATCGATGCCGTCGGCGGGTGCGCCGTTCATCGCGATCCGGCGGTGCACCAGCGACCACTCGAACGTCATCGCGATGTGTTCCGGCGTCTGGAAGATCTGGAACGGGAAGTCCATGTACATGATGCGCGGCACACCGGGCAGGTGGCAGCCGGCCACCGGATCGGCGGTCTGCCGACTGGCCGCGTTCGCGATCCGCTTCTCGGCCGCCCACGGCTGATAGGGGATCGCACCGCCCTGTACCACGGTCGTGCCGGCCAGCATGCCCCGGCTGGCGACGTGCCCCTCCAGGTCGTACGACGCCCGGTTGCGCACCTGCCAGATCCCCTGCAGGTTCGGCTTGCCGTCGGCGGTCCTGGGAATGGATGCGCCCGTCGCTGCTGGCGCGCGTGAGCAGGCGGTCACGCCCGCGGCCAGCACAACGATTGCGGCAACAGTTCTGGCGAGGTGTCTATACACAGAGGGGACCATGGTGGAGTGGGGGCAGCGGGCGGCGGGTGAGGGGTGGCCGCCGCCGATCATAACGCGGCGGACTACTTCCGTGCGTCGAACGGCCGATCGATCAGCTTGACCAGCTCCTGGTCTGACCAGCCGCCTCCGAGCGCGCGGTACAACTGGACGGACGCCTGGAGCTCGCTCTGGCGGCTGCGGGCGAGATCGGTCTCCGAGACATACAGCACGCGCTGCGTGTCCAGCACTTCCAGGTAGTCGGCCACCCCGCCGACATAGCGGATGTCGCTCAACCGCAGCGCCTCGCGCGCCGCCGTTACCTCGACCTGCTGCTGCGCGATGCGCTCGCGCACCTTTTCGAGCGACACCAGCGTGTCGGCCACTTCGCGGAGCGCCACCAGAATGGAGCTGCGGTAGAAGATGGCCGCCTGCTCGGTCTGCGCCACCGCCACGGCCACCCCCGCCTTCCCGCGTCCGGAATCGATGATCGGCATGGCGACCGACGGACTCCACGAGACGACGCCGCTGTCGTCGCCACGGAACAGGCTGTCGAGCGACCCGCTCAACAGGCCGAAGAACGCCGTGAGGCCGATGCGGGGGAACGGAAACGCGTTGCCCATTGCGACGCCAATCCGGCTGGTGGCGGCCATGAGCTCGCGTTCGGCCTGGCGGATGTCGGGGCGGCGCTCGAGCAGCTCCGACGGCAGCCCGGTCGGAATCTCCGGCGGCACCGCCGTAATCGGGCCCGGTGTGCGGGCGATGGGACCAGGAGGACGCCCGAGCAGCACACTCAGGCGGTTCTCCACCTGCTGGGCGTCCTGCTGCAGCGCCGGCAGCTGCGCGCGTGTCCGCGCCAGCTGGCTCGTTGCCTGCTGTTCGTCGAGGCCGGCGGAGACACCGCCTTGCACGCGCCGCTGCACCAGGACGAGCGCGTCCTGCTGCAGCTGGATGTTGCGCTGGGTGATCGCGATGAGCTCGTCGAGCACCCTGAGATCGAACCAGGCCTGCGCCACGTCGCCGACGAGCGACGACATCACCGCCCGGGCGCCGTCCTCGGTGGCCAGCAGATCGTTGCGCGCCGCCTCGGAGGCGCGGCGCAGCCGGCCGAAGAAGTCGATCTCCCACTGGAAGGCGACGCCCAGGCTGTAGAGCGTGCGCAGCCAGCTCTCGTCCTCGTCGATCCGCGTACGCGGCTGGCCGCTGAACCCGGCCGACAGCGTCGGGCCCAGGTCGGCCCTGGCGGCATCGGCGCGCGCGCGGGCCTCGGCAATCCTGGCCACGGCCTGTCGCAGGTCGAGGTTCTCGGCAATCGCGGTCTGGATGAGCGCCGCGAGCTCGGGCTCCTGATACTGGCGGATCCAGGCCAGGTCCGCGAGGTCCGCGGCTTCACTCGTCGTGAGCACGCCGCGGAAGGCCGGTGGCGGGGTGATCGTGGGGCGCGCGTAATTGGGGCCGAGGGCACAGGCCGGCAACGTCAGCCCGAGTACGGCCAGGCCGAGGATGCGTGCCGGACGCACGTCAGTGCCCCGCTCCTTCGGGTGCCGCGTGCTGGATCGGCGGTGCGATCGACGCCTTCCGCGGCTTGCGGCCGCTGGCGATCGTGTCGACGAGGACGAAGAGCGCCGGGTAGATGAACACGCCCACGAAGGTGGCGACCAGCATGCCAAAGAACACCGCCGTGCCCATCACCGCGCGCGATGCCGCGCCCGATCCAGTGGCGAGCATCAGGGGGATCACGCCCATGATGAACGCGAAGGCGGTCATCAGAATCGGCCGGAACCGGAGCCGCGCGGCCTCCAGTGCCGCCTCTACTGCGGTCTTGCCCTTGTCGCGCTCCATCTTCGCGAACTCGACGATGAGGATGGCGTTCTTGGCGGCGAGGCCGATCAGCATCACCAGGCCGATCTGCACGTAGACGTTGGCTTCGAGCCCGAGCAGCCAGACGCCGAAGTACGCCCCCAGCACGACGATCGGCGTGCCGAGCAGCACCGCCCACGGCAGCGACCAGCTCTCGTAGACGGCGGCGAGCAGCAGGAAGACGAACACGACCGCCATGGCGAAGGTGGGGATCGGGGACGGCGCGTTCTTCTCTTCGTACGACAGCCCCGAGTACGTGTAGCTCATTTCGGGAGCCAGTGCCTCGGCCGCCACCTGCTCGAGCGCTGCCATCGCCTGCGCCGAGCTGAAGCCGGGGGCCGCCTGCCCGCTCACTTCGACCGATCGCATCAGGTTGAAACGCACGGCCAGCTCGGTGCCCTCGAGCGGCCTGACGGTCACGAGCGTGGAGAGCGGGATCATCGTGCCGGTCTGGCTCCGCACGTAGATTTTGCCGATGTCCTCCGGACGCTGCCGGTATTCGGCTTCCGACTGCACGAACACCCGGTAGAGGCGTCCGAACCGGTTGAAGTCGTTCACGAAGGTGCCGCCCATCGACGCCGACAGCGTCTGAAAGAGGTCGTTCATCGGCACGCCCAGCTTCCGCGCCTGTTCACGATCGAGCTGCACGTCGTACTGGGGCGAGGTCGGGTCGAACGCGGTGAAGAGGGCGGTCAGCTCCGGCCGGGTGCGGGCCTTGGCGATGAAGGTCTGCGCCTGCGCCCCCAGTTGCGGCACGGTGAGCGTGCCGCTGCGATCCTGCAGGACGAAATTGAAGCCGCCGGCCGCGCCGAAGCCGGGAATCGACGGCGGCAGGAAGGGAAAGATCACGGCCTCCGGCAACTTGGACAGCTCGCGCCGCAGATGGGCCATGATGGCCGGCATCTTCATGTCCGGCGTGGTGCGTTCCCCCCACGGCTTGAGCCGCAGGAACATCGAGCCGACGTTGGACTGGAACGAGTTGGTGAGCATCGCCATGCCGCCGACGGTGTTGAACGACTCCACGCCCGGCGTGGCCCCGACGATGTTCTCCACTCGGCGCAGCACCGCGTCGGTGCGCTCGAGCGAGGCCCCGTTGGGGAGCTGCACGTTCACCATGACGATGCCCTGGTCCTCGGTGGGCACGAACCCGCCCGGGACGGCGGCCGCCAGCCGCGACGACAGGAACACGACCACCGCGAGGATGCCGAGGCTCAGGATCGACTTGCGGGCCAGCATGCCCGCGGTGCCGACATAGCCGCGGGTCGAGACGTCGAACACGCGGTTGAACCCGCGGAAGAACAGGCCCAGCGGCCCGCGCGCCGGCTTCGGAGGCTTGAGGAGCATGGCCGCCAGCGCCGGGCTGAGTGAGAGCGCGTTGAACACGGAGATGATGACCGCGATGGCAATCGTCAGCGCGAACTGCTGGTAGAGGCGGCCGGTGAGACCGCCGATGAACGCTACCGGGACGAAAACCGCGGTCAGCACCAGGCCGATTCCCATGATCGGACCGGACACCTCGTCCATCGCCTTCGCGGTCGCCGTCTTGGAGTCCATGCCGTGTTCGAGGTTGTGCATCACCGCCTCCACGACCACGATGGCGTCGTCGACGACGATGCCGATGGCCAGCACCAGCCCGAACATCGTGAGCGTGTTCACGGAGAAGCCGAGGATCGGAAAGAAGATGAACGTGCCGAGCAGCGAGACCGGGACGGTGAGGAGGGGAATGAACGTCGCTCTCACGTTCTGGAGGAATACGAAGACCACGATCACGACGAGCACGATGGCTTCGAACAGCGTCTTGGTGATCTCTTCGATGGAGGCTTCGACGGCCGGGGTCGTGTCGTAGACGATCTTGTAGTCCACGTCGGTGGGGAAGAGCCGCTTCAGCTCCTCGAGCGCGGTGTAGATGCCTTCGGCCGACTGCAGCTGGTTGGCGCCGGGCAGCAGATAGACCGACAGGACGCCGGCGGGCTTGCCGTCCAGCCGCCCGAACGACTTGTAGTTCTCGGCGCCGAGCTCGACCCGGCCGATGTCGTTGATGCGGATCTGGCGCCCCTCGTCGGTCGAGCGCACGATGATGTTGCCGAACTCTTCGGCGGTGACCAGCCTGCCGGGCGCCCGCACCGTGTAGGTGAACGACTGGCCTGGTGCCGAGGGGGCCGCGCCGATCTGGCCGGCCGGCGCCTGCAGGTTCTGCTCCTTGATGGCGTCGATGACGTCGGCGGGCGTCAAGCCATGCGTCGCCAGATCATCGGGCCGCAGCCACACGCGCATGCCGTACTCGGCGCCGCCGAACAGATCGACCTGCGCCACGCCGGGCACGCGCAGGAGCGCGTCGCGCGCGTTGAGCATCGCGTAGTTGTTCAGGAACAGCGCATCGAAGGTGCCCTTGGGCGAGTAGATCGACACGACCAGCAGCATGCTCGGGTTGATCTTCTTGACCGTGAGCCCCTGCTGCAGCACCTCCTGCGGCAGCCGCGCCTGCGCCTGCGAGACGCGGTTCTGCGTCAGCATGTTGGAGTTGTCGAGGCTGCTGCCCACCTTGAAGGTGACGTCGAGCAGCATGCGGCCGTCGCTCGTGTTGAGCGACTTCATGTAGAGCAGGTTGTCCACGCCGTTGATTTCCTGCTCGATCGGAGTGGCCACTGATTGCTCGACCACCTCCGCGTTGGCGCCGGTGTAGTTGCCCGTGATGCGCACGACCGGCGGCGCGAGGGACGGATACTGCTCGATCGGCAGGCTCTGCAGCGCAACGGCGCCGGCAATCACCATCAGGATGGAGATGACCATGGCGACGACCGGCCGCCGGATGAAGAAATGGGCCATGACCGCAATCCCTAGGGTGTGCCGACTGTGAGCGATGCGACCGGCGCGTCTGGCGCTTCAGCCGGTACAACGGTGGGGTTGACGGTCATGCCCGGTCGCACCTTCTGCAGGCCTTCGACAATCACCTGGTCGTCGGGCTGCAGGCCGCTCTCGATCACCCACAGGGCGCCGACGCGGACGCCGGTCTTGACCTGTCGCGTCTCGACGGTCTTATCGGGTTTGACCACGGCGACGCTGTCCACCGATTGCAGCGTCGACACCGCCTTCTGCGGCACGAGCAGCGCGCCGGATTTCGTGTCGATCACCACGCGGGCGCGCCCGAACTGACCCGGCCGGAGCAACTTATCGGGGTTGGGATACGCGATTTCGATGAGGAGCGTGCCGGTGGAGGCGTCGACCGGCCGGTCGGCGAACACGAGCCTGCCCTTGTATGGATGCAGCGAGCCGTCGGCCAGGATCATCTCGACGATCGACTGGTCGTTCCGCAAACCCGGTTTCACGCCCATCTTCCGGCGGAGGCGAGCAAGTTCGAGGTAGTCGCGCTCGCCGATGCTCACTCGGAGGCGGATCGGATCGACCCGGGAGATCTTCGTCAACAGCGTGGACTGCCCGCGGCCCACCAGATTCCCTTCGTTGACCTCGGTCTTGCCGATGATGCCGTCGGTCGGCGAGTAGATCTTCGTATAGCTCACGTCGAGATCCGCGGAGTCGACCGATGCCTTGGCGGCCTGGACGCCGGCGCGCCCGGCGTTGACTTGCGCGACCGACGTCTCGAGCGTCTGCCGCGGCACGGCATTCTGCTCGACCAGCGGCTTGTACCGCGCGACGTCCTGCTCGTAACGCGCGAGGTCGGCTTCGGCCTGCGCCAGTTTGCCCTTCGCCTGCTGCACCACCGCGATGAACTCGCGCGGATCGATGGTGTAGAGCAGATCGCCCTTCTTGACCTGGCTGCCCTCCGTGAAATGCACGGCCTGCAGCACGCCCTCGACGCGCGCGCGTATTTCCACCTCGGCGTCGCCGCGCGTCACGCCGATCCCTTCCATGTAGACCGGCACGTCACGCTGGATGACGTGGACGACCTGGACGTCGGGTGGCGGCGGGTTGGGAGGAGGCGCAGGCTTCTTACAGCCGGCCGTGAGTGCGGCGGCCAAGGCTAGAGGCGCGGCCCAGGAACAGCGAGCATGCATTGGGACCCAGCTCGGTGTTCAAGGAAAAGAGCAACGAGTGTGCCACGTCAGCCCTTGACGAGGTACCCTCGCTTAAGCAGCACTTCGCGCACGCGCTCGCGGAGGTCGCCCTGGATTTCGACTCCGTCCTCGACGACGGTGCCGCCCGCGCCGCAGGCGCGTTTCAGTTCCTGACTCAGCTCCCGGAGGAATTCCGCGTTCCGCGGCAGACCGTAGACCACGGTCACCGTCTTGCCGCCGCGCCCCTTCTTCTCCATTCGGAGTTTCGCGACGACGCGCGCGGGGACCGCCTCGGTCGGCTGGTGCTGGCTGCTGCACTGGCAGTTCCGCTGCGGCCAGCCGCACACGGGGCACTTGCCGCTGGTGTCGGTGGAGTAGATGAGGCGCGCGTTGCTCTTGGAGTGGCTCACCGATGCATTATCGGCGCCGCCCAGCGTCCGCGCATCGCGACGAACAGCAGCCCCAGGCCGAAGCCCGCGAGCGTGCCGGCGGTGGTCACACCAAGCCTGCTGGGGCCTTCCGGATATATCGGCAGGCGCGCCGGCTCGGTGACCCTGAACTGGAAGCCGGCGGCGCTTCGCTCGAGGCTCTCGGCGCTCCGCGCTTCCTCGCGCCTCACCAGCAGCGACTTGTACATGTCGCGCAGTACTTCGTACGCAAGCACATCCGCCTCCGGGACCGGTTGACCCGACGCCCGTGCGCGCGCCAGCTGGCTCTCCTGAGCCACCAGGCGCTGCCGCATGCTGCCGATCTGCTCGTCGAAAAACTGCCCGGTCGTATCGCTGTTTCCCGTCCGCTCGAGCATGTTCTGTTCGACCAGCAGGCTGGCGAGGCGCTCGGTGGTCTTCATGGCCAGTCGCGGATCCGGCGCCGCGAAGCTGACCACGAAGCTGCCGCTTCCGTCGCCCGCCGGGCTGTTCGCGTCGTTGAGAAGCGTCACCCCGATGTCACGCCGCATGCGCTCGACGACCTCGTCAAGCGGCTGCTGCGCGCGCTCGGCGCGATACAGCCCGACCTCCTGAATCAGCCGCTCGAGCCGCGCACGGGTGAGGGCGGTTTCCGCGATGCGCAGGAGCCGTTCAGGTCCGCCTGTGGCACGCGCCGTCGTTCCCGCGAGACCGGTGCCAGGCGACTGCACCCGAATGACGGTCTCGGAACGATAGCGGGTGGGCAGGAAGTAGTACGAGATCGCGCTGGTCGCCACTGCGGCCACCACGGTCGGCGCGATGAACCACCACAGCGTGCCCGGCAACGCGCGGAGCCAATTCCTCATGCCGCTACTCTCCTTGATGCTGGAGCGGGCGATGACGTCCGGCGGGCCGAATCGCTCGAACGCCTCCCGCTCGGCGTCCTCCGCCGTCAGCCCGCGCCGCAGCCCGTCGTCGATGTCGTCGGCCAGATGTTCACGCGCCTCGTCGATCAGGCGGGCGTCCTCGCAGCCATGCCGCCGGAGCTCCTCGCGGAGCCTCGCGAGATAGTCGTCAATCGGCGCCGCCATCAGGCGTGACCTCCCACGACGGCGTGAACGGCGCGCGCGAACTCCACCCATTCATCGTGCCGCGTGGCCAGCGCCCGTTGCCCTTTGGTCGTGAGCTGATACACGCGCCGGCGGCGGCCGTTGACCTCCGACCAGCGGCTCGCCAGGAGCGACGCTCGTTCGAGCCGGTGCAACGCCGGATACAGCGTGCCCTCTGGCAGGTCGAAGGTGCCGCTGCTTCGCGCCCGCAGCTGTTCGGCGATGGCGTAGCCGTGGGCGGGCCCGGGCTGCACGGCCGACAGCAGCAACAGGTCCAGATGTCCCTTGAGCGTCTCGGCGTTCATTCCATCGCGATGCTATACATCGCGTAGCGATGTGTCAAGCTGCCCGCAGCTGCGCGGCGGTGAGCGAGCCGATTCAAGCTCTGGAGCGCGATTGCCGATTCAGGGATGTGTCAATGTCCCCGGAATCGGTGTCTGCCGCCTACCAGGCTCGCCTGGACAACGATCGGCAGATCGCCGTCATGAAGAAGGAACGCGACGTTCAGAAGGACACGGCGCAGGCGCTCGTCGATCTCATCAAGCAGGCGCCGCAGATGCCGGACCACATCGGCACCCGCATCAACGTCCTGGCCTGACCTGGAATGTAGGGGCCGCCTTCCGGCGGCCCGTCCGCTGCGAGTCAGCCCTGCTCACCGCTGATGACCCGTAGATAGGCCCGCCACGGGCCGACGTCATCGCCATACTGCCGCCCCAGCACCCGCGACACCTGCATCACGTGATCGAGATCGTGCGCCACCCAGGTGGCGAGCAGCTGCCGCATCGTCACCACGCCAAACGCCGGATGCCGGCCCGTCCGATCGAGATCGGCGTCGCGCAACTGGAGTGCCGCCAGGGCGCGCAGGTTCTCGCGCCGCAGCGCCGCGAACTGGTCGAGCCGGCCGTCCAGGGTCTGCGGCTGCGACGCCTCGAACTGCGCTTCGCGATTGAACTTCTCGAAGGTGCGGCTCTCGCCGTGCTGCAGGATGATGTTCACGCGCGGAATCCAGTCGGTCTCCTCGCCGTGAATGAGATGGCCGACGACGTCGAACGCGCTCCACGTGTTCGCGCCCTCGTTGGCGTGCGTCCACCACTCGGGCAAGCCGCGCAGCAGGGCGTCGAGCGTGGCGGGCGTACGCGTGAGAAGAGCCACGGCGTCGTCGAGGGCGAACGAGCGCTGCGAGAGGTTGAGCTCGGTGGTCATGGCTTTGCGACCATTATCATCGGCGCACGTCCTGAGTGGACAGGAACGCGCCTTGCAGCCCCACGTGCTCGTGAAGAAGAACAGCAACGGCGGGGAAACGCATCAGACGGCGGCAGGTGGCAATGCCCTCACCACCAATCAAGGCACGCCGATCGCTGACAACCAGAACTCGCTGCGCGACGGCTCAAGGGGCCCGACGCTGCTCGAAGACTTCATCTTCCGCGAGAAGATCACGCACTTCGACCACGAGCGTATCCCCGAGCGCATCGTGCACGCCCGTGGCAGCGGTGCCCACGGTTACTTCCAGGTCTACAAGCCGATGCCCGTGCTCACCCGGGCGGCGTTCCTTCAGGACCCGAAAAAGAAGACGCCGGTGTTCGTGCGCTTCTCCACGGTCGCCGGGGGCGCCGGCTCAGGTGACACGCCGCGAGATGTCCGTGGGTTCGCGGTCAAGTTCTACACGCAGGACGGCAACTTCGACCTCGTGGGCAACAACATCCCGGTCTTCTTCATCCAGGACGCCATCAAGTTTCCAGACCTGGTCCACTCGGTGAAGATGGAGCCCGACCGCGGCTACCCGCAGGCCGGCAGCGCCCACGACACCTTCTGGGACTTCGTCTCGCTGATGCCGGAGAGCATGCACATGCTCATGTGGGCGATGTCGGACCGCACGCTGCCTCGTTCGTTCCGCATGATGGAGGGGTTTGGCGTCCACACCTTCCGTCTGGTGAACGCCAACGGAAAGGCCACGTTCGTGAAGTTCCACTGGCGCCCGAAGATCGGCGCGGCCACGCTCATCTGGGACGAGTCGGTAAAGCTCTACGGGGCCGATCCGGACTCGCAGCGCCGCGATCTTCACGACGCCATTGCGTCGGGCGCCTTTCCGGAGTTCGAGCTGTCGGTGCAGGCGTTCGACCAGAAGACGGCCGACAAGTTTCCGTTCGACATTCTCGATGCCACCAAGCTGATTCCGGAGGAGCTGGTTCCGCTCACGCCGCTCGGCCGCATGGTGCTCGATCGCAATCCCGACAACTTCTTCGCCGAGACGGAGCAGGTGGCCTTCCATCCCGGCCATATCGTGCCGGGCATCGACTTCAGCAACGACCCGCTGCTGCAGGGCCGTCTGTTTTCCTACACCGACACGCAGCTGCTGCGCCTTGGCGGCGCCAACTTCCACGAGATTCCGATCAACCGGCCGAAGTGCCCGATGCGCAATTTCCAGCGCGACGGTGTGCGGCGCATGGACGTCATCCCCGGGCAGGTGTCGTACGAGCCGAACAGTCTGGCGCCTGACGGCCCACGGGAGTCGCCGGCGGCCGGATTCGTCTCGGTGCCCGAGGACAATGCCGGCGGAAAGGTGCGCGCGCGCTCGGAGACCTTCGCCGATCACTACAGCCAGCCGTCGCTGTTCTGGCGCTCGATGACCGAACCCGAGCAACGCCATATCGTCAGCGCGTTCGTGTTCGAGTTGAGCAAGGTGTCGACGGTGGCCGTGCGGCGCCGCATGCTCGGTCATCTCGTCAACGTCAATTCCGAGCTGGGCGCGCGCGTGGCCGACGGCCTGGGCATGACGGGACAGGCCGAGGCGATCAAGCCGGCCCGCCCGCTCGTGGACATGAAGCCGTCGCCGGCCCTGAGCCTGATAGCCAAGGCGCAGAAGACGCTCGAAGGCCGAAAGGTGGGCGTGCTGGTCACCGACGGTTCCGACGCCGCGCTCGTGCAAGCCCTGAGAGCGGCGCTGAAGAAGGCCGGTGCGCAGCTGCAAGTGGTGGCGCCCAAGGTCGGGGGCGTGGCGATGAAGGGGAAAGGGACGCTCGCGGCCGATCATCAGCTGGCCGGCGGCCCGTCGATCTTCTTCGACGCGGTCGTGGTGGCGCCGTCGCCCGACGGCGCCACTGCCCTCGAGCACGACGCCGCGGCCATCGACTGGCTGCGCGACGCCTTCGGACACCTCAAGGTCATTGGCGCGGTTGACGCGGCACGTCCGCTGCTCGATCGCGCGGGCGTGAAGCCCGACAAGGGCGTGGTGGCGCTTCGCGGGCCGAAGGACGTCGCGGCGTTCGTCAGCGCGGCGAAGAACGGCCGTGTGTGGGACCGGGAGCCCTCCGTCCGGCCTGCCCTGTAGAGCCTCTGCTCACGCGTGGCGCAGGCGGACCCAGCGTTGATCCAGGTTTGCGCCCTGCGCCGGGTTGGACAGGATCTCCGGGGGAATGGAGTCGTACCACGGCCCGTTCAGCGTCATGACGGTCATGTCGGGCGCTTCCTCCCAGCCGCGCAGCACGTAGCGCTGCTCGTTGGTCATGCGGATGACGAGAATGCCGCCGGACGTGAGCGCCACCGTGCCGCTCGACTTCTCCGCGATCCGGCGCCCGTTCTGGATGCCCCAGAAGTCGAGGGCGATGGTGCCGCCGGCCCCGATCTTCCACTGTTCGGTGAAGTGAATGGAGTCGGTGCCGGCGTAGGCGCCCGTGGCCCGGTCCACGTAGCGCGTGTTGATGCCGTCGTTGCGCCCCCAGTCGCCGGCCAGGTCGGCGACCGACAGATGGCGCTGCGGCGAGGAGGCCGGGGCCCGGATCGTCAGCGTGCCGAGAATGGTGTCGACTTCCGCGCGATAGGGCTCGAGGCTCCCGAACGACGGCGACAGGATGAGCAGCGACACCACGCGCGGGCCGGCGTCGACGACGAGCAGCAGCCCCACGATCGGCTGCCCCTGGTTTGTCGACGCCGCGGCGCCGGCCGCCACGCGCAAGGAGCCGACCTGGCTGATCACCGGCCGCGGAGTGGCCACCGGATCGAGCGTCTGCAGCGCGACTCGTGTCCACTCGGACGCGAAGCTCGCCTCGAGGCTGGTGCCCGCCGGGGTGCTGGCGTACACCACCGCCATGCAGTAGGTGTCCGCGGACGCCTTGGACACGACGATGGCCTGCGCGTCGCCGCTTCCGCGCGTTTCGACATGCCAGCCCGGCGGCACGGTGAATGTCGCCACGTCCAGCGTGCGAACGTCCGCGGTTGCGCTCATGCGGGCGAGCGTATCACCGGGGTTGCCAGTACGCGAGCAGGCTGGCGGGATCGTCGGCGATGTGGATCGCGCCCCTGAGATCCGCGTCGAACCAGTGACCGCCGCAGCGAAGGGCGACCGCCCGGATGCCGGCGCTTCGCGCGGCCTCGACGTCATACGGCGTGTCCCCGATCATCACGCTGCGATCTGGAGCCGCACCGGCCCGATGCAACGCCGCCGTCACGATATCGGGGTCCGGCTTCGAGCGATCCGCGTCGTCGCTCGACGTCCGCGCCGGGATCAGGTCACCAACGCCTGCCTGCTGCAGCAGCGCGTCCATCTCGTCGTCGTCCGCGGACGTCGCGATGACGATCGCTTTCCTCTGGTCGCGGAGGTGGGCGACCAGTGCACGCGCGCCGGGGGTCGGCTGCAGCCCGGGCAGGCGCTCGGCGAACAGCTCCTTCTTCCGTTGGACCACGGCCCGGGCGCGGTCCGAGGCTTCTTCGAGACCGACAATCGGAAAGAGGTGGTCGCTTCCCATGCCGACGAGCGGACGCATCTGAGCCGCGGTGCGCGCGATCCCGTGTTCGCTGAGTGCCCGTGCCCACGTGTCGGCGTGCGCTGCGTTGCTGTCGATCAGCGTGCCGTCCACGTCGAAGATCACCGCCGACAGCTCGGCGAGACTGGGGGGCATGCCGGGGACCCGTGCAAACCGCGATCCGTCGCGCGTACACTCGGGCTCGTGACCGCCCGCGCGAAGGCCCGGTTCATCCCTCCCATGCTGCTGCTCAAGAGCGAAGCGCTGCCCGACGACCCGGCGCGGTGGCTCTACGAGCTGAAGCTGGACGGCTACCGCGCCATCGCATTCAAGTCGGACGGCCGGCTGCACCTGCGCTCGCGCAACGACAACGACTTCACGGCGCGCTATGCGGCTGTGCTGCGCGGCCTGAAGAACCTGCCGGACGAGACCGTCGTCGATGGCGAAATCGTGGCGTTCGACGACGACGGCCGGCCGTCGTTCAACCGGCTCCAGAACTACGACGCCTCGTCGACGCCCATCGGCTACTTCGTCTTCGACGTGCTGGTGCTGGGAGGACGGGATGTGACCAGAGAGCCGCTGGCCGCGCGGCAGGCGCTGCTCGAGCGCAAGGTGCTGCCGCATCTCGCCGAGCCCGTGCGTTACGTGGCGCCACTCGACGGCAGCTTGCAGACGCTGGTGCACTCGGTGAAGGCGCACGGCTTCGAGGGGCTGGTGGCCAAGCGCCGCGACAGCCGCTACGAATCAGGAGAACGGTCGGGCGCGTGGCGGAAGATGCGCGTCAACCGCGGGCAGGAGTTCGTGATCGGCGGCTACACGCCGGGCACGCGCGCCTTTGATGCGCTGGTCATCGGCTACTACCAGGACGGGCAGCTGCTCTATGCGTCGCGCACGCGCAACGGGTTCACGCCGGCGCTGCGGACGCAGCTGTTTCGACGGTTCAAGGGGCTCGAGACCGACGCTTGCCCGTTTGCGAACCTGCCGGAAGCGAAGAGCGGCCGCTGGGGGGAGGGGCTTACCGCGAAGAAGATGGCCGAATGCCGGTGGCTGAAGCCGGTGCTCGTCGGACAGTTCGAGTTCCTCGAGTGGACCGCCGACGATCACTTGCGCCACACCCGCTTCGTGGCGTTGCGCGACGACAAGGACCCGCGCAAAGTGACGCGCGAATAGGGGGCTAAGGGGCTGAGGTTATCCAGCCCCCTAGCTCCCCAGCCCCCTAGCCCCCCTAAAAGTCGATCTGCGCGCCGACCTTCACGAAGCGCGGCGTCAGCACCGACGTCGGCGCCAGCCAGGCGCCCGCGCCGGTCGTCACCGCCGGATTGAACGTCTGGTTGTAGGTCAGAATCGCGTCGGAGTTCGTCGCGTTGATGATGTCGATCCCGACGTTGTAGCGCGCGTGCCCGAACCGCAGGATCTTGGCGAAGCGCAGATCCAGCGCGTTGACGCGGTCGCCCCACACCTCGCCCGGCTTCACCAGCGTGATGGGCACGGTGGTACCGGTAATCGCGGCGGGGCGGCCGAGCGCCTGCGAGACGGTCGCCACTGGAGCGTTCCACGTGGCCGTCAACGCGCCGCCCTGGTCGCTGCGCAGCGTGCCGCTGAGCAGCACGTCGATCTTCGGAATCGTGTAGCTGCCAAGCGCCGTGGCCTTGGTGATGAAACCCGGGTCGGCGTGGCAGTTGGGGTTGCCGACGTTCACTGCCGGGCTCACGCCCGCGTTGGTCGTCAGCTCGGGCACCTTGGCGCGCACCGCGCAGTTGTCCTGCACCGTCTTGCCGCTGTTGATGCCGCCCTGGAACTGCACACCGCGCCCGAGCCGGGCACTGATGTTGAAGAGGAACCCGTTGTACTTCTGGTACTGATCGCCGATGTCGTCGGCCAGCGTGATGTTGTTGCTGGTCTGTCCGAACTTCTCGGGCACGACGTTGTAGAGCCCGTTCACCGTGTAGCCGCCGCCTCCGGGCAACCGTGAATCGGCCGGCGCCGCGACGCTGTAGCCCGTGAAATCGCTCGCCGCCACTGCCAGGTTGTCGGTGATGGTGAAGTTGTTCAACCAGCGGCGGAAGTAGCCGATCTCGACGGACACGCGCGGCAGCACCTGCTGCTGCACCGACGCGCCCCACTGCCAGTCGTTCGAGCGCACGCCCCAGCCACCGAGGATCTTCGGGTCGATGTTGGCGGTGGTCTGCGTGGTGGTGCCGAAGGTGGCCGAGTTCATCGCGCCGCAGAAGTCGCCGCCGGCCGCGCGCAGGTCCTGCGCGGTCGAGAGCCGCAGGTCGCAGTCGGGGACGAAGTTCGTGTTGGCGTCGGTCCACGTGCGCGTCGTCGTGGTGGCGATGCGCGTAATCGGGTTCGACAGGATGTAGTTGTTGTTGTTGCTCGTCGGCTCGAGGTACTTGCCGAAGTTCACCTTGACCGCCGTCTTGCCGTTGCCGAACAGGTCATAGGCCACGCCGCCGCGCGGCGAGATGTCCTTGTAGCCGGTGACGCCCGGCGTTTCCGGGAACACGATGCGGTTGGGCAGGAAGTTCGTCGGCCCAAGCGTCTGCTCGGGCGAGAAGCTCCAGTTGCGGTCGAACCGCAGCGCGCCCTGCAGCGTCATGCGGCCGCGCGTCCACTGGTCCTGCACGTAGAGCGACATGTTCCGCGTGCGGTAGCTGGTCGTGTACGGCAGCAGGCTCTGCGTGAGCTGCGTCGGGCTGCCGTTGTTGACGGTGAACGAGAGGTTCTGATCGTTGGTGAAGTTCTGGAGATCCGAGACCAGCGACACGCCCCCGTATCCCACCTTCAGACTGTGTGCGCCGGTGACATACGCGACCGACGCGCGCCAGGTGTACTGGGCGTCCCAGCTGTCGGCCCAGTTCGCCGAGCGGTAGGTCAGGTTCGGGATGCCGCCGTTGAGCGGGCAGCCGCCCGCCCCTGCGCACTGTTCGGTGATGCGTGCGAGCGGACGCGTCTTGTTGCCGGGAGCCTCATACGGACCGAACGGTGCCTGGTAGAGGCCGACGCCCGCCTCGAACAGCATGCGGTTGGTCGCGGTCTCGGACCACGTCACCTGGCGTACGCGCGGGTGCGCGTTGAGGTAGCCGCCGATCTCGGGCGAGGTCGTCGAGCTGAGCCCACCGAGTCCGAGCGGACCGTACACCGAGCCAGACTCGGGCTGATTGCGGCAGCCGTCTTCATCCTGACTGAAGGTCGACCCGTTGCAGGGATGCTGCTCGTCCCAGTGGAGGTTGATCTTGTCCTTGCGCGTCGCCTGTGCGGTCAGACGCACCGTGTAGAGGCGCCAGCTCTCGGCGCCACGCACTTCGCGCGACTTGTCCGGCGCGTAGAGGAACTTCGTCGGATCCGCCGCGTTGAGATTCGGATACACGCCCGGAATCGTGCGGTGCTGCCCTTCGTCGCGCGCGGCCACGCGATACCACAGCCGGTCCTTGATGATCGGGCCGCCCATGCCGAAGGTGAAGTCCCACTGCTTGAGGAGCTTGCCGGGCGTGGTGAGGCCCAGATTCTTCAGGCGGTCGGTGTAGTTGCTGCCCACCATGCCGCCGCCGACGCCGGAGAGGTAGGCGTTGCCGGCAATCGTGTTGCCACCGCTCTTCGGGATGATGCTCAGCGTGGGGCCACCCACTTCGGCCTCACCGAGACCGCCGGACGTCGTCGTCACCACTTCCTGCGCGTTCGAGATGTCGGCCACGTAGGTGGAGACGCCGCTGCCGCCGAGGCCGGCGCCGGTGTTGAGGCCGTCGACCTGCATGCGCCCTTCGTTGTTGCGGCCGCCGGCGCCGCCGAACACGGTCATCTGCGGCGTCACCTGCACGTCGGCCGGGCTGCCGCCGATGGTCACGATGCCGGGAATGAGGAGCGCCGTGGCCGCCCACGAGCGCGCGGTTGGAATCGAGGTGAGGACCTCGCTGCCGATGGTCGTCTGGCGGCGGATGCTCTGCACGTCGACGATCGGCGTGACGCCCGACACCGTGATCGTCTCGGTGACGCCGCCGACCGACATCTCGGCGTCGATGGTCGCGGTGAACGCACCGGTGAGCTCGATGCCTTCCCGTTTCACCTGATTGAACCCGGGCAGCGCGAACGTGACGGTGTAGGCGCCTGGAGGCAGTCCGACGATGCGGAACAGGCCGCGGTCGTCGGTGACCGTCGTGCGCACCTTCTCGATGAGCACCGGGCTCGAGGCCTCGACCGTCACGCCGGGCAGCGTGGCCCCGGATGCGTCCTTGGCTGAACCGGCAATGGACGCCTGCGCGAACGCCGCGGCAGGCAGAAGGGTCGCGAACGCAACGAGGAGCACTCCCCGCAGGAAGGTGCGCATTGATACCGCCTCCAGTGACAAAGTTCTGGTTTTTGGCAGTGCGGAGACATATCTCCGCACTGCGTGGCGGTAGCCTATACCAAATCGCTATAGATCTGATTCAGGCCGATGCGTTTCGACGGCGCGTGCGCGCCGCCTTTTGAGCCGACCGCTTCCGCGCCGCGGCAGGCCGGCGGCGTGCGGCTGTCTTCGCGTGCCGCGAGAGGGCTTTGGTCGTCACCGTGCTGCGCGACGATGCCGCGCGGCGTCGCCTTGATGCCTTCGCTTTCGGTGGCGGCGGCAGCTTGACGCCAGCCCGGCGCGCCTTCGACAACCCGATTGCGATCGCCTGTTCGGTAGATCGTGCGCCGTGCTTGCCTTCGCGGACGTGCTCGATCTCCTCGTGGACGAACGCGCCGGCCTGCGTGCTCGGCGACTTTCCCGCGCGCTTGGCCGCGCGTGCTTTCTTCAATGTGGCCTTCTCAGGCATTGCAC
>Ga0068867_100000690_pt1 | contig 22421 bp, 20 predicted proteins | sample KBSMisM32_FD_65649 | JGI IMG/M metagenome (GOLD analysis project Ga0068867, IMG submission 65649) | Miscanthus rhizosphere microbial communities from Kellogg Biological Station, Michigan, USA - KBS Miscanthus M3-2 | ecosystem: Host-associated > Plants > Roots > Rhizosphere > Soil ...
TTCAAACAAACGGCGACAAGTCAGTTGTGGATGCGCGCTGCGCGCGCGGCCACACGCCCTGCGATGCTCGGCGCCTCCGAGGCGCTGCGCAGCCTGCCCGGGCGCGCCTTTGCTACAACGTCGGTGGTGTTCGGGCGAAGAACTCCATCGGTGCATGAGCCCCCGGCGGGTACCGCCTGCCGCGACGCGCGCACGTCGCAAGCAAGCGGCTGCTCACGAATGGCTGCAACGGGCCGAGAGCCGCCAAAACATCGCCACTCTCTCGAGCAACGTGGGCCCACTGCGTTACGCGTCAGGCGAGCATGTCGGACCAGATTGATTGCGCCCAGTTCCATGCATGGCCGGCCTCCAGCGCGTTCGGCGCGGCCGAGAGCCCACCGGCGCCGGGCACGGTCCGGTAGGTCTGCTCGACTGCGACATACGCATGCACGCTGGCGATGTGCACCGTGCGCCGCTCGTCGACGAAGCTGTAGCAGGTGTTGCTCAGCATCGGCGCCGGGTCGATCTCCCAGCCGTTCAGTTCGGCCACCAGTGCGGCCGCGACGACCTTGGCATGGCTGTTCGCCATGTGGCCGCTCTTGGGCATCAGCGGCGCGATTTGGATCGCGTCGCCGATCACGTGGACATGCTTCGCCGCGGTCGATTCGAAATTCAGCCAAGCGACCTGGCACCAGCGCGCGTTCGCGTTCGCCAGGCCGGTCTGCACCGCGATCGCGCCGGCGCGCATCGGCGGCAGCACGTTCAGCACATCGGCGCGCACGTCGTCCTGCACTTCGAAGCTGACCGTGCTCTTCGGCGTGTTTGCCGCCGCATTCACCGCGCTCGCCTTGTGCTGCGGCCGGTACTCGACGATGCCCTTGTACGACTCGGCCCAGACCTGCTTGAACAGCGCGCCCTTGCTCGTCACGTCGTCGTTCGCATCGAGGATCAGCAGCTTCGCGCGCGGCTTGGCACGCTTGAAGTAGTCGGCGACGACACTGGCGCGCTCGTACGGGCCGGGCGGGCAACGGTACGGTGCCTCGGGGATGCAGATCGCGAACACGCCGCCGTCGGGCATCGCCTCGAGCTGGCGCCGCAGCGCCGCGGTCTCGGGCCCGGCCTGCCAGGCTTGCAGGATGCGGCCCTGCTGCTGGGTCGCGCGCAGCCCGGCGATCTCGTCCCACATCATCTCGACGCCGGGCGACAGCACCAGCTTGTCGTAGCGGATCGTGGCGCCCGATGCGAGCTGCGCGCTGCGCTGCGCGACATCGATGCGCGCAACGCTGTCGCGCACCACGCGCACGCCATGCCGCGTGCCCAGGCGCTCGTACGGCCGCGTGAGGTCGGCCAGCGTGGTCGCGCCGCCGAGTACCAGGTTCGACAGCGGGCACGACACGAAGGCGGCTTCGGGCTCGACCAGCACGACCTCGATCCGGTACTGCGACAGCAGCCGCAGGTACTTGGCCGCGGTCGCACCGCCGAAGCCGCCGCCGACGACGAGCACGCGGGCGCTGCCCGGCGTGCCGATGGCGCGCGGTGCGCCGGTCGTGCAGGCCGCCAGGCCGAGACCGCCGGCCGCACCGGCGAATGTCAGCAGCGTGCGGCGCTTCATCGCGCCGCGCCGGTCGACGGCGTTTGCGCGAACCACGCGGCGAGCTGCGCGATCTGCGCGTCGCTGTAGCCTTTCGCGAGCTGCGGCATCACGGTGCCGGCGCGCGCGCCGCTCTTGAAGGCCTGCATCTGCGCGACGAGATACGGCGCCGGCAGCGCGGCCAGGCCGGGCAGGGCGGCGCCTTCGGCGGCGCGCCCGTCGGTCCCGTGGCAGGCGGCGCAGGTCGCGGCCAGGCTGCGCAGGCGCAGCCCCTGAACGTCTTGCGCGAACGCCGATGCGGCCGCGATCAGCGCCGCCCCGAGCCCTGCCGCGCTGCGTGCGAGACGCGCGATGCGAACGCCGCGGGCGCGGGCTGGCGCGAGCGCGAGACCGATGCTCACAACGTGCCGGCGCCACGAAAGCCGAACAGGCCGACCAGCAGCCCGGTCGGGAACTGGCGTGTCGCGGCGTTGTACTCGTTGACCGCGTCGTTGAACTGGCGCCGCGCGAACACGAGCGTCGCGTCGATCACGCCGATCTGCGCGTTCAGCGTCGTCAGGTCGACGCCCGCGGCGCTTTGCACGGGCAGTCGGGCGCGCGCGTCGCTCAGGATCTCGTCGGCCAGCCGCAGGCTCGTGATTGCGCCGACCGCACCGGGATGCTGGCGCGCATGCGCGCAGGCGGTCTCGACCTGCTGGCAGGCCGCCCGCAAGGCGTCGATGCGCGGTCCGGCGTTGGGCAGCACCGGCGCGAGCGCGTCGAGTTGCTGCTGCAGCAGCCCCTGCCGCAGCCGCAGCTGCTCGTCGACCGGCGCGAAGCGCTGCACGATCGCGCCGCGCAGGCGCACCAGCCGGTTGTACGCGCCGACGACCCAGAACAGCAGTGCCGCGCCGACAACCCAGGCGATGATGTGCGAGGTGCCCATGGCTGCGCACTCTACGACACCGGCGACACCGCACCCGACACCGGCGTGCGGCCGCGCTCGCACGCGGCGCGCGATGCTTCGATCCGGGCCGAAGCATCGGGCGCCGGGTCGCGACCATCATCGCTGCATCGTCGTGCTGCAGGAGTTGCCAATGTCCGGTCTGTCGTTCGTGTCGCTGGGACTCGCGGTCGCCGCGGTGTTCATGCTCGGCGGCTTCGTCAAGGGCGTCGTCGGCCTCGGGCTGCCGACCATCACGATGGGCTTGCTGAGCCTCGTGATGCTGCCGGCGCAGGCCGCGGCGCTGCTGGTCGTGCCGTCGCTGGTCACCAACCTGTGGCAGATCGGCGGGCCCGGCTTCGTCGCGCAGCTGCGGCGCCTCGCGCCGATGCTGGCCGGCGTGTGCGTCGGCGTCGCGACCGGCACCGGCTGGATGCGCGACACCGGCTGGGCCGGCTTCGGGCTGGGCCTGGCGCTGATGGTCTATGCGGGGCTCGGGCTGCTGCACTGGCGGCTCCAGGTGGCGCCCGCGCACGAGGCGTGGCTCGGCCCGCTGGTGGGCATCGCGACCGGCCTCGTGACCGCGGCGACCGGCGTCTTCGTGATCCCCGCGGTGCCGTATCTGCAGGCGCTCGGCCTGGCGAAGGAGGAGCTCGTGCGCGCACTCGGGCTGGCGTTCCTGGTCGCGACGATCGCGCTCGGCGCGAGCCTCGGCCACGGCGGCGAGCTGCACGCGCCGGTGCTGCTCGGCTCGGCGATCGCGGTGCTGCCGGCGCTGCTCGGCATGGGCGCCGGGCAATGGCTGCGTCACCGGGTCGCGGCCGAGACCTTCAAGACCTTGTTCTTCAGCGGCCTGCTGATGCTGGGCTTTTACCTGGCGGTGCGCCATGGGCTGCACTTGTGGCAAGGTTGAGCGCCATGAATTCTCCAGAACCTCGCTTCGCCCGCGTCGCCGCGATGATTGGCGACCCGACCCGCGCGCGCATGCTGTCGGCGCTGATGGGCGGCCAGTACCTCGCGGCCGGCGAGCTCGCCGCGGCCGCCGGGGTGAGCGCGCAGACCGCGAGCACGCACATCGCGCAGCTGCTCGACAGCGAGCTGATCGTGTTGCGCACGCAGGGCCGGCATCGTTATCTGCGGCTCGCCGATGCCGAGGTCGCGCATGTGCTCGAAGCGCTGTCGCTGGTCGCCGAGCGCGGCGCGGCATCGAGCAAGTGGGAGCAGGGCGCGTACAAGCCGCTGAAGGCGGCGCGCACCTGCTACAGCCACCTGGCCGGTGAACTCGGCGTCGCGCTGTTCGACGGCCTGCTCGCGCGCGGCACGATCGTGCCCAGCGGCGGCCAGTTCGTGCTCACCGAGGCCGGCCGCGACGATCTGCAGCAGCTCGGCGTCGCGCTGCCGTCGGTCAGCGCCGCCTCGGCACGGCGCCTCGCGTATGCCTGCCTGGACTGGTCGGAGCGGCGCGACCATCTCGCCGGCAGCCTCGCGGTCGCGCTGCTCGAGCATGCGCTGCAGCAGGGCTGGCTGCGGCGCGTGCCCGCCTCGCGCGCATTGACCTTGACGCCGCCCGGCGCGCAGGCGCTGGCGCGCTGGATCGGCGCGGCGCCGCGGGCCGAATCGGGCGCCTCCGCAATGCCGATGCCGCCGCCAGCGCGTCAGCCGCTGCGCCAGGCCTCGTAGCCCTTGCGGCGCAATTCGCAGGCCGGGCAACTGCCGCAGCCGTAGCCCCAGGCGTGGCGCTGCGCGCGCTCGCCGAGGTAGCAGGTGTGGGTGTGGGCAATCGTCAGGTCGACCAGCGCGTCGCCGCCGAGCTGCTCGGCCAGGGCCCAGGTCTGCGCCTTGTCGAGCCACATCAGCGGCGTCTCGATCGTCATCGGTGCAGCGATGCCCAGGCTCAGCGCGACCTGCAGCGCCTTCAGCGTGTTGTCCCGGCAGTCGGGATAGCCGGAGAAATCGGTCTCGCACATGCCGCCGACCAGCACGCTCAAGTTCCGGCGGTAGGCGAGCGCGGCCGCGAACGTGAAGAACAGCAGATTGCGCCCCGGCACGAAGGTGTTCGGCAGGCCTTGCGCACCGATCTCGATCGCGCGCGCGTCGGTCAGCGCGGTGTCTGAGATCTGGCCGAGCAGCGCGAGGTCGAGCAGGTGATCGTCGCCGAGGCGCCCCGCCCAGTGCGGGAACTGCGCCTGCAGTGCCGCGCGCACCTGCGTCCGGCATGCGAGCTCGACATGGTGGCGCTGGCCGTAGTCGAAGCCGATCGTCTCGACCCGCGCATAGCGCGTCAATGCCCAGGCAAGGCAGGCGGTCGAGTCCTGGCCGCCCGAGAACAGAACCAGCGCGCCGCGCGGGTCCGTCATGCGCTCAGCCTCTCATCCCCGGACTTCGCCGTGCCCCAGCACCACCCACTTCATCGAGGTCAGGCCCTCGAGGCCGACCGGCCCGCGCGCGTGGAACTTGTCGGTGCTGATGCCGATCTCGGCGCCCAGGCCGTACTCGAAGCCGTCGGCGAAGCGGGTCGATGCATTCACCATCACGCTGGCCGAATCGACCTCGCGCAGGAAGCGCATCGCATGCGTGTGCGTGTCGGTCAGGATCGCATCGGTGTGGTGCGAGCCGTAGCGGTTGATGTGAACGATCGCGGCATCGAGATCGGCGACGACCTTGACGCTGATGACCGGCGCGAGGTACTCCTCGGCCCAGTCTTGTTCGGTCGCGGGCGCGAGCTTCGCCGCCGGCACCGCCTGGAGCAGCGCGAGTGCCGCGGCATCGCCGCGCATCTCGACGCCCTTGGCCGCGAACAGCGCGCCGATGCGCGGCAGGAACACCGGCGCGATCGCGGCATGCACGAGCAGCGACTCGGCCGCATTGCACGGGCTGTACTTCTGCGTCTTCGCGTTGTCGGTGACGCGCAGCGCGAGTTCGAGGTCGGCGCTCGCGTCGACGTACACATGGCAGTTGCCGTCGAGGTGCTTGATCACCGGCACCTTGGCCTCGCGGCTGATGCGCTCGATCAGCCCCTTGCCGCCGCGCGGGATGATCACGTCGACCGCGGCGTTCGAGCCGATCAGGTGGCCGACCGCGGCACGGTCGATCGTCTGCACCAGCTGCACCGCATCGGGCGGCAGGCCGGCCTCGGCGAGCGCGGCCTGCACCAGCTGCCACAGCGCGAGGTTCGAGTGGATCGCCTCCGAGCCGCCGCGCAGGATGCAGGCATTGCCGCTCTTGATCGCGAGCGACGCGGCCTCGATCGTCACGTTCGGCCGGCTCTCGTAGATCATCCCGAACACGCCCAGCGGCACGCGCATCTGGCCGACCTGGATGCCGCTCGGGCGGCTGCGCAGGTTGGTGATCTCGCCGATCGGATCGGGCATGGCCGCGATCTGCTCGCAGCCCTGCGCGACCGTCTCGATGATCGCGTCGCTGAGCTTCAGCCGGTCGACCAGCGGCGCGGCCAGGCCGGCGGCCTGGGCCGCGCCGACGTCGCGCGCATTCGCCTCGTGCAGCGCCGGGCCGGCGTCGCGCAGCCGGCGCGCGAGCGCGCGCAGCGCGGCATCTTTCGCGGCGGTCGGGGCCGCGGCCATCGGCGCGCTGGCGGCGCGGGCGGCCGCGCCCATGTGCGCGATCGCGGCTTGCAGGTCGGTCGAGGTCATGCCGGGATTGTCGCAAACCGAAGATCAACGTACAGGCGCAACAAGATGTGAGCCGTCGCCCCGCACGGGATTACATCGGCGAACGTCGGCATGGGCCCGGTGCCGATGATGCGGCATGCGCGATGCCGAGCCCTCCGATCTCTGGAGCGTCAGCGAATTCGAGCGTGCCAGCGCCCGGGCGGGCGGCAGCGCCTTCGCGAATCTCGACGGCCCGACCCTGCTGCCGACGACCCTGCTCGCCGATCTGGGCCGCCTCGATGCGCAGGGCGAGCACGGCGACGCGCTCGAGGTGACCGCGACCTGCCTGCGCCACCAGGAGCCGGCGCTGCTCTACCTCGAGATCGACGGCCGGGTCTGGCCGGTGACCTTGTTCCCGCGTCAGCTGCTCTACCACTCGCCGCATGACCTGGCCGAGGCCAGCGCGCGCGTGCTCGCGCGGTTCAAGCTGCTGCGCATCGAGCCGCCCGGCGTGCGCGCGCCGGGCCACTGGCTGCACGAGCGCGTCGGCGAGGCCGAGCACTACCGGCCGCTGCCGCCGCTGTTGTGGCGGCTCGCGCTCGAAGGGCCGCGCGGCAAACTGCTCGGCGAGATCGACGGCGGCGTCGCCTACCGCGCGATCCGGCGCCCGAGCGAGGTCGGGCTGACGCATGGCGGCGCGGTGCGTTCGGCCGCCGAGCGGCTGCGGCTGGAGACCGTGTCGCTGCGCACGATCTGCGAGTGGCCCGGCATGAGCCCGGAACGCGCGAGCCGCCTGCTCAACGGTCTGTACCTGAACTCGGCGTTGCTCGCGACTCGCGCCCACCCGGCCGCGCGCGAACGCCCGGCCGGCGGCTGGCGCGGCTTCCTGCGCTGGCCGAAGCGCGGGCGCTAAGACGCTGCCCCATCGCGGGCATTTGGAGCGTGCTTCGAAATCCCTGTGGCGAAGCCGCTGCCTTGCGGCGCAGACATCCAGCGCCCACCGATCGGTCGGCGCGGGCCGGCACCCGAGCGCGCCGGCTGCGCCTGGCGCAAGGTCTGTGAAGGCAGCTCGCCGAACATCGCCTTGTAGTCGGCCGAGAAATGGCCCATGTGGAAGAAGCCCCACTGTGCGGCGACCTCCTGTACGGTGAGCGTGACGGCCGCGGCTTCGCGCAGGCGCCGGCGGCAGGCGTTGAGCCGCACCGCCTTCAGGAAGTCGGCGGGCGACTCGCCCACGACCCGCTGGAAATGGTTCTGCAGCGTGCGGCGCGTCACGTGCAGCTGGGCACACAGATCGTCCACCGTCATTGCGTGATTCAGCGGGCGGCTGACGAGCTCGCGTGCCTTCATGACGGTGGCCCAGCGGCGCCGGCCGAGGTCGAACCCGATCATGGTCGAGGCGTCTTCCTCGCCGTTGCTCAGCAGGCGCAGCAAGTGGTCGATCATCGCCTGCAGCGCCATTCGACCCCAGGGCTGATCACCATCGCCGGCGGCCGACAGGCGCAGCATGGCCTCGACGGATTCGCAGATGGCCACATGGATCGCAGGCGATACCCCGCGGGCCTGCACCAGCGCCCTGGGCGTCGCCAGGTGCAGGCGATCCAGCTGCTGCTGCAGCCAGGCTTCGTCGACCGCCACGCCGTAGATGCCGAATTCGCGGGGCGTGTGCAGGGCGAAGCCGGCGTCGGCGGCCCGCAGCACCGCGTGCCCCTGGCCCCAGGCTTGCCGCCGGCCGCAGAAGTGCACGTCGGACGTGCTGCGGCCATCCGGCACGCCGAACCAGATCGCGCCGGCCCAGGGCTCGCATTGCTGGCTGGTCTGCTGGCCCGTGTATTCATGAAAGACCTGCAGCCGCGGCCCTTCCAGCCACAGCTCGCGCACCCGGCCCTGGAAACGCCCGCGTGAGATCTGGTCGTACTGTTGGCGCCAGCGCGAGAGGTGGCTGGCGTGTTGGTCCACGTCGTCGCTGGACCGCGCTTCATAGCGCAGGCCGGCGATGGCGGGCGCCGCATGAAGTTCGGTGGGGATGCGGCCCACGCTGCCGAAAGAAGGTGCCACGACGGTGCAATAGCAAGTGCGATGCCATCGCCTGCCGAAGCGCAGGATTTCCGGAATTGGATAGCGGCGGGGCACGGGCTTTGCTCGAATCACGGCAACGCGCTTCACCGTGCATCTGCGAAGGAAATCCGCATGTCCTCTTCCTCTCACGGCCTTCAGAAGGTGCTCGGCCCGGTGCAGCTGTGGGGCATTGCGGTCGGGCTGGTGATCTCTGGCGAGTACTTCGGCTGGAGCTACGGCTGGAACACCGCCGGCACGCTCGGCTTCCTGGTGGCCACGGTGATCGTGGCCACGATGTACACCACGTTCATCTTCAGCTTCACCGAGTTGTCGACCGCGATCCCGCACGCGGGCGGGCCGTTCGCCTATGCGCGGCGCGCCTTCGGGCCGACCGGCGGCTTCATCGCGGGCTTTGCGACCCTGGTGGAATTCCTGTTCGCGCCGCCCGCCATCGCGCTGGCGATCGGGGCGTATCTGAACGTGCAGTTCCCCGCCCTCAACCCGAAGCTGCTGGCACTCGGTGCGTACGTGATCTTCATCGCACTGAACTGGGTCGGCGTCGGCATCGCGGCGGCCTTCGAGCTGTTCGTCACGCTGCTCGCGATCTTCGAGCTGCTGATGTTCATGGGCGTGGTCGCGCCGGGCTGGTCGCTGGCCCACTTCGTCGCCAACGGCTGGGCCGGCGGCAGCGTGCTGAACGGCGCCGCGATCTCGGGCATCTTCGCGTCGATCCCGTTCGCGATCTGGTTCTTTCTGGCGATCGAGGGCGCGGCCATGGCGGCCGAAGAGGCGCGCGATCCGCAGCGCACGATTCCGATCGCCTACACCGCCGGCATCGTCACGCTGCTGGTTCTGGCCTTCGGCGTGATGATCTTCGCGGGCGGCGTGGGCGACTGGCGCAAGCTCGCCAACATCAACGACCCGCTGCCTCAGGCCATGAAAGCGGTGGTGGGCGACCACAGCGGCTGGCTGCACATGCTGGTGTGGATCGGCCTGTTCGGGCTGATCGCGTCGTTCCACGGGATCATCATGGGCTACTCGCGCCAGATCTTCGCGCTCGCCCGCGCCGGCTACCTGCCGGCAACATTCGCCGCCCTGAGCCCGCGCTTCAACACGCCGCATCGCGCGCTGCTGGTCGGCGGCGTGATCGGCGTGGCGGCGATCTTCAGCGACGAATGGATCCAGTTCGGCGGCCAGACGCTCACCGCCAACATCGTCACCATGTCGGTGCTCGGCGCGATCACGATGTACCTGATCTCGATGGCCGCCTTGTTCAAGCTGCGCCTCAGCGAGCCGCTGCTGGAACGCAGCTACCGCGCGCCTTTCTACCCGGTGTTTCCGGCGATCGCGCTGGGGCTGGGCGTGGTGTGCCTGGGGGCCATGGTCTGGTTCAACACCATGCTCACGCTGCTTTTTGTGGCGCTGATGGCGCTGGCCTATGCGTACTTCCGCCTGACCGCGGCGCAGCGCGAGGCGGCGGCACCGGACGAGATGCTGGCTGGCGCCCAGAGCGCCGCCTGATCCCCGTCGACGCTCAGTGCCGCCCCGACCATGCGCTACCGCACCACCATCGAAGGGCAGGTTCACGCCTTTGGCGATCTGCGCCAGGTCATGGCCATGGCCAGCCCGGCGCGCTCGGGCGACTACCTCGCGGGCGTCGGCGCGGCCACCGCGCAGCAGCGCATGGCGGCGCGCCATGTGCTCGCCGACACGCCGCTGTCACGATTTCTCAACGAGGCGCTGGTACCTTATGAAGACGACAACATCACGCGCCTGATCATCGACACGCACGACGCCGCCGCATTCGCAGCGGTTGCCCACCTGACCGTCGGCGACTTCCGCAACTGGCTGCTGTCGGACCTGGCCGACACCGCGGCGCTGACGACGCTGGCACCCGGGCTCACGCCCGAGATGGTGGCGGCCGTCTCCAAGCTGATGCGCAACCAGGACCTGATCGCCGTAGCGCGCAAGTGCCACGTGCTCACGCGCTTTCGCAACACCATCGGCCTGCCGGGCCACCTGGCGGTGCGGCTGCAGCCCAACCACCCCACCGACGACCTGCGCGGCGTGGCCGCGTCCACGCTCGATGGGCTGATGCTGGGCGCCGGCGACGCGATGATCGGCTTGAACCCGGCTTCCGACAGCCTGCCGACGCTCGGGCGGCTGCTGCACATGTTCGACGAGGTGATTCAGCGCTTCGAGATCCCGACGCAGAGCTGCGTGCTGACCCATGTCACCAACACGCTGCGGCTGGCCGAGGCCGGCGCGCCGGTGGACCTGGTGTTCCAGTCGATCGGCGGCACCGAGAAGACCAACCGATCCTTCGGCGTCACGCCCGAGTTGCTGGACGAGGCACACGCGGCGGTGCTCGCGCTGAAGCGCGGCACCCTGGGCGACAACGTGATGTATTTCGAGACCGGTCAGGGCAGCGCGCTGTCGGCCAACGCCGACTTCGGCGTCGACCAGCAGACCTGCGAGGCGCGCGCCTATGCGCTGGCGCGGCGCTACAAGCCTTTCCTGATCAATACCGTGGTCGGCTTCATCGGGCCCGAGTACCTGTTCGACGGCAAGCAGATCATCCGGGCCGGGCTGGAAGACCACTTCTGCGGCAAGCTGCTGGGCCTGCCGATCGGCTGCGACGTCTGCTACACCAACCATGCCGAGGCCGACCAGGACGACATGGACAACCTGCTGGTGCTGCTGGGCACGGCGGGGCTGGGCTTCCTGATCGGTGTGCCGGGCGCAGACGACGTGATGCTCAACTACCAGAGCACGTCGTTCCACGACGCGCTGTTCCTGCGCGAGACGCTGGGCCTGAAGCGCGCGCCCGAATTCGAAGCCTGGCTGCAGCGCATGCAGATCACGGGTGCCGAAGCACGCCTGCTGCCCGCTCAGGCCAACCGCCTTCTGGCCGGCATGGGTGAGCTGGCCGCACTGGAGCATTGATGCACGACGACGAACCGCGGCCCGCATCCGTCACGCCCAGCCCCTGGCAGGCCTGGCGCGCGGCGACACCGGCGCGGCTCGCGCTGGGCCGCGCGGGCAACGGCATGCCGACCGACGAAACCCTGCGCTTCGGCTGGGCCCACGCGATGGCACGCGACACGATCCATGCGGCGCTCGACGTCGATGCGCTGGAACAGCTGCTGCAGGCGCAGGGCTGGCCCTTGGCACGTGCGCGCAGCCGGGCCCCCGACCGCACCGCCTACCTTCGTCGCCCCGACCTCGGCCGCCAGCTCGACGCAGGCGATGCCGCACGGCTGCGCGAAGCCGCGGCCGGCGAGCGCGGTGATGCGCCCGACGTCTGCCTCGTCGTCGGCGACGGCCTGTCGTCGCTCGCGATCGAGCGGCACGCGGCGCCCATGCTGGCCGCGCTGCGCCGGCGGCTGCCGCTTGATACGCGCTTCGCGCCGGTCGTGATCGCCACCCAGGCGCGCGTGGCCTTGGCCGACGAGATCGCCGAGCTGTTCGGTGCTCGGCTGTCGGTGATGCTGGTCGGCGAGCGCCCGGGCCTGAGCTCTCCCGACAGCCTGGGGCTGTACCTGACCCACACCCCGCGGCGCGGTCGCCACGACGCCGAGCGCAACTGCATTTCCAACGTGCGATCCGAAGGCCTGTCCTATGAGGCCGCCGCCTTCAAGCTGGCCTGGCTGATGCGCGAGGCGCTGCGCCGCGGCCTGACCGGCGTGGGCCTCAAGGACGAGAGCGACCAGGCGGTGGTGGACGCCGCAAGCATGCCGGACGCACTGCCGGCGCCCTGATCGAACCATCCTGATTCAAGCTTCACTTCGAGGAGAACCATGAAACGCAGAGTCGTCCTTCAGCTGCCGGTGCTGGCCGCGTTCGCCGCGAGCGGCTGCGCCAGCATCGTGCAGCCGATCGCCGCGGGCCAATGGGACGGCTTCAACCGCGCCCAGATCGACGCGCTGATCGCCCGTCGCGGCAAGGGCAGCCCGGGCTACGACCCGGCCAGGCCGCCTTATGCGGTGTTCGACTGGGACAACACCAGCGTGTTCCTGGACATCGAGGAAGCGGCGTTGATCCATCAGCTCGAGAACCTGGTGTTCGGCGCCACGCCGGCTCAGCTCGAGCTTGCGCTGCGCAAGAACATCCCGGCCCGCGACTTCGTGCCCGAATACAACAACGCGGCGGGCCAGCCGGTCAACATCGAGCGCATCGTGCCCGACATCGTGGCCAGCTACACCTGGCTCTACCAGAACTACAGCGGCCTGAAGGGCAGCCAGTCGCTCGCGAGCGTGAAGCAGAGCCCGCACCACCAGGCCTTCGTGACCAAGCTGCGCTACCTGTACGAGGCCATCGGCGACACCTTCGACCACGACACCTCCTACCCCTGGGTCACCTACCTGTTCGTCGGCATGAAGGAGGCGCAGGTGCGCCAGCTCACGGCCGACACGGTGGCCTGGCAGCTCACCCAGCCGATCGCCAAGGTCAAGTGGACATCGCCTGCCGAGCTGCCCGGGCGCGCCGGCGTGGTCTCGGTCAGCTGGAAGAACGGCCTGCGCCTGGTGCCGGAAATGCAGGGCCTGTACGCCACCTTCCGCGACGCCGGCTTCGATGTGTGGGTGTGCTCGGCCTCGTTCGTCGACGTGATCAAGGAGATCTCGTCGAACCCGGCCTTCGGCTACAACAATCCGCCCGAGCGCGTGCTCGCGATGGAGCTCGAGCGCGACGCGGCCGGCGTCATCCAGGCGGAATTCCGCCGCGGCTACGACCAGACGCAGGGGCCGGGCAAGACGAGCAACATCAAGCGCTTTCTCGTCAGCAGGTACGGCTACGGTCCGGCCTTCGTGGCCGGCGACAGCGAGGGCGACCAGAACATGATGGCCGACTTTGCCGATACGCAGAAGGTGCTGATCGTCAACCGCCTGCGCAGCCCCAAGACCGACATTGGCAAGTTCTCGGCGCTGGCCGTGCAGAACTACGGCAAGAACGACACGCGCTACCTGCTGCAGGGGCGCGACGACAACAGCGGCCTGTTCGTCACATCGCAGCTGCACACGCCGCTGGGGGCGACGCAGGGCAGAGCATTGCGCTAGCCCGACAAGCCCGAGGCCTCACTTCAACTCTTCTCCGGAAAACCCATGTCGAAACTTCATCATCCGCGGCAGTCCGTCAGCCTGTGCCTCTCGGCCCCTTTGCTCTTGCTGACCGCCTGCGCCGGCGCGCCGCCGGCCGCAATGCTGCAGACGCTGGACGGCAAGCCGCCGCTGGTGGCCGCGCACCGCGGCGCTTCGGGCTACCTGCCGGAAGAGACGATCGAGGCCTATGTGAAGGCGATCGAGCTCGGCGCCGATTTCATCGAGCTCGACCTGGTCTCGACGAAGGACGGCGCGCTGATCGCGCGCCACGACCCGAACCTGGCGCTCAATACCGACGTGGCCAAGCACCCGGAGTTCGCCGCACGCAAGCGGACGACGAGCGTCGACGGCGAAGTGCAGACCGGCTGGTTCTCGAGCGACTTCACGCTCGCGGAGATCAAGACCTTGGGTGCGATCTCGACCGACGCGCAGCGCCCGCAGGAGTTCAACGGCAAGTTCCAGGTGCCGACCTTCCAGGAAGTGATCGACCTGGCCAAGCTCAAGGCCAAGGAGATCGGCCGCAGCATCGGCGTCTACCCCGAGACCAAGAACCCCAGCCACTTCAGGCTGCTCGGCCTGCCGCTCGAAGACAAGATGCTGGCCGCGTTGACCGCGGCGGGCTGGAACAGCCGCAGCGCGCCGGTGATCCTGCAGTCCTTCGAGCCGGGCAGCCTCAAGTACATGCGCAGCAAGGGCACGACGCTGCGCATGGTGCAGTTGATCGACGGCGACAGCGTCGACCTGAAGACCGGGGCCATCACCTACGACGTGCCGTCGGACCGGCCGTACGACTGGACGCTCGCGGGTGACAAGCGCAACTTCGATGCGATGGTCACGCCCGCCGGCCTGGCCGAGATCAAGACCTATGCCGACGGCATCGGCCCGTGGAAGCGCTACATCGTCAGCGTCAAGGGCAAGCTCGGCGCCGACGGCAAGGTGCTGGACGCGAACGGCGACGGCAAGATCAACGACGCCGATGCCGTCACGCTGGCGCCCACGACGCTGATCGCCGACGCACACAAGGCCGGCCTGTTCGTCCATGCATTCACGTTCCGCAACGAGGGCCGCCGATTGGCCGCCAGCTACAACGGCGATCCGAAGCAGGAGTACCTGCAGTACTACGCGCTCGGACTGGATGGCCTGTTCACCGACTTCACCGACACGGCCCTGGCGGCACGGGCCGAGTATCTGCACCAGGCGAACGCCCGGAAGTGACCCCGCTGCGGCGATTCAGCCGAGCTCGTGCACCCGCAGGCAGGCGACCTGCTGCCCCCCGCCAAGGTCTTCGAGCACCGGCAGCTCGACCCGGCAGCGCGCCTGCGCATGCGGGCAGCGCTTGTGGAACGCGCAGCCGCTCGGCGGCGCGAGCGGCGAGGGCAGCTCGCCGCTGAGCACCTGGCGCTGCAGCCGCGCGGTCGCGTTGATGCGCGGCGTGCTCGCCAGCAGCGCCTGCGTGTACGGGTGGCGCGGTGCCTTGAACAAGGTCGTCTTCGGGGCCCGCTCGACCACCTTGCCGAGATACATCACCAGCACCTCGTCGGCGATCAGCTCGACCACCGCGAGGTTGTGCGAGATGAAGACATAGGCCACGCGGGTCTCGTCCTGCAGGTCCATCAGCAGGTTCAGCACCTGCGCCTGGATCGAGACATCGAGCGCCGAGACCGGCTCGTCGAGCACGACGATGCGCGGGCTCAGCATCAGCGCGCGCGCGATCGCGATGCGCTGGCGCTGGCCGCCCGAGAACATGTGCGGATAGCGCGCATCGTGCTCGGGCCGCAGCCCGACGCGCGCCATCATCGCGCGCGCGCGCTCGGCGCGCGCGGCCTTGGGCAGATCGGTGTTGATCGCGAGCGGCTCCTCGAGCGCGAGGCCGATCTTCTTGCGCGGGTTCAGGCTCGCGTACGGGTTCTGGAACACCATCTGCACCTGCTGGCGCAGGCGCTTCTTCAGTGCCGCATCGGCCAAGGTCACGTCGGCGCCGTCGAGCAGCAGGTGGCCGCCGCTCGGCGTTTCGATCATCGTCAGCTGGCGCGCCAGCGTGCTCTTGCCGCAGCCCGATTCGCCGACGACCGCGAGTGTCTTGCCCACGTGCAGGTGGAACGACACGCCGTCGAGCGCGCGCGCCAGCAGCTTCGGCTTCAGAAATCCGGTCGAGACCGGGTAATGCTTCGCGAGCGAACGCGTCTCCAGTACGACATCGGGCGCGACAGTCGGCAGGTTCATGCGGGGACCCGGATCAGCGGATAGAAGCAGCGCGCCTGCGCGCCGATGTCACCGTCGAGCGCAGGCCGCTCGGCGCGGCAGCGCGGCTGCACATAGGGGCAGCGTGGCGAGAGCAGGCAGCCGGCGGGCCGGTCGAACGCGCCCGGCACGATTCCGCCCATCGAGCGCAGCCGGCGCTGGCCGATGTTGTGCTCGGGCAGCGCCGACAGCAGCGCCTCGGTGTACGGATGCCGCGGCGCCTCGAAGATCTCGGGCACGCGCGCGGTCTCGACGACCTGGCCGGCATACATCACCAGCACCCGCTGCGCGACTTCGGCGACGACGCCGAGGTCGTGTGTGATCAGCACCAGCGCCATGCCGCGCTCGCGTTGCAGCTTGATCAAGAGCGCTAGCATCTGGGCCTGGATCGTCACGTCGAGCGCGGTCGTCGGCTCGTCGGCGATCAGCAGGCGCGGGTTGCAGGCGATCGCCATCGCGACCATCACGCGCTGGCTCATGCCGCCCGACAGCTGGTGCGGGAAGGCCGACAGGCGCCGCTGCGCATCCGGGATCTCGACCTGCTTCAGCAGCTCGAGCGCACGCGCGCGCAAGGCCTTGCGCGAGCCGCCTTCGTGCAGCCGCAGGGTCTCGACCAGTTGGTACTCGACCGTGAAGCACGGGTTCAGGCTCGCCATCGGATCCTGGAAGATCATCGCGATGTCGCGGCCGAGCAGGCCGCGGCGTTCCTTCAGCGGCATCGTCTGCAGATCGCGGCCATCGAACATCAGTCGTTGCGCATGCACGCGACCGGGCTCGTCGATCAGCCCCATCAGCGCCAGCGCGGTCACGCTCTTGCCCGAGCCCGATTCGCCGACGATCCCGAGCACCTCGCCGGCATCGACATGCAGGCTGACGTTGTCGACAGCGCGGAAGGCACCGAACTCCACGCCGAGATCCTGGACTTCGAGCAGCGCCATGTCAGTGGTCCATGGCGCTGGGCGCCTTCCGCGACGCATGAAGCGTCGCTATGAAATTGGGCGTCTGCTCGCGGGCCACAGCCGAACCTCGACGTCTGCTTGTGCGAGCGCCTGCACGAGCAAAGGCGCGCCCGGGCAGGCCGCTCCGCTTCACCTCGGCGGTCGGTGCTGCGCACCGACTGCCCTGCGCTTCTCGGTCGCGTGGCCTGTCGCCAAACTCACTGCGCTCACTTCGTTCGCTGCGTTCAAACAGGCGGCGACAAGTCAGTTGACGAAGCGCGCCGCGCGCGCGGCCACACGCCCTGCGATGCTCGGCGCCTCCGAGGCGCTGCGCAGCCTGCCCGGGCGCGCCTTTGCAGGCACGGTGGAGTGCGTTCGGCGAACAGCAACAGCCGTGGCGACGCGCGGACGATGCACGCAAGCGGCCGCTCGCACGTGTCAACGACGGGCCGCAAGCAGAACCCCGATTCGCCCCGCAGCCGCCGTCGACCAGTCGTCTCATCGCGCTCAGCGCTTCAGGCGCGGGTCGAGCGCATCGCGCAGCCCGTCGCCCATCAGGTTGAAGGCCAGCACCGCGATCAGGATCGCGAGGCCGGGCAGGGTCACGACCCACCAGGCGCTCTGGATGAATTCGAGTGCGCTGGCGAGCATCGAGCCCCATTCGGGGGTCGGCGGCTGCGCGCCGAGGCCGAGAAAGCCCAGGGCCGCGGCATCGAGGATCGCGGTCGAGAAGCCGAGCGTCGCCTGCACGATCAGCGGCGCAGCGCAGTTCGGCAGCACGGTGTCGAACATCAGCCGCACCGTACCGGCGCCAGCGATGCGCGACGCGGCGACATAGTCCTTGCCCATCTCGCCGATCACCGCGGCGCGTGTCAGGCGCACGAAGTGCGGCAGCATCACGATCGCGATCGCGATCATCGCGTTGTTGAAGCCCGGCCCGAGGATGGCGACCACCGCGACCGCGAGCAGCAGGCTCGGCAGCGCGAGCATGATGTCCATCAGCCGCATGATCGTGAACTCGAGCCCGCCGCGGAAGAAGCCGGCGAGCAGCCCGAGCAGCACGCCGCCGCTCAGCGACAGCGTCACCGACACCAGCCCGATCAGCAGCGACAGCCGCGTGCCGTGGATCAGCCGCGACAGCAGGTCGCGGCCGACCGGGTCGGTGCCGAGCAGGAACACATGCTCGCCGATCGGTTGCAGCGATGGCGGCTTCAGCACCGCGTCGGTGAACTGCGCGCGCGGCGAATACGGCGCGATCACGTCGGCGAGCAGCGCGCACAGCACCAGCGCGACGATCACGGCCAGGCCGATCATCGCGCCGCGGTTGCGGCGGAAGTCGCGCCACAGCTCTTTGAACGGCGTCGGAGGCACCGGCCCCGGGGTGGCGATTTCCGCGGTGCTCGGCAGCGCGCTCATTGGTGCCGAATCCGCGGGTTGATCACGCCATACAGCACGTCGACGAGCAGGTTGACGCCGATGATCACGCTCGCGCTCATCAGCAGCCCGCCCTGCACCGCGGGATAGTCGCGGCGGCCGATCGCCTCGACCAGCCACTTGCCGATGCCGGGCCATGAAAAGATCGTCTCGGTCAGGATCGCGCCGGCCAGCAGGGTGCCGACCTGCAGCCCGACCGTCGTGGCGACCGGGATCAGCGCATTGCGCAGTGCATGCACGCCGACCACGCGCAGGGTCGAGGCACCCTTGGCGCGCGCGGTGCGCACGTAGTCCTCGCGCAGCACCTCGAGCATGCTCGAGCGCGTCATGCGCGCAATCACCGCCAGCGGGATCGTGCCGAGCGCGATCGCCGGCAGGATCAGGTGCGAGACCGCACTGCGGAACGCGCCCTTGTCGCCGCTTAACAGCGCGTCGACCAGCATGAAGCCGGTCACCGGCGGGATGTCGAACTGGATCGCGATCCGGCCCGACACCGGCGTCCAGCCCAAGGTCACCGAGAACGTCAGGATCAGCAGCAGGCCCCACCAGAAGATCGGCATCGAGAAGCCGGTCAGCGACGCGCCCATCACCGAGTAGTCCCAGACCGTGTTGCGCTTGACCGCCGCGATGATGCCGGCCGGCAGCCCGATCAGCAGCGCGAGCAGCATCGCGCAGCACGACAGCTCGATCGTCGCCGGGAAGCGCGCGATGAACTCGCGGAACACCGACTCGTGCGTGATCGTCGACAGCCCGAGGTCGCCGTGCAGCGCGCGCCAGACGTATTCGAGGTACTGCACCGGCAGCGGGCGGTCCAGGCCGAACTCGTGCAGCAGGCGCTGGTAGCGCGCCGGGTCCATGCCACGCTCGCCCGACAGCGCCTCGACCGGGTCGCCGGGCAGCAGCCGGATCAGCGAGAACACCAGCAAGGTGATGCCGATGAAGGTCGGCAACACCAGCCCGAGGCGGCGCAGGACGAAGCTGAACAAGGGGATCGCCTTCGGGGCGCGCCGCGGAGGGAACCGGCCGGATTACTTGTCGGCCAGATCCACCTTGGTGAAGTAATGGTGCGCGGTCGCGTCCATCTTGTAGCCGACCACTTCTTTGCGCACCGGGTCGAAGCGCACCGAGTGCGCGATCGTGATCCACGGCGCCTCTTCCTTCGCGATGACCTGCGCCTTTTCGTACAGCGCGGCGCGCTCGGCCTGCTTGGTCACGCCCTTGGCCTTCTGCACCAGGTCTTCGAAATCCTTGTTGCACCAGCGTGCGACGTTGCCGCCGCCTTTCACCGCCGAGCAGCCCAGCAGCGGCACGAAGAAGTTGTCGGGGTCACCGTTGTCGCCCGACCAGCCGAACATCATCGAATGCTGCTCGCCGGTCTTGCTGCGCTTGCGGTATTCGCCCCATTCGAAGGTCACGAGCTTGGCCTTGACGCCGATCTTCTCCCAGTCGGACTGGATCAGCTCGGCCATGCGCTTGCCGTCGGGGTTGTACGGCCGTGTGACCGGCAGGTACCAGAGGTCGACCTCGGTCCCGTTCGGGTAGCCGGCCTGCGCGAGCAGTGCCTTCGCCTTGGCCGGGTCGTAGGGGTAGTCGGCGACTTTGTCGTTGTAGCTCCACAAGGTCGGCGGGATCGGGTTCTTCGCGACCTGCCCTGCGCCCTGGAACACTGCGTCGAGGATGCCCTTCTTGTTGACCGCCATGTTCAGCGCCTGGCGCACCAGCTTGTTGTCGAACGGCTTCTTCTCGACATTGAACGCGATGTACCCGACGTTGAGGCCTTGCTGCTGCTCGAGGCGGATGTTCGGGTCGGTCTTCATCAGCGCGACGTCGGCCGGCTTCGGGAACGCCATCACATGGCATTCGCCGGTCTTCAGCTTCGCGTAGCGCACCGAGGCATCGGTCGTGATCGCGAACACCAGGTTGTCGATCTTCGGCCGGCCGCCCCAGTAGGCGTCGAAGGCCTTGTAGCGCACGACCGCGTCCTTCTGGTACGAGACGAAGCTGAACGGCCCGGTGCCGATCGGCTCGCGGTCGATCACGTCGGGCGTGCCGGCGGCCTTCATCTTGTCGAAGTACTCGGCCGACAGCACCGAATTGAAGTCCATCGCCATGTTGGCCATGAACGGCGCCTCGGCCTTCTTCAGCACGAACTTCACCGTCATCGCGTCGACCTTCTCGACGTGGTCGACGATGTTTTTCATGTCCATGTCGTCGAAGTACGCGTAGGTCACGCCGGGCGTGGTCTTCGGGATCGACGGGTCGGCCATGCGGTTGAACGAGAACAGCACGTCGTCGGCGTTGAACTCGCGCGTCGGCGTGAACTTGGCCGACGAATGGAACTTCACGCCCTTGCGAAGCTTGAACGTGTAGCTCAGGCCGTCAGCCGCGGCCGTCCAGCTCTCGGCCAGGCCGGGCACGATGTTGGTGGTGCCGGTGTCGAACTCGACCAGGCGGTTGAACATCGGCACCGAGACGGCGTCGAAGGTCGTGCCTGTCGTGTAGTACTGCGGGTTGAAGCCCTCGGGGCTGCCTTCGGAGCAGTAGACCAGCGTCTTGGCCGCGAAGGCGGGCGTGGCGCACGCGAGCGCGGCGGCCGCGAGGATCGTCAGAACGGTCTGATGGTGCATGCCGCGAGCTTTCATGGGTGGTTCCAGAGAGTGAATGAGGCGCGCTCCTTATGGGAGCGGCGCTGATGATAGGCGCGGCCGGGCGCGCCGCAGGCTCGGGTTCCCCCCAAGCAAGTGGCTTGCCCGACCCGTGGTGCATGGTCGATGGCGCTTCGTGCGACGGTCGACGCCGGAGCGTGAGCAGGCCGCCGCGGCGCTCTGTTCCGCTCATGTCCCCCGGCGCCGGGGACTTGGCTTGCTCGGTCGTTGCATACGAGCAGCGGCCGAACGACTGCACTGGGCCGACAGCCGCTGCACCCTCACAACACCACACGGTGAATTCACTTCATGCCAGCAGCTTCAGCACGGCCAGCCACAGCGGTGCGGTGACCACGAACGCGAGCGTCGAGAACACGGTTGCCGCGGTTGTTTCCGCCTCGATCGTGCGGTAGCGCTGCGCGAAGATCAGCGCGTTGCTGCCGATCGGCAGCGCCGCCATCATCACGACCACCGCCAGCGCGACACCGCTCAGGTGGAATGCCCAGTGTGCGATCGCCAGCACCAGCGCCGGCAGCACCAGCAGCTTCAGCGCACTCGACACCAGCGCGTGGCGCCTCGCGCCCTGCGTGCCGTAGTAGGCGAGCGACATGCCGATCAGCACCAGGCACAGCGGCACCACGGCCTGGCCGAGCGTGGCGAGGATCTCGTCCGCAACCGTCGGCACCGGCAGCCCCAGTACGTTCCAGCCGAGGCCGACCAGCACCGGCAGCACGACCGGGTGGACGATCGTGTGGCGCGCCGTTGCCCACAGGGTGCGGCCCAGGTGCTGCTCGCCCGTGCCGAGCGTGTGCCGCACGCGCGCCAGGTCGAGTTCGACCAGCGCCGTCGTCAGGGTCAGAAGCGCGAGCGCATGCAGGCTGACGATCGCCAGGTGGATCTGCAGCCCGCTCTCACCGAACAGCGCCGCGGCCATCGGGATGCCGACCTGCACCGTGTTGCCGAACGACGCCGAGATTGCCCGGACCGCGGGCACTGCGGTCTCGTCCGTTCGCGCGGGCACCGCGGCCTCGCCGGCCGGCGCGGGCGCCGACGCTCGCCGCACCGCGAGCTTGTGCCAGCCATAGACGAGCAGCAGCATCAGTTGCAGCGGCGCGAACACCGCCACCAGCGTGCCCCAGGGCATCGTCGCGAAGTCGATGCGCGCGGTGGTGCGAAACAGCAGCGCCGGCACGAAGATGTAATAGGCCGCATTGGCCAGCGTACGCGCGGGGTCGTGGCGTTCGTCACCGAGCCACTTCAGGCGGCCGACGATCCAGCCGATCGCGACGATGACGAAGATCGCGAGCAGCTTGAAGAACACCAGCGTGGACATGGCCGGCAGTATCGGCCACGCCCTCACGCGGCGGCCGATGATCCGCCGCGCTGCGCATGCGCGACACTGCGGCCCGATGAAGACGAGCACGACGACCACCGCGACCACCACCGCGCCCGCCGCACCGGCGCCGGACAACCGCCTGCTGTGGGGCCTGCTCGGCATCGCGGTGCTGACCACGCTGCTGCAGCCGCGCGCGCCGTTGGACTGGCTCGCGCTGGTCGACTGGCCGACGATCGGCGCGCTCGCCGGGCTGCTCGCGGTCGCGCAGGGCGTCGAATCCAGCGGCGTGCTGCAGTCGGCCGCGCGGCATCTGCTGTGGCATGTGACCGAGTTGCGCCGCCTCGCGCTGCTGCTGTGCGCCTGCGCCGCGGTACTGGGTGCGCTCGTCACCAACGACGTGAGCCTGTTCCTGCTCGTGCCGCTGACGCGCGTGCTTGCCGAGCAGGCCCATCTGCCGCTCGCGCGCCTGGTCGTGCTGGAGGCGCTCGCGGTCAATGCCGGGTCGGCGCTGACGCCGATCGGCAATCCGCAGAACCTGTACCTGTGGCACCGCAGCGGCGAAAGCTTCGG